>Ga0160427_10001653_pt1 | contig 13626 bp, 6 predicted proteins | sample SolpanmetagenomL_FD_108194 | JGI IMG/M metagenome (GOLD analysis project Ga0160427, IMG submission 108194) | Solar panel surface microbial communities from Lawrence Berkeley National Laboratory, California, USA - L | ecosystem: Engineered > Built environment > Solar panel > Unclassified ...
AGGTCGGCGGCGGTGCCGCGGGGCAGTTGCGCTACGAAGTAGTGCGTGTGGCTGGGCGTTACCGTGAGGCCGGGTACCTGCGCCACCTGCGCGGCGAAGGCCGCCCGGTCGGCCAGCAGCGGCCCCACCGGTGGCTGCACGGCGGCAAAGTTCTCAAAAATGAAGTGCCCCGCCGCCGCCGCCAGCGCGCCCACCGTCCAGGGTGCTTTGGCGGCCGTGAGCCGGGTAATGAGCGCCTCGGCCGCCACCACGTAGCCCAGCCGCAGCCCCGGAATGGCGTAGGCCTTAGTGAGTGAGCGAAGTATCAGTAAGTTATCGAAGCGCACCAGCAATGGAAGCAGCGTGTCGATGCTGGTCGTGAACTCAATGAACGCCTCATCGAGGACGAACACCGCCCTGGGGTTGTCCTCCAGTAGGCTAGCCACGGTAGCCGCTGTAAGCACGCTGCCCGTAGGGTTATTAGGATTGCAGATTAATACTAAGTCACTGGATAATATAGCATTAGCTTCCAAATCTCCCCAAGGTAAAAAGCGAAGTGTATGGCCATGCAGCTGGCAAGCATCCTCGTACTCGGCAAAGGCGGGCGTGAGGATGGTGGTGCGCCGCCCAGCCCATGCTTGCGCTACGAGGTAGATGCTTTCGGTGGTGCCGCTGCTCATGAGCACCTGCCCGGGGCGCACGCCGTGGTGGGCGGCCACGCGGGCGGCTAGGCTCTCGGCCAGCACCTCCGGGTAGCGGTTGATGCGCGGCCACTGGCTGAATACGTAGTCTTTCAGCCCGGCCGGCTCACCGCCGTACCAGACGTTGGTACTGAAATCGGCTACTAATTCGTGGGCGTGGCGGTAGCCGTCGTCGCCGTGTCCGTGCAGCATATATAGAAAAAAAGTTGCGAGTGTGGCGCCTCACCCCCGGCCCCCTCTCCGAAAAGGAGAGGGGAGCCGACCGCTAGTGGACGTAGGCAGTCGTTGAGTAGTCATTAGGCGCCCCCTCTCCTTTTCGGAGAGGGGGCCGGGGGGTGAGGCGCCCACGCCAGAACGGTTTTGTAATCAGAAACGCAACGCCGCATAAATCTGCGCCATATCCACATTCTCGCGGATAAGCGCGGCCAAGAGGTCGTACTGTTCATTCTTAAAAGCTGAAAAATCAACCACCGGCGGCGCTGCCTGCCGGGTGTGGGGGGCTAGCAGCGCCTCCACCACGGCTGGGTTGTCGAGGATGCCGTGTAGGTAGGAGCCCCAGCAGCGCGGGCTGGCAAAGTAGCCGTCGGCAACGCCCCCGTCGAGGATGGCCACGGGCTGCGGCGGCCCCTCAATGGTGGTGCGGCCCATGTGGATTTCATAGCCTTGGCAGTCGGCAGTAGCCGCGCCGCGGAAAGCGAAGCGGCGCTGGCGGGTGGTTTTTTCGCCTTCGAGTACGGTGCGTACGGGCAGCAGCCCCAGGCCAGCGGCGGCGGGCACGGCGCCCTCCACGCCGTCGGGGTCTTCGACCGAGCGGCCCAGCATCTGGTAGCCGCCGCAGATGCCCACTACTGTTTTGCCCGCCTGGTGGGCCTGGGTGATGGCCGTGGCCAGGCCGCTGGTTTGCAGCAGGCGCAGGTCGGCGATGGTGTTTTTGCTGCCGGGCAGGATAATAATGTCGGCCTGGGCTAGCTCGGCCGCGTCGCGAGTGAAGAACAAGTCAGCCCTGGGGTCGTGGCTGAGGGCGTCGAAGTCGGTGAAGTTGGACAAGCGCCCCAGCAGCACCACGGCCACGCGCACCCGGCCGGGTGCGCTGGCCGCGCTACGCTTATGGGCCAGTGCTACTGAGTCTTCTTCTTCCACAAAAATGTCGCGGAAGTAGGGCAGCACGCCCACTACCGGCACGCCGGTCAGGGCTTCGAGCTGCTGGCGGCCATCGGCAAAAAGTCGGGCATCGCCCCTGAATTTATTGATAATGATACCTTTGATGCAGGCTTTCTCCTCGGGCTCCAGCAAAGACAGCGAGCCGTAGACGCTGCCAAACACGCCGCCCCGGTCGATGTCGGCAATGAGGTAAGTAGCCGCCCCGGCGTGGCGGGCCATGCGCAGGTTGGTGATGTCGCGACGCTTCAAGTTCAGCTCCGAAATGCTACCCGCGCCCTCCAACACCACCGGCGAGTACTGCGCCGCCAGCCGGTCGAAGGCTTGGGTGGCGGCAGCAAACAACTCCTGCCGGTCGTTTTCGCGAAAGTACTCGTAGGCCGACTGCGTGCCGATGGGCCGGCCATTGAGCACCACCTGCGAAGCCTGGTCGGAGGTAGGCTTGAGCAGTACCGGGTTCATGTCGACGTGGCAGGCCAAACCCGCCGCCTCGGCCTGCACCGCCTGGGCCCGGCCGATTTCGAGGCCCTCGGGCGTCACGTAGCTGTTGAGGCTCATATTCTGCGCCTTAAAGGGCGCGGGCCGGTAGCCATCCTGCTTGAAAATGCGGCAAAAGCCAGCCGTGATAACGCTCTTGCCCACATCCGACGCGGTGCCGACAAGCATGATGGGACGTAGCATAGGAAAAGCGAGGGTAGGGGAAGTGGTAAAACTAGTGCTCTTGGCTGGGGGCGGCGGGCCAACAGTTTTCGAACACCAAGTCGGCTAGGTTGGCGCGGCTGGTCCAGCCCGCCGTTTCGAGCATCGGGCGCGGGTAAAATTCGGCTACGTGGCCTAGGCACAGGATGGCCACCGGCTGGCTACCTAGGGGCATTTGCAACGCCAGCCGCACCTGCTCGGGGTCAAAAATCGATACCCAGCCCATGCCTAGCCCTTCGGCCCGCGCCGCCAGCCACATATTTTGAATGGCGCAGGCCACCGAGGCCAAATCCATTTCGGGCAGGGTGCGCCGGCCAAATACGTGGGCCTCGCGCTGGTCCATGAGGGCGGCCACCAGCACTTCGCCGCACTCGCGCAGGCCCTCCACTTTCAGCTGGAGAAACTCCCGGCCGCGCTCGTCGAGCGCTTCGGCGGTGCGCTGGCGCTCCTGCTCTACTAGCTGGTGCAGGGTGGCGCGTACGGCCGGGTCGGTGATGCGTACGAAGCGCCAGGGCTGCATAAAGCCCACGCTCGGGGCCTGGTGCGCCGCTTGCAGCAGCCGGTGCAGCACCTCGGGCGCCACCGGGTCGGGCAGAAAGTGCCGGATATCGCGGCGCTCGGCTATGGCCCGGTACACGGCGGCCGTTTCGGCGGGGGTGAAGTGATGCAAGTGGCTGATTTGTAAGTGGTAATCGTGCGAGCGTAGGTGCCTCACCCCCGGCCCCCTCTCCGAAAAAGGAGAGGGGGAGCCGACCGTGTGCGAACGCAAGTAGTCGTTGAGTAGTCGTCAGGCTCCCCCTCTCCTTTTCGGAGAGGGGGCCGGGGGGTGAGGCCCCACGTTCGCACAACAATTTAAAAAAATACGCTGGCATTCAACCGTAGATAGAACGGCGTGCCGGGGGTGAAATTAATCTCATTAACCGAGCTAGTTTCGCCGCGCAGGCGGCTATCGGTGGCAAACTGGGCTTCTTCCCACTCGGCGTTCAGCAGGTTTTGGACGGTGGCGCCCACCTGGTAGCGCGGGCGGGTGTAGCTGAGCACGGCATCGAGCAGGAAGTAGCCCCGCGCCCGGATGCTGTTGTCCTCAATGGCCGGGCGGGCGTCGAGGTAGCGGTAGCGCAGGCTGCCGCTCAGGCCCGTGGCCCGCCGGTAGGTGACGCCGCCGATGCTGGTGAAGGAGGGCGCCAACGGAATGTAGTTTTCGCCTGCGGGCACCCCCAGCAGCCGGCCGTGGCTGAAATTGGCGTCGGTATCCAGAAAAAGATTAGTAGTCAGCTGGTAGCGCCCCGATACATCGACGCCGAAGCGGCGGCTGGGGCCCGCACTTTCGGTAGTGCCCGCGTCGCCGGAGTACACTAGCTCGTCCTGCGAGTGCAGGGTCCAGAGGGCGGCGTTCACCACCAGGCTGGGCACGGGCTTGAAAGTGCTGCCCACCTCGGCCCCGGTGGCGCGGGGCAGGGCCTGGCGCGGGTCGGTGCCGCGCACCACGGCGCGGGCATCGTTGGAGTGGAAGCCCAGGCCCGAGCGCACAAACAGCTGCACGGCCGGCGAGAGCTGGTAGTAAAAATTGAGCTTCGGCGATACGCGGGCGGCATTTTGGCGCCCCCGCAGCGGCCCCGGCGCGCCGGCCGAGTCGGCCACTGTACCCCGAAAATCGAACACGAACAAGTCGGCCCGCAGCGCGGCATTTACGGTCAGGCGGGGCGTTAGGGTGAGGGTTTCTTCGAGATAGGCGTTGAGGTTTTGCTCGTGTAGGTGGCCGGTGCTCACGGTGTCCAGGATGCGGCGCTGCACGGCGTGGCGCAGCTGCAAGCCAGTATCATCAATACGGGTGCCCACGCCTAGGGTCGAGTGCAACGCCTTGCTGCCCAAGTAGTCGTCGCGGTCGTAGGTGCCGGTGTAGCCGTAAAGGTTGCGGCCGGTATCGCGCTGGTCTATCTCGTCGCCGTTCACCGGGTCGTCCTTGAAAAAGGTGAAGTTGGAGAACAAGTTGAAGTAGTAGCGCGAGTAATACACTTGCTGGCGCAGGGTGCCGGCCTGGCCCAGTGCAGTGGTCAGGATGGCGTAGGCGTTGGTACGGGCCGTGTTGCCGCCCTCGCTGGGGTCGAGGCTGCCGAAGCGCGAGATAAGCCCCTCGGCCACGGCGCGGTCGGGTATCTGCCCGCTGGCGTTCCAGCTCGACGTGAAATGCGACCCTAGGAGCGTGAGCGAGGTTTTCTCGCTCAGCTGGCCGGTGTATTTGGCCAGCCCGTTGAAGCGCCTAAAGTGCTGCGAATTATCGAAATACGAATTGGTAAAATTATACTCGGCGGCCACGTAGGCGCTTTCGGGCCGCTTGCTGAGCAGGTGGTGCGTGCCCAGCAAATCGAGCATTACCAAGGCCCGGTAGGTGTTGAACTGGCCTACCTCCACCTTCACCTGGCTGCGGTCGAGGCTGGTCTTGGTGCTGAACTCGGCCGCCCCGGCGGTAGCAAAGTCGCCGAAGCGCGCCGTGTACGGCCCCTTGTACACCTTGAGCTGCTCCACTGTTTCGGGAATAACAAAGTGAAAATCAGCGTAGCCCTGGCCGTGGGCATGGCTCACCATGTTCACCGGCAGCCCGTCAATATTCACCGAAAAGTCGGTGCCGTGGTCGGCATCGAAGCCGCGCACGAAAATCTGCTCGGCCTTGCCCCCGCCCGCGTGCTGGGCAATGAACAGGCCCGGTACCAGCCGCAGCAGGTCCTGGGCCGAGTTGAGGGGCCGCAGCGTCTGGTCGATGTGTGAGATGGCGGCCAGCGTCTGGTTGGGGTCGCGGGGCTGGCTCACGGTCACTTCGGCCAGGCTGAGGTTGGCGGTAGCCAGGGCAATGATTACGCCCCGCGCCTCGCCGGCTAGCAGTGTTACGGATTGACTTTTAGCCCGATACCCCAGGGTGCCGGCCCGCAGTGCATAGGTGCCCGGCCGTAGGCCCGCCAGCCGAAACTGCCCCAGCGCGTCGGTGGCCGTGCCGCCCGGCTGGCCCACCAGCGCCACGCTCACGCCCACCAGCGGCTGGCCCGAGAGCGAGTCGGTAACGGTGCCCCGCAGCGCCGCCGTGCCCTGGGCCATGGCCGGGTGTGCGGCGCTCAAACCGAGCGCGCATAAGCCCCAAAAGGCTGTTTTCGAGCTAAATAGGGAAGGGGTCGGCCGCCCAGTGCTTCGCAATGCAGCGGCAAGCAGCCGGGTGCGCCAGGCCACTGGGGGCTGGCACCACAAACGGGAGACTACGCCCCCAGCGCGGCCGGGGGAAAACGAGGGGTAGGGCATGGTACGACGCGCCTTTCTGCCGAAGGCCGGGACTGTATGAAGCAAGCGGCAGGTCTTCTGACTTCCCCCGCTGCCCGATGGCCTTCCCATCCCCTAGGGGACAGTGGCGCTATGTATCGGGCAGCTTGTGAGGGGGTTACAGCAGCGGAGACTGTCCCGGAATTACACCGGATTCCCTTTTAAAATCGCGCCACACCGCGGCCGCGATTACCAATTGCTGGGGTAAAGGTAGGGGGTAATGCCCTTGCCGCGGGCCACCTGCTAGCTCAGACCTTGCACGCTCTCCACCAGCGTGTACACCCCAATCGCAATGGAAAACACCCCCACCACGTAGTTGAGCAGCTTCAGGGAAGGCTGCCAGCGGCTCGAAAACCGCGTGGCCGAAAAGGCAAACAAGCACCCGTAGGTGGTCATAGAAACCAAGATGCCAGCGCTTTGCAGCACGATAATCCACACCGCGGCCGTGGCGTCGCGGGCGGCTAGCGTGAGGGCGATGGTGCAGGCCCCGCCGGTGCCGGCCAGCCCGTGCACCATGCCCACCCAAAACGAGCGGCTGAGCCCCGCTGGCGGCCCGATGGGGGAGGGCGCTTTGACGGGCATCGGCTTAGGCTTAACGAAGTTGCGCCGAATGGCCAGCACGCCCAGCCAAATCATGAGCGGCCCAATGGCCAGCTCCACTTGCGCCGCGATGTGCAGCGAAAGCTGCGATTTCAGCAAAATGATGAGGCTGGCGAATACGATGAGCGTGAGCGAGTGCCCCAGCGCCCAGTGCGACGAGCGCCAGATGACGCGCCACAGCCGCCCCGCGCCCTGCTTCTGCTCGGTGGCCAGCACCGCCACGGCCGCCATGTGGTCGGGCTCGAAGGAGTGCTGAATGCCCAGGAGCAGCGAGTCGAAAAACAGGGGGTTGAGCATGGGTGGGAAAGGCGAAGCGCCTCGGAAAAAGACAAGTTGGGGGAAAGCCAGAAATTGCGTTGCGCCGCGAGTAGCAGAAGCGGCGGCCGCGTGGGGGCCGGGCAAACATACTGGCGCACCGATTGTAGCAGCAGCAGCCAGCCGATACCTTGCGCCGGTGAGCCGCCATGCCGCCGCTGACTGCTAGCCCAGATTTATAGCCGTAAAAATCTGTATTGCAAGCTACTGCCTACGTCCTATAATTATCTTCTATTCCTACCCCCATGCGCGAAATCAAACGCCAACGCGTGCAGCGTGCCGACGGCAAAGCCATCAACCTGGTGCAGCGCCGGGGGCACCTTTCGTACTGCTACAACGCCTGCTGCTGTGGCCGGGTAGACCGGGGCTACGCGGCCGTGCCCGTAGATTTGTACAAAAGTGAGTGGCTGCGGCGCAAGCTGCGCAATACCGTGCATATGACCAAGGGCGGCTGCCTCGGCCCCTGCACGCTGGCCAACGTGGTGACGCTACTCTTCGACGGCCGCTCGACCTGGTTCCACTCCATCAACAGCGACTGGCAGGTGCTGGCTATTTTCGACTACATCGATAGCCTGGTGGCCGCCGATGGCTACCTGGCCCCGCCCGCCGAGCTGGCCGAGTACGTCTTCCAATTCTACAGCTGGACCGGGGCCGAAACGGCCGGGGCCGCCGGCGCGCCCGCGCCCGTCGCGGCCGAGGGTATCGCCTTCCTCACCCACGCCGAAACCGACCTGCTGACCCTGCACCGCAGCGTGCAGGAGCTGCCCACCGACTTCCCCAAAACGGTGGGCATCAACTTGCTGGCCATCAAGAACGAAACCCACATGGCCCAGCTGCTCGACCGCGAGCTGGCCGCCGCCCGCATCATCGTACTGCGCGTATTGGGGCGGCCGAGCAGCGTGCCCGGCTTCCCGGAGCTGGTGCGGCGGGCCAAGGCGCAGGGCCAGCACTTGCTGGTGCTGAGTGGCGCGGGCGACCTCAACCCCGAGCTGGCGGCCGTGTCCACGGTGTCGCCGGCCGTGCTGCACGAGGCGCTGGGGTACTTGCAGGCCGGCGGCCACGCCAACCTCACGGCCCTGCTCTACTACCTCGCCGACCACCTACTGCTCACTGGCTTCGGCTACGAGCCGCCGCAGGCCCTGCCCGAGCACGGCCTCTACCACCCCGACCTGCCCGAAAACGCCGACCTCGGCGATTGGCTGCGCCTGCGCAACCCCGCCCAGCCCACGGCGGGCGTGCTCTTCTACCGCGCCCACTGGGTGAGCGGCAACCTGGCCTTTGTCGATGCGCTGGTGCGCGAGCTGGAAGCGCAGGGCGTCAACGCGTTGCCGGTGTTCACGGCTTCGCTCAAGGCCGTGGATGCGGCCACGGGCGCGCCGGTGGCATTCAGCTTTTTCCAGGGCGAAAACGGGCCGCTGCTTGATGTGCTCATCAACACCGTGTCCTTCGCCATGAGCGAGGTGAACCCCGATGGGCCCACCAGCGCGGGGTGGTCGGTGGAGGCGTTGCGCCAGCTTGATATGGTTGTCCTGCAAGCCATCACGAGCGGCATGGCGCGCGGGCCCTGGGAGTCGTCGAGCCGCGGGCTGAACCCGCTCGACACGGCCATGAACGTGGCCCTGCCCGAGTTCGATGGCCGCCTCATTACGGTGCCGATTTCCTTCAAAGAGAAAGCTCGCGAGGCCGTCGGCTACGCGCCCGTGCCCGACCGCGTGGCGCGGGTGGCCGGCTTGGCGCGGCGCTTCGCCCGCCTGCGCCAGGTGCCGAACCAGGAGAAGCGGGTGGCCTTCGTGTTCACCAATTCCAACAGTAAGGCCTCGCAAATTGGCAACGCCGTGGGGCTCGATTCGCCGGCCTCGCTGCTGACGTTGCTGCACGCCATGCAGGCCGAAGGCTACGCCGTGGGCGAGCTGCCACCCACCGGCACCGCCCTCATTCACGAGCTGGTTGACCGCTGCTCGTACGATGAAACCTACCTCACGCCCGAGCAGCTGGGCCGGGCCGTGGGGCAGGTGTCGTTTGCGCAGTACGCCCAGTGGTTTAGCGAGTTACCAACGGATTTGCAGCAGAAAATGACTAAGCAATGGGGGCCACCGCCCGGCGCTACCTACGTGCACGACGGGCACATTGCCCTGGCTGGTATCGAACTAGGCAACGCGCTGGTGGTCTTGCAGCCGCCCCGCGGCTACGGCATGGACCCCGACGCCATTTACCACCAGCCCGACCTGGCGCCCACCCACCACTACTACGCGCTTTACCGCTGGCTGCGCGACGGCTGGGGCGCAGACGCGCTGGTGCACGTGGGCAAGCACGGCACCCTGGAGTGGCTGCCCGGCAAGGGCATTGGCCTGTCGGAGAACTGCTTTCCCGACGCTTTCCTGGGCGATTTGCCGCTGTTCTACCCCTTCATTATCAACGACCCCGGCGAGGGCTCGCAGGCCAAGCGCCGCGCCCACGCCACCATCATCGACCACCTCACGCCGCCCATGACCACGGCCGACAGCTACGGCGAGCTAGCCCAGCTCACGCAGCTAGTTGATGAGTATTACCAAGTCGAAGCCCTCGACCCCGCCAAGCTGCCGCTGCTGCAACGCCAAATCTGGGACCTGGTCAAGCAAACCAACCTCGACCAGGACCTGGCCGTGCTGCTACGCCGCGACCACGGCGACCACGTGCACGACTGGGACGATGAAATGACCCCCGAGGGCGTGCCCACCACCCTGGCCGAAATGGACGGCAAGGACGTGGCCCACCTCATCGAGGACATCGACGGCTACCTCTGCGAGCTGGGCGCGGCCCAAATCCGCAATGGCCTGCACATCCTGGGCCAAGCCCCTGAGGATGAAGCGCTGGTGGATATGCTGCAAGCCCTCACCCGCCTGCCCAATCTCGGCGTGCCGGGCTTGCAGGCCGGGTTAGCGGCGCTGTTTGGCCTGGAGTTGAAAAATATTTTAGGTAATAAAGGCCAGAAGCTCGCCGCCGTTAGCGCGCCGTTCGAGGCCCTGGCCGGTCGGCCCGTCGTGACGGGCGCCGACGCCCTGGAAGTGCTCGACGAGCTGACGTGCCACCTGCTGCTTGTCTGGCAGCAGCGGCACTTCCGGCCCGATTTGCTCGATGAGGCGCTATTCGAAGCCCTGAACGTGGCCCCCAGCCAGCCGGGCTTGATGGAGGTGAAGCAGACGCTGGCCTTCGTGGGCCAGCAGCTTTTGCCCAACCTGGCGCAGACCTACGACGAAATTTCCAACCTACTGCACGGCCTGGGCGGTGGCTACGTGCCGGCTGGCCCTAGCGGCGCGCCCACCCGGGGCATGGCCCACATCCTGCCCACGGGCCGCAATTTCTACGCCGTAGACCCCCGCGCCCTGCCCTCGCAAGCCGCCTGGGAAGTGGGCCAGCAGCTGGCCCGCGAGGTGCTGGCTCGCCACCTCAAGGAAACTGGCCGCTACCCCGAAAGTGTGGGCCTAAGCGTTTGGGGCACCAGCGCCATGCGCACCCACGGCGACGACGTGGCCGAAATCCTAGCCCTACTAGGCGTGCGCCCCGTGTGGCAAGCCCAAAGCCGCCGCGTAACCGGTGTAGAAGTAATCCCGCTCGCGGAATTAGGCCGCCCCCGTATCGACGTGACCACCCGTATCAGCGGCTTTTTCCGCGATGCCTTTCCGCACCTCATCGAGTTGCTGGATGATGCCGTGCAGCTCGTGTTAGCCCTCGATGAGCCGCTCGATATGAACTTTGTGCGCCAGCACTACCTGCGCGACCTCGCCGAGCTGCACGCCCAGGACGTACCCACCGAGGAGGCCGAGCAGCGCGCCGGCTACCGCATTTTCGGGGCCGCGCCGGGCAGCTACGGGGCCGGCATCTTGCCGCTCATCAACGAGAAAAACTGGCAGGACGACGCCGATTTTGCCCAGGCCTACGTGAACTGGGGCGGCTATGCCTACACCCGCGCCGCGGGCGGTACCGACGCCCGCCCCGAGTTTCGGCAGCGGCTGGCGGGGGTGGAGGTGGCCCTGCACAACCAGGACAACCGCGAACACGACATCTTCGACAGCGACGACTACTTGCAGTTTCACGGCGGCATGATTGCCACCATCCGCAGCCTCACCGGCCAGCAGCCCAAGCACTACTTCGGCGATACTCAGGACCCCGCCCGCCCCGCCGTGCGCGACCTCAAAGAGGAAACCCTGCGCGTATTCCGCTCCCGGGTCGTCAACCCCAAGTGGCTGGCCGGCATCCAGCGCCACGGCTACAAAGGCGGCCTGGAGCTGACTGCTACCGTGGACTACCTCTTCGGCTATGATGCTACGGCTAAAGTAGTTGACGACTGGATGTATGAGAAAGTGGCCGAAACCTACGCCCTTGATGCCGCGATGCAGGAGTTCTTCGCCGAAAGCAACCCGTGGGCGCTGAACGCCATTGCCGAGCGGCTGCTGGAGGCGGCGCAGCGCGGCATGTGGGCCGCGCCAGCGGCGGAAACGCTGGCCGCGTTGCAGGCGGTGTATTTGCAGAGCGAGACGCTGCTGGAGGCACGGAATGAGTAGCCTGCCAGTCCAAACAAACATGCTGTTCTGACGTGGCGCCTCACCCCCCGGCCCCCTCTCCGAAAAGGAGAGGGGGAGCCTGACGACTACTCAACGACTACTTGCGTCCGCTTACGGTCGGCTCCCCCTCTCCTTTTCGGAGAGGGGGCCGGGGGGTGAGGCGCCCACGTTCGCACAATTAGTTATACAAACCCCATGCACTACCCCTTTGCCGCCCTGGTCGGCCAAGACTCCCTCAAGCAAGCCTTGCTGCTGTGCACCGTAAACCCCACCCTAGGAGGCGTGTTGCTGCGCGGCGATAAAGGGACCGCCAAAACCACCGCCGTGCGTGGCCTCGTCGACGTGCTGCCACCCATCCTGGCCATGCCTGGTTGCCCCTTCAACTGCGAGCCGGGCCACCCGGCCGACTTGTGCCCGGTGTGCCATCAGCCCGACGCCGTGGCGCAGGCGCAGCCCGCGCCCTTCGTCAACCTGCCCCTGGGGGCCACCGAAGACCGGGTGCTCGGCAGCCTCGACCTGGAAGGCCTGCTGGCCGACCGCCAGAAAAAGCTGCAACCCGGCCTGCTTGCCGCTGCCCACCGCGGCATCTTGTACATTGATGAGGTGAACCTGCTGCCCGACCATCTGGTTGATATTCTGCTTGATGCCGCTGCTACCGGCACCAGTACCGTGCAGCGCGAAGGCCTGGCCGTGAGCCACCCGGCGCGCTTCACGCTTATCGGCACTATGAACCCCGAGGAAGGCAACCTGCGCCCGCAGTTCCTCGACCGCTTCGGGCTGATGGTGGATATCGTGGCCCCGCGCGACGTGGCCGAGCGCACCGAGGTAGTGCGCCGCCGCATCGCCTTTGATCGCGACCCGGCTGCCTTTCAAGCGCAGTGGCAGCCCGCGCAAGTGGCTTTGCAGCAGCAGATAAGCGCCGCGCGCCAGCTGCTGCCTACCGTGCAGATGCCCGAGGGCCTGCTTACGCTCATCAGCCAGCTGTGCACCGACTTAGGCGTGGCCAGCCTGCGCGCCGACATCGTGCTCTACAAAACGGCCCTCACCCTGGCCGCCCTGGCCGGCCGCCCCGCCGCCACCGCCGCCGACGTGCGCCGCGCCGCTGAGCTAGCCCTGGCTCACCGCCGGCGCGCTCAGCCCTTCAGTAACCCTAGCCTCCCCCCCGAAACGTTGGATGAACTGATGCAGCAGACCCCGCCGCCCCCTGCCGCGTCCTCACCACCCGCCCAAGAATCCACCCCGCCCCGCGAAGAGGCCCCCGCCCTAACCGCCGCCGAGGCCGCTATCCCGGAAGATAGCGCGCCCCCCGCCGCGCCGCAGCAGGGGGCCGCCCCCGAGCAAGTATTCGGGGCCGTGCCGGCCGCGCCGACCCGGCCCCTGGTGGTAGAGGCCACGCCGCCCAAAGCTCCGCCCGTTGACCAGGCCCTAGGTCAGCGCGGGGCCAGCCGGCCGGCCCCGCGGGGCCAGTACGTGCGGGCCGTACCCGACCGCACCCCGTCGGAGCTAGCCATCGAGGCCACGGTACGCCAGGCCGTGCTGCGCGACCCCGCGACGGCCCACATCACCCGCGACGACCTGCACCAGAAAGTGCGCACCGGCAAAACCGGCACCTTCCTACTGCTTGTGGTCGATGCCTCAGGCTCAATGAGTGCCAGCCGCCGCATGGAAGCCGTAAAGGGGGCTGTGCTCAGCCTGCTTACCGAGGCCTATCAGCAGCGCGATACGGTGGCCGTTATTGCCTTTCGGGGGGTGGAGGCGCGGGTGCTGCTGCCGCCCACCCGCAGCGTGGCCGTGGCCGAAGAGGCCCTGCGTACGCTGCCCACGGGCGGGCGCACGCCCCTGCCGCACGCCCTGCAACTAACTGCGCAGTTGCTGACGCAGGCCGATTACCCAGTTGATTTACAGCCGCTCCTCGTGCTGCTCAGCGATGGCAAAGCCAACGTGCCCCTGGCTGGGGGTGGTGACGCCGGCCAGCAAACCCAGCTGCTCGCCGAGCAGCTGCGCACGCAGCAGATACCCACCCTGGTTCTCGACACCGATACCGGCTACCTGCGCCTCGGGAAGGCAGCCGAGCTGGCTACCGCCCTGGGTGCGCAATACTTGCCGCTCGACGAGCTATCGGCCGCATCACTAACCAACGCTATCCTAACGGTTGGTAATCAGAAATTAGCCTAAAAATCGGCTGTCATGCTGACGAAGGAAGCATCTCGCTCGCTTCGTTGCGAAAGGTAGGAGGTCGCTATCCTATCAAGATGCTTCCTTCGTCAGCATGACAAACGGGTTTGGGAGAGAGGTAGCAGTCTATCCCACAAAGCCGTTGTAAATCC
>Ga0160427_10001654_pt1 | contig 13623 bp, 3 predicted proteins | sample SolpanmetagenomL_FD_108194 | JGI IMG/M metagenome (GOLD analysis project Ga0160427, IMG submission 108194) | Solar panel surface microbial communities from Lawrence Berkeley National Laboratory, California, USA - L | ecosystem: Engineered > Built environment > Solar panel > Unclassified ...
AAAAAGGTTACATCTTGCATTATTTATGGTGTGGGTTTAAGTTAGGAAACTGGGAACAATCTTTCTACATCACATGCGCGATGGACAAACCAATATGCTTGTAGTCAAAACATATGTGATCTGTTTATGTCGACCCAACTACTTACTTAGTAGTCAACTGTGATTCATACCAAATTTCGATTGCGACAAAGCATTTGTGTGAGTTTCAATTCGGTTTCCTATCACTTCGCCTTTTCATGTCTGCGCAGACCACGAGCACGAGTTACGCACCTTGCGCGAATAATCTTTGAAGTTGCTACTGTTCAAATGTCGAAATCGGTCGCCAAACAAGCAATCACATATCGCGTCAGAGGCTCAATACCGGTAGATGGTACCAAAGAATGGCTCATTAATGTACTGCGCGCAAATTTCACCGCAGATGAGTCTGACATTATCAAGAAAGTCAAACCCATACCATCAGTGACTCGATCTGGCGAACGTTGCGGTTTGCTATGGCTCAAAAGAGCTCCTACATTCCTGGCAGACTTGGAAAAAGACGACACTTCCGAAAAGGTGATAGACTTGGACGACGATGAAGGCACGCTGACGTTCGACCGTCACTTTTATGGCCTTACACAACTTTACGATACTACGCCGGGGGACCCAATTCTCGCTGATATTGTCGCAATCTCAGGCCTAGATGGTCACGCATTTGGGTCATGGCGAGAAAAGGGCAACATCGGTCAAATGTGGCTGACCGACTGGTTGCCAAAGGATCTACCGCATTGTCGAGTTATGTCTTATGGGTACAATTGCAAGATTCAGGCGAATATGAGACCTATTCGAGAATATGGAGAAGCAATAGGAGAGGCTTTGCGAAAAGCTCGGAAGAACGAAGACGAACGAAATCGACCCCTTATCTTCATGGGTCATAGTTTTGGTGGCCTGCTCGCTGCTCATACATTAGTTAGAGCACACACCTATGATACACCAGGGCATACTGACCCTCTGTATTCTTGTATATATGGATTCATATTCTTTGGTACACCTCATCGAGGTCTCAAAACAGACACCTTCAAACAAATGATGCCAAAGGATGTGGATCCGGTTCTGTTAGATACCATCGCTAAAGACTCAGAATTCTTAGAATCTATGCACGAAAACTTCAAGGCAGTTCTGGGAGAAAGGAAGGTGCTAAGTTTCTATGAAGGGCGAGGCACAAAATCTCTGGTGAAGGATGAAGCAAGTCAAAAATGGGGTCGCACGGGCGATCGAGAGATGATGGTCAACAAAGTTGCCTCGACTCTTGGTACACCTGGAGAGAAGACGCTACCATGTGATGCTGATCACTCTTTTATGGTGAAGCTTAGTGATAAGGACGGACCAACATATACCTCAGTGATTAGTATCTTGACAGATTGGCAAGGTCACGCACCCGAGGCTGTCTCTGCCCTAAACTCCTACGTATCGAATGAAACTCAGCAGGAAGAAATGTATGCAATTATGAATTCACTATCACCTTTCGCTTTCGAAGAAGAGCCTAGAGAGATCATCATGCAAAAATATCCAAGCGCAGAACAATTTCTCCAATCTGGAAGCTTTTCATACTGGTGCGATCACGACAAGCCAACATTATTAGAGTGTCATGGACAACCAGACTCAGGAAAGACTGTGCGCGCTGCGTTCGTTGCTCAACATCTTTTCGATCTACACGGTCACAAACCGGTTCTTGAAAAGGCTGTGTTTTATCTGCATCTCAACAAACGTCCTCAGGGAACTTTAACCATTGAGAATCTGCTTGGCAGTCTTCTTAGACAATTAACATATCTTCGTCAATCGGTTTCCAATAAAATCGGTAAACTAGCAAACGGACTTCGACCAACACTAAGAGAACTTCGAGACGTTTTGATTTTTGAAACTAAAAGACTAAGCCGAGTCTTCATTATTATCGATGGTTGGGATCAGTGCTCTGACGACATCAGATTAGCACTAAGAGACGAAATGACTTTCCTAGCAAATAACAATATCAAGTTGAGTCAAATGCGAATCCGCCAATCTCTGGAACCAAAAGACGGAATATGTTGTGATATGGAGGACTGTCGGGCTCGATATCTAGGTATCTATTACCATTGCGACGAATGCGACAAGGACCTGTGTCGTAAATGCAAGTCCAATGGCAGAACATGTCTCGATAAAACGCACAAAATTGAATGCAGAACACCTGAATACGAAGACATAGAATTCGGTACTTCGAAGGAAGAGATATACGGATATATCATGTTCATGTTGGAAATGGACCTTGTGGAAGAGACAAAAGTGAATACACAAGACCCTCGCCTGGTTCAGAAACAAAATTTGTCCAAACTGGGTAGTATACTTCGAACAGATAGAGAGCTACTTGAGTCCATTCCAGCAGAAATTTTAGACAGAGCTGCTCTATCATGGAAATGGGCTCGAAGGAGTATTGAATCTCTGAGGACGAGGCATAGTCCTGAGCAAGTGAGGGAAGATCTCGAGCTGGGTTTTCCAGACGCAATCCAGCACTTTTATGACGACGAAATGATAGAAATCTTTGATCAGCCAAAATCGGATGGAGATCTTGCTAGAAAAGTGCTGTCAATCCTGACTTGTATTAAAGTTGAAGCAATAGGCATGGAGATACTTAGGCATGCCATGGCCATCAAGGAAATTCCGAACACTTTTGATCTTAAACCTGATATGTTGATCACAAGCGACTGGATACTCCTTGTCACTAAAGGATTGGTTATAACAAATGTATATGGCGACGAGGAAAAGGCCGAGTTCAACCACGAGTCAATTCGTGCTTATCTTGAAAAGAATGAAAAAAGGTGGATTCCTACAGCCAAAATTGATGTAGCCAACACATGTCTTTGGTACCTCTCGTTGACACCCTTCTCTCATCCATCGACATCTATGAAACTGCTTGACCAAAAAATACGACAGTATCCCTTCGTAGCCTACGCTGCTGAATACTGGGGAGAACATCTGAAGGATGCACTGGAAAGCAACAATCATACGGATGCAGACTTGAATGCAGCTATGACTTACCTGGAAAACAACAGTGCAGCTTTTGTACAACTAGCGTGGCACGCTTCCTACAGAGTGCATGGATGGGATGTTTATAAATCAGTTCATGGATTGCATATCTGTGCCTATTATGGTTTGGAGAAGCTCGTTGCAAAGTACTTGGAGAAGGGCGTGTCACTAGATGTGACTGAAGGAACATATAACCAAACGCCTCTCTTCTATGCATGCCGAAATGGCCATGCAGGCACTGCCCGTCTGCTAATCAAGGCCGGTGCTAATGTTAATCATGTCAGCAAAAGAGGCAAAACTCCACTGATGGAAGCAGTAGAAAGAGACCGTTTGAGCACCGTCAAACTTCTGATGGACGAAGCAGAAGATTTAGATGCAAATAAGGTCAGCAAGAAGCGCTTATATAGGTCCGCTGTCATGATAGCAGCTGGACGTAAAAATTACGAAATTGTAGAGTATCTGTCTAGACATAAAGATAGGCCTGTCGATCTGAATATGGAAGATGCGAAAGGTCTAAATGCACTCCAAATCGCAATTATGGGTGGCGGGAATGATTGTGAAGATATAAGCAACAGAACCCAACACGACGAGACGCCATGCGACCCAGAAGGTCAATTAAAGACTGTAGCACTATTATTAAAGCACAGAAAGAAGATTGACATCAATCACGTGGAGTCGACGAAGGGCCGTTCAGCTCTTTCCATAGCGGCCATCTATGGTGAGGTCGATATAGTGAAAAGTCTTCTGAAGAAGAAAGCGGATCCAAATTTAGCAGACCGGGATGGTGTTAGTCCAGCTATGCATGCTGCAAAACGCAGATATTTACAAGTTGTAAAGGCGTTGTTGGAGAAGACAGACTCGGACGTTGCAGACAAACAAGGGCGATACCTTATTCACTTTGCAGCCATGAGCGGTTCTTGCGATATTTTAGCGTTCTTGTGCGGAAGACATGCGAACTTAAATGCGCAGGACGCTCAAGGCTTCACACCGCTACACTATACGGCTCGTTATAACCATGTTGAAGCCACAGAATTCTTATTGAAAAGAGGAGCTTCCGTAAAACTAAAGGACAAGTTCAATCGAACACCTATGAGATTGTCCTGGCAATACGGCCAGTATGCAATCACCGAACTTTTTCAGCACATAAATACCGATCACGAAGAGCCCAACTTGCACATAGACAAGCGACCTTCTTGGTCTCTAGGCTATATCAATACCGGAAAGGAGTTTAAACCAGCGCTTGAGAATCTCAAAGACAAGAACCATTTTGATAATGCAATGGAGCCTGGTACCGGAAACACGTTACTTCATATCGCCGCTCACCACCGGGACGATGAGATGAAGATGCTCAGGCAGGTTCTAGAACACCCCTTGGGCGGTCTTGACATAAATAAGCAAAACAATGATGGACATACACCTCTACATGTCGCGGTTCAATATGGCAACATTGATGGTGTTCGAACGCTGATAGAGCACGGTGCTCTATGCAACATTTCTGATAAATGGGGCCGTACACCATTCTCTCTTGCGTACGAATTAGCATCAGAAAATGGCATGACGAAGCAGTCTATGCTGACAATCATGCTTATACTCCATTCACCTGAGGATTTGAAGACAGAAGATCAAAATCTGCTTGAACTATTCTTGCATGCTTGTCAGTTCAAGCTTTACTGGGCCGTCGAAAGACTAATGAAGGAGCACGTCGATGAAGGGACCACTTTTGCCAGATGGTGCAAACGAATATATCAACATGATTCACATATGGTGAAAATTTTGCAAAGTCAAGATTCTTATCATACCATCAAATACGCTGATGATAGTGACAGCGATGAAAGCCATAGTGATAGCGATAGCGATGATGAAGATGAAGATGATCGCATCACTAATAAGAAAGATACGGTCAACAAAGGTGTATCTACGAACGGCACTCTAAGCGTGGCTGATGATACCCCTAACACCAACCAAGAAGATGAACCAACAGGAGCTTTCAAAGATGTGTCAAGTGACGACAATCTTGAAGGTCCCGATGACGAATTCAACATTGAATGGGATACGTGGCCTATGACGTTGGATTTAATAGGCCTGGTGACGACTGGTCCCTTGTGGTTTGCGAGCTACGGGTCGATCATAGCTGAGGCTATGATTTTGCTTTAAGCTTGAGAATACTCTATTGTGTTTTGTAAAATCCTCTATCAAAATTATGCGCAATCGTATTCCCTAGTCCTCCTGTATTTTTGTCTCAAATCGTTCATTTTCCTAACCCAAGGGTTGATACCGTATTGGGGAGTTTATCGTGTTTTTTTTTGGTACTTGCTTGATTTCTGTTCTAGATCTGAAAACACATTGTGAACCAGATTTTGCGAAATTCTATATTTGTAGTTCCCTGTCACATCCTCATTCATGTATATATATTTCCGCCGCAGCTGTCTAATAGCACTATAGTGCATCGTCTGCTTTTGCTTATGCGTTGACGTTCGGACTTCTTTGTAGACTTACTTAGGTGTTTTCGTAAACAACGAATAATGTCAAATGAGCTTGTTCAGCCACTTGGTCTTCAAAAATTCGTGGACGAGTTATGTTAGTACACTTGAACGCCTTATGAGGGAGCTTAAAGGTCCAAGACTTGGGCCTTCTCAGCCTTATCATTAGGATTGCCGTCCAAAGACTAGTGATTATGAGCATTTAATTGAATATATGTTAATGCAAAGGGGCTGCGCAGCAGCGGCTGTCTTATTAGTCAATTAAAGGGACAAAGGTAAAGAATAAGGTTTGCCTTGTGCTTGACCCGCAGCTCGTAGCCCGCAGCTCTTAGTTATGTATCAATTCGTGCACGTCCACGTGCACTTTACTACAATCATGGCGTCAAAGACGCACGTACTCATTTCAAAGTTGATTTGATTGGTTACGTAGCGCCATGAAGAATGATTTTCTTGACATCTATATCTACCAATATCTATAGCTGTATTATACTCTAAAATTCTACCGAAAGCAAGATGATGGACAAACAAATGCATTTATGACAAAGAAAAGGCAAGATCTGCGCCTTATGCTATACATGTACGAATGACAAGGTGATTTGAATCAAGATCTAGAGATGAAAACATATACATTAAAAACCGTTAAGAATGAATAGCGTTTCGTGAAAGCTTTTGGCCGGCCGTGACTATCGTAAAGCAATAAACCATTTATAACATGAAGTGCTAAAACTCAAAATTTGACGACAACAAACATGCGGGGAAAAATGGTGGGAAAATAGCAAAACAAACAAGAGTAAACATCGTGAGCAAAACAAGCATAGCTAAATTTGATTAGCATTAAAATGTACGTTCCGAAAAATATGGGCAGGAAAGAAGCAAACGCTTATGCAAATCAAAAGAGAAGATGAGAATCGTCGGATTCATCTATCAACATGAAATCGGTGCTCGCAAAAACAAAAACATGCTAAAAAGCAAAAGAAAAACAGATTCAACGCCCAAAGTCTTTGAGATCGGACTCCTGGTTGTAAACAATAAAGGTTACGCAGCATGAATGAAAAAGAAGAAGAAGAAGAGAGGTCTAAGGAATGACCCTAAATATGACGATGTAGATAAGATATAATTTGTTGCTAAATGGGCAAGAGTTTGCCGCTGGCTAGATGTATGCAAGGGTATTCTCATAGAATGCTTTAGTTGTAATATTTAGGATTAAGACTAGCTTCGTAGTCCGAACCTTCATATTGACCCAAGCTACTATGTGGACTATCCTTGATATTCAATGATGATAAGGATAAAGGAATAACTTTCTCCACTCTTGAATCAATGTTGTACGCGATATATCCACGAGTTTCTACTGACATGGTTCTTCGTGTGGCTTTGAGTTCTTCAATCATGTTGACTATCCCACTCAACCTCAAACACAATTCTCGAGCATAGCTGCTTGCGGCAGATAGATGAAGTTTGGCATTATAGAACTCATCGTCGGATCCATGCTTGATGAGTTCCTCGAAGGATGCAGAGTAGAAAGGATCGATAAGAAGAATGTCTTCGCTTCGCAGTTCTTCAATAAGTTCTTTCCATCTCAATCCAGTGCGCTCAGTTTCGGTCAGGTTTGTTTTAAGTGTCATTGGATGTTGGTTGTTGGCAATCGAGAGTGATGTTCGTGAAGAGGATTCGTTGTATGAGCTATGAGATGGAAACGTGCGATCCAGTGCAGAGGGTGTGTAGAGGTCACCATGGTTACTTCTAGGCTCATAAGCATTATTGTATTGACCTGAAAACTTTGGAGCCATAAGTGTTTGCTGCTGAAACAGATCGTAATCGTTGGGCATAGGATAAACTGAAGAAGACTCAAGTGCTAGTTTGGTCTCGTAGGCAACTATAGATCGTCGTCGACTGCTGATCATGCCATAAACTCGTCTGATTGCATCTTTGCCTTCATCACTTAATTGACCAGTGACGTATCCTCGGAAGTTACAGTTGTGTAACCATGTGAAATGAATAGATGGTATATCAGTATTTGACCTGCTTGGTATAATTTCGGGTGCTGGTAATGGGTATATAGGTTCAGGATGGATGATATACATATCACTTGCAGTGTATGGTGCAACCGAAAAAGAATCTTGAGGCCCAGGATAATTCATAAGATAGTTGTATTCAGAGTCTGGATAAGCCAAGGCAGGTTCATCGTCTACTCGTCGACGAGTTAATTCTTGAGGCATTGGATTGGAGCTGTATGATCTTGAGGATGCAGGAGGAGAAAATTGAGAACGACCTAGAGGCATCGGATTCCCCTCACTATCTACGTTCTCGCTGCAGGCATAACCATACTTTTTGCACCTCGGGCATTTCTGGCCCGGCCACACCCTACTTTCAGGTACCTCATCGCACTTCTGTCTGTCCTGACGACATTGGTTACATTTGTAATAGCAGAGTCTTTTCTTTGGTGCTTGATGTTTGTTTTTGACATCCTTTGGTGGAGAAAAAGAGCTAGACTTTGTAGACATCTTGAGGTTATTGGATATTAGTTATTCGAGTGATTCGAGAATGATTTTGTAGTGTATTGAGTTGAATGTCAAAATATATAGACGAGATTAAATTGCGACGGGTCGATGATCTTGGGAGGGATGGTAGATTAGAAATATATGTAGATCTTTTATCGAAAGATAACACCAGGTTATCAAAGTTATTCAATGATTTCTTTTTTGTGATTTGGTTTGTGTTTTGAAAAAGATATAAAGCCTGAAAATGTACCGAAAACTAATCAAATATAGGAATAGATTCTGATGAATGATTGAAGTGGATTGCAATAAACAATTGTGATGCTTGTGAGATAATAATTAAGAAGATGTGCAAGGAAAGCTTGGTATATATAAACGACCACGGTGTGGTTGAAGCGAGAGTCAATCCTGAAAATTTGATCTTCAACCTTGGCTTCAAAATTCATATAATCATGAACCCGTTGTTTTTTGGGCACTTTTTGGAAGACAAGATTGAGAAAAGCAATTATCAGTTTTCCAGACCTGAAATATATGCAATACTGTATCTCGAGAGCGAAAACGTGGTCGGGGTGAGTCGAAGTGCGAATATGTAGAATGATGATATGTCCTTCAAGTTCAAAACTGTGATCGAGGGATTGTCCAGACGCCTGCTCGGGGTGCCTTTAGGTCTTGCATACTGCATATTTATTCATTCGGGGGCTCTTTCTGCAATATAACGCTACACATTTGGTACCTGAATCTCGTACCAAGTAAGGATGAGACAAAACCTCGTCCCTGCCCCCATTGAACGGATTCTGGATGTCTAAGTTTTCGAACTTAGAGAAGGCTGTGATTTTGACGTGATTCCACATGTACATGGACTGACACTAGCATTAGTAGTATGTAATGTGGTAATTCGTTGACACGATTTTTTCGTCAGACCAGAACTTGCTAGCGTTTCGCACTCTGCGAAATGTGGTTGTCACGATTTCCAAACTAACCCGCTAAATGCAACCAGAATTAAGGTTGTTTGATAATTGTTTTTTTCTTGGAGGGCTCTTGGTGGGGAGTACTAACTCATTACTGAATAGTACTTTCGCCTGAACATGCCGGTATTACTAAATTAGAAATCAGCTGTCGAATCAACTTTCCACAGAAATAAAGTGTGGACTAATTCGAAAAGAGCAAGCACAATACACAAATCATTCCGTACTGCTCCCCAAGCTAAGCGAAGAGCTATAGCTAATGGCAATCTTTAAAGCCCGTTTTTCTAGAAACTCAAGAAAGAAATAGTAGATGAGATCATGTCAGGGGTACAATCACTATTGAGTCAATGATCGCGAAACGAAAACTGCCTTGCGATCGTGGATATATCCATATGATGTTCGGCGACTCTGCGCATGGGGCTATTGCTAGTTCCACGACGTAGCTAATTTGTAGCAAATCAAGCCCAAGACCATGGCACTGGTTTATCGGTAGCCGCAAGTTCTATTACACAAGCCTTTAGCCTTGACCAGTGGAATCAAAGAACATAGTCTATGACAGACATCATATCGCGAGAATGGCTCTCATGTATTGAACCAATCATTTCAAAATGCCTCGTAAAATCTTGTACCAAGATTAATGGTTATAATTATGACATTATTCGGCCTACCATATGTTGATATGCCTCGATATCTGCAAGCTTTAGATACTTGTAAGAGCGAAAAACTCGCGATCTCCAATTCGGGAATTGAGATTGGATGGCATTGAAATCTCACAAGAGATTGGAATTGAAACCCGAGTAGATGGACATTTGATTCACTCGCTACTCGCGGTGTACTTATTGATGTTAAGCCACGTTCACCTCAGCTGTCTCTCGAGAAAGGAGTTGGTGATTTGTGCCTGGACTAAACCTATGTAGTCAACAGGGCGAAAATAGGCTGTAGCCCGTGAGTCAAGACGAGTTCCGTCAATGCATATGCCTATGGGCAAAGACATTTACAGCTGAAATGTAGACTTTTCGGCAGATAGTATTTCCATTGAGGCTCTTACAAGCTATAAGCTAAGTTATGGAATCTACTAAACTTTCTTTTTCGTAATGATGGATGCGTGTGTCATGGAAGTAGACATGGTTGTCTCCGAGAACGTCTATTAGAAAGTGTACTCGAGTTCATGCATAACACAACCATGTTGTTTTCTCCTTGCAGTCGGTTCAAACGCGCTGTTTGTACATGCCCATGTAGTACTAAACAAGCACTGTATATGAGCGAAAGTTAAGCATGACAAATTGTCGCGATATGTGCAATCTACCCAATAGTGAAATTGACTTGGATTAATTTGAATTGCTGGAGAATTGTTGGTGACGGTGAACACGATTTATAAAAATAGATGTGGAGATAGCGATCGCGGGTTGTCATTGGACCATCCACAAAAGATAGAGTGAGGCGATGAGGCTATTTTTATCTCCACACGGGAAAAGTCAGATCACGTGTTTTGACACTAAGCTCTATTGAGAATCAACAATACCTTTGTTATACAGCTCTCAGCAATTTCATCATATCTACGGCACCAGATACATGATTTACACATTATATTATGCACTTATGTGATTAGCTTGAGAATGATGAACGGGAGTTGATTCGGCAAGTCCTATGCCAATTTACATTTCCAATTACGGAGAATAGCGGACTTCGGTGTCGAACGAGCTTTGAGCAAATCATGTTGGTAGGTTGTTTTCCTCTTCTCTTTATATTCAGAGTGGGACAAACCCTAGTGCAATTACGTAGTGATACTAATGGAAAGACGAACTACACTGATATGGCATCATTACTGGACTCTTCTTAACCATAGATAAATTGTGCTCATAGTGATACGATAAGTTCAACACCAACGTCCTTCGGCGAAAATTGCTTTGTTTAATAGGTCAGTAAGGTCACCGTGCAGACAAGATTAAAGTGAATTCTTTGATTTTGTTTAGTTACAATGGTGTGTGCTCATGTCGCCCGCATAAGTCTTTAAGATCCTGGCGGTCCGTGTTGCAGTTTGTGAACCATTGGCCACGTTCAGCTGAATCATATCCTTTGATGTCGTTAATGTGTGCTTGCTATACGGATAATGTATATTCACGAATGCAAGTATAAATGACTATAAGTCCTATCGTATCAGATACCTTACTGAATACAAATAAGCCTGGACCTTGTTAATACGACTATTACGAGTGACAGAAAAGTGACTCAAACTAGTTTACCTGATAAGTGAATCCACTAGTTGATATGCTGTGTTTCCTCATGTAAGCTAAGCGATAAATTTAGCTTGGACCACTTTTTTTTTTCTTTTAATTTCTGTCACTCATGCGGATGATCTTGGGGTTTGCGAAATCGTACACGCTAACAAGGACCAAAATCAAAAAAACAATTAAGGCATTATTGCCACAAAACCATGAGTATTTGTGCGGAAATTGCCGGATATAACCATCGTGTGTCATAGGCGCCATGCATATTCGCTTCATGATCACTGCATACCAGTACACCTTTCAGCTTCTTCACATTTGGAAGTTGTAAGTTGTGATGTATATTGCAGCTAACTCTTTCGCAAACAAAGAAGTGCAGCCGCAATATCGCTCTTGTTTCCATGTTATCCTTTAACAAGCATGTCAACATAATTTTCGCACCCTGCAGCCCTAGCTGCGTCACGATAAGGCGTTGTGGAATGCATGATCGAGTTCATTATGCATGTGGTTTTTCTTACAGGCCTGTCTCCTCATATGCTTCGACTCACCTCAAGTTCGGCATACCTGTACACGCATATGTAATGTTGCTGCGCATATATGAGTCAAGTTCGGTCTTGTCCTTATTTGAATTCATGTACACGGCGCTTCCATTTAGAAGTGCGACGCGCGCACCAGTCGGTACAAATTCCATGTAATTCGTATCGTCTTGTTCGCCTATATAATATCGGATGTCATCTTATGATTCACACAATGCACATGCACAACAGCTGCAGTTGTCATTGGAGGTTTTGTCCTATAATATGGCATCACATATAATTATAGCTATACCGCGAGATTGACCTTTGTGAATTTTGCTTTTTCTCAGCCCTACTATAGCTAATAAGTACCGAGAACCGTCCAAGGCTCTTGAGCTTAGGCTAGCTCTCCTGGTCCCGATAATCATAACGGGACTGCCATTATTACCCAAACACACGCACTAAAATACACCAACCAATCAAAATGCTGGTGTGAAGAAATAAGGAACCTTCGCTTCAAAACTTTGTGTAATATGCTACTTCGCCCAAGCCCTTCCCGCACTTTATGCATGAATTTCCTAAAGTAGGCAGCTGAAAATGTACATCTATGAAGGTTAAAAGTAGAAACCAAAGGACTGCAGTTAGCAGAATGGGTTTAGTCAAGGCACAAGTTTTTTCAGCCCTAGGCATGTGGAAAACTACGCCGTCAGACTTGGGTTGTATCCATTCCAGTGGCAATTGACTTGAACCTTATTTGTGAAATCGTAAATTCAGGAATTCCATTTTTCATTCGTTTGTCCTTCTTGTGGGTATTGAAATTGCATTTAGTATAGGCTAGGATAAGTGGTTGATATCGTCACGACTAGGACGAAAAGACTAGCCCGATACTAGATCGATAGGACGATAGCTCATGGAGACTGATATAATTATCCTATAATTATTCAGACCAATGGCAAGAAGAGTATACGTAAAGTTTGTACCTGGAAAACACGTATGAATCTTCATGTACCGTGGTACTCTTCACATCTAACCCTTATCTCGATCTCTGATGATACGCCAGGAACATAATCGATTCACATGGGTGACGTAAAAGACAAAAGATAACTTAATAACGTACAAAATTTGACCAATCGCACTTGTAGCAGACATAATTATGTCTGGCGCACAGACACATACGCATGCACGTGCACATACACATACATTACTAGCGAATTCAGGCCTGGACTTTACTTTGCAGTGCCATACCTCTCATCGAATCTTTGAGGAGCAATATCTATATCAAGATTCAATCGGTATAGGAAACAGTGATAATTTAGGTTTTACAGGCGCTTTAAGGGCTTCGTTCTTGACATCATCAACCTTTATTGGTAGATGATCAATACAAATAATCGCTATTGCTTACGCTCGTCACAATCCAACAGGGATGATAATACTTGAAATTTTTATTTGGACGAATACAAAGGCTTTGATCAAGGACAGGAACATATATGAATTGTAGTCCTATAATACTTTGTGCATGTAACAAGTACTTGTTGTATCCTGACCCGAATATTCTAAGATATATGGTACCGCATGATACTGACTGAGAGGAGAAAGCGTTTCGATAACTTAGCAAGACTGACGAGTCTTATTGCTGAGATTTTGCTCCCCTAGCTCTAATCGCTCTCATTTATAACAGCACAATTTGGATGATAGTAAACTTTCGTCGAAAGATCAGTTCGAATTGGTTTAGGTGATGTAAAGAAGAACTCTCCAATTGTCCAATTATATGCTCGATAGAGCTTGTGGCTATTCACGTTGATAGCGAATTCTTTAAATATCTCAATCAGTGAGTCCGTGCTTAGTGTGTAGTTATGGTTAAGACATCAGAACTGAAGTCTTTCAGAAATTCATGGTAAACGTCTTCA
>Ga0160427_10001655_pt1 | contig 13622 bp, 13 predicted proteins | sample SolpanmetagenomL_FD_108194 | JGI IMG/M metagenome (GOLD analysis project Ga0160427, IMG submission 108194) | Solar panel surface microbial communities from Lawrence Berkeley National Laboratory, California, USA - L | ecosystem: Engineered > Built environment > Solar panel > Unclassified ...
CCCATGGCGCGCGGCGACAGGAAGCGGAAGGGCCGGGGCAGCGCCAGTTCGAGCAGTGTCGGGTCGTGCGGCGCCTTCAGGACGAGGCGGAAGGCCAGGGGGCCGAGGATCTCGGTGCCCTCGATCTGCCGGGCGAGGTCGAGCCACGCGTGCCGCGGGCGGTTGGCCAGGATCGCGTCGAAATTGGCCTTGACGGCGGCCGCGTCAAAGGGCGCCCCGTCGCTGAAGGTGACCCCGGGGCGCAGGGCGAAATCGTAGGTCCGCCCGTCCTCCGAGAGGCTCCAGGATTCCGCGAGCCACGGCTCGACCGTCCCGTCGCCGCGGACCTTCACCAGCGGTTCGTAGACGCTCGCCTGCGCGAACATCTGGTTGGGCGCGTAGAGATGCGGGTTCAGCGGGCCGACATTCGACGGCCAAGAATAGGTGAGTTGCCCGGCCGCCGCCGGGCCGAGGAAGCACGCCACCAGCGCGGCGACGGCGCGGGTCGCCGGCTTGAGCATGAACGGACCACGGTATGAGGATCGTCGCGAAACCTCATACACGGCCCCGGCCCGGCCGTGAACCGGGCCGCACACTCGTTGAGGACGACCGGGAACACGCTTCTGCATGGGCCACGGCCCCTCGCCAAACCGCGTCCGCGGGCCCGGACACGGTGCCTGCTGAGGCGATGACCCGTGCGCGTGTGCCGCCTCCGGGCGCGCCGCTTTTTAATCCCCGCCGCTGCGTGCGCGCCGGCACGGCGCGCACGGCGGCGACTGCCTAGACTGGCCTCATGAACAACACGACACTGTCAAATGCTTGAGGACGGGCCCGCAGGACTTGTGACGTCGCCACGATCACTTGCGGTTACCGCGGCTGATCGCGTCCGGCCCGCGGATGCCGGCATCGGTCCGCGTCCCGCCGGCCGGCCCGGCGCAGCGCCTGGCCCCGCCGAGGGCCGCGGGGACGCGGCAAGCCCATCCCCGATGCAGACGAACCGGATCGTCGCAGGAGATCGCCCGATATGCCCCTCGGAAAGCTGAAGCGCGCAGGACTGATCCTGGGCCTCATCGTGGCGGGCGCCAGCCTGGCTGCCGCGCAGGCGGGCCCGTACACCGGCACCGGCGGCGGGCCCGAGACGACGATCAACGCCCCCTACCGCTCGGCCGTCGGGCAGACGGTGCCGCCCGGCGCGGCGGCCGCTCCCCAGCACGACCCGAACCGGCGCACGCAGCGGCAGAAAGACCTCGACGCCGTCCTCGGCAGCATCTGCGACGCCTGCTGAGACGGTCGCCGGACTCCGCCCCACCCATCGATCGGCACGAACGGGATTGCTCATTTGGATTGTCTGCACGACGCCTGCATCCTCAGCCAGGTCCGCTGCCATCTCGGCGAAGGGCCGAGCTACGATCCGCGCACCGACACGGCGTGGTGGGTCGACATCCTGGAGGCGCGCCTGTTCGAGAAGCCGGTCTCCGGCCGCCAGAAGGCGCTCGTCCACGTCCTGCCGGTCCAGGTCAGCGACGTCGCGGCGATCGACGGCGGGCACCAGCTGCTGGCGGCCGAGGACGGCCTCTACGTCCGGGCGATCCGCGACGGGGACATCCGGATGCTGTGCCCCCTCGAGGAGGACATGCTCGGGAACCGCTCCAACGACGGCCGGGTCCATCCCAGCGGGGCGCTCTGGATCGGCACGATGGACCGCGCCGCCGCCAAGGGGCGCGGCTCGATCTACCACGTGGCCGGCCCGCGGGTGCGCCGCCTCTTCGGCGGCCTGACGATCCCGAACGGCATCAGCTTCTCGCCGGACGGCGCGACCGGCTACTTCGTCGACACCGACGTCGGCGTGCTGCGCCGCGTGGCGCTCGATCCCGGAACCGGGCTGCCGAAGGGCCAGCCCGAGACCCATTTCGACCACCGCGGCGGGGAGGGCGGCATCGACGGGGCCGCGGTCGATGCCGAGGGCCTGATCTGGACCGCGCGCTTCGGCGCCGGTTGCCTGGACGCCTACAGCCCCGCGGGCGAGCGGGTCCGCACCGTGCCGGTGCCGATGCGGCAGCCGACCTGCCCGACCTTCGCGGGCCGCGCCCTCGACCGGCTGCTGGTCACGTCCGCCTACGAGGGGATGGACGAGGCCGACCGCGCCGCCGATCCGGAGCACGGCCGCACCGTCCTGGTCGATGTCGGCGCGCGCGGCCTGCTGGAGCCGGCCTTCCGGCTCGGGGCCTGATCGGGCCGACCCCTCATCGCTGCCCCGGTCCGAGCACCGGGGTGCGGCCACCAGGAGATCGCATGTCCGAGCCGGGCCAGCGCCCCCATCAGCCGATCGAAGCCTACGCCCTCATCGGCAATTGCGAGGGCTGCGCCCTCGTCGCCCGCGACGGGTCGATCGATTGGGCCTGCCTGGAGCGCTTCGACGCCGGCCCGGCCTTCTCGCGGCTGCTCGACCGCCGGCGGGGCGGCCATTTCTCCATCCGCCCGGCGGGCCGGTAGGAGGCGACGCGGCGATACCTGAGCCGCAGCAACATCCTGGAGACCACCTTCACCACGCGGGACGGCTTCGTGACCCTGCACGACTTCATGGTCGGGCCGGCGAATGCCCAGGCGGACGGGCCAGGGGACGAGCCGCACCGGCCCCGCCTGGTCCGGCTGGTCAGCGGCGTGTCGGGCCGCGTGCCGATGGTGCTCGCCTACCGGCCGCTGGCGGGCTTCGCGGAGGATTTCGCGGTGCCCGAGATCGCGGGGGGTCGGGTGACGGCGCCGGGCTGCCCGGGCCTCGTCGCGGAGGTCGGGCTCGTGCGGGACGGCGCCGGCGCGGCGGCCCGCTTCACCCTGGAGGGGGGTCAGGCGCGCAGCTTCAGCCTCTATGCCGGCGCCCTGCCGGAGACGCCCCCGGACGCGCGGGCGCTGATGGAGCGGACCCGCAGCGCCTGGGTGCTGTGGGCCCGGGAGGCCGCCTATACCGGGCCGCTCGCCGATGAGCTGATCCGCTCGGCCCTGGTCCTGAAGGCGCTAACCTACGCGCCGACGGGTGCGATCGTCGCGGCCGCCACGACGTCGCTGCCCGAGGCGGTCGGCGGCATCCGCAACTGGGACTACCGGTTCTGCTGGATCCGGGACGCGTGCCTGTCCCTCTACGTGCTGAAGAAGTTCGGCATGCCGCGCGAGGCGGAGGCGTTCTTCGGGTTCGTCGCGGATCTCTGCGCGCGCGAGGGGCCGGCTGCGGCCGCTCTACAGCGTCTCGGGTGAGGCCGGGCTTGCCGAGACCACGATCGCGCATGTCGAGGGCTGGCGGGGCAGCGCCCCGGTCCGGGCCGGCAACGAGGCCGCCGAGCAGCACCAGGCCGACGCCTACGGGCAGGTGCTCGACCTGCTCTACCTCTACACGCGGCTGGGCGGCACGCTGCCGGAGGCGATGCACCGCCACGGCGCCCGGCTCGCCGACATCTCCGCCGCGCATTGGCACCGCCCGGACGCGGGCCTGTGGGAGCGCCGCAAGCCGGAGCAGCGCTACCTCCACGCGGCGATCATGAACTGGGTCGCGCTGGACCGGGCGATCCGCCTGTTCGGCCCGCGCGAGCCCTGGTGCCGGGAGCGCGACCGCATCGTCGCCTTCGTGAACGGGCCCGGGATCCACCGGGACGGCTACCGCCCGCAATATCGCGGCGGGGACGACGTCGACGCGGCGCTGCTGATCGCGCCCATGGTCGGCTTCCCCGTGGACGAGGCCGCCTTCGCGCGGACCGTCGACGCCATCATCGAGCGCCTCGGGCACGGCCATCTCGTCTACCGCTACCGGACCGACGACGGCCTGCCGGGCCACGAGGGCACGTTCCTGCTCTGCGCCTTCTGGCTGGTCGACGCCCTGCTGTGGCTCGGCCGCGACGCCGAGGCGCGGCTGCGCTTCGACGCCCTGCGCGCCCTGCAGAACGACGTCGGGCTCTACGCCGAGGAGGTCGCGGAGGACGGCACGTTCCGGGGGAACTTCCCCCAGGCCTTCAGCCATCTCGGCTTCATCCACAGCGCCCTGATGCTGGACCTGTTCGACCACGGCGGCCGCGCCGCCGTGCAGGGCACCTACGCCGACCGTTCCCTGCGCGAGACGGCCCTGCGCCGGGCGCCCGATTTCGGCGGCACCGCCTGACCGCCGCGCGGCGAGACCCACCCTTCCGCACCGCCGGATTTACTGCAAGAATCACCGCCCGGAGGAATGCCCATGTCCGTATCGAGCCGCCAGGAAGCCCGCCTCCTGAACGCCGACGAGGCCGACCTCGTCGCGCGCTCGCATCACCCGAGGCTGCGCGAGGCCGATGACGACGGTCTCGCCGACCTGATCGCCCGGCTGCGCGAGCGCCGGGACCGCGCCCGGGACGTGTCGCGCCGGCAGCGCCGGGAAGTGCGCGGCAAGGCGGCCCCATCCGGCACGCGCCCGGCCACGGACGATACCGGAACCCGCGAGAAGGCGGCGCTGCTGGCGGCCGCGGTGAAGCGCGCCAGCAAGGAGCGCGAGCGTCGGCGGACCGTGCAGGCGCGCGGGCGCCTCGTCGCGAGCTCCCGCCGGGCCCTGGCGCTGAAGCAGGCGGCGGGCGCCCGCGGTGCCGGGCGACCGTCCTCGCGCACGGCCCATGACGGCATGCATCCGATCCCGAACGAGGGCCTCGCCCCATCGGGTGCCCTGGACAGCCAGGGGCAGGAGATCGCGATGCGCCGGGGCGGCGGCCCGCGGTAGAGCGCCCGCCGCGGCGGCGGACGCCGGGCCGGACCCGTTAAGGGGACGACAGCCGGACGGCCACCTCGTTCCGGCGCAGGAACGGCAGGGCGAAGGGCGGGTCGTAGCCCATGAACATCGGGGCCTCGCCCGCCGTGTGGCCCGCGGCCGCCAGCACCCGGGTGAGGACGCCCTCCCGCTCCGCGCGGACCTCGGGCGTGACGCGGCCGGAGAAGCCGAGCGCCGCCACCCGCTCGGCCGGGACCTGGACCAGCCGGACGCCCGCCTCGGTCGGCTCCGGGGCGCCCGCCTCGGCGACGGCGCGCGGCAGGAAGAACCGCATCGTGCCGCCCGCCCCCTGCTCGACCGGCACCGTCATGGCGATCCGCTGGCCGCCCGTCTCGACGGGCGCCGTCATGGCGATGCGGCTCCCGGCCCGGTTCGCGCCGGTGATGTAGCGGAACAGCCGTCCGAACGCCGCGCCGTCGCCCTGGCCGCGCGCGTCGGTCTCGACGGCGAGCCGCGGCGCGTAGGCGCGGATCTCGACACCGCGGTCCAGGCGCGCGACCACCGTGTAGGCGGGCTGCTCGTAGAACGCCCGCACGCCGAAGATCCCGAGGGCCGACTCGACCAGCGTCACGAGGAAGTACACGACCTTGTCCATGGCTGACGCGTCCGGGTTCGGAGGGGGCGGTTGAGCGTGCGGCCGGCCGGATCCGTCAGGCCGCCATCAGGTCCGGGATGGCCCGCTTCAGGCGGAAGAACCCCCGGGTCGCGAGGGGCCACGCCCGGGCGTCCCAGTCCCGGCGCAGCCGGAGGCAGTCCGGCGGCAGCGCCGCCGCGGAGGGGCCGAGGGGCGCCCAGGCGGTCACCACCGGGAGATCCCCGGCCCAGCCGTCGCGGAACGGGGCGGCCTCGCAGCCGAAATGCGCGGCGGCGCGGGCCAGAGCATCCGCCAGCGCGGCCCCGTCGGCGCCGCGGACCCGGTCGGTGACCCCCTCGGCATGAGCGAGCAGGCCGGAGATCCGGGCCACGCGGGCGCCGCCGACGGGGAGGCTCTCCGGATGCAGGTCATCGACGTGCAGCAGCAGCGCGACCGGCCCATCGGGCGCGGCGTCGGCGGGGCGCAGCGGGACCTCCCGGGGCGGCATCGCCTCCGCCAGCGGGGCCGCGTCCTCGTCGAGGCCGGCCGGGTCGTGGCGGTCCTCCGTGAAACGCCGGATGTTCTCCGCCCGCGCGCGGTAGGGCTTGCCCCGGGTGTGGAGGCCCGCGACCCATCGCCAGGAGAGCGTGTTGCTGGCCGGATCGCCGTCGAGCAGGTGCCGCAGGAAGAAGTCCGCGCCGAGCTGCCAGGGGAGCCGCAGGGTGAAGATCCAGATCGAGGCGAACCACATCCGGGCATGGTTGTGCAGCCAGCCGGTCGCGGCGAGGTCACCCGCCCAGGCGTCGAAGCCGTCGATCCCGGTCCGGCCGGCGACGGCCTTCTCGTAGGTGCGCCGGAGGCCGGGCTCGCTGGCCAGGCGCGCCCGCTGGTCGGCGGCTTCCGACAGGTAGCGGGTCCAGGCCTCCGGGTGGGTCTCGAGGTGCCCCTTGAAGTAGGTCCGCCAGAAGACCTCGCTCACGTAGCTCGCCGCGGCCTCCGCGCCGAGGGCGGCGGTGGCCGCCGCGGCGACCTCGGCCTCGGTCAGGAGCCGGCGGCGCAGATAGGGCGAGAGCACTGACGTGGTCGCCGGCTCGTCCGGCCCGCGATCGGTGTTGCGGGCCTGCGCGTAGGCCGTGCCGGCCTCGGCCAGGAAGGCCGACAGGCGTTCGAGCCCGGCATCCCGGGTCATGGGAAACGTGCGATCCATGACCCTGAGGTAGGGCGGCCGCGGCGCGCGGGCGTGCGGCTTTTCCGTCCGCCCGCGCGCCGCGCCCCGCAGCGGGCCCGGGGAGATCCGCCGCGGACCTCCCCCGGGCCGTCAGGCCGCGTCCGGCATCCGGTCGAGGAGCTTGTCGAGGGTGAGGGGATAATCCCGCACCCGGATGCCGGTGGCGTTGTAGACCGCGTTCGCCACCGCGGCGGCGATGCCCGAGATGCCGAGCTCGCCGACGCCCTTCGCCTTCATGGGCGACGACCTGGGATCGACCTCGTCGAGGAAGATCACCTCCTGGCGCGGGATGTCGGCGTGGACCGGCACCTCGTAGCCGGCGAGATCGTGGTTGGCGAAGAAGCCGCGCTTGGTGTCGACCGCCAGTTCCTCCATCAGCGCCGCCCCGGTGCCCATCACCATCCCGCCGATGACCTGGCTGCGGGCGGATTTCGGGTTGAGGATGCGCCCGGCCGCGCAGACCGCCAGCATCCGCCGCACCCGGACCTCCGCCGTGTAGGCGTCCACGCCGACCTCGACGAAATGCGCCCCGAAGGTCGAGACCTGCTGCTCCTTCGAGACCTTGCCGAACTCGATCGTGTCCTCGGCGACGAGGTCGCCGCCGGCGGCGGATTCCGCGAGGGGGATGGCGCGGTTGCCGGCCCGGACCTCGCCCGCCTCGAACACCGCGTCGGTGGCGTTGAAGCCGAGCTTCTGCGCCACGGCCTCCCGCAGCTTCACGCAGGCCGCGTAGACGCCCGCCGTCGACGAGTTGGCGCCGAACTGCCCGCCGGAGCCCGACGAGACCGGGAAGTCCGAATCCCCGAGGCGCACCACGACCTGATCGAGGGACACGCCCATCATCTCGGCGGCGGTCTGGGCGATGATCGTGTAGCTGCCGGTACCGATGTCGGTCATGTCGGTCTCGACCGTGACCGTGCCGCGCGAGTCCAGGCGTACCCGGGCGCCCGACTTCATCACCATGTTGTCGCGGAAGGCCGCCGCCATGCCGAGGCCGACGAGCCATTGCCCGTCCCGGACCTGACCGGGCTTCGGGTTGCGCTTGGCCCAGCCGAACCGCTCCGCGCCGAGCGTCAGGCAGCCGACGAGGTCGCGCTGCGAGAAGCGCAGGTCCGGCTGGGTCGGGACGACCTGGCTGTCGTTGCGGATGCGGAACGCCACCGGATCGAGGCCGAGCTTCTCCGCCATCTCGTCCATGGCGATTTCGAGCACCGCCAGACCCGGGGCCTCGCCGGGCGCGCGCATGGCGTTGCCCTCGGGCAGGTCGAGATGCGCGAGCTTCATGGCGGTCAGGCGGTTCGCCCCCGCGTAGAGGAACTTGGTCTGGTTCACCGCCGTCTCGGGATCGCCGTCCGGCAGGTTGCCCGACGTGCTCTCGTGCGCGATCGCCGTGATGGTGCCGTCCCGCGTGGCGCCGATCCGGACCCGCTGGATCGTGGCCGGCCGGTGGGTGGTGTTGTTGGCGATGAGCGGGCGCGTGAGCGCGACCTTCACGGCCCGGCCGGTCGCCTTGGCGGCCAGCGCCGCCAGCACCGCGTCGGCGCGCACGAACAGCTTGCCGCCGAAGCCGCCGCCGACATAGGGCGCGTCGAGCCGGACCTTGGCCTTCGGCAGGCCGAGCATCTTGGCGATGCTGCCGTGGCCCCAGCCGATCATCTGGTTCGAGGTCCAGAGGGTGACCCGGTCGCCGTCCCAGGCCGCCGTCGTGGCGTGCGGCTCCATCATGGCATGGCTCTCGTCGGCGGTCGTGTAGGTCGCGTCGAGGGTCACGGGGGCCTGCGCGAAGGCGCCCTCGAAATCGCCGACCCGCTCCTCGCCGTCGCCGCCGCTGCCCTCGCCGCTGTCGGCCGGGACCGGCTCGGCGGTCTTCGCCGCCGCCGCGAGGTCGAACGCGCCGGCTTCCGGGGCGTAGTCGACCTGGACGAGGAAGGACGCGGCCCGGGCCTGCTCGAAGGTCTCGGCGACCACCACGGCGATCGCCTGGTGGTAGTGCTGGATGACGTCGCCGCCGAACAGGTAGGCGACGTTCATCACGCCCCGCTCGATGCGGGGCGTGTCGAGGGTGGTGACGACCGCGATCACGCCCGGGGCCTGCCGGGCCGAGGCGGTGTCGATGCTGCGCACCCGGCCCTTGGCGATGGCGGAGCCCAGCACGTAGCCGTAGGCGGCGTCGGGCGCCGCATCGTGGCGCTCGTAGGCGTAGGGCGCGGTTCCGGTCGTCTTGTACTTGCCGTCGATGCGGTCGGTGGGCCGGCCCACGACCTTGAGGCGGTCGATCGGGTTCGGGCCCGCGGGGGTATCGAACTTCATGGCTCAGGCCCTCGCTTGGTTGAGCGCGGCGCCGAGGGTTCGCTCGGCGAGCTTCAGCTTGTAGGCGTTCTCGTGGGTGGGCTTGGCGTCGGCGAAGACCTGGGTCGCCACGGCCTTCGCACCCTTGGGCAGGTCGGCCTCGGCCGCCTCGACCCGCCACGGCTTGTGGGCGACCCCGCCGAAGGCGACGTGGCCGCTGCCGTCCTTGCCGAGGATGGCCGCCACCGAGACCAGCGCGTACGCGTAGGAGGCCCGGTCGCGGACCTTGCGGTAGATATGCGTGCCGGGGACCGGCTTCGGCAGGGTCACCGCGGTGATCAGCTCGCCGGGCTTCAGAGTCGTGTCGCGCTGGGGCTCGTCGCCCGGCAGGCGGTGGAACTCGGCGATGGGGATCCTGCGCTCGGTTCCGGCGCCGTCGACCGTCTCGACGGTGGCGTCGAGGACGCGCATGGCCACCGCCATGTCGCCCGGATGCGTGGCAATGCAGGCCGCGCTGCCGCCGATCACCGCGAGCTGCCGGCTCACGCCGTCGAGCGCCGAGCAGCCGGAGCCCGGCTGGCGCTTGTTGCAGCCCTGCGCGGTGTCGTAGAAATACGGGCAGCGGGTCCGCTGAAGCAGGTTGCCGGCGGTGGTCGCCTTGTTGCGCAGCTGGCCCGAGGCGCCCGCCAGCAGCGCGCGGGCGAGGACCCCGTAATCCTTGCGCACCCGCGGATGGGCGGCGAGGTCGGTGTTGCGCACCAGCGCGCCGATGCGCAGGCCGCCCTCCCCGGTCGGCTCGACGGTGTCGAGGCCGAGACCGTTCACGTCCACGAGGTGGCGGGGGGTCTCGATCTGCAGCTTCATCAGGTCGAGGAGGTTCGTACCGCCGGCGATGAACTTGGCGTCGGGGGTACCGGCGACGGCGGCGGCCGCCTCGGCGGGCGTCGTCGGGCGCTCGTAGGTGAAGGACTTCATGCGCGGCTCCCGGCGACCTCGGTCATCGCCTCGACGATGTTGGAGTAGGCGCCGCAGCGGCAGATGTTGCCGCTCATGCGCTCGCGGATCTCGGCCTCGGTGACCTGGGGCGCGGCCTCGAGGTCCGCCGTTACGTGGCTCGGGATGCCGGCCTCGATCTCCTCCAGGACGGCGACGCCCGAGCAGATCTGGCCCGGCGTGCAGTAGCCGCACTGGTAGCCGTCGTGGCGGACGAAGGCGGCCTGCATCGGGTGGAGGTGGTCCGGCTGGCCGAGCCCCTCGATCGTGACGATCTCGGCGCCCTGGTGCATGACCGCCAGCGTCAGGCAGGCGTTGATGCGACGGCCGTCGACGATCATCGTGCAGGCGCCGCACTGGCCGTGGTCGCAGCCCTTCTTGGATCCGGTCAGGTGCAGGTGCTCGCGCGCGGCGTCGAGCAGGCTGGTGCGGGTGTCGAGTTCGAGGTCGCGTCGCTGCCCGTTCACCGTGAAGGTGACCCTGGCCAGGACCGGCTCGTCGGTCCGCGCGGCCCTGGCGCCCGCGGGGGCCGCTGCGGCGGTAGCTCCCACCATGAAGTCTCTCCGGTTCAGATCAAGGCTGTGAGGACGTGGGATCCCGGTCTCCGAGGCCGCGGCGGGACCGGCGGCCGGTGCGGATCGACCCATCGAAGGCGGGATGCCCCAGGGAAACGCCGACACCCTGGATTGGGTCCAAGGTAGCGCGGCGCGGCGCGACGATCAGGGGGGCTTCGCGTCCCAGGCGACGACGCCGCGGGTGGCCGTCCCGAGGACCGGCCAGGCGGACGCTTTCCGGCCGCGGCCGAGATCGGGTATCGCGGGCTCCAGGGAGCCCGCTACGCCGCCGGCTTCATCGGGGGACTTCATGCGCCGCGCGCCGCTCGCCGCCTTCCTCGGCACCTGCCAGAGCACCTTCCCGGGTGCTGTCCGGGGCACCTTGCTCGCCGCCTGCATCGCCGCCTTCGCCGTCGCGACGCCGGCCGCGGCGGGACCGGATCCGAGCCGGGACGTCCTGTGGGCCGCCCTGAAGACCTGCGTCCTCGCCAAGCGGGTCGCGAACCGGACCTTCCCGTGCCTCTCGGTCGATCTCGGCGACCGGGACCGGCCCGGCTCGGCGGTGCTGCGCGCCCCCGGGGAGCCGACCCACATCGTCGTCATGCCCACAGACACCGTCGCGGGCCTCGAAGCCCCGGTCCTGCGCGGCCCCCCGGGCGTCGCCTACTGGCGGGCGGCGCTCGCCGCGCGCCCCTTCGTGTCCGGCGTGCTGGACGGGAAGCTGCCGCTCGATGCGGTCGGGCTGGCCGTCAACTCGGCCCGGGGCCGAAGCCAGGACCAGCTCCACATCCACCTCGACTGCCTGAGGCCCAGCGTGCTGAAGGCCGTCCGCGCCCATGGACGCCACGTCCGCCGGACCTGGAGCCGCTTCCCGGTGCCCCTCGCGGGCGATCGCTACGAAGCGCTGCGCGTGCCGGAGGCGGAGGCCGCGCAGTTCAACCCGTTCGCGGCCCTGCGCAGCCTGCCGGGTGCCCGGCCGGACCTCCACCGGACGAGCTTCGCGGCGCTCGCGACCCCGCCGGGCGACCCCGAGCCGGGTTTCATCCTGCTCGCCTACCGGGCACCCAGCGCCAGCGCCGAGGACGTGATGGACCACAGCTGCGCCGTCGCGTCCGGCCGCGGCGCCTGACCGGATCCCGCGCGCCTATCCGGCGGTGCTCGGCGGCGGCAGCGCGTCGGTGAGCTGGCGCAGGAAGGCCCGCACCGCCCGGGGTAGCCGCCGCTCGCGCATGGCCTGGACCTGGATGCCGCGGGACAGGCTCGCCCGGGCCTGGATCGGCAGGCTGACCAGCTCGTTCAGGCGCAGGGGCGTCGTCACCGACAGGGCCGACATCAGCGCCAGCCCGCGGGAGCGCCGCACGAAGGGCAGCAGCGCCGAGAGCTTGTTGGCGGTCAGGACCGGCTCGACCGCGAGGCCTTCGAGGGCGCAGGCGGCGTCGAACACCTGCCGCAACGTCGTGTCCCGGGTGGGCAGGGCCAGCGGGTAGCTCGACAGGTCGGCGAGGCGCAGGGCCGGCGCCCGCGCGAGGGGATGATCGGGGGCGGCGAGCGCCAGCATGTCCACCTGCCCGTCATAGAGCACCTCCACCTGCGGGCTGGGGGCGAGCGCGAAGGTGATGCCGAGATCGGCGTCCCCCACCGCCACCGTCTGGGTCACCTGCGCGGGCGGCAGCACCGTCACCTCGAAGCGGATGCCGGGATGGGCCGCGTGGAAGGCCGCGATGGCGTTCGGCACGATGTCGAGGGCGAACCCCTCGGAACTCGCCACCCGGATCAGGCCGCGGGCGAGCCCCTCCAGTTCGCGGATCTCCGTGACCACCTGCTCGGATCGGATCAGCACCTGATGGGCGTGCTGCGCCAGGAGCTCCCCGGCCGGACTCGGCACCATGCCGCGCGGGCGCCGCTCGAACAGCACGCAGTCGAGTTCCGCCTCCAGGTTGGCGATCTGCCGGCTGATCGCCGACGCCGCCACGTTGAGCTGGTCCGAGGCGGCGGCGATCGAGCCCGTCCGGGCCACGGCCAGGAAGTAGCGCAGCCCGGTCGTCTGCATTATCCTGCCCCTAAGCAGCTATTTCGCCGCATCCGTTGCCGAAACGGCAAGGCAGCACTCGCCAAATTCTACTTGTTGCGATCCCAGATGCACAACACCATAGCAGGGTGAAAAAGGCGGCAGCCGCGGAACCATCCGCCGGGCCTGTCCGCCGCGCCGTCGGAGCCTCCATGCCGCTACGGACTCTCACCCGGGCCGCCACCTTGGCCGCCACCTTGGCCACCTCGCTCGCGACCCTGATCGCCGCGCATCCGGCGCTCGCCGGCAAGGCCGACGACACGCTGGTCTACGCGTCGGACAGCGAGCCCGAGAACGTCAGCCCGTACCACAACAGCGCCCGCGAGGGCGTGATCCTCGCCCGGAACTGCTGGGACACGCTGCTGTACCGGGATCCCAAGGACGGCACCTACAAGCCATTTCTGGCGACCGCCTGGACCTGGACGGACGACACGACGCTGGATCTCACGATCCGCGAGGGCGTGGTCTTCCACAACGGCGACCCGCTGGGGCCCGAGGACGTGGCCTTCACGTTCAACTACGTGCTGACGCCCGAGGCGCGCACGGTCACCCGCCAGAACGTCGACTGGATGAAGTCGGTGGAGGTCACCGGCCCGCACAGCGTGCGCATCCACCTCAAGGCGCCGTTCCCGGCGGCGCTCGAATATCTCGCCGGCCCGACGCCGATCTTCCCGGCGGCCTACTTCAAGAAGGTGGGGCTCGACGGCTTCGCCAAGGCGCCGGTCGGCAGCGGCCCCTACCGGATCACCAAGGTCGACAGCGGCCGCGGCGTCAGCATGGAGCGGTTCGACAGGTACTGGGCGGAGAGCCCCCTCGGGAAACCGAAGATCGGCAAGCTGCAGTTCCGCGTCATCCCGGACGGCGAGAGCCGGATGGCCGAGCTGATGACCGGCGGCGTCGACTGGATCTGGCGGGTGCCGAGCGACCAGGCCGAGCAGCTGCGCGCCGCGCCGAACATCACGGTGCTCAACTCCGAGACGATGCGGGTTGGCTTCCTGCAATTCGACACGCTGGGTCGCGCCAAGGAGAACTCGCCCCTCAAGGACGTGCGCGTCCGGCAGGCGATCTCCTACGCCATCGACCGCAAGGCGATGGTCGACAACCTCGTGCGCGGCGCCTCGCGGGTGATGAACGCGCTGTGCTTCGTCGACCAGTTCGGC
>Ga0160427_10001656_pt1 | contig 13620 bp, 11 predicted proteins | sample SolpanmetagenomL_FD_108194 | JGI IMG/M metagenome (GOLD analysis project Ga0160427, IMG submission 108194) | Solar panel surface microbial communities from Lawrence Berkeley National Laboratory, California, USA - L | ecosystem: Engineered > Built environment > Solar panel > Unclassified ...
ACAAAGCACCTCATCCATTCTTTTGCTGCTCTTCTTTCTAGATTTCTGACCAATTCTTAAACCAACCATATGCATCAATGTCATGTCGGATCTAAATATATATATATATATATATACACCAGAAGAAGCGTCTTGCACGCCGGCAGATGAAGCTTTCCAGGCTTCCTCACATCCTGAACTTTACATCGGACCACACCTCATTTGCAGTTCAAGCCTGCAAAGATTGCAGAGATCATAGCCTCATTTTCCGTAGGACTTAGCCCGCTTTTTTAACCTCTACAAAAGAATTGTAGAGGTCTACGATGGCCAGTCGATCCTTGACTTTGATGGAAGGATTGTGATTTTGAAGCTGATCAATGGCTGGTCAGCTCCACCACCCATCTCAATATAGAATGGGGTACGGGCTGCAAGACAGCCAAAGTACCACAAGCCAAATGCAGTTCTGGCGAGAGATTTTCTGGCGAATAATGCCAGTGCACTAGACAGTCTGATTGTGTTTTTTGGCCTCAAACACAACGACATGGCGTATACCTTCTTGAGACCAGACTCATGGAAAGAATGTGGGGGCACAAAACGTGTGGAGTTTGACAAAACGATCCCTTTCGACTTCGAGGACTTCACTGAGATCATCACTAATAAAGTGATCCAAAAACACGACTATCCTATTCTCACCCACAACAAGAAGCCAAGGGCTCCCTACACAGAAACTTTTCGAGCTGCAGTATGTTTACATCAAACCAACCACATCATTAACCCCCTCTGACATTACTACCTCATCTTCTCCAAGTCATCACTAGGGTCCAAACGTAAACCTTCAATAACCATCACTCCCATCAACAAGGTCACTAAAAAGTCGAGATTCTGTATTGTTTGTTAGATTGACACACACATATTGAGGACCACACTACCTTCGCACAATTCAGACCTGCACAGATTACAGATATCAGAATCGCTCCCAATGGCAGCTCAGAAACAACAACTGAGTGTTCAAAACTACGTACCAATTCCAAGCCAATGATGTCATATGACTCGTTCGACCATACCAATGCTGGTGACCTCGTTATCGGGTTGACCGATCAATCACGTTTTGTTGGGAAATTGATGAAGGTTGTGCCTTGCTCTGCTTATAACAACGATGTACCATGGTTGTTCACCCAAATTTACCAGCGTGTGAGTGGAACTCTTTTTGCCTCTTGTATGTGTGAGTTTGAGAGCCCTGTTCTCGTACGACAATAAGCTAACTTATCTTCCAAGAGCCTCGAGAAGTTGTAGGGAATTTATTTTTAGAGAGGATCCTTACATGGGTGGAGTCGACTTCGACGGATCAAGAATCAACACAATACCGGTAGAAATCTCCGCGACCTCCAGCGGGAATATGCTACCGCATAATGTATTGCCCCATGCTCGATTTCGATATGGACTCAGTTGGCCGACTTGTCGCAAAGAAATCGCCAGGAAGAAGCGCATTGAAGAAATCGTGCCTCGAGATGAAGACTACGAACGGCCTAGTGGCTCAAACGACTTGCACGAGTTTTATTTTCCAATCATCATGATGATTAAGATGGTCCTTCATGAGTTTGCAAGAGATTTGTTTGTAAACCACTCACTAGACAGAGTGATGGCCTGCCAGCTGTGTGGGCGCACACTAATCTCAATCTCCATCGATCATGTGCATACGTCAGCTTCTGGAGCCGTACCTTCCATAGGCGACATTCGTTATGTCTCGATTTGTTGTGGATTTAATGTGCACTTGATGAAGCACTTCGGTAGAATGAGCGAGGGAAATTACAATGGGTCACTATTTCAAACGTCATACAAGCGACAACCAGAGAATGTCGCAATCGACTAGATACTGTCTAAACCATCCTGGTGCGTTATACGACCCACGAGTCAGGCCATATCAAGCTCTGTTCCAAAAGGTTGCGGCCAAGGTCCTCTAGAGCTGGACCAAGACAGATTTCAGTTGGGTCGTTACTGCATCTTTGGCAGGAATTGAGGCTCGTGCAGTCGAGTTGAGGCCATACGTTGATAGTCCTAAGATCCACAGCAGCATGACCGCATTATTTGATCGGAAGGGAGTATGAGACGACGTACCAATTCAAGACGTGTGGTCAATATCTCTCAAGAACAGGTGGTTCGAAAAGATTCTTGGATCAAAGAATCATTCCCTAGCTATAGGAAGAGCATTGAAGTTCACAAAGAATTCGCGCGGTTGATTTTTGGGATGACTGTCCGCAGATAGCTCTAGAGACCAACTTATCTGGCGGAGCTGGCAAAACAGGGAACTTGGACCAACGACGATAAACCAGTTCAGGTGATGAAGACGATGAAGATGGGCAGGAAGATATCGACTTGGACCTCTCGGAAGGCAGTGACATGGGTGGATCAGCTTATCATCGAACGTCTCTCTCCTCTTCCCTTATCATCATTCTGCATTAACGACATTTTAGATTTGTGGAATTTTTTGAGTACTTATTTAAGTTCCTCGAGTATACGAGTTTAGTGCAAAAACGGCATGTGCCTTCTAAGAATTATTCTGGTGTTATTCGTTTCGATGTGATACATTGTTGTCAAATGTTAAAGTGGAATGTCTATGTAAGTTTGCCATTGTATTGATACTCATCTACTTGTTCAAATGAGCAAACAATTAAATTTAAACTCTGGTCGTGTTTCGAATGCCTTCCTGTAAATTTCTTATGGTGAACCTTTTATCACCAACCCAATTGTTCATAATAACAATCATAATCAAGAAGCTTCCCCTGATTGCGCCTTACTTTGGTTTGTTTCTCAGCCTAGACTATGGCTGTACATCTATAAGATAGCGAAGAATATTTGGATAGAAAACAAGTTCAAAAAGGTGAGAAAAAAATTCATTTGAATATTTGGGAATTTTCTTCTCTACAAATCTTGGATCAAAGTCCTACAAACAGCCTTCTCAAAAAGACATTTGATATTGAAATCAAAGTTTACCAAAAGATTTAAGAAATGTCCCATCTAATCCAAGGCACATCAGATATCCGTGCAAAAAAAAGTGAACAAAAACCAAAGCCAAAAATATATGCCGTTAACAGGAATCGAACCTGTATCTGGACGGGCTAATCTCCAAAGGGAGTCCACAACGTCCTGTACTGACCATTATACGATAACGGCTTCCTTGAGAGGCCTCCTTGACAGCGAATTGATAATATAAACCCAGGTCGGGCCAGTTCAGAACAAATTTGACATGGATGTCACGCACGCTGCTGATCGCAGATATAATGAATCATAGTTCACAGTCTCGTCTTTGTCATTTGCTAGAATTTTAGAGTGACTGACAGACTACTTGCCGGTATTAGATTCCGCCTACTTGATCAGCAAGACATTCAAGTGTTGAGATAGACATTAATCGTTGCAACAGTGTATCGTGGTACACTTGGGTATACAAAAGAGGACTTGAGCAGGCACTGAATGTGTTATACAAGGAGAGTCATTATGTAACATGCGTTTTTCACATACCTATTGGTTGGCAATTGAGTATTTAAATACCCTTAAGCTTCATATGAGCGTCAATAGTACAGGAAAATAGAAAAAGAAGTTTCATCCCAAGCCAATGCTACCAAGCAGTCCAAGATATTTTCCATATGAAAAATTGTCTATTCATCTTATGCGAGTATCTCTGCACATCTTCAATACTCGACCATCTTCTTTGGCTGTGATGATATGTGTTTGCAATCTGGGCATCTCAAAACATCGTTTGGTCGGGATATGTCTTCAAGAGGTTGGATTAATCAAAACAACCCAAATTTTCAAATTCGGACACATTCCTAATGATGTACCCGATTGTGGAGTGACGATTATTTTTCGCGATATCGGTCTGTCACCTTCTCTTCTCTCATGTCCCATTCATATTGATTTCGTTGTTGTACTCGATATGGTGTTTGCATTTCTTGAGATGGTACGTGATAGATATCGTACCATCGTGTGCAATCCTATGATTGAATTATCTATAGCTACAATCAAAGTAATGGAGCTACGAACTTTTGGTGTTACGATACGTGGGCGTCCGTGACAAGAATTTGACGCGTAGCACGCAAAATACGCGCGTCACGCGACCGACTATTGCTCCCTTTTTGCAGGTGCGTGCATGCATGCGCAGTTCACTCGCTCACCAACAAGCAAGTACTAGCAATTGCAAGCAAACATGCAAATAAATAAATAAACATCATTCTCGAGAAACACACCTTTATCTCTCTTCTTCTTGCATTCACAAATGTCTTCACCTTGTCCCGTTCCTTCTTTTTTCACGTACCTCTCTGCACTTCTACCGGAAGAACATAACTGCGAATTCTTCAAAAGAGTACCATCTTCGTCGAGCAACAAGCTTTCTTCCGCCTGTTGATTGAAGCGTCATCCTCTTTTGCTTGTAAGGGAGGAGTCGGATAGAAAAAGTTCAAGCCACAGGTTTGAAAGTCATGAGCTCTTCGTAAAGAGATGTTTTTTAGCCAAGGTATTTCGCAAGATGCTCGATTGCATCTAAGGGACTCATATATCAAGTAAACTATCCAATACTCACAATCTGTCGGCGACGTATACGGTGCTAATCTGATGGTAATATACAAAATGATTGAGTTTTGAATAGTTTAAAAGGTGCTCGCAAGATGACTTGAAAAATGGAGAAGAGACGCATACCGAACATGAAGTTTTCGATGTTGTTATGCAATATGAATCCAGTAGGCATACATCATACAACGGAGTTGGAAGGCAGTGTGACTAATGGACTTCAGCCAACGAAGAAATCGTAGTTACATCGTCAGTCGCTTGACGCTGGATATCGACACACCATGCAACTCTTCGAGACGTTCTTTGGCTTGGCTTGTCAGTATGAATCTGACTGAAATAACAACGAAAGCATCCGAAAGAAGCAATAAACTTTTTGTCACCAAAATGCGGTCGAATCCCCATCGGGTAGCAATTACCCACGAGTTATGAATGAGTATGCTAATTTTATGTGAACTTTGGACAATTAGATACTTGCTTGGAAGATCACTGTCCTTAGAAAACATCGCATTACATGTATATCTCTCAAAATTGTAAATGCAAGCCAAGGTCAACCATCAATCAAATTTCAGCAGGAAGAAATGTTGGATAGGACACGGTCTTGGCTTATGATGTAGATCATCCTACTCTCGCTTTAGAAATGTTATCGAGTTCTATGCAGCCAAACCCCGCCTTAAGTTGTGATCTATATACCATGCTATGACTCTTATATAATTCAAACTCTCATGAAGCTCTCGTAGCATCCAGGAGAAGTAACCCGCTCGTTTGTAAAGATAGTAATGGTGAATATCGACAATAAAAGGTATATAATGTGTACACAACATTATATTGGGTTGTGACCACAATGAACTCATGCGTCGTGTATATCAGTTGGCTTTGGACGAGAGCTAGATCTTGTATCTGCACACGAAGCTATATTAGATATAATCGTTCCCATTATTAAGTTATAAACCCCACATCCCGATTGTCCATTCATGAGATCTGACGTGTATTACTGAAAGTTATGTGACAGCATGCTTTTAGGCCCATAGTAAGATCCAACATAATTCAGTTAGTATGGATCGCGCAACTATTCAAGGGGGAGAACCTTAGTCCTATAATCATGACATTTTCACGATGAATAAGCCCTTGACATACTTTACACTTTTTAGATACATGCACAAGTCTTGGTGAAGTATACCAATACGGCTACATACCACTCCATGGATCCAATCGCTTGCTTGCTTTCTTGCTGTAGCTAATTTCAAAGGTGGACTTTAATCAAAAAACTTCAATATGGGAATTAATCTTGGCGAGATAAGCCCATCGCAATGACAATTTGATGTGTTCGGAAATTAATCAAATTACTCTAGATCTTGGTGACAGTAAGTATGCAGATCATCATAATATGTTTTTATGGCTATGGTATAGTTGCACATCCTAATACTACGTAGTCTCTAAGAATTATGAGATCATTCGAGCTCTTAGCTAATAGCAGTGGTAGGGAAAGTCCCAAAATGTACATGCACATATAATCCTTGATAGAAAAATAAAAGCAAAACGCAGCTGGTGTTTACATATGCAAGTTGAATGATGTTGGAACATAAAATACTGGTATGCTCGAGTACTATATACTTTTACGCGATCTCTCTTCCCGTGTCTCACAATATTGTCTTAAATGTATACATTGCGGGAAGCGGCCCTTCTCGCAAACCTGGCCATGGGGTGGTGGTACACATTAAAACATCAAGTACAAAGAAACAAACTCTTGTGATCGAGAAGGAACCAAAACTCGAGTTTGGGTCACGGAAGCTATTGTCGTACCATACCACTAACTTCTGTTTTACTTGACAATATGAACTGCAACGATAATAGTTGATGTGTTACGTGGGTCACAAAATAAGTGAGCGTATCCATACCTTTTCAATTTTCAAGAGTTTCGATACAAATTTGCCAAAAACAAACAACCAAGGAAACGAAAAAACAGTCTAGATTCACTTCTCTTGAGAGTTTGACGAGGAGGTGTGGGTGCGCTCACTTATTTTGTCATCGACGAATGTGAATGGAACTTGGTCAAGTATTCCCCCACACTGAACTTGACAATTTGACTAAGTCGAATTAAAACGATTATACATATACTCTTGAGCTAGAGGTATGGGAGTTTTACCTCTCAAGACTTGAATAGAGTTTAATATAGATTGCTACACTGTACCTCACGACAAATACTACATAGTCTTCCTCTCCAGACAGAATCTCTTTGAACGAACTGATGTTGTAATCAAGAGTTAACACAATCGATCAATCTTTCATTTCGTGCTCATAAGCAACTACCGATCAATTTTAATCGTGGGATACAAATTTTAATTATGTTTTATCCTGGTCTCAGAGCATGGTAGGCGAACAATACTAAATATAATGACGTTTTGTTCATAATTTCACCAGATGACCCCGCACGCTTATCGGGTCCAATTACTCCCAACGTGTGGTCATGTATCACACGGCTTATTCTGCAGCTGAATTGAAGAAAGATCTCTTGGGATTGATGTAGACTGACTATAATTTACGATCACGATTTCATCGTTCCTTTTTTTCATTTTCCTCTTTTTCGTGATTATCGCATCGGTAATGTTACGTACATTGCGGGGTAAGCATATGGTAGCATGTCAACTGATGTGCAGTAATTATCTTAAAGGTGAACTTCTTAAAAATTCATGAACTTAGATTCGTATATATCAATCACTTTGAGAAGTCTCAGTGGTAGACTCGAATTTGACATCTTGTTACATCACGACCCATGGCCATGCCTAATTATATGAGCACGGGTCAAGGAGAGCTATGTTCTTGAGAGGGTGTCCATATCCCAATGATACCCACAAATCTGATAGTATTAATGTGAAACACTAAGACTAAACCGTCACAACTTGCATTTTGGCTATCAATTGATGTTATACAACTTTGTATAGACAAAATTATTTCCTCAATTATATTCTTATGTCCTCCTACAAAATCAAATCGATCTCGGAACGAATATGACTAACTGTTATACTTGACGATTCTGTCTGAACAAAAGCTAACCATTTTGAACATTTCCAACTCTTTGAAAGGATAGAGACACATGTATAGTGTGAACATTGAAACACTACGATTATAAAGAAACATTTATGCTAACCGCCAATCAACTTAACTTCTTTCCATCAGCATCAAATGGAGGCGCGACTAATTATCCAAGTAGAAAAGTAGCTGTTAACTTCATCCTGTGGTCTCAATGCTTTCTCGCGAGTATTTGCTCTTCCACAGTAATCTCTATAGTAGAGATATGCTTTCCAAATGGCCGATAACGGTCAACTGTATTGCTCGATTCTGAAAATTTGTTGACAAACTTTTTGAGATCATCCAATATCTCCTTCTTAGTTTCTGGGAGGAATCCTTCGTCTTTGTCCCTTGTCGTCAATCGAAGCATCTCCTCCAGGTATGACTTGAAAGCATCCTATGTTAGCATATTGCTCTATTCGTCGTTATGAGTGTCATTATAGGACATTACATCAATATAACCGCTGAGCTTCTTCACTGATGCCACCATATTTTCCCTTTGATTATATTGCTTGAACAATGGTAAAATATCGTTGGAAGTAAGTTCCTCGTAGACACCCCTCATATCTGCTGCATACTAAATCTCTTGTTAATAGGACATTATTATGATTAGTAATTTTGAAAATATAAACTTACAAAATAAATAATTGGAAAAGCAATCTCCGGGGCATTCTTCTTGTCAAATTTCAGTTTTTTTGCCTCGTCTAGATTCTTCTTCACCTGATAGGTATGCTCTTTGAATAAGTTGACCAATATCTGATTGAAGATATTGTTCAAGACTAATGTTAGCGCACGGATTTATGACACTACAGCATTTTTCTTCCTGGGCTTTCCCTTAGGCTCATGAAGATGTCGGTGAATCGTAACATACCGCTGGAATTGCGCCTTCATAATGATAGCGATTAACTGCCTCCGAAACAACGCGGTCTGTCCAAGTATCGAGACTCCAGACTTGAAGAGCACCCTCCGGTAAAACAAAATCTTCGTCATCGTCATCGTTGGAGACATATCGAGGAGATCTGCTCTGTTTGATAGAAATATAATGAGCACATTCTCATGAAGATTACAACAGGATATCTTCTCTATACCTTACGATTGAGTCTAACCCTATCATGATGGTTCTTATTTGCACGATTCCTCTGAGATGAGTTGCCCTGCCAATTCTTTATCCATTCCTTTATATCGTCCATAATGTACTGTTTGTCTTTGTCTGTCATGCCATTTTTCTCTTCATCGTTGGATCCTAGACTGATAATGGCGTCGAGGTATGACTAAATATGGTGTGAGAATGACGCAAACTTTTCATGCACTAACTTTGTCTTGATGTATAGAGTAAGACTTACGCTAACCGCTTTAGCATATTTCTTCACTACATTCACTAATTCATCGTCTGCCTTCATGAATTTAAAGCCTGGGCGAGCGTAGCGATTATCATTAAGTAGAATGTTCAAACTACTTTTCATCGAGCGATGATACTAGTGTAATCAATCAGCCATTACCTCAGATATCTTCATGAACAAAGCTCAGTGGTTCGGGTGATTTATCATGTTTAACAAGTATACTCACGTTGAAATAATCATAGTAGATGTCTTCTTCAAATGTTTCGTTGAATTTTTTATGATCCTTTAGGTCGTTGGTATTGTACTCAATGCTTGAGATATGGTCTTGAAAGACATTCATGAGAGTCTGCGGTATGAAGCCTTGTTGTAAGTAATTTGACCACGTTGAACGGTATCATCTCGCCACCATGTCTCGATGATGAGCTCACATAAGGCAATTATTCCGCGCGAGCACGCTCTATGACCATGCTTAAAGGAGATATGATTGACTTACTGGCACGAATGTTTGAGGGTCTGGAAGTTTTGGCATCAAGCCATAGCCCCCTGGTCGCAGAACTACTTGTGGGATGGTGCGTGCAAAGGTTTCCATGCTAAAGATGCGAATGGACAAAGGGTCGAATACCACGTCATCATTAAACCTAGTTAAAGCTGTCTTACAATCACCTCCGTGAGGACGGGAGACTGTTGCTGCAGAGGTAATTGATTCCAAAAACCCCAAACCCAGAAGGACGAGAGAGTATTTCATGGTGGTTCTAGATATCCTGCCTGAAGATGCAAGGTGAACTTGGTGCTATTTTTTGTTTTCTGTACTTTTCTGAAAGTCAAGAATTCTTTGCAATTGCTTAAAGTAGCAGTAGCTATAGTACGATATATTGCCTTGATCAGAAGAACTTCGTGTTGTAGAGAGGGCTTACGTCTCGTTTTTATAGATACAATTCAAAAAGTGAGTGCTTGGTATAAACAGTGACTTGGGAACTGTGATTATCTTCTACTACTCTTCAGAGAAGCCCCTCTCTGTATGAGAACTTGTAACTTGACCAGCCTCCCATTACCATAAACTTTAAAAGTTATATCATCTACGTAATAGCAACCAAATGGGCCAGAAGTACAAAGTGTAACACATCCATTGCGATCGACATATCTTGATAGAGAGGTATAGATGGGTGTGGGTTGTGGGATAGATGCATATGCGTGATATATTGTGATTGTACATATGCATGTACATGTATTGCAACTTTCATACGTACCCCTCACGGATCCCAAGACTTAACTTATGCCCCTCACTACATTCGCATATTGACTTCCCTTCCATGCCATACCTGATCTTGTGAAGCTTCTAGTTCTTCGTTTCCATTCACGATCATCGATAGCCTCAATCTTTTGCTAGTTTTGCTCTTACGTTCTGAGCTCAGCTTAGATTGGTATCACAGCGAAATCAATTTCCATATCGTCTGTATAATTGTTTTAAAGCCATCCTTCGTGGTTAGTGACCTAATTATAGGGTTGTGTAACTTAAGACAAGGCTCACATTTATGATTTAGGTCGAACAGAAATTACTTGGTACCTTTGATAATATCATGTCGAGTAGATTAATTTGTGTCATCTCGAGATCTGAGTACAATTTCAACAGAACCCCAACTAGTATTTGAATATGAGGAGAAGCTTGTTGTGGGACCATCTTCTTCCGATGAGATGATAAAATCTAGTTCTTGTTACAATTGTGTATTGTTTCTACAGGATTTCTCCTAAATAACAACAGAATCTTACCTATTTCGAAATTTCATAATGAATCTTGTACTCTTATTATTGATTGCGACGTATAATACATTCGCAGTCAAGCTGAACGAGACACTCTATAAAAATATAGTACTATTTTTCTGCTAATGTTCTGTGACCATAGTGAGACTTGGTACCTGTACAACCTATGATTAATGTGCAATTCCCTTTTCGATATAGAGGTTGATTAATGATATAAGCCAGTGATTTCCCGCAATTGCCATATGATTTAGAGAATCTAAAATTCTGTTAACCGGTCTGAATGCATGATCAGTATCCATGACCAATATTCAGAACAATTAGCAGCTGTGAATCCACAGAGTGTGTAAAACTATTATCTATGATCTCCTCACTAAATCCATGATCTTAAGCTACATAATTGAAGATTTCATGCGCTGTTTACAAGGATCTGTGCTGTGATTGGTGGTGCCATGCCGTAAGTTATGCCGTTTATAGCCAGGGTATCTTTCTTGCGAGCTTAAGGCAGACGGCTGCGGTACACGTATGTCTTCTCATTCGCTTGAAGCATTGCAAATGATCGCTTCCGAATGTAGCCATTTAGATGTACAGTCCCCCCTAATTATTGCGACAGCTACATTGCGACTATTTTGTTAGGAAAACCAACTTGTACTCTTAATATCTTGCATATTTCACTTAGGGGCATCTTATTTTCTGGTTATAGGAGCACGATTTTAACCAATAAATGATTTTAGAAATAATTCATTCGGTATGGATGTCACAATAATTCCTTCAGGGAGGGGGGGCTGTACATATCGCCCCGTGCCCCTATTAATGTTAATCCATGGGAGGTTGCAAATAGTCAAGCGATGACATATACACGTAGGTACGTCTAGCAGTCAACTCAAACACCTTTTGTCTCATCGTATCGTCGAAAAAAGTACTCGATGATTATTTAAACATCCGCTCATTTGATCAAGTTCAATTGGAAGTTCTCCATGTTGCAATTGATATTGATTGAATCATAACTTGTCCGAACACAATTGAAGTATACCCAATGAATTTCGTGTTATCAAAGATACCTTCTAGATTTTTCCCATTGGTTCCAATTTTTTCTGCCAAGTAGGATACGTCTGGAAGAAAACCGAGATCTGGCAATGGTGGTCGTTGCGTAAGCATATCAAACTCGAATCTGGTTACGGACCACGGCACGGCATCATCCTAGTCTACCATATGCATGGCCGGCGCCATATCCGTTCCTGCGGATTTTTCCATCCTCGCTTCAAGTATTGAACACCCTATTTCTGTGCATGTAGTGTAGATTATGTCCAGTATAGTATATTGTACTGTCTTATCCCCACGCCTGAGAAGACATAGTTGAAAATCTTCAACCATGTATGATGATATGTATCTTTCATCTCGTGCAAAAGTAGATGTAGTACTAGTGGTAGTGTCGTCACCATCATCTTTTCGTACACCTCTTGAGGGCAGATCAATTGATGTCTTATGAAGAAACTTAGATCGAGACTCTACAAATATGCATATATAGCAAAGCCATAAATGCACTCAAACTCCGCCGCGTGCACTAATACATTTCGGCTAAGTTGACGATGCCTGTTGATCAGTTCGACTGAATATAGTACAATCGAGTATAAGTAATAATAACATGACCCCGCTTTCTTAAAATCTTGCTCCGCTCGATAAATCAGTGATCGCCTAATTAGATATTCATTCTGGCAGCTAGAATCTTAATGAGTAGTTTCCAAGTTTACATTCGGGATCTACAAATGTTTGTTTAGAGGTACTCACCCGTCTTACGGATGAGAGTAACAGAGCTAATGCATGTAAGTTATGCGCACTAATGTATGCCCATTCTTTTTCATCCTGACACACAAAATACTGAGTAGGATACATGTGCATAAACTTGCATACTTTAGCTCTGTGACTCATCTGTAACATGAGTGAGTACAAGTATTAAGACCAAAGTCTCTCCTCATGGTTATAGGAAAAATAGCCACGGCAGCTGTATTATGCGATCATGAACGCGCCATCCGTAAATGGCACAACCTGTGTGACCATAGACTGTTAGGCAATCCTGCAGAATAACGATCTTAAAGTCTACAGTTACGTATATCGTCATTTGTTTGTCTAAACAACTCCATCGACCATTGAATGCACAATCACAGGTACTAGTTCGAACTCAATGCTTATGCACAACGAAAATCGATTCTATATCTAGCTTACTTCGAAAATTAGTGTCAAATGATGATTTCTTATATACTATTTACTTAAGAATTCCTTCCATGATTCACATAAAACGCTGGTCCTTAACTTACCCAGTCTGCCATTTCTTAATGTAGATCACTGACAAATTAGTAATCATTCTTGGTCAACTACGGAACAAACAATTATTAACTCCCGTCAAACAATTGACGATAGTAGCTCGCGAGTTTGTTGAGCCTGAAAGTTGGGTATAGAATAAGTTTAACTTTTGAACATAGCCACTAGAGACTCTAGCTGTGCCGTTAGTGATATCGCATGATATATGTACGTCATTGGAACAGCTTAAGCTATGGCATCTTTTGATCGAGGAATGCAGGCTCCTGTTGGGATATTTGGGTCAATCAATAGCGTTAGCTAGTTTCATCGAATTTCGCCAGACGGCTAAGTTTTCTACCCAGAAATCTTTTCATGACTAATTCAATGGCTATAAATTTTAGGCAACTTGGCCAAAATGGATGTAGCCTTTTCTGAATCCATTTTTGCTAAGTTACTGAATACGACCCAGTCCCCTAGACCTCACTTGAGCTCCTCCTGGGCTTTCCCTTAGACTCTTCCGGGGCCCTTAACTATGCTTAACACGTACTTATTACGTGCAAAACTTTTATCTATCAGGCTATAAAAGCATGTTGGATGGTTAGAATAGAATACTTTATTAAGT
>Ga0160427_10001657_pt1 | contig 13615 bp, 8 predicted proteins | sample SolpanmetagenomL_FD_108194 | JGI IMG/M metagenome (GOLD analysis project Ga0160427, IMG submission 108194) | Solar panel surface microbial communities from Lawrence Berkeley National Laboratory, California, USA - L | ecosystem: Engineered > Built environment > Solar panel > Unclassified ...
CAGAACGAGCAGGGCGCGTCGGTGAGCCTGGAGTTCGAGGTGCGCGGTCAGCGGCACCGGGTCGCCCGCACGCGCGGCCGCAAGGCCAGCCAGAACGCCCTGACCTTCGAGAGCCTTGACCCCCAGAGTGGGCGCTGGAACGCGCAGGCACGCGGCAAGGTGGCCGAGACGCAGAGCCGCATCGCCGAGGTGGTGGGGCTCGACTTCGCCGCCTTCACCCGGGCGGTGCTGCTGCCGCAGGGCGAATTCAGCGCCTTCCTGAAGGGCAAGAGCAGCGACCGTCAGAAGCTGCTCGGCGATCTGCTCAACCTGGGCGAGGTGAGCCAGATGGCGGTGTTCGCCCGCGACCGCGTCAAGGGGTACACGGCGCAGCTCAGCAGCCTGCACCACCTGCTGGAAGGCGAATACGCCGACGTCTCCGCCGAGGTGCTGGGTGTCTGGGCGCGCGAGCTGGCCGAGGCCGAGACCCGCAGCGAAGCGCTGGCCGAGAGCAGAGAGGAGCTGAACACCCGGCTGGCAAGGCTGCGCGAACTCGGCAAGCTGGCCGAGGCGCACGGACGGGCGGGCGCGGCCCTGCGAGACCACGACGCCCGGACCGAGGAGGTGCGGCGCGGCGCAGTAAGGGCGGCGGCGGCGCGGCGGGTGGCCGGTGTCCTGCCCCTGATCGGGGCAGAGGAGAGGAGCGCCGAGGCCCACCGCCGGGCCGAGGGGATGGCCGCCGCCCAGGCCGGACAGCTGGCGACCGCCGAACGTGCCCTCGCCGCCGCCACGGCGAGGCTGAACGCCGCCCAGGCCGCGCTCGACCGCCTGCCCGAGCATGAGGCCCGGGCCGAGGCCCTGAAGGAGGCCGAGGGGCTGGCGGTGCGGCTGCGGCTGGTGGGGGGGCGTCCCGACGCCTCGCACGCCCAGCCCCTCGCCTGGAACGAAGAGGCGCACGCGCAGGCGGCGGCCGCCGCCGAGAAGAGCAAGAAGAACGCGCTCGAGCGCGTGAAGCTGGAGGCCGAGCGGGCCGCGCTGGAGCGCCGAAAACTCGATCTTCACGCCGAGGAGGCGGTGCAGCGCCGCGAAATGGCCGAACTCGAGAAGATCAAGCGCGACGGCCTGACGGCCAAGGAGCAGGCCGACCGGCTGCGGGCCGAGCTGGAGAGCACGGTCGAGCGGGCCGGCGTTCAGGCCTACCGCCACCTGCTCCACGCGGGCGAACTCTGCCCCCTCTGCGAGCAGCCGGTGCAGACGCCGCCGGTGGTCGGTGGGCACGAACAGGCCGCGCAGGTCGAGGCGCTGAGGGAAAGGCTTCAGACGCTGGAACGGTCCCTGGAGGCGCTGCGAAACCGGGGCAACGAGCTGATCGGCAACACCCGCGCCCGCACCCGGATTCTCGACGGAGCGGGCGACAAGCTGCGCGAGGAGGAGGAGCACCTCGTGGCCCGTGAGACCGACCTCCACGCCGCCGAGGAGACGCTGTGCTCGGGCGCCGTGGGCGACCCGGCCGACCTCGCGGCGCGCTACGTCGCCGGTCTCGCCGGGCAGCTCCGGCTGGTCGGCCGGAATCCGGCGCAGGAGCGGCAGGCCCTGCTGACGCAGATGGCCGACCTGAGAAAATCCCACGATCAGGCCCGCACCGTGCAGGCCCAGGCCGGAGCGGTGCAGGCGGCGGCGGCGGCGGCGGCTCAGGGCGCCAGCGTGCAGGTGGCCGAGCGCGGGGCCGAGACGCGGCAGGCGGCCGAGGCGCTGCGGACCGCCCTGAGCGCTCTGGGGCTCACGGCGGCCCAGGCGAGTGCGGCGGCGCTGAGCGAGGCCGAGATCGCCTCGCTCGAGGCGGCGGCCGCGCAGCACGAACAGGTTCGGCAACGCCTGGGGGCAGAGCTGGACGAACTCGAGCGCAAACTGGGCGGCCAGCACTTCGATCCGGCCCACCTGAGTGCCGCCGAGCGTGACCTGGCCGGCCTCGACGCCGAGATCAGGTCGGCGCAGCAGGCGTCGGGCCAGCTCTCGCAGAAGCTGCTCTCGGGCCGCGAACGGCTGGCCCGCAAAGAGCGACTGGCGACCGACGCCGCCGAAGTCGCCCGCCAGCTCGACACCTGGAAGACGCTCGCCGGAGCGCTGGGCGTCTCGCAGTTTCAGCAGTACCTGCTGCAGGAGGTCGAATCCCGGCTGCTGAGCGGTGCGGGCAGCCTGCTGCTCGACATCTCCGACGGACGGTACCGGCTGGCCCTGGAGGACGGCGACTACGTGGTGCAGGACCTCTGGAACGCGGGCGAGACGCGGGCGGTGCGAACCTTGTCGGGCGGAGAGACCTTCCTCGCCAGCCTGTCGCTCGCCATCGCCCTGTCCGATTACCTGGCAGGCAACCGCATCCTGGGCGCGCTGTTCCTCGACGAGGGCTTCGGCACGCTCGACCCGCAGGCGCTCGAATCGGTGGCCGGAGCGCTCGAGAACCTGCGCACCAGCGGGCGCATGGTGGGCGTCATCACGCACATCGAGAGCCTTTCCGAGCGTCTGCCGCACCACCTGCTGGTGAGCAAGAGCGCGGCGGGCAGCAGCGTGCAGCGCCTGGAAGGCTAGACCCCCGTCTGAAGCAACGAAAATCCCCAGCCGAAGCTGGGGACTCGGACGGCTCGCTCGGCCTTACTTCAGTCGGGCAGCGATGGCCATCAGGCTGGGGGTGCTCTTCCAGGCCATGCCGGCGGTCACGTAGGTCTGCGCGGTGGCGGTGTCGCCACGGTTCAGCGCGATGTACGCGAGCTTGGCGGCGCTCAGCGCGGCCCAGTCCTTCTCGGCGTCGGTCAGGGTGCCGAGCTTGGTCCAGACGTTGTAGGCGTTGATCCACCACTGGGTCTTGGTGTACAGCTGGCCCAGGTACGCGGTGTAATCGCGGTTGCTGGCGTCGCCCGAAGCGGCCATGTAGGCCGAGTCCACCGAGGCCTTCCAGAGCGTGCGGTCGTAGAAGGGGATCGGGTAAGCCACGTCGGCCTGGGTGGCGTACTCCTGGGCCTTGGAGAAGGCCTCTTCCGGCGTCATGGCGGGCATGGCCGTCGTGTCGGTGCTCGTGGTGGTCGTGGTATCGGTCGGCGCTGCGGGGGTGGTCGTGTCCGCGGGGGCCGCCGGGGTGGTGGTGTCGGCAGGAGCCGCGGGAGTGGTCGTGTCGGCCGGGGTGGTGGTGTCCGTGGGGGTGGTGGTGTCGGTCGGGGCCACCGGCGTCGTGGTGTCGGTCGGCGTGGCCGGGGTGGTGGTGTCGGCCGGAGGAGGCGTCGGGGTGGTGGTCTGGGCAGTGGCGAGGCTTCCCAGGGCGAACGCGGTCAAAATGAGAATCTTTTTCATATCAAGTCGCATCTTAGGGCGCTACTGTACTCGCGTCCACCTTCCCCCCCTGCCTACCCTTTCTTTTATAAGAGACCGTAAAGGAGTGATCTTCACTCATGAGAAACAAACTCTATTCCGCTCTGCTGGCCCTCTCACTTCTGGGGCTGTCGGGCGCCGCGCATACCCTGGCGGCCCCCGCTCCGCAGATCACTTGGACCAAAGACCTGAACGTGATCGGCTCAGTGAGCGTCGCGGCCAACGGTGACCTCGTCTATGTCGGCTCCGACGCCAAACTTCACCGCACCGACGCTCGCGGCGTCGAGAAATGGAACTTCGCCCTGGGCGACATCGGCCGCGCCCAGCCGGTGATTCTGCCGTCGGGCGGCGTGGTGGCGGCCAGCTACGACGACACGCTCTACTCGATTGACGAGTTGGGCAAGCTGGTCTGGAAGCTCAAGCTCGACGGCGACATCTACGCGAGCCCCTCGCTGCGCCCCGACGGCAGCCTGATCGCCGCGACGGCGGGCGGCACGGTGTTCGCCGTGAGCGCGGCCGGCAAGACGCTCTGGAGCTACAAGGCGCCCGCGCCGGTGTTCAGCAGCCCGGCCACCGCGCCCGACGGCAGCATCTACTTCGGGTCGCAGTCGGGCCGCGTCACCGCGCTCACCGCCGACGGGCGGCTGCGCTGGACCTTCCAGGCCGGGTCCTCGGTATTCAGCAGTCCGGCGCTCGACGCGCTCGGCAACATCTACTTCGGCTCGGCCGACCGCAAGCTCTATTCGCTGGCCCCGGACGGCTCGCTGCGCTGGGCGGCCCAGACGCGGCTGTTCGTGAACGCCACGCCCATCGTGACGGCCACCGGGCTGATCGTGGTGGCGAGCTACGACGGCAATCTGTACGCCTTCAACCCCTCGGGCGTGGCGGTCTGGACCTTCGCGCTGGGCGGCCCGGCGGCGGCCTCGGCCACCGAGCTGAGCGACGGGTCGCTGGTGATCGGCGACCTGAACGGCTCGCTGCACGCGGTGAGCGTGACCGGCACCGAACTGTGGAAGATCTCGCCGAACCTGAAGATCGACACGGCGGTGGCCGCCTCGGACGCCGGCACCCTGTACTTCAGCACCCAGGGCGGCAAGCTGAGCGCCATCACCGGCCAGCGCCCACAGGCCAACGGTCCCTGGAGCTCGTTCCGGGTCACGCCGACCGGGTGGGGCCGCCCCCTGAGCGCCGCCGAGGCGACGGCCCGCGTGCAGGCGACCAGAGAAGCGGCCACCCGGCCCGTGCAGCCGGTGACGGCCACCACCCCGAGTGGCGGTTCTTCGGGCAGCACGCCGGGCACAGTCCAGACTGGCGCGGGCCAGACGGGTACAGGTCAGACGGGAACGGGCCAAGCGGGCACCGGCCAGAGCGGTGTGGGACAGTCCGGAACGGTCGTGGTGCCCAGCAGGCCGCCGGTCAGCACCCCTTCGGTCACGCCCGAGCAGCTCGCCGCCCAGGCCGCTCAAGCGGCGGCGCAGGCGGCCCAGGCGGCTGCACAGGCGGCGGTTCTCGCGGCCACCCAGACTGCCCAGGCCGCGCGCGTGCAGGACGGTCAGGTCTATCTGCCGCTCGCCGAGCTGGCCACGGCCCTCCAGGCCAGCGTGGTGACCCGCAGCAACGTGACGGCCACGCTGCTGCTCAGCCCTCAGGCGGCCACCGCGCCGTTCGCGGGGCAGGGAAGAGCAGCCGGCGTGCCGACCACGAACACGCTGGTGGGGGCCACACCGGCCGTTCCTGCTCCCGCTCCGATCGGCCTGACTCAGGCGCCCGCGCCCCAGGCCGGAGCCACGCCCGCCCCGGTGACCCTGACGGTCCGGTCGTTCGGTGGCCGCCCGTTCGTGCCTCTGGCCGGGCTGACCTTGTTCCCGGGCAGCAAGGCACGCTACGTGGCGGCCACGCGCAGCTACCAGCTGTACACGCCGGCCCGCACCCTGCTCACGCTGACGCTCGACCTCCCGGCCCTGCTGGGACCGGACCTGAGCGGCAGCGTGGGGCGGGAGATCACCGTCCGGAGGTAAGTTCGGGGCGCTTCAGACCGGTCGGCCGGCCATCATGAAACTGGCGGTCATGCCGCCGTCGATCGGCAGGATCGCTCCGGTGATGAAGCTGGCCTCTTCCGAGCCCAGAAAATACACCGCCTGCGCCACCTCTCTGGGCAGGCCGATGCGGCGCAGCGCGTGCAGGTCCTCGTAGTCGCGCCGCGTCCGGGCCGGGTCGTCCGAGGCGTCGATGGCGGCCAGCAGGCCCTCGGTGGCGATGGCGCCGGGGGCCACCGCATTGATCCGCAACCCGCGCGGCGCGAGGTCAAGGCACATGGCGCGGGTCAGGTTGACCAGCCCGCCCTTGCTGCTGTTGTAGGCCGCGTTGTCCTGCTCGGCGAACAGGCCCTGCACACTCGCCACGTTCACCACCGCGCCGCCCTGCGGCAGCAGCTCGATCAGCTCGCGCACCAGCATCAGCGGGGCCGAGAGGTTCACGTCGAGGGTGCGCTGCCAGCCGGCCTCGCTCACGTCCAGCACGCTGCCGCTTGCCTCCTGGTAGGCGGCGTTGTTCACCAGCACGTCCACCCGGCCCAGCTTGGTCTGCGCCGCCGCCCGGATACGCGAGCGCCCGGCCTTCGTCGCCACGTCGGCCTTCACGCGCTCCTGGCCGCTCAGCACCGGCGGCAGGTTGAGGTCGGCGCTCAGCACCCGCGCGCCCCGCTCGGCGTAGAGTTCGGCAATCGCCCGGCCGATGCCTCTGGCCGCGCCCGTCACCACCACGTTGACTGTCATGAGGGTCAGTCTGGCACGGCCCTCCGGGACCGCTTCCGGGGGTAAACGTCTGGTCAAGGTCGCGGCTGTCTTGATCGCAGGTGGCCCCTGCGTGCGGCCTTCCTCTAGACTTTCGCCATGACCCAGGCCAGTTCGCAGTCTGAGAGCACGCCCCTTCCTCTTATCGTCAGCGCGGGGGAGGCCCTGACCGATCTCGTGACCGCCGGCGGCAACCGCTGGGAGGCGCATCCGGGCGGCGCAGGCTGGAACGTGGCGCGGGCCGTATCGGCGCTCGGAACGGCCGGCGCGTTCGCCGGAGCGGTCGGCGACGACAACTTCGGGGACGAGCTGTGGGCCTCAGCGCAGGCGTCGGGGCTCGACATGCGCTTCATGCAGCGCTCGGCCTCGCCGACCCTGATGGCGGTGGTGTACAGCGCCGCGCCGCCCGCCTACCGCTTTCTGGGCGAGAACAGCGCCGACCTGACCTTCGACGCCGCCCGGCTGCCCAGTGGCTGGATGGAGCAGGCCAGGTGGCTGCACCTGGGCGGCATCAGCCTTGCGCGGCAACCGCTGGCCGCGCACCTGCTGACCCTGATGGACGAGGCGCGGGCCGCCGGCGTCAAGATCAGCTTCGATCCCAACGCCCGCCTGCCGCACCGCGACCCGGCCTACCGACCGATCTTCGAACGCGTGCTGCGGCAGGCCGACCTGATCAAGCTCTCCGACGAGGACCTGCGCTTCTTCTTTCCCGGGTACGACGAGGCGGCGGCCCTGCGCTCCCTGCGCGGCCTGAACGCCCAGGCACCGATTGTCATCACGCGGGGCGGCGAGGGGGCCAGCCTCTACCACGCCGCCGGGCGCGCCGACCTCGCGGCGCCGAAGGTGCAGGTGGCCGACACGGTCGGGGCCGGAGACGCGCTGTGCGCCGGACTGCTGGTGAGCGCCACCCAGTCGCCCGGGCTGATCTGGCCGCAGCACCTCGCGTTCGCGCTGCGGGTGGCCTCGGCGGCCTGCTCGCGGGCCGGAGCGTTTGCCCCCACCCGCAGCGACGTGGCGGCCCTGTTTCCCGAAGGCTGAGCCTGCCGCAGCCAGCTTTACTCGCCGCTCATCCCGACCGGATAATGTGACGCATGTTCCGAACTCTGCCCCTGCTGGTGTTGCTCGCTGGAACCTCTCTCGCGGCGGTCAATCTCAAGAGCGGTGCGGCGATCTACACGGCCAACTGCGCCGGTTGTCACGGAGCGAAAGCCCAGGGCAACGTCGGGCCGAGCCTGCACGAGGCGGCGGGCTGGTCGGCGCCGATCTTCGCGCGCTCGATGCTCAAGCACGTCGACGATCAGGGTGTGGCGCTCAAGGCACCGATGCCCAACTGGGGCAAGATCGGCTTCAAGGGCGACAAGGGCAAGGCCCCAACCGCCGCCGAGATCGCCAACCTGCAGGGCTACCTGAAGACCCTGAAATAACCAGAAGGAAGACGCGCCGACCACTCGTGGGGTCGGCGCGTCTGCTGTGCTGTCCCTCAGGCCTGCGCGTGCGGCGCCGCATCGTCGTCGAGGGCGGCGATCTCGTCCGGCGTGATCTGGTAGTGCTCGTTGCACCAGTGACACACCACTTCCTGTCCGCCTTCCTGCATCATCTCTTGGCGCTCCTGCATGCCGAAGTACAGCAGGCTGTTGCGGGCCTTCTGGCGCGAGCAGCGGCACTGAAACCTGGCCGCCTGCGCCTGAGCGCCTACCTGCAGGTCAAGGCCGTCGGCGGCCCGCTCCATCACCTCCAGCAGGCTCCTGGCGCGGAGGTTGTCGGTGATCGGGCCCATGGCCGCGATGTTGGCCTCCAAGCGCCCGAGCGTCTCGTCGCTCACGCCGGGCATCGCCTGCACCAGCAGGCCGCCGCTGCGCGACACGCGCCCGCCCTCCTCGTAGACGCCGAGCAGCACCGCGCTCGGAATCTGCTCCGAGGACGCGAGGTAGTTCGCCACGTCCTCGGCGATCTCGCCGCTCACCAGCGGCACGCTGCCGGTGTACGGCTCGGCGTTCTCCAGCAGCCGCGTCACGGCGATCTCGCCGCTCTTGCCCACCACGCCGCTCACGTCGAGCTTGCCGTCGCTCTCCCGAATCGGCAGGTCGGCGCCCGGATCACGCACGTAGCCGCGCACCGTGCCGTCGGCGCTGCCCTCGGCCACGATCCAGCCGAGCGGCCCGTCGCCCTGGATGCGCAGCGTCACGCGGCTGTCGGCCTTCTTGCCGAGCACGATGGCGAGCAGCAGCGCGCCGCTCAGCGAGCGCCCGAGGGCGGCGGTGGCGGTCTTCGAGAGGCGGTGGCGCAGCCGGGCTTCCTCGACGATGGCCGTGCTGTCGGTGGCGACCAGCCGCAGCGTGCCGCCCGCCGCCGTGCCGCGAAGGATGAAACTGGCCGGGATGCCCGGAGTCCAGTCGTGCTCGGTGGTGGTTGGAGCAGAAGTCATTAGAAAATCTTACACGAACACACTCAAGTCTGAAAGGAAGACAGCTCGCGTTTCACTGGCCGTACGGCTCCTTGTGCAGGCCGGAAACGGCGCCCGTCCTTCACCCGGCCTTGAATCGTCTCACGGGCCTCGCTCACGCAAGGCGGTTAGCATGGCGTTCCGTGTCTCGGCGTACAGTTCCCCGTTCGCCGGATAGAAACGCCCCGCACGCCCTTGCTCCGACGTCCGGTCCGGGACGTTCGGTCTGGAGACCCCATGAAATTTATCTCGACTTCTCTGTCCAGTTCTTCTTCGCGGGTGGCCCTGGCGCCACGCGCGCTTCTGCTCGGCACGCTGGCGCTCGCACTCGGCGCCTGCGGCAACAGTGGCAGTGGCAGCAACGCCACGCTGGTGTACCAGGAGTCGTCCGACATCCCCACCCTCGACCCGGGCGTGACCTACGACACCGGCTCGGGACAGGTGGTCGAGAACCTCTACGAGACGCTGCTCGACTACAAGGGCAGCAGCCTGCGCGACCTCGAACCCAAGCTGGCCACGAGCTGGGCGCTGTCGGACGGCGGCCGGGTGGTGACCTTCAAGCTGCGCGACGGCGTGAAGTTCCACACCGGCAACGCTTTGACCTGCACCGACGCCGAGTACAGCCTGCGCCGCAACCTCGTGACCAACAGCAGCAACTCGGGCAACTGGTTCATCTCGCAGGCGCTGCTGGGCACGCAGAGCAATGCCAAGGACGACCCCACCAACGTCACCTGGGCCAAGATCTCGGCCGCCGTGAAGTGCGACGACCAGGGCCAGCTGGTGCTGACCATGCCGCAGGCCGACCCGGCGATTCTGCCGAAACTGGCGTACATCGGGCAGGCGATCGTGGACAGCAAGCACGCCATTCAGCTCGGCGAGTGGGACGGCACCGAGGCCAGCTGGAAGACCTGGGTGGGCAAGGACCTGACCGGCGGGGCACTCGACAAAGACCCCAGCGGCACCGGCGCCTACAAGCTGGTGAAGCGGGACGCCAACAGCCTCGCGGCCAGCGCCTTCGATGGCTATTGGGGAACCAAGCCGACCATCCAGAACGTGCTGATTCAGAAGGTGCCGGAAGATGCCGCCCGCCAGCAGGCGCTGCTGAAGGGCGACGCCGACGTGGCCGAGACGGCCGGCCGCGCGGTGATCGAACAGCAGTTGCGCGGCAAGCCGGGCATCGCGGTGATCGACGACCTGCCGAACACCTCCTCGTTCGCCATCTTCATGAACGAGAAGATCAGCAACGCGGCCGCGCTCGGCAGCGGCAAGCTCGACGGTAAGGGTGTGCCCGCCAACTTCTTCTCGGACGAGAACGTGCGCAAGGGCTTCAACTACGCGTTCGACTCGGCCGGATACATCAAGGACGTGCAGCTGGGCAAAGGCAAGCCGCGCACCATGCTGCTGCCCGACAGCTTTCCCGGCTACGACGCGTCGATTTCCACCTACGGCTTCGACGCGGCTCAGGCCACGGCGGCCTTCAAGGCGGCGTTCGGCGGACAGCTGTGGGCGAACGGCTTCGTGCTGAATGCCGACTACCGCGCGGGCAGCGTGGCTGCCCAAACCGCGATGGAGATCCTGAAAAAGAATGTCGAGGCGCTCAACCCGAAGTTCAAGGTGAACCTGACCGCCAAGCAGTGGTCGACCATGATTCAGGACTCGCAGAACGGCAAGGAGTCGATGATCCTGAACGGCTGGGCACCCGACTATGCCGACCCCGACAACTTCCTGTACACCTTCTACAGCAGCAAGGGCTACTACCAGACCGCGTCCAACTTCAAGAACGCGCAGATCGACGGCTGGCTCGAGGAGGGCCGCCGCACCACCGACCAGGCCACCCGCGCCAAGCTGTACGGTCAGGTCGGTCAGGCCGCCCATGACGGCGCCTACTACATCAACATGCCCGCCGCCGCCGGCATCTTCGCCTACCGCGACAACCTGACGGGCGTCTCGGCCGAGGCGTACAACCCGATGCGCGGCTTCATCCTTGGCGTGTACTGGAAGGACATCGGCAAGAAGTAAAGCGGCGGGCGGACTCTGTACCGAAGTCCGCCCGCCGCAACAGCAAGCTGGCCCGCTCTCGTACGAGAGCGGGCCAGCTTCAGGTGAGGGGGTTCAGCCCTTGGTCATCTTGACCGGGGCGCAGATCGGAATCACGCTGGCGTCGCTGGCGTAGTGCACGTTGATGTACGCGCCCAGGTCGCCGGCGATGGTGCTGGCCGCCGTGGTCATGGTGACCGTGGCGTTGCCACTGGCGTCGGCCGTGAAGTTGGGGAAGGGGGCCGTCACCGGGCCATTAGAGGCGCAGGCGTCGGTGCTCGACGCGGGGCCGAAGGCGTGGTAGTGCGCGATGTACTCTTTGCCCGCCGTCAGGCCGGTCAGGGTCAGCACGGTGGTGACGTCGGTGCCGGTGGTGGTGGCGACCGCCGTGCCCGCAGCGCTCGCGTCGTCGGGGATCGGGTTGTGCTTGAAGGTGTAGGTCGCGGCGGTCGAGGCCGTGGTGGTCGCCGTGGTCGTGGTGGAGGTGGTCGTCGCGGCAGTGTCTGTGGTAGTCGCTGCCGGCGTGGTCGAGGTGTCGACCGGGAGGGAGACCGGAGAGGGGATGCTCACGTCCGGCGGCAGCAGCACGGCGTCGATCGCGTGGATCAGGCCGTTGCCCGCCTTGATATCGGGCGCGACAATGGTGGCGATGCTCTTGCCCTGGCTCACGGTGAGGATGCTCCCGGAGACGCTGACGTTCAGGCTCGCGCCTTCAGCGGTGTTGAGCTGGTTGCTGCCCGAGGCCTGGTTCTGCGCCGTGGCCGTGATCTGAACAGCGGGCAGCGTGCCGGGCAGCACGTGGAACAGCAGCACGCGCTTGAGCAGCACCGGATCGCTGGCGAGCACCGCGAGGGTGTTCTCGTCGAGGCGGGCGAACGCCTCGTTGGTGGGCGCGAGCAGGGTGTACTCGCCGCTCATCAGGGTCTCGTCGAGCCCGGCGTCGCTCAGCAGGCCCGCCAGGGTGCTGAAACGGTCGTCGTTGGCGACCACGTCGTAGATGGTGTTCGAGGCGACGGCCGCCGTGTCGGTCGTGGTGGTGTCCGTCGTCGTGGTGGCCGAGGTGTCGGTGGTCGCCGCCGCGTCGGTGGTGGTCGTGGCCGAGGTATCGGTGGTGGCGGCGGTGTCCGTCGTCGTGGTGGCGGAGGTGTCTGTGGTCGCCGCTGCGTCGGTGGTGGTCGTGGCCGAGGTATCGGTGGTGGCGGTGGTGTCCGTCGTGGTGGCCGTGGCGGAGGTGTCGGTCGTGGCGGCCGAGGTGTCCGTCGTGGCGGCCGAGGTGTCCGTCGTGGCCGGAGCGGTCACGGGCGTGGTGCGGGGCTGCGGAGTCACCGGAACGTTGGCCACGTTGAAGACCGGGGCCGCCGGAGCCGCCACGGGAGTGGGGGCCGGGGCGGCTGCCACAGGGGCGGGCGCCGCTGGGGCCGCCGCCATCGGGGGCATCAGCACCGTGTCGATGACGTGCACGATACCGTTACAGGCCATCACGTCGGCCTTCACGACGGTCGCGTTGTTGACCATCACCTTGCCGCCCATCACGCGGATGCTCACGGTCGCGCCGTTGGCCGTCTTGGCCGACTTCAGGCTCATCACCTGACGGGCGTTCACCTTGCCCGGCACGACGTGGTACAGCAGCACCGACTTGAGCATGGCCGGGTCGTTGAGCAGGCCCGCCAGCGTGTCGGAGGGCACCTTGGCGAAAGCGGCGTTGGTCGGCGCGAACACCGTGTAGCTGCCGCTCGCCAGGGTCTCGGCGAGGCCAGCCGCCTGCACGGCGGTCAGCAGGGTGCTGAACTGGGGGTCACCGCTCAACAGGGCGGCGATGCTCATGCAGCCGGGCTTGGAGGGCGCCGGCGGGGTCACGGGGCCACCCGCTCCGCCTGCGGAGGCGAACGAGGCCACCGAGAGGCTGCCGAGGGTCAGGCCGAGTGAAAGGAGTACGGTCGTTTTCTTCATGGGGTTCACCTCGGTTGAACTTTGATCAGTCCCATATAAACACCACACGCCGCCAAATGGCAACCCTGAAACAAAGTCGGCAGAAGCGTTAAAGAAAGTCTCATCATTCCCTTTGGCCATTCTCAGCGTGGAACGGTGGACGTCTTGCCAAGCTGGCTACAGCGGAGCTCCCCGCCCGGAGCGGTACGCCTACCGCCTGCAGGCTTGGTGTCGACACCCATGTTCACCGGGCGAAACGGTTCAGCGCCCAAAGTATTCGGGCAGATCGGCCTCGGTGATCAGCACGTCCCGCGGCTTGCTGCCCTGATGCTTGCTCACGATGCCCATCGCTTCCAGCAGGTCCATCAGCTTGCCGGCACGGGCGTGGCCCACCGACAGCCGCCGCTGCAGGCGCGACACGCTGCCCTGGCCCTCCTCGATGCAGATCAGCGCCGCCTGCCGCAGGTGCGGGTCGGAGAAGTCCATGTTGGTCTTGTCGGAGAGCATGCCTCCGCCCGATTCGACGGCCCCGTCGAAGTCGCTGCCGTACAGCTCGACGAAGGTATCCTCGAACACCTGACGGCGCAGGTAATCGGAGATGCGCACCGACTCGGTCTCGGAGATGTACGGCCCCTGCAGGCGCAGCGGTTTGGGCAGCCCCGGCTGGTAGAACAGCATGTCGCCCATGCCGGTCAGGCGCTCGGCCCCCATGCTGTCGAGAATGGTGCGCGAGTCGTGGCTGCTGCTCACCGCGAACGCGATGCGGGCCGGCACGTTGACCTTGATGAGCGAGGTCAGGATGTCGACGCTGGGCCGCTGGGTGGCGAGCACGAGGTGCATGCCGGTGGCGCGGGCCATCTGTGCGAGGCGCATGATCGCCGACTCGACCTCCTTGGGCGAGGTGATCATCAGGTCGGCCAGCTCGTCGATGATGATCACCAGATGCGGCAGTTCCGGGTCGCCGCTCAGGCGCATCTTGGCGTTGAACTGCTCGAGGTTCTTGGCGCCCATCTGGCTCATCATCTTGTAGCGCCGCTCCATGTGGGCCACCGCGCCCAGCAGCACGCCGGCGGCG
>Ga0160427_10001658_pt1 | contig 13612 bp, 1 predicted proteins | sample SolpanmetagenomL_FD_108194 | JGI IMG/M metagenome (GOLD analysis project Ga0160427, IMG submission 108194) | Solar panel surface microbial communities from Lawrence Berkeley National Laboratory, California, USA - L | ecosystem: Engineered > Built environment > Solar panel > Unclassified ...
AGGCTTATATTGTCTTTTACTTTTCTTCCTTTCGTTCCCTAGTTTTAGTTTCTTGAATAAATAGCCGGTTAAACTTATTCTCGTACCTTATTTTAAAATCCACCCCTATTATATATAACGCCCGTAGGCTTAATACTAAGCTCTTAATCTTCGTTAGTATTAGTATTAGTAACGTATAACGTAATACTATTTCGGTAAAAGTTTGCCTACTTACGGCGAAGCTCTTTAACGAAATAGAATAGTAGGACGTTATCGGTAGGATCGACGAAGTCGAACTAGTACTAAATAAAGAGTAGTAAACCTAAAAGGATATTAGTAATAATAAATTAATCGGTAGCTAGATCGTTTACATTACGGTAAAGGCGTGTAATAATAGCGGCGTATTCTATAAAAGGTTACCTATTATTAACGTAGCGGGTAGTATAGAGTAGCTAAACGACCTACTAGTAAGGTAATTTACAGCGTGAATTGAGTGCTTTAATCTAGGCTTATAATAAGTCTAACTTATTACGTTTATTCTAAAGGAGCTCTCCGATAAACTAGGATATTACTACCCTAGCTAACGTATTAGGAATTAGCCGAGTAGAAGGCTAATTACGGCGTAGGTTCGCTATAAAGAGGGTAACGTTATAATACGTACTGCCTTTATCGGTAGTAATAATAGCTATATAGTTATCCTATAGGTTAAACTTACCAAGCTAGCGGCGGATAGTTTTATTATATTTACTATTATTAGTCTTCTAGAATTTAGGAGTAGAAGTATTTTCACGTAGGTAGGTGAGCTGCTACGAGGTTATTTTATTACGTACTTTAAGCTTAGTAAGACGTTATTAAATGGCTGTAATCTTTGGATTCACGTAGCCCTAGAGACGGCTAAAGAAGGTATTAAACGTAGAGTTAAGCTCGCTAGCTATAATAGGCTATTCGCCTTTAATTAAGGAACGTATTAAAGGGGCCATTTAAATAATAAATGAAGTATAGGCCAATGAAGGTGACTTCGTTTAATATATAAAGGGGAATATTAATAACGATAAATCTTTAAAGAAGCTATGTTTACTAGTTGTTAAGATAATAAGGCTAAAAATAAGCTAAACTATTATAATAGAGAGGTTCTAGAAAGAACTACCGCAGCTACCAATTGTTAGAGAATAGAATATTTAATAAGATAAGTATATAATAAAGTATTAATTGAAAGCTATAGAGGTAAAAGCAACTATTTATTATATTAAACGCTAAGCTTATTATATGCTAAGCCCTAGTAGGCTAAGACCCTAGCTAGAGGACTATAGTTTAATATCGTTCTATAATAGGGAGCCTACTAGAGTATTTACGGGGCAATTACGGAGACTAATTGGCTCCTACTTAGTAGAGCTTACTAGAGGATTAGTAGATATTAAGCGGGCTACTAGTCGTCCTATATAACTTATATAGCTATATAGACGCGTTTTTGGTACGAAAAGGTTAGTTCTAGATTAATTTAGTAGCTAAAAATATACTATCGGATTAGCTATCCCCCGAAGGATAGAACGAATTAAATAATAAAGGTATTAGATAGGTAATTTGATAGTAAATAGATCTATATTACTATAAGACGATTCGTTAAAGGAGACTTAAATCCTAATACGTAGGAATCGTCTTCTAAGTACGCCTAGGCTAGGGCTACTAGAGTTCTTTTATTAACCCTATAGCTATTAGCTTACTTCTTTAGTACGTACCCGGGACCCCTCCGGGCCTAGTATAGCTACTCTAACTTATTACGTAACTATTATATAAAGAGATCTTATAGGTAGATTATTTCTAGCTTATTTAAGTACGCTTTACCGATTCTTTTCGTATATAAAGTAAATAGAGTACTTCGGCTATATATTAATTACTATAGATTAAATAAAGTAACTAAGAAGGATAGCTATCCGCTACCGCTTATTAACGAGATAATTACTCGTTTATTAAAGCTAAATACTTTACAAAATTTAATATTAAAGCTACCTTTAATAATCTATATATAGCCACGGATAAAGACGCCGATTTAACTACTTTTACTACTTATTATAGTAATTATAAATCGCTCGTTTTTCTATTCGGGCTAAGTATAGGCCCGGCCTATTTTTAAAGGTTTATAAATAATAAATTTCTTAATATACTAGATAAGTTCGTGTCTATCTATATCGACAATATCCTAGTATATAGTAATACTTAGAAAGAATACTAATAGTACGTTCGACTAGTTCTATAACAATTAAGAGAGCTAGGACTCTGCGCTAATATTAAGAAGTATAAATTTAGGGTTACTAAAGTAAAGTTTTTAGGACTTATAATTACTAGGGGAGGTATTAAGATAGATTAGTCTAAAGTCTCTACTATCCTTAATTAGAAAACCCTAAAGGACTTAAAAGACTATTATTGGTTTATAGGATTTATAAACTATTACTAACCTTTTATTCGCGACTTTAGTAGCCTTACTAAGCTAATTACTAACCTATTTAAGAAAAACGCTAGCCTATAGAATGCTTTATACATTGAAGCCTTTAAAGCTATTAAACGAGAGGTTACTAAGGAGCCTATTATACGTTATTTTAACTATAGTAAAGAGGCCTTTATTAAGTATAACTCCTCCCATATAATTATCGCTAGGGTCCTTTTATAAAATAATAATAAAGGTTAATTATATCCTATTACGTATTTCTTAGCTAGCGTAGGCCTAGCTAAACGGAACTACGTAATATATAATAAAGAGCTTTTAGCTATTATTTATTATTTCGAAGAATAGAGCCCGGAGCTCTAATTAGCTAGTAACGCTATACCTACTAGGGTACTTACCGATTATAAATTCTTAGGGTACTTTATAATAACGAAAAAGCTCTCTAGGAGGCAAGTACGTTAGGCTAAGCTACTATTCTAATATAACTTTAAAATTAAGTACCGTTCTAGAGTAGCTAATAGTAAAGCTAACGCCTTAAGAAGACGGAAGAACTTTAATATATTAAGAGTAAAAAAGGACCTAAACCTTAATTAAACTATACTTACTATATCTATACTATTAGATAAGATTCTAGAGGATCTTAATATTACTATACTTACTCTAGAGATTATAAATAGTATAAATATCGCTTAATTAGGGTCTAAACCTAAGGTTTACCCCGCTATTAGGGCTTAAATTAACGTTATTAGTACTAACTAAGCTTAAACTTCTAACCGAGCTAAAAATCGGTTAAATATAGTAACTAATAAAGATAAGCTAACGACTTAAACGGAGAAGTTTATAGATAATCTATATCTTATCGCTCTACTAGCTAACCTTATCGCAATAGTAAACCTTACTAATATCGTATTTAAAGGTATTTGTACTACGAAATAGACTAAGAGTAAACTTAACGAATATAGTCTCCCCTTATATAAAACCATCGATGGCCTCCTATATTATAAAGGACGTCTTATAGTTCCTAATAATATCCGTTAATAGGTTATGTAAGAATCCTATAGCGGCTTAGAAGTAGGCTATATAGGTATTAAGAAAACTCTAATAGCTATTAAGTTATTATACTAATAGTCTACTATCTACTAGAACGTTAAGTACTTTACTAATAATTACTATAATTATCGTAGAACTAAACCCCGCCACGAATCCCCCGCTAGTCTACTTATACTACTACTAATTCTAGATCGCCTATAGCTTAATATTATAATAGACTTTATAATAGAATTACCGCTTTATAAAGACATAGACGCTATTCTTATAGTTATTAATAGGCTCTCTAAAGAACGCTATTATATTACCTATAAAGCTAGAGATAAGGGAATAACTTTAGAAGAGACGGCTAAGCTACTTTATAAATATATCTAGGAGTATTACGATCTTTATAATATAATTATCTCTAATAGAGGTCCCTAATTCGTAAGTATCGTTTATAAGTAGCTTTATAATATTCTAAAGATTAAGGCAAGCTATCTACTATCTTTTATCCTTAAATAGACGGCTTAATATCTCTACTATCAGTAGAGTATTCTCCTTAAGTAAATCTTTTAATACCTTTAATATCTATTAAATGGCCAATATGTTAAAATCCACTAGAAGCATTAATTACCCTAATCTATTAAGGCACGGTAGTCCTAAACGTCGTTAATAGTCTTTATCTATTAGCTATAATAATCTAGATAACTAAGATACTAGCCTCCTAGACAGCTAGTAACGTCCTACTTTTCCTATAGGATCTAGGCTTTTTACTATAAACACCAACGTTTTATCGAAAGCTAATATCGTTAATATTACTAGAATTATTAATTCACGCCTAAACCTTTTCGAAGAAAGTAAGGCTATAAGCAAGGCTATAAATAAGGCTATAGCTAAGAAAACTCGTCGTAAGAATCCTCTAGATAACGGCTCTTTATTCTCTTCGTTAGGAAATTCGTCCGATAAATTATATAGAAAAAAACACCGTGGTAGCGAGAGAGTAGAAGCTAAAGAGGAGTAAGAAGATAATACTAATACTAAAGTTAAGCCACGTTCGTAGAAGGTTGAGGATATCGGTTTATTTAATCTATCTCTTTCTTTGCTCGAATATAGAGACGACGATATCGTTAAGGTCGAAAAATATATATTCTTTAGAGATATAAGCCTATTTCTTAAATAAGCTAATAAAGCGGTCCTTATAAATAACGTAAAAATAGTACGTCCTACTTATACGTCTATTTAAGAGGTAACGCTTAGAAATAGTATACATCTCTATCCTTACCCCTATTTAACGTTAAAAGCTACGTAATAGTAGCGGGATCTCTCGTTGGGAAAAGGAGCTATTCCGACGTTTTAAGCCTCTAATAACCGTTACTCTAAGTAATCTTAAAGCGATCTACGGACTAGCTAAGTTTAAATATAGTAAATCGATTACTTAATATATTATAAAGATATATCGAAACGCTAAGGTAATAGGCATCTCTAATTAATACGTATAACTTACCCGCGCTTAGTAAGGCCTCTCTCTTACTTTAAGGTAAGAACCGTAAGATATCCTTTAGCCTAGTAAATATAAATTAGTAAGTAAGTTTATTCGGCGTTTTAAAGAGAGAGTCGAAGAAGTATAGTAGGAACGTTACTAACTCTACGCTAGCTCGGCTACTATTCTATATAGTACTAACGCTTAATTAATCGTTAACTTTTCCTCTACTAATCGAGCCGTTTAATTAAGGCCTTAATAACCTATAAATCGTATAGGTTATTAAGGATTTCAACCGCGTTATTACACTAAACCTTACTTATCTAATAAACCCCGTACTTAATGGGCTAATTAGAATACTAGATTTAACGTTAATTCGAACGGGCAAAATTTAGCTTAGTTTAATTCGAATGGCCAAAATCTAGCTCGTTTTAATATAACCTAGTAAAATCTAGCTTAAAACCCGGCTCAAAATTAAGCTCGTCCGTTTTACTAGAGTAATTATAACTAGTAAGGTTTCCTAGCTTATTAGTAGCCTCCTACGATACCTCCTATTATAGCTCTACGTTCTTAATTATAAATTACTACTAGTAATATCTATCCTCTATCTCGACTATTTTAGACTCCTAGATTACGTAGAGAAAGAGCTTATAGTACGCCGAATCGACCTTAAAACTATTACGGGTAAGAGTTTACTAAATATAGGAATTAGAATACTATAGAGGATATAATATATTTAGCTAATAGAGGAAACGGCGTATATAGTAAATAGTAAGGTAAAGCGTACTATAGCCAATACCTAGATTACTCTAGAGAACTAGGCAACTACTAGGACTAAGATAAGTAGTAGTTTAAAGAGTAACCGGAAGTTTTTCACTTAGTCGTTTAGTACGATAGTAAGTTTTCCTATAAAATATATAGTAACGTATTCTTATTAAAGAATAAGCTTATAGCTTATCTTAAGCTCGTCTCTTATAAGACGCCTACTCCGGTTATACTAGCTTACTCCCCTAATCTAGTATAAAAATCGGTTAAAACCTTAGTTAGCTTATACGCTACCAATACCGACCTAGAAGCTAATCTAGCTTTAACCTCGGTCGAGTTAAATAAGGTACTAGCTTAAAAGCTAGTCTATCTAATAGCTCTACTAACGTTAGGCACAGGCTACGACTTTTAAGCCTAGTACTATATTACTATCCCATTTAAGCTCGAATTAAATAGAGTACTAAATAAGGGTTGCGTAGATACCGGTTATACTATAAGCCTTATCGATAAAGCTTTTCTTAAAAAAACTTACTATCTAGAGAGATTAAATAGCTAGAACACCTAATCTACGTTAGGGGTATTAGTTCGAAACGATATACGTTAACTAAGTACATAACGCTTAATTTATACTTATATAGGTTACTTAGTAGAGAACGGGCTACTATAGTTATTAAACGAGAGGTTCACCTCGTTAATAACCTTATAGCTAATCTATTGATCGGCGTTAATATCTTAGCTCCTAAAGCTATTAAAATCGATATAAAAAATAAGCTAATAACTCTAGGTAACTATAAGGGCATTACGGTTCTAATTCGTGTTACGTCTTAGGGTAAACGAACTAAAATCTACGTTAGAGCTACGAAGCGTATAGTTGTTTAGCTAGGCTACTCTTAACGAGTCGAAGTTACCGCGAAATCTCTACCCTCTAATAGAGACCTTTTACTTAAACCTAATTATCCGCTAAGCGTTGGAGTAAATAGAGGACTTATAATACTAATAGTAGACTTCTATTTTAACACTATCTTTATCTATAATATAACTCCGGATCTAATTACCGTATAAAGGAGCCTTACGCTTAGCTATATAATAGACTTTAATAAAGAAGGCGTTTTTCCTACTAAGGCCTCCTTAGTACCTCTAGCTCTAACTAATTAACGACTACTTCTCTACGATTTATCCTAGGATTAGTCCTTAGAGCCTTATCTTATCGCTAGCTTAGCTAATTCTATCGACTCGTTTAATTAGCTTATTTAAGTAAGCAATTTCTTATTTTAATATTAGACGGACTTTAATTAACGCTCTATAATAGTATAGTCGTTTACGGGGATTTAGTAACGTAATAAGCCCTAATTGAAGTTTACTTATTCTATTCTTCTATCTAGCGAAGCCCTAGCTTTATTTACCTACTAGTAGAGAACTATATACGTATTCTACTTATTTCGAATTAGGAAGAAAAGGTAAAGTTTTCTTCTAGAGTATACCTACTAAGTTAATAGGTAAAGGATTTAGTGGATAAAACCTTTAATAAGCTTTATAAGTAAGATAAGATAGTCTAGTCTAGTAAATCGAGCCCTATCGCTTCTTCTATTTTTATTATCTAGAGAATAGTTAATAGTATAAAGAAAGAACGTATAGTTATTAACGTTCGTGGCCTTAACGCTATTACTAAGCCTAATCTTTACTCTATCCCCTTATAGAGTAAGATTTTAGCCTTAACTAACGGCTATAATTTTATTACTACTATTGACTACTTAGCTTTCTTTTACTAGTAGAGGGTATATCTAAATAATACTTACGTTTAGGTAGTAAATAGTTACTATAGCTAAGAGAACTTCGTAGTTGTAATAATAGGCTTTCGTAACTCTATCGCGTATATTTAAAAATAGATTAATCGACTACTCCGTAAGGTAAAGCTATTTTTAAAAGCCTATATCGACGATACCCTTATTTTCTCGAAGATTTTAAAGGATCACCTCACTTACCTATATTACGTTTTTTCTATTCTTACTTTTAATAACGTTACGCTTAACCTGAAGAAGAGTTTTATTAGCTTTCCTAATATAAAGCTACTTGGATAATATATCGATTCTTTAGGGCTTACTACCTATAATAAAAAGCTAAAGATAATTATCTCTCTATCGTTCCCTACTACTACCGCTACGCTTAAAACGTACCTAGATATAACTAGATATTTCCGTAACTACGTTTAAGCTTACGGTAAGGTTGTTAAGCCTTTATTATAGCGTAAAACTTTACTTATAAAGGGCTTCGTGATTACCGTAGGGAGCGCCTAAAAGGCTATAATAAATAGGGTAAAAATTAACGACCCTACTAAAGCTAAACTTAAGGCTTTCGACTATCTCTAGTAGTAATTTAGTAGGCTAAGTACTATAGTTTACTTTAGCTCTAATCGTAAGCTTTAGATCGATCTCGATAGTAGTTAGATAATAGATATAGAAGCTCGTGCTTTTTATACTAAAGATAACGTTAAACTAACCTCTAATACGGTAACTAAACCTATTCTCTACTTATCCTAATCTCTTACTACGGCTTAAAAGAATTATTAGTCTATAGAGCTTAAAGTTACTACTCTAGTTTAGATACTCTAAAAACTCCGATACCTCGTTAGAAGTAGTAAATAGTATATAACTATTTTTACCGATTATAGTACTACTATTACTATTATAAAGTAAATAAGCTTAACTACTTTGTCTATAGATAAGCTTAATACTAGATTAATTCGAGCTAAAACAAGGCACTAGAAACACGTTTAATAGGCTATAAAACTAAGAAACTAAAGCTAGGGAAAACAGGAGGTTCTAGGAGCTGAGAAAGTAAAAGTAGTATATAGTGCCAAGCCTCGCTTACCAGCCCTATACGCCCTATACGCCCTACCCGTAATACCCGCCGAGCCTCTATACACGTAATACGGGGAATATATATTAAGGCTTATATCGTCACACTACCCCCCGCTCTAAAAAGGCGCCTACCCTTAGGCGTTAACGATAATACGAGAAAATAAAAACGGTAGCGTTATTAGCCATAGCCGAAAGAAGGTTTATACTAGAAAGATAAGCTCCGGGTACTATCGCTATTATTTAGTAACGTAGGGCCAAAATTCTACTGGTATAGGTTTAAAAACGGTTTTTCTACGTTAAATAAACGTAATAAACGTAATTAGCTCGTTAGGGCTAAAAGTAGAGTAAACCTAGGTTTACTCCCTAATCGGAACGTATTTATAGCGTTTATAATACTTATTAGTACGGATCGGTCGGAAAATCGGTTAGGATAGGTCGGAGTTAAGTAGCTCCTCTTTATACTAGGATAGTTTAGGTACTATAGGGTGGCTTCTATAGTAGTCCTATAGTAGCTCTATAGACGATTTAAAGTTGTCGATCGGGTACTAGGTCGTGTCTCTATCGTAGCCCGCCTATTTAGCCTACGCTTTAATTGTCCTACTTATTTTACGTATAGTAAGGATTTCGTCGACTACCTATTCGGCGTTATCGTCCCCTTTAGTAGCGATTACCGGAGGTAGATTGGGAAAAGCTTATTCCTCTATAGGGTTGTCGGGATCTTTACTAAGTAGGCTAGGGTAAAAAATATTATAGATCCTTATAGTAGTAGGGAGATCTAGTTTATAGCTAATACCGTACTTCCGGGTTACGGTAAATAGACCGACCTACTTATAATCTAGCTTCTTACTAGAGCGCTAGGTTTTAATGTACTTTATTAAGAGCCAGATCTTATTACCTACGTCGAATGTTACGTCCTTTTAGTATTTATTAGCTTATAGAATTATTCGTTCCTAGGCCCGGGCAATATTCGTCTTATACTAGCTCTAGGCGTTTTTAATCCCATAGGCTAAAGCGTTAGCCTTACCTTCTAGGATTCGTTCCCTTACTATTATCCCGACCGGCTGGTACGCCTTAGCGTCGAAGCTTATACGCGGGGTATATCCTCGTATAGCTTAAAATAGGGATATCCCGGTGGATTCTAATTCGGCTAAGTTAATAGCGAACTCTACTACTAGTAATAGGCCGATCTAGTCGTCCTAGTATTCGTTCGTAAAGGTGCGTAGATAGCGTTCTATCTCTACGTTAGAGACTTTCGACTAACCGTCTATTTAGGGGTAAAAGGCTATTAATAGCTTAGCTTATACCTTTATAATCCTGTAAAGGTGCCTCTATAACGTACTAACGAATTATAGTCCCCTATCTAACGTAATCGTTGAAGGTAGACCGTAGTACTTCTATATATAGCGATATATAAGCTTCGCTATACGTTTAGCACTAGTGCCCTCGTTACCTACTTTATAGGCGATGTAGTAACGTTCTTTTAAGAGCCGATCTACTACTATAAGGATAGCGTTATTCCCTTTATATTCCGGTAACCCGGTTACGAAATCTAGTACGATGTCTAGCTACGGGCGGTTTAGTATTAGTAATAGAGTAAGTAGGCCGGCTAGTACTTCGTATCGTGGTTTAGACCGGCGGTAGTTATAGTAGTTATCGATAAACTATTTAGTATCGTTATATAGGGTTAGCTATCGATATGAGGTTCTAATCGCGGCTATAGTTTTCTTAATACCTATATAGCCGACTTCGAGGCCACTATAGATCTCCTATATGACCTGCCTCCTAAGGTTACTCGGGATAGCCACCTTACCTTTATATCTTAAGATATCGTTAACGTTTTCGTATAAGGCTAGGCTCTAGCTTTTAAGCTACCCCCTCGTCTTTTTCGTAGTATGGAGTTGTTTAAATAAGGGGTCTGCTTTATTTACTAAGATAATGATATCTACTAGGGTTACAGTAACGTTAGGTGGTGATATTTTATTTAATTGCTCCTCTTTAACTATAGAGATACGTAGGTTCTTAATAACCTCGTCGGAAAGTATAGCTTTAGTTAGTATAGTTTAATTTATATTAGGGTCCTCCTTTGCACGTGTAAGGTGTAAATCCTCCCTCCTAGTAAGGGTATCTGCTTTTAAGTTTACTACTCCTAGTCGGTAGGTTATTTTAAAGTTATACTACGATAAAAACTCCGCCTAGCGAGCCTATCGCCTTAATAGCTTCTTCGTCGTTATAAAGTACTCTAAGCTCTTATAGTCTATTAGGATTTAAGTAGGTATATTCTCCTTTACTAATTGTAGTTTAGGTCTCTATTCTTTAAAGTAACGAATAATAGCTAAGAGTTCTTTATCGTAAATAGCGTAGTTTCTCTCCGGTACGGTTATTATCGTAGAGAAGTAGACTACTAGTCTAAGCTAACTATCCTCGTTCTTTTACGATAGGACTCCCGCTATAATAGTATCTAACGCGTTATATTCCACGAAGGCCTCTTTACTATAGTCGAAGTATCGTATAATAGGCTATTAGGCAACCTAGGCCTTAATTGCTTTAAACGAGTCGTCACATTCTTCGTCCTATTAATCTACTATATTAAGCCTTAGTAGGTTATTAATAAGCCTAGTTAGCTTACTAAAGCCCTTAATAAATCGACGGTAATAGTTAATAAACCTAAGGAACCGACGGTATCCTTTTACGTCCTTTAGGGTCTTCTACTCGAGGATTATACTAATCTTAGAGGAGTCTATCTTAATACCTCCTTCGGTAATTACTAGGCCTAAGAACTTAACTTCGTGCATGCTAAATTCTAACTTCTTAATATCGACCTAGAGGCCCAGCTCCCTAAGCCTTTAAAGGACCTATTTAACGTGCCTTATATGCTCCTCCTTTATATTACTATAGATTAGAATATCGTCTATATAGATACTTATAAAGCGGTCTAGTATATCTATAAATTTAGAGTTTATATACCGCTGGAAGTAGGCAGGCCCATTATATAAGCCGAAGGGTAGGACGTTCAATTTATAGTTACCGAACTTTATTATAAAGGTAGTTAGATCGTAGTCACGTTCGCTAGCTATACGGAGGTTATTAAAGGCGGCTATAATGTTAAACTTTATAAAGTATTCGCCTTAATCACCCGGGCAAAAGTGTTATCGATTAACGGTAATAGGTATCGATCCTTCTTCGTAATATTATTAAGGCCTCTATAGTTAATATATAGTCTAAGACCCCCGTTTTACTTTCGAATAAATAGGATTAGTAATACGTATTCGAATAAGCTCGGCGTAATAAAACCTTTAGCTAAATTATCTTTAACGAATTATTCGATAATCTCCGCCTCTTCCTCTAATATACGTCGTAGGCCTTAAGTCCTTAGTAAGATAGCCCCCTCCTTTAATTTAATACGGACGTTAACTAATTCGCCTCTTTTCGGTAGCGGGCCGGGTAGTCGTTTTTTAAATATATCTAGAAAGCTATAGTACTCCCGGGGAAGAACGGTGGCTAGGTTAACGTTATCTTTATACCTCTCCTTTTCCTAGTATTTAAGGATATCTTTTATACTAATAGTAAATATATCGTCTCCTTTGTATTTTCGTGACGTCGCGGTATAGCGAACTGCGCTTACGTTAATAGTATATATTACGACCTTAGGGCCTACGGTTACTTTATACTCTAAGGCTATTTTATTATATTATACCGGCCTTTTAAGTATCGATTTAGGGATAGAGATCTCTTTATTTATATTATAGTAATACTTAGTTAGATTACTCAGCTAATTTTGGGGCGTCTAATTAGTTACAGCCCTCGCTTATATTACGTATCGGGCCGGCTGAATATCGGCCGATATCCTTCTTTTAACGTCGGATTTATACTTAGACTATAGTAAAACGTTACAAATAGAGTAAAAGGATGACGCCTTAAGGCAACCGTATTATAAATAATCTATCTAAATATCCTACGAGCCGTCGTCCTTAAAGCGAGCTTGTACCTAGTATTAGTATATCTATAGCTTGCCTACGATAATATCGTGCGATCCGATGTTAGTAATAAGGAGAGTTATACTAGATTAGTAATAATCCCCGATTTATACTAGAAGGATAATAGTATAGCTAACTAGTAGGGCAGAATATCTATTAAATCCTTTTAGAGATTTCTTATACGGCAAGGTAAATGGTAAAACGCTATACCTCTTATAGAGTTATTCGACGAGGCGTTTGTGGATTAACGTAGAGACTATATAGCCCGTATCTAGGAGGGTAGATAATAAGTAAGTCGGTAAGTTCCTTACTCCTATCTAAGCGTTAACGTATAATAGATCTACGTTATAGTATTCTAATCTAACCGCAGGTACCTAAATAAAATCCTCCTCCTTCTCCTTAATAACTTGTTTCTTAAAATTATCTTTATATTACCTTTAGATCGGCCTACTACTTAGGGCTTTAAGCTAGGCTAGGCGTTTCCCGATAATAAGGACGCTTAGTAGGTAGCTTTATAGGCTGTCCTAGCTTCTAGTAGAGCCTAATAATACTACGATATAACTGAATTTACTATACTTATAATAGAGATCCTTACTAAGATCGCGGAGGCTAGTTAGGCGTAGGATAAACGTTCGGGTCGCTCTCTTCTCTACTAGGGCGGTAGGAGCGGTATTACTACGGCCTCCGCTAGGGTAATTTAGATTATAAACTAGCCTATATACGCCAGCTATATTAAGGCGACGTTCTAAAGCCTATACGTCGACTATAAATTAAGCTATACTGTTAGCGTTATATATACTAAGCTTATCCTATAGAAATAGAGTTAAACGTTTACGTACGTCGAGCAGCTGGTCATCCTTAGAGATTCTGGCTTAAACTACTAGAGAACGGAAGTAGTATAAGAATAAGGTAATATCCTTATCTCCCTACTTCGCGGTATTATACTAACTTCTAGCTAGAACTCTAAACGCTAGATCCGCGTATACTTATTTAAGCTTAGCGATAATAGTAATACTAGAGAGCTCTAGAGTAGCTTATAGCTAGGCTTCTAAATACTCTAAGGCTTAACCTCCTATACGGGACTAGA
>Ga0160427_10001659_pt1 | contig 13608 bp, 14 predicted proteins | sample SolpanmetagenomL_FD_108194 | JGI IMG/M metagenome (GOLD analysis project Ga0160427, IMG submission 108194) | Solar panel surface microbial communities from Lawrence Berkeley National Laboratory, California, USA - L | ecosystem: Engineered > Built environment > Solar panel > Unclassified ...
TCGAATTCATTGGCGGGCATTACATCCTCTAGATATGGATCAAAATTGTATACTCCTGAATAACTATCGCGTAGTTTATGTACCCCTGGACTGCACACAATTAGCAAGGCCTTGCTGAAGCAGAATTAGGCATTATTTACCTGAAGAGTACCCTGTCTAGATTATAAGATAATTTTGGTATTGGAGGTTGTTTGATTTCAAGAGCTATATAATCAGTATCAGCCAGTGGGACATAGAACAGTATATGAGCATCCCAGACCTTCGAATGTCAATGATTTTGGCGAAATAGTATCTGATTTCGCTAGACGGGCGTATAATTCTGCATGTTTCCTTAGGGAGTGGCTGCTCGCCAGAACTTTTCTAGCCGATTTCTTCGCTGGATCATTCTTGCTTGTTGCTTTCTAATGTCAAGGGATTAGATTTTGGCTGCGGGCTTCGAAATCGCAATGATATTGACACACCTTGGCGACAAGTCTACCTTTTTTTGCAACCTTTGGTTTAACTACACGCTTCGTTGCTCGTGGTGCTCTCTTCTTAGTCTTTTCATCGTTTAAAGGCCTTTCTGATTTGGAAATCTCCTCGACTGCTGCTTTTACAACATCTTCTACCTTTTCTTCACTCTTGCTTTTTACCTTTCGCGCTTTGTCGTCTTTTACCGCCGCAGGTTTAGATATAGAATCTTTGATAATGTGCTTCCGAATAACAGTAGAGTAGTGTCTCGAGGTTGACGGAATTAAGAAATCTCTTGTCAGAGAGGCGTAATCGGTTCTGCAACAGCGACAGCATCTTCTTGCCGACGTGTATGCCCGGATCAAAGGGTGGGAAAGTCTTAGAGAGGAAGCATATCTTGAGCGTATAGATTTGAGGAACCTGAGCGACTGATCTTGCAAACCATTCTTCGTCATAAAACCAGTTAAACCTCCCCTCTACTTATTACTATGCACAATTGGAAAAATGTATCTTTGATTATGATCCGAATCAAAAAAATAATGTATGACGTCGAGCTGGAGAATTCACGTGACTGTATTTTTGGTGTTCATCCTGAACAGATTCAGAGCTTCCTGCAAGAAAGGCCTTTGGCGGCACGGGGGACCTTTTCAATGGATTTTTAGGGCGGCCGAACTCAAAGTTGGGTCCGCCGACTTGCTTTCTCGGCGCGTTTGACAAGCAAAGACCGCGAAGTTGTTCATCAGCCAAAGCTACGTTAGTGGGCCTGATGCATGAGGTAAATCCAATGTTATCGTGCTACACGCAACTAACCGAACGTCTCCCACTAAAGACTATGGACTTTGCAGATTCCTTTGACCTTGTCAAAAGAGGCTACAGTAGCGAAAAGACTCTTCGTGGGGCAGGAGTGGTCATTTATCACCTCGCAAGTTCAAGAGTCGTGCTTGGTTGGAATGGTCAGAAGAAGCGATGGTTTTTACCACGCGGAAGATGCGACATTGACGAAGATATAAAACAGACCGCTACTCGAGAAGGTTTCGAAGAAACCGGATATGCTTGTCGCTTGTTGCCATTGCCAGTGATACATAACCAAACTTCACGCGGAGGCCAGCTAGAGGCTTCTATTCCATATTGTACTGAGCCAATCTGGACACAAACAGTACCTCTAATGCCTGGACCGAAATCGATCAACATGCAATACTTCATCTCTTGGTATGTGGCAGAGACAGTCACTTCGGAAATAGCCAAGGAATTGGAAGATATTCTTGCTTTCAAATCCGGGCTCCTGACGAGCCATCTTGCGACTCTGAAATTTCCATTGTCCAACCATACCTTGGCTGAACGAATAGCTGGCGAAGGCGACTATGTACCTCGAGCATTTTCAGAAAGAGGTGCAGATGAGTACGAGACTAGCTTTGAAGCGAGTCTCGTAACAGTCGAGGAGGCGATAGAACGTCTACAATGGCATGAGGTCATGGCTGAAGTTGTAAAGCGAAGTTGGAATTTAATTCAAAAACGCAAGAGGATGGAAGAGGACACGGTTCTACACGCGCAAGGAAAGGCATGAAGTATCAAGAAAGATGCTGTTCCATAACTGGCAATTTCGATTTATACTAGTCGCCATCAATCATCGTATTTCAGCCCACTTTCCTGACGTACAGCACCATATATTCCGGCAATATCACCCTTGGCTCCGGTATGTTCACTCACTTGTGCAGATGGTCTGCGGCAGCTTCGACCGCTCGCATCTTCACTCCACTAGCCTTTGCAAGGTCAAGCGCATGTCGGGCGTCTTTCCTTGCCAGATCAATTGCGAATAATGGTTCGTCGCGCTTGTAGTAATCTCCTTCGATCAGGCGTTTGCTATAAGCGGTGTATGGTCCGGGAAATATTGTTTCAACACAGACATGAAATGCATTAGTTTCAATGCCTGATTTCTCCGCCAAGACGTGACTTTCTGATAAAGCCTCGACCATATCCAAGATCAAGGTGTTGCCAATGATCTTCAGTCTCGTAGCAGTACTTGCTGGTCAGTCAGAATAAACAATATCAGCCTTGGCAATCACCCATCTTCTATATGGTTTAATCTTTGCAACGGCTGCAGCAGGACCCGCAAGAACAAGAACAAGTTATCCTGCGTCAGCCATTGCTGGAGCGCCAAGCACTAGCATCGTGGTCAGTCAGTCGTGGAAACACGAACACATTGATCATATGTTCACCTGGACAAGCGACAAGCTCGACTCCAGCACTCGTGATAACCTTTGAAATCTCGTCTGTCGTTTCAGGGTGAACAGTAGAACAGTCTACGAAAAGCTTACCCTTAAGTTTATCACTTTTGGATGCAGTCGCCACTTATCTCCTTTACTGCATTGTCATCTCCAACGCATGTCATGATTATATCCGCTTCTGCAACACATTCGAGAAACGTCTTGGCAACTTTCACTTTTCCGACAGGCAGCGACGAAGCTAGGGCCTCTGCACGAGCTGTGGTCCGGTTATATAGCACAATTGGTTTGTCGAGATCTGCCTTTTCCACCAAATTCTTCACCATGCCCTTAATTTTGCAAGTCAGCAGTGCCTGTTTGTCCCCAGACCTTCTGTTGATCATACCCTACCTATATTTCCCAAGCCTATCCATCCAATTTGTGGTGCCATTACTGTCAAACAATGAAAAAGCAATGAATGCCCAATTGAGTTTATGTTCAATGACTGTGAATCTAATAAAATTGTACCATCAAAGAATGTGACGATATCATTATGGCTTTTCCTGCCATGCTAGTACATAACAACATGCAATAGCAGCATGAATAGCCGGATTTGTATACATGGCTACGTCATACCCTTATATATGGGGAAGCTGTCCTTTATTGTCAATCTTTCCATCGAGTTTGAGAGGGCGGAGTTGCCATTCCATATACGATCGTCGAGATGAGACGCCATGACACAAAGCAGGCACCGGGTGATTTGAACGAAGATATCAACCAGGTCCGCAGCAATGAGGACGCGAAATCGGCCAGAGAAGCTAGTAAATGGAAGCGGACCGAGGTATTCAAGCACAAGTTTGTCATAACAAGACATGATTTACCATGCTGCGCATCTGACATCCGTTGTAAAGGGAGAAAAGGATAGACCATTCTTTGATGCATCTATCGCCGATTCAGATCTTCTTTGTTTTTGCCATTCTCAATACCTTTGCAGCAATCTATTCTCCAATCCTAGATTGCGATGAGGTATTCAACTTCTGGGAACCCACCCATTACATAGATCGCGGCTACGGTTTCCAGACGTGGGAATACTCTCCCGAATTTGCACTCCGAACATGGCTCTATCCAGCTGTTCATGCGGTGATAGCCATGATAGGGCGAATAGGCACGATTTTCGCGACCAAGACGTTTCAGTTCTACTTTACCAGATTCGCACTGGGCTTAATATGTGCAATTTGTGAAACGAGATTATACGCTCAAGTTTGTAGGACATTGAACGCTAGCATTGGTCTCATACTTGCTCTTGTGTTGGCAGTCAGTCCTGGTATGTTTCATGCTTCGGTAGCACTTTTACCAAGTAGTTTCGCCATGTACATGGTAATGCTTGCAATTGCTTCATTTCTAGATTGGAGAGGAGGACCACATACTGCGCAAGGGATATTCTGGCTAGGAGCCGGAAGCGTCTTTGCATGGCCATTTTTGGGCATCTTGATTCTGCCTTTTATGGGCGAGGAAGCGTTTATTGCTACTTATTCACCAAATTTCGACGAGGCTTGGAGAGATCTTGCCACTAGAATATTGTACGGCATCACGCGTATCACAATTTTGGGAGGCTTTGAATTCTTCTTTGACCTTTCCATGTATAGAAAGTACGTTTTCTTTCCTTGGAATCTTGTCAAGTACAACGTATTATCCGCAGTAGAAGGCAAAGGCCCTAGTATATTTGGTACAGAACCATGGCACTGGTATCTACAGAATCTATCAATCAACTTCAATCTGTGGTTCTTATTGGCTTTGTTAGCTGGTCCTCTACTTTTCCATCAAACATTTATACTTAGGAGACCAACCTCGAAAGCATCATGGATTCGCGAATTTACCGTCATTTCTCCGTTGTATTTATGGCTTGCGATATTCACTGTTCAACCACATAAAGAAGAGCGCTTTATGTATCCCATTTACCCAGCAATCGTGTTGAATGCTGCTATATCGGCGCATATTCTCTTGGTCAATATAGGTTCACGATCACGCGGTCAAGGCGTACCTGTCATTAGTGCTTTACCAGCGAATCTTAGACTGTTACTGATCGGGTCGATTGTCTCTGTCGCAATTAGTCTTGGTGGTTTACGTACAGTGGGGTTAATATCGGCATATGGTGGTCCGATGAGCGTATATGAACCACTACACAAGCATGAATTAGCAAATGAAGCAGATAATGTATGTATTGCAAAAGAGTGGTATCGGTTCCCGTCTTCATATCATCTGCCTCAAGGCGTAAGGGCAAAATTTGTGAGGAGTGCATTTGATGGTCTTCTTCCTGGCGAGTTTAGCGAGGCATCAAGTGGCTTTGGTTTGTTACCTGGCGCATGGTTGGTCCCGGCAGGCATGAATGATCGTAATATACATGACCCTGGCAAATATGTACGTTTGCATTCTGACGATCAACTGATTCATTAGCCTTACTGACTAGTTGTACAGACTGAAGAAGAACATTGCAACTTCTTTGTTGACTCTTACTTCCCAGGTGTAAGTCCGACTCCGGTCGAGCCAGACAGGATAAACAACGAGGATGAGTATGAGAGAATCAAGTGTGTCCCGTTTCTCGACAACTCTCGTACATCTGGTATTGCTCGAACTCTATATATTCCTGATTGGAATATTATCCCACAACGTTTTCGGCGGAAATGGGGACAATACTGCTTACTCAAGCGTAGACGAAACTTCAAATAGTCTTGATTGGTGAATGTATATATCAAATGACAAGTCCTTTGTTTATGCAATATGTTATAGGTCTTAGTCATCCGATTGTAGCCGTTCCGATATCGCTGTGCCATTGTGAACTTAGCTACGGCTTTATTTTTTGATTTATTATTACTCACATTATCTGCTTATCTTCATATCATTGGTATTTGAACATTAAACAGCAGCATTGGCCAATGGCTCTCCCAACAACTTCTAGAGCATTGCGAGCTTCGCTCAGATCGTTTAACTCGCGTCCATTGACTATCGGTCAGAACTGTTGGCGACGCACATTGCTAATACAAACAAAAGATGCCACTGATCCTCGACTTCGAGCCATCGATGCAGAGTCGCTTACAATCGAGAAAACGACATCGCCAAAGACACTTCTGCCTAATGAACAATTGGTATTTGGACGGCATTTTTCAGATCATATGCTGACGCTAGAATGGACCGCTAAAGATGGATGGGATACACCTCGTATAACGCCCTATCAGAATTTCTCTCTCGACCCTGCGACCTGTGTATTTCATTATGGATTCGCTTGTTTCGAAGGTACAAAAGCATATAGAGACAAGCAAGGAAACATACGACTATTCCGACCAACGAAGAACATGGAGAGAATTAATAAATCAGCCGCTCGAATCGCATTGCCTACTTTTGAGATTGATAAAATGGTGGATTTGATTTCGAAATTTGTCAAGTTGGAAGAGAGATGGGTTCCTTCGTAAGTCAGACGATCAACTGCCTAGAGAGTAAATTACTTATGAAATGCAAAGGGCAAAAGGTTATTCACTCTATCTCCGTCCAACGATGATAGGCACACAACGAACGTTGGGTGTTGGTCCACCAGGCTCGGCGCTTTTCTACACCATCGCGTGTCCTGTAGGACCTTATTATCCTACAGGATTCAAGGCAGTGTCTCTCGAAGCCACGACATATGCAGTACGAGCATGGCCAGGAGGTGCCGGAAACGCGAAATTGGGAGGGAATTACGCGCCGTGTATTGTGCCGCAAATGCTGGCTGCTGAGAAAGGGTTTCAACAAAACCTATGGTTATTCCACGATCAGAAGACTGGAGAAGAATACGTGACAGAAGCGGGCACGATGAACTTATTCGTGGCATGGAAGAACGAGGATGGAGTGAAGGAGTTGATCACGGCACCGTTGGACGGAACGATATTGGAGGGAATTGTAAGAGATAGTATTCTGGAATTGGCGCGGGACAGACTGGCGCCACAAGGCTGGAAGATATCGGAGAGGAAATACACGATCAAAGAAATGGACAAAGCTGCCGATGAAGGGCGGTTATTGGATGTTTTTGGTTCAGGAACAGCTGCTGTCGTTAGTCCAGTAAGAAATATTTCTTGGAATGGTAAAATGATCGATTGTGGTCTGGAAAAAGGTAAAGAAGCAGGTCCTATTGCTCAACAAATATGGGATTGGATGGCAGAAATCCAATACGGCGAGGTTGAGCACAAATGGTCAGTGAAAATATAGTGACTGTTGTACTCTACTGTGAGAATATAAACCTGGTTGATATAGAATCTTCACAAACTACGGTTCATCAAATAGAGTTTCGAATTGTAACCCAAATCACGATAGAGTGATCAAACTCTCGATCTTCGATCTTCATGCGTATTTAACGAATCTATAATATATAGTACCATGATGCTAAGCAATAATTAAATGATGATGATCAACGAAACGAACTGATGTATCGAATATGAAATGTTTCGCAACCCCCGAGAGAATGTTCACCAGACAAGAGAAGAGTATATAGCACCATCAATTGGTCGACCTCCTTCGCCACCGGATTCTATATCACGTCATCAGACAGCTTCACAACTTCCGCCTGATCGACCGAATACTGGGAGGATGTCAGCAGCTAGTCCAGTGTCTTTACCTTCATTAGGTCGAGGTAGCAATAATCCAAGAAGGGGAAATGTAGTCGCAAACAAAACAAAAGGATCACCTAATAATGCGAGCATTCTTTCATTTTTCAAAAAGGCTGACGACATGGTTGAGGATCTATTTGTTAGCAGTAAATACGTAACAAGCAATAGAGCTATGGTGGATGATATGGATACTTTACGATATAATGAACAGAATGGCACTATGAAGCGGCGGAAATTAGATATTCCTTCGGCATCGGATGATACGATGGAAGAACCACAAAATCCATCGCTCAACACTGTGGGAATACCAAACACATCTACTCTACCCAAGACTAAGAGTCCCGCGCTGTTTCTTGAGGAGTCGGATCCGGAAGATGATGAGATGAATGACGATGTTGAAGAGATCAAGACGTCTGGCGCAACCCCTATTCAAGACCCTGAAGAGGTAGAGATAATATCTCTTTACGAAGTGAACGGTATAGTGGGTGAGACTCGCGGTAGGGCGTCGGACGAATCTGCACAAAAAATCAAAGTAAACAATCCTCCGCAAGAAAAATTGAATGGTTCGAAGTTGGTTGAGAATGAAAGCGGCGTTATAAGTCATACAAGGGAACTACTTACCTCCAAATTACCGCCTAAGCTGCCTCAAGAAGAAACAAGTATGGCCATACCGATGGAAGATTTTGCAGACTTTGAAGAGCTTGGAGACTTTGACGAGGATAATTTCGAAGAGGGTGATGAATATGCCGAGCGGCGATATATGGAAGAGCAAGCCCGGTTGGAAGCAGAAGAAAGATACGAAGAGGTAGATCTTACTGCCGATACGGATGATTTTCTCGACGGTAGTGTGCATGTCGCAGAATCAGAAAAACAAACGGATGACCCTACTTGTCCTATTTGCTCCGTTTCACTTGGCGCAGTGGCAGAAGTAGATGCTGCAAAACATGTCAATGATTGTCTAGATGGTAACCCCTCGCCATTGCCAGCAAAGAAAGTTGTTGTCCCACCTTTACCACTATCCGATAGTAAAGATTCTGCAATAAAGTCTCAAGCAGATCGTTTCAGGAAAGCACCGAGAGCGCCTCGGCCAGGGCAGGCTAATCCCTTTGCTATTGGTGATAAAGTGCCCAGCGGAGGGACTGCTTTTTCTAGATTAATGTCTGGACACGCTGAAGATGCTGCTTGGGCAGATGCCGCAGCGAGTGAACGTGCATCTCACGGCAAACCTTCGTATCAACGTACATGTCCATTCTATAAAATTCTCCCAGGGTTTAACATATGTGTTGATGCGTTTCGATACGGCGCTGTGGAAGGATGTAAAGCATATTTTCTATCACATTTTCATAGCGACCATTATATAGGTCTGACATCTTCTTGGTGTCATGGCCCTATATATTGCAGCCAAGTCACCGCGAATCTAGTCAAGCAGCAACTACGCGTCGATCCACAATATGTCATTACATTAGAATGGGAGAAGAAGGTCGAAGTACCAGGATCAAACGGTGTATACGTCACTATGATTTCTGCAAATCATTGTCCGGGATCGTCTCTATATTTATATGAAAAGGAGACTGTCAAGGCACAAAAATCAAAATTGCAAAGGGTACTACATTGCGGTGACTTTCGTGCTTGTAAAATGCATGTTGAACATCCATTGTTACGACCTGATGTCATCGATGCGGTTAGTGGTAAGAAACGAGATCAAAAGATTGACGTGTGCTATCTGGACACTACCTATCTGAACCCGAAATATGCATTTCCCGGTCAAGAAGCCGTTATCAAGGCATGTGCGGATATGTGTGTATCGTTATCGAAAGTCAGAGCAGATGAGACTGATGGTTGGGAGACTATGAAAAGAGACAGAGCAGGGGCAGGTATGGTCAAATTTGTCAGAAAAGAATCTTCCCTGGATGTAGATATCAAACAAGATGAAAAACAGGAAGAGCAAGAATTCATCGAAAAGGATCTGCTGGATGTAGAAATCATGCCAGATCCTGACGCGATTGAAATCAAAATCGAAGGCGAACCGAAAATCAAAATCGAAGTTGAACCGAAAATCAAAATCGAAGATGAAGTAAAAACCATGATAGGCGATTCAACCAAAGATGCCATGCAAGTCATGAAACATGGCAATGCCAAACATCGAGGACGTTTACTAGTCGTAGTAGGAACATACTCCATCGGCAAGGAACGCATATGTTTAGGAATAGCTCGTGCGTTGAAGAGTAAAATCTACGCACCGGCAAGTAAACTTCGAATATGTCGAGCTCTCGAAGATCCCGAACTCACCTCGCTCTTGACGAATGACCCTACAGAAGCCCAGGTGCACATGACACCTTTATTCGAGATACGCGCCGAAACTCTCGACGATTATCTGAAAGATTTCAAAGATCACTTCTCCCGAGCGGTTGGATTCCGTCCTTCGGGTTGGAGTTATCGACCTCCTAATTCAAGATTTACCGAATCTCCAAATGTCCAGACTGTCTTGTATAGTGAGAATTGGAAAAGTAGCTATTCGATGAAAGAGTTGATTCCTCAAAGAGGATCGACGAAGCGAGCGAGTTGTTTTGGCGTTCCTTATAGTGAACATAGTAGTTTTAGAGAACTGACCATGTTTTGTTGTGCTTTGAGGATTGACAAGGTGATTCCGACGGTGAATGTCGGAAACGCTAAAAGTAGAGAAAGGATGAAAGGTTGGTGTGAGAAATGGGCGGCTGAGAGGAAGAAGAATGGCTTGTTTAGATTAAAAGATGGTGAGGTTTGGTGACATTTTGGATTCATATTGGTTTCATGTACATATTTGCCAATCGTCGTTACATATATTATTATTCATTATTTGATTTATTCATGTACAGAAATGGTATGTTTGTATTTGTATCAACCCTTGCTCTTTGTATTCAATATCAACGCCACAATCAATCTAAGTATTACTGTTAGCGTCACCTCACTTTCATATCTGTTTTAATGGTAAACATACCCATAAAGACCCAAGACTTCTCCGAATATGAGAATAAGCACCATACCGACGAATATTCTCGATTGTTGCATATAAGCTCTAACACCCTATTTATTTCCCGTCAGCGTCCGTTCATTTTCTATTCACCACGTATATATCCATCTCCCATATCGTAATGTCGATGGTGAATGATACGTACCATATCTCCCACAACCCCAATCGCATATCCCGCCGCCAACCCCGTAAACCCGACCGACAGTCCACACGCGAGATGCATAAACCCGCTAAAAAGACTATACGCAGGCGGAGGAGAGTTCATATCTCCGGCGATCAAGACCGCTACGACGAGTGCGTACACCGCAATGATTCCCGCCATGACGACCGGGATGAGGGATTTCATAATCAGGTCTGGACGAAAGGCGCCTACGCCTGCGATGCCCATGCCGGATTTGGCGGTTCCGTAGGCGGCGCCGAGACACCCGAGGATCATCTAATACACATGAATATAATTAGAAAGGCCTGAGAAGGGGGGATGAGAGGAGATAAGTACGGCAGAGGCAATGCCGGCCTAGATTCAAAAAAAAGGTTAGTAAGGCGAATGTATGGATGGGACAAGGAAAAGGCTGACCATTCCGAAGAAAGGCGCGAATTTGGGGGTTAGTTCTGATTCGGCCATTGTGTTGGTAGCTCACGAGTCAGAGAGTAGTGATTAGTGGACGGGAGGGATGTGTTGATGGAGATGTAAAGGTTGATGTGGATGATGGTGGTTAACTTTCGGGAATAAAATGCCAAGAAGTAACAATGTCATCAAATTTATGGAGCTTCTTCATAGCCATTACTACAGGCTTACTATATTGATCTTTGTACTCGTAGATTAGCCACTATGGGATTAAATTGTAGACACAAAACAGATGATGATATTTTACAAACATATAATTGACTATTTATAAAAACAGCTATCTATCTATCTATCTATCTACATTTATTTTCAAAGTATTGCCCTTCTCCAACCTTTCATCACTTTTTGTCACACAGTAATCACCAAGATTAATGTTCAAGCCAAATAAGGTGGTAGAATTGGTACAATGGCAGGTCCTGCAATCAAGTTTGCATAATTACCAAATTCCGTTCCCGTTGACTGAGTCAAATAAGCGTAACTACGACCGGCAAGACTAGCATTTTTTGGAACCTTGGCGGTCAATGTTCTCGTCGAGTTCTTGAATGTAGCGTCGCTAAAAAGTGGTCCAGAATATGTCGGCCATCCGATGTAAAGGTTTCCAGAAGGAACAATATAGTCTTTTGCTACGGTAAAACTGACTGTACTTCCTTGTGCGACATTTGAATCGATTTTACCGACTGTAGTAATCGATGGATTAACTAGATAAGATCGGGGGGTTTCGGCAGGACAGGATACGATGTATTTACTGAAAATGGTAAACGCTGCGTTGGCATCCAAAGGAACGTCAAATGACGCAGCAAAAGGCGAGATCGAGATTGCATCGTTCAGAAAGGCGCTATGGCGGGCCTGCGTGGCAAGTATACCGCTGCCATATTTGTGGCCAGTCTTATCAACAAATAGAGGGGCAGAGCCAGCATAAAACCCGACAGCGACTCCCTTGATGGTTGCTGCAAGCTGCATAAAGGATTTCACATCAGTGATCGGGAATGAATAATTACATGGTGCTAGAGCAGTATATTCATTGTCATATTCCACTATATGAAATATGAAGATTAGCAAGCTTGGCCAATGTTGGAAGCTGTTTGATGTTTATTTTACCTTGTTCTACTTTGGCGGCGGTGGCAATATGATTACGCGAGTCCACTACTATCTCTTTCAAATTCCGGTAGAAATTCTTGCCTGAGAACCCAGCCTTCTGAAATTGAGCTTCTGTAAAAGCCTTCAATCCTTGGGTGAGTAGAGCTACCTGCAGATTCTCGACCTGAATTGCTGTATCGATGAATCTGACGGGTCCAGGGATGCTGCGTTTCACGTCCAGCGTGGGAGCAGCAATGACGTTCGACGCCAATAGAAATATACTTGTAGATGAGAGCTTCATGATGCGCAGCGTCAATGAGATGAAATCAATTTAAGAAGAAGAGAAAGTATAGAAGGTATAGAAATTGTAGAATTGAGAGATTGTGATTTTTGACGAATATCATCAGGAATCGAGGCTGTACTTATAGATTTTTCCATCGCCTTGACGCGAGCCGTCCACTAACCCTACTACATCCTGTTTTGAATGTCGCAACTTGTGCTGTAAGCGATTTCTCACTAGATACAGGCAATTACAGGCAAAATCATGAGACAACCCGTTGCCAAATTCCTTGGCTGAGACGAGAACAGACACCTGCGCCGTTGAAACTATCGGCAACAGAACAGTAGTTGTTGCATTTGTGAAACAATCTTTACCGCACATGGATTTCATATTGGAAGCCCATACGCGAATGACAGAGGATCATGAATCCAAGGTGGTTGACTTTGAGGAGGTATGCTTTCCACGTGGAAGTAAGACGGCTAAAGCACAGATGCTTCCAGACTCAGAAATCTATAAGCCTCCCCCATCGAATGATGCACGGCTCTTCAACAGTACGCCAATTCTTTGGAAATCTAATGGTAACAGTAGTCCACCCGATCATCGTTGACTTTTGACGAGCTTTCGAGAACGTTAATTGACAATGTCGTTATCACAACGTTTTGCTCACGCTTCCTCAACAGACATGATATTCCAAATGCGATTGGACTCTGACTTCTTCATGAAGAGCCTGCGTAAAGCATCAATGTGGTAATAAAAATGGCTCTAATTCATGCTGTAATGTTATTATTGAGATGATCCATACCGAAAGGTAATCAAGTCGGTACTGTGCCAACGCTACCCCGCGTTCTAAAAACAAAACACAAACTCTTTTCGTGAACTACTACTACTGTATACTGTAATAAAGCATGATTATTCGCCGTTGCTTGAGTATCGATTAGATTGCAGCTACCGTATCATCAACTGTGTCCATGCGATAACAACCTTGACGTATCCAGTTGTTACAACATGTCGTTCAAATTCGAACAAACCGACACTCTTCGTGCCGCAGTACCCAGCCTTGCGTCAACAACCGCATCACTTCTTACCTCGAACAAACATCCAGAACACCTACTATCACAAATCGGTAAAACACTCACTCAGGCAAATGACCGCAATGGCTATCTCGCTGTACATATCCCTCCATCAAAATCTCCTCAAGCCTTCGAGCAAGTTATCTAATATGAAAATACAGTCCTATCTCACTCTCCTCCACTCTTATCCTCTCCGCACCAAAATGGCAACATCATTCCTTCTATCAAGCACACAAGAACTTCTCGCGTCTTACATAGCAA
>Ga0160427_10001661_pt1 | contig 13602 bp, 18 predicted proteins | sample SolpanmetagenomL_FD_108194 | JGI IMG/M metagenome (GOLD analysis project Ga0160427, IMG submission 108194) | Solar panel surface microbial communities from Lawrence Berkeley National Laboratory, California, USA - L | ecosystem: Engineered > Built environment > Solar panel > Unclassified ...
CCAGCACTTGGAGGTGCAAGATTTGCAGCAACAGATTGTCCAGGTTCAACATCCAGCGCTTCGTTCATCATATCCAATCCCTTCTTGAATTGCTTCTTTACCTCTGGCGAAGAACGAATGGACTCAGGGAAGATGTCGGTCCACCATTGATACCATTCACTCACTTCCTCGTAATTGAGGTCGGGAAGTGTTAACCAGGTGTATAACGTATTGATCCACTTGGGGAAGAATTCAGTCTCTAGCAACTGACCAATGGTAGAGAGACGGAAAAATTCGTGCCATGCAAGAACAGCTTCCAAAGCGTCAAGATTTTGGTCGGCAGGATTAACTTCAAAGTTGTTTCTCATATGATCCGCGAGACGTGGCAAGAGATGCGATGCCAGTATTTTCTCAAGTTCTCCATGTCCAAAAACTTCTCTCCAAGCGTCAAGACCATCGATAACTCCTTTTGACAGGTCCCATTTATCTAGTACAACACGGAACTTGCGTCGAATCTCGCGAAGGAGATCTTCCATATGTTCTCCAAGATAGGGTAACCACGGGAATACCCAGATATGTGGAGGCGGAGAACTTGACTTCTTCCTACCAGCCGTCTTTGGGTTCCATTCCGAGACGGCAATCTTCAATTTGGGTAGCACGAGCTGATCCAAAATATTTGAATGGATGAATGGTGGCAGTACAGAGCTCCAGTTTTCGATGAGTTCCAAAATGGGCGAAGGACTATGGACATTCCAAGAATTGTTGATGGCAGATCGAATTTTGGGTAGCCATATACTATACATCATACTGTCATAAGGGGTTGAGATTTTTCCTGGCTTTTCGTAGCTCCCAGTAGCTATGGAGATTTCTATATCTTGTTTCGTACGAATGCGAAAGAAACCTCGTAATCTATGTATATATTCCAATAGATACGTGGGTTGCGAAAGAGGATCCCATTCTACGAGGGCCGATTTAAACTTTTCCATTATTAGCCTTCGGTTCAGCAGATTAACATAAGACAACACTTACTAATGGGTGGAACACAGATATCGCAATATCTGACAAGTCGTACATTTCGAGCTCATTTTTATACATGTTGTATATTCTCTCGAGTTCTATTGTCAACTGACTTATTTTGTCCTCAAATTTGGTCAATGAAAGATCGAGTATAGTGTTGGTGAGACCTAGAGTTTGGAAACTTTCAATAACAGTATTGATATCGCTGAGCCGTTTCAACAGATCAGCTTGCTCTACAAGCTCTGAATTGATTCTTCTATTTGTCCTCTCGATTGCTGCTTTCTGCGCCTGCAGTGTCTTCCATTCAGAAGCAAAACTTTCCAAATCTCTGCGAGCCATTTGAGCAATCTTGGCATCCTCATCTTCCTTTGAGAGCTCACCCGCAGACATCATTCCTGGAGTGCCCGAAACAACAACTTTCGCCTCCTTTCCTGTAAGGTCAATGATGTTCATAAGAACCGATGGTATGTCGAGTCCCTTTACATCTTGTGATATTTCCTGTGCAGTCCTAAACTTGGGTTTCCGACGACCTCCACCTGGTGTACTAGTGCCACTAGCAGGAGTACTACTTCCCGCTCTTTGAAGCTTCCTTTGTCTCCGTGCCTTACGTTCCTTCTCACTATCACTGTCTGACAAAGTTTCGCCTTTAAGTTCCTTGGCTCTTCTTTCTTCTCTTTTGGCCTGTTCAGTCTTCTCCTTGACAGCACCAACACCCACACCTTGAGGACGCAGCTTGACCTCAATAGGCGCCAGTATACCCTCGCCAGTCCTTCCTAAACCTTGTCCCTGTACGTGACCCATTTTCGCCATCATCCTGGCCGCAAAGGAATTGGTATTGATTTGCGTAGTAGCATTAGCGCCTTTCCCCTTGCCTTTGGGCTTTTCTGAAGGTTCAGGAGCAGTAAAAGATGGCCGTATCGTAGCCTTCTCTTCGGGAAAATCCTGTTCGTCGAAAGCTGTGAATAAAACTGCATTCTTCTGTGCTGAAGACACGAAACCTTGTCCAAGAGGGTTCAATATTGCTTCCTTTTTTGGTTTATCGACTTCTGGTGCCCGCGGCAAAGGTCCTGAATTTAGCTCTTTAGATCCCATCGTTCCTGCTGCTTGGAAGCCTATTCCAGCGCTTCTGGCACTTGAACCTCTCGGGACAAAGGATTGTGGTTTGAAAGATGGTCGGTCATTTGCTGGCTCAGGCGATGTCTGCTTGCTGTTTTCCGCCGACTGGAAACCAAGGCCAGCATGTCCATTTAGAGATCGAGGAGTTGATGCGCCAGATGTTGCAGCAGTGTGACTTCCTAAAGCGCGAGGTGCAAACAGGAATGGATTCTTTGACATCTTGCTCGCAATTGAATGAATCTCATCGTTATTGCCATCGACGTCCATATCACTGTTTGACTGCTTAAAGCCTAAACCACCTCCATAATCGTGCTCCTCATCCTCCATGCCGTCGTCCTCTACATCCATCATTTTACCAGAGCCCAGCCCAGATTTTGCAGCAGAAGTACCGTTTAAAGCATCATACTCGAGATTATCGGAGTCGTCATCTTCTCGGTCTTGGTCTTTGTCCTTAGCAGTCTTCTCTCCTGTCTTGACAAAGCTAACTCCCCCATACCTCAAACTTTTCTTGCCTAGTTTCCGACCACTGCCAGCAAAACGACCTTCAGTCTCGTCTTCGCTGTCACTGCCAAAGACTCCAAGGGCTGCATTTTCTTTTGACTGTCCCATTCGTCTACGCTTGGTGCGACGCGGATTGAATTCGCTGTCGTCGGGAAAGTCATTGGGGTCTTGTATTTCGTTTTCGTTTTCAGAGCCGAAGGAGGAATCGGAGTCGTATGCGAGTTGCATAGACAGTTTACTCCGTTTTGACATGGTTCGTGGATGTGGTTGGCACGACTATGGAAGGAAGACTGCGGTCAAGCGATGAATAGGGTGGATGGATGGATGGATGATTTTGGCTTTTCTTTAATTTTGGTGTCTTGAAGCTTTTCCTTTTGGCAGTGAATCATATGGACGCATCATTACGCTGTGGCTTGAGTTTATTATTTTTGATCGCTACTGTTGTGGCGGTGCAGGCATGTGGCTTCAACCAGGTCTCAATTTCCATCAGGCACAGAATAATAATAATAATGATGATGATAGCAACCCAGCAGATCCGAAACGCACAACTTATAAGCACTTGCTTAGTAGGAAAAAAATACTCATATACTCGTTTGGTTAACATTACGCTACGTTACTCCAACAAGGACCCTGCGTATATACATGTTTCAAAAAGAGAAATAACAAAATCTAGAAAGTGCCTCGAAACTGATCCAAGATTTGTGTCCCTAGCGGTCGTCCTGGAGTACCCTGTTCGTTATTGTCTCTAAGCGACTGCTGCTGTTGTTGTTGCATTGGTAATGACTGCTGCGAGGTCGATGGCTGAATTCCCTGTTGACTTGGGCCTGCTGTACCAGTGTCTGTACCTCGAGCAGCCCTTCTCAAGCCTTCATACCCACCCTGCTGTACATTGGAATTGCCAAACATCCAAGCTGGTAATCTCCATTTGCTCCACGGCAAGACCTCCTCCCTCCAAGCATAGCCTACGGTCCAACCTACGGCAGCAGCTAGCCAGCTGCCAGGGGGTTGAGTGAAGGCTAATTGTGCCGCTACTACGTAAATGTAAAACTTGTCGGACAAGGTGATTGCAGTCTCGTTCTCCTCCAGAGCTGCAGCGGCAGCTGGAGTAGCTGGAACACTAGCCGGGTTCGTCGGTAGTGGAGCGGCGATGCGGAATTTATATACATATGGTATCGTCGCATGATATTGCGCCAGGATAGCAAAAATAAGAGGTGTAGCTCCAGGCGGTAGGTAATTCATCCGCCATATCGTGAATGGGCGGAACACGAAGCCTAATAGGAAGGGAGTGATGAGTGATGTTGAGATCGTGGCATAGGTGAGGAAGCTCTACTCATGTTCGTTAGTTTGATAAGCATGATCTTTTTTTTTGGGGGGGGGGTGGATGTTCAACTTGCGGCAAATTTCCTAGATCCCCATAATCTCTCCACTACTCGAAGATTGTATACCGCCATGGTTGCAAAAAGGACCTCGCCAGCATTGGCATATACCCCTTGCCAGATGAGTAGCCTCCACCACTGACCCCAGTTCCATAGATGAGGTACTATCTGTACGTGGAAGTAGAATTTCACATCACTGATGGATACAATGACGGACGAGAGAACGAGATAGTAGAGCAGAAACTGCGAGACTGGAGCATTTGTAAAGCCGGATGTTTGCATGTTTACATGATATATATGGAATATCTTGAGTTGTCGTCGTTGTTGTTGTTGTAATATAATGTGTTGTATTGTGTTTGGGTGCAGAATGATATATATGTGGTCAATCGAGAGAATTGTTTGTTTTCCCCCATGCATACTAATTAATCTACTGCATTTTACCTAGGTATTTTGAAACATCAATTCTATGCATCTACTACATCATCCATAGCATCTACATCCCCAGAATAGTAGTTTATGATCTTGTGGAAAGAAACATCTTGTAATCTCTTTCCCTCTCTCTTTCTTACAAATAATTTGTCGACTTGTTGATACATACATTTCACCAAGATCATTTTCCATGTAATTATCTCCATACATCTGTCTTGCCCGTTCATCCAGCCAATTTCGCTAGTTGGTCTAATTTCCCCCCATACTATCAAGCTTTGGGATACTCATTCCCAATGGAGTTGGAGATTCATCCACAATAATAACAATAATAAGACAAGATACAACATAATAGACTCTTCTCTTCTTCATACACTCTCACACATGCTAGCTGGGATGGGGCCATCTTGTATTCTACTTCCTTCAATTCTCTCTGGTCATCTTATCTAGGTATTCAATAAGATCAGCAAACCCTTCGAGCTACTGGCATCTGCATATCAATGTGCTATAACCAAATCCTCTGCTCATGATACATTCGATAGTCATGACGAGGTCGAAGCGATTACAGATATAGGTCCATCTGTACAATTTTTGTACCAAAGTACTGCTATCATTATTGCCTATCGTCATCAACGATGAAGTGGACATTGTTCAAGCTCTTCTACTCCTCCCTCTTCACCTTCACGGCCATCGTCCTCTTTTTCGCCCTGATCATCACTCCTGCAGATGCAATCCGACAAGCTTACCGAAACAATCAGATTCAAAACATCTTCATCATTTCTGGCATATACCTCCTGACTATCGTTCTGAGTATCATACACTACGCATCCAGACTTTATCATGTACGAAAGACCTTGGCCGATATTCCAAAGTACTATGTACCCGTTAAGAAGGGCGACTTGAACCGACGGGGTTATCGAGTGATCAAAGCCGAGTTAGTGAGGAGCGCAGTGGTGGCATACGAAAGTCGGCCTAGAGGAATACAGCCTGTGCAAGAGGACCCTCAAAGACAATCATCGTCAGTCGAGCGCAGCGCTTCCGTCCTTAATGCAAACCTAACGCGAGTCTCGACTTCTGGAACAATGAAATATGGAGCTTTGCCATGGGGCACAATAAATCATCCGGATCACTCTCCTCCAGTCGCCATCATACATAATCCACAACTCCCGCCCGACACTCACTATCCTGCTGTCATCACAAAACTACCCGACATTTTATCTACTCGCGCTACCGAAATTCACTCATCTTTGTGTATACCAAATCATGGGTCATCAATGAGATCTTACTTGTTTGACGTACTTGGCAGTGTAGGACTTGTAGAGAGTGTTTTAGCGGAGGCGTTCATCGTACGATACGAGAAGGCACGGTTCAGTCAACATGCTATAGGAGAAGATGAGTTTGATGCAATCATGCACATGTTTGCGAGTATATTACATGGTCTTACAGAGGCCGCGGCAGCGCTTGGTATTGGGACATCTTTGTCACAATCCTCGTCTTCTAGTACCTCCGAGCAGCGGACAGCGACAAGAGAGGGACAAGATGATGCGAGAGGATCTATACCTTTATCGCGTTCGAGTTCATCTGGATCACAACGCGTTCCAGCTTTTACCACGCCAATCATGAATGAAGATCGTATTGAAGAAATTGGCTAAATTTACGGACGTCGATAATACATTTAATCGACCTCTTGCGCCCAACGACCATTCGTCGGCATTCGTCTTTAGTCTTATTTACCATGCCGGGCTGTTGTGATGATGTGTCCCTTTGGAAGTGACAATTTATGAGACGGGGTCAAGGATAATGCGCTATGTTGGAGGTCAAGTGGGTCGTTACGATCGTTAAAACTTGTCCAAATATTTAAGTCGCTATTATGCGTTTTCAATCAACGATTTCACTGATGCGAACGATGACCCAATTTGGTCTCCTCCACTATCCACGAAGCAACGACGAACGAGTATATGATTTAAATAACTCTGTTCTAATCCAATCCTCACTACTACTTTTGTAGAACTAATCTGGGTCTTGTTACTTCACGAAGCCGACCCCACGCACACATCCATCCATTCATCTAGGTACTGCTCTACACTGACGGATAACCGTCACTAATCTTGTATATACATATTCTTGTTTGATTGGACTGGCGACTTGTTAGCTTGGTGTATGGAGTTTTAACTGTTTATAATAAATTCTCCCTTTTCTTTCTCTTTTTCATGTTGTTTCTTCTTCTCCTATAGACTACAATTCCTCTAATCATATTCTTTCTTAACTTGTAATACTTTTACGATGTACATACTTTGCTCAGTATCAAGGGTTGCTAATTGTTCGAATACTCATCCTCGATGTTCAGCTTTTCCTTCATGTCTTATTCAACGATACATTTCCTTTGACCGAGCAGTTCATGATTCCTTTTTTCATTCTTGCAGCTTTGGTTTGATAACGTGTGATGGACGTTCATCTCATATCCAAACTCAGTTCTTGCTTAAAGGCCTTCCTATAATAAACTGTTCAACCCCTTTCCTGCTTTAAGGCCGCAATTTCTGACCTTAACCTATCCTTCCTAGTCTCCAAGTGAATCTTTTGCCATTCCTCAATCTTGCCGCCTAAGACGGTCGTGTTCCCTGGTTCGAGTAGCAGGACCCCCCGTAGGACAGGTACTTTCTTTACGATAAACTATAATCACGAGCAGAAAAATGAGAAGCAAAAGATCGTGTATGGAAGAAAGAGAGAGAAAAAGAGGGGTGGGTGACGGAGAGTGAACCCATAGGGAAAGGGCAGATTTTTAGAGTTTTCTTTTCAACTTTACCTTTGTACCCATCGGCAGCAACAAATCAATCTTATCGATCCTCTTATTCTCAATTCCAAAACACCGTTCTCCATTTGCATCTTCGAGCACTAGTTTATGTGGACCGATACTTTTCGCATTGACTACTCCTTCTCCTGATGATGTTCCTGTTGCACCTGCTGTACCACTCCCACTCCCATCTAATCCACCAGTATCCTCTACGGCAACATGTCTAACCACCTCCTTCCCCTTCCACACCTCTCCTCTCTCTGCCATTTCGATTCTATCCAGCGTATCGATTTTACTACTCCCCATATCAATGCATTCTACCAACTGCAACCACATGGCATGATTGATGGTTTGTTTATGCAGAGGTGTAGATGTAATGTTTGGCGGTAAACAGATGTGTGGAAGATGGACGAGAGAGGTGGAAAGGTCGGAGGACTTGAGACGAAAGTCGAGAGAGGCAAAGATGGGCTGGAGATTGTTGGTGGTTGATTTGGGTTGGCGAATGGTGGGGAGGATGGAGGAGACCCAGGCACGGGAGAGAGGGATGGAGTAGGTTGTTTGGAAGTGGGAGATAATGGCGTCGAGGAGGGCCGAAGAGGCGGCGGCGCCGGTGGATGCCATGGGATTACCTGGATTTGAGTGTATGCGTGTGTGTTGTTGTTGTTGTTGTTGCTACTGTCGTCGTCGTCGTATCGTCTTTGTCATGTGTTGACGAGAGGTGTTACAGCGATCATGATTTCGAGGTGACGCTGAATTTGTTGTGTTTGAGTTGCCCAAATAAGTGAGGGAGGGAGGGAGGATTCATGATATCAGCATCATGACATACATTTCAAGTCTCATCCTCTTCGTAAAAACTCGATGATCTACATCTGCAAAGGCATCGAATAGGCAAATTTATCCTTGTCAGCTTGTCCAAGAATTCACATTTAGCACCCTTTCCCATAATTTCTTTAGCTTCAGTTTTGCTCAATAGAGAGATTGATCAATTTAATGACAGGATGCAAACCGATCTCAGGGTCCCAGAAGTGAATGCGCGAGTACCCAAGTATATATAGTCCTGCCACGCGCCTTGTTCCCCTTCGCTCTCTCCTAGTAATTACTCCCTGAGCGTGAGGATGCAAATACGTGCAGCGCAGAAATTCAAGATGGACACATCGAGCCACAGATTTTTATATCACGGTAGAAATAGTTACTTAAGTACTTCAGTTTTAGTGACTGGACAACTTGTATATTGCTGTATGCTATACCTGTATGATACGAAATTGAGATTCGCTAAGAGTAATAAAGTAGAGCGATATATATGATACAGACATGTTGGAATTGTTGATCTGGATTGAAATATATATTAAGCAAGTATTCACAGCCATAATGCTGGCGAGTGCAAGGTTGGGATCCACCATTACACTCAAGTACTGAACATATGACAACGTCAATTCCATCATTTTGTTGACTTAAAAAAAAGAACCAATCGAAAACATCTTTTTTTTTTTTAATTCCACACAACTTGGCCAGCTTGAGGGTATCATAACTGTACAATAATCTAATCTATCAACGCTGTCATCACTCATATCCCATCATGGTCTGCGCTGAATATGCTGTTTTCCACCTCAAGAACGGTATAGTCTTCTGCTACTCCATTTTTCGATAAGATGTCTAAATGAATCGTTTGTTTTGTTCCTGCGTTTTTTGTACAACATGCGCGCACTGGGACTGCTCAACAATGGCTTTTAGTATATAACTAACTCTAAGAAATGACAAATATACTAGGCACTACTGAATCAACCCTGACAGAGTCCGAACTCTACAAAAAAAGCGTTGATTTGGTGAATTCACAACCGGGTTGTCAAAAAGTGTACACTGGCTTTGGTATCGAAGAAAAGTCCAAGCTTATATGGATCCTTGGTATGAGACACAATTCTCCCATTTCTGTAAACATCCTCTTCTTCTCTATCTACATCTTTTTTTTTTCACGAAAAGAATTCAAGCAAATCAAAAAGATGTGCAACATATATATTAATACTAAAAACTGTGTTCCCAAAAATGGAAAGGGAGGATATTGAAAAAAACAAACAGAATGGAACACCTATGAAGATCACAAAGCATTCATGGATAAGAAGGATATCTACAAACCATTTGTTGATCATCTATTAAGCTTCTCTGACAAAATCGACATGTTCCATTATGAGTTTAATCCTACTCTATCCTCTATATGGTCAACTCAACGTCCAGTTATCGAGCAGTTCACCATGTTCTACAAGCCAGGTACTTCCAAAGAACAAGAAATCGAGGCTATGAAGCATTTTGTGGACAAGTGTGGAGATTCAGTGAGGGCAACGTTTGAAGTGAGTAGAGAGAAGGAACAGACAACATTGATGCTTCTGTCTTGGAAAAGTGTAGAAGAGCATATGGAGTGGAAGCAGGGATTTGCTGGATTCCGTCAGGCTTTGGAGAAGATTGGTGCTATTTTGGAGGATAAGCACATGTTTCATGCAAAGATGTCCCCCTGGTAGATCTAGGGATGTCATGGAGTTTGAGTGACCAAGGTATACAATAGTCGAAGAGTAAACTCTCTCATAATCGCTGTAATATCAAACAATCTACCAATCCATAAATTGATGAAAGAAGAGAACAAAAGCGAACATTATAAAGAAGCCAATCGCTATGAGCCGTATCTAGACAAGAGGAACGCCGTGTGTGACCATTATTATACAAATAATTTAAACATAAACTTCTGCCATGGTGTAGGAAAGAAGAAAAAACATCTCGAGAAAGACGTTTTTGTGTAAAACTCATTATGATCAAACACCCATTCTTCTGAAAGCGTTTCCACTAGCACTTCGTCTACCATCTCTTCTTTGCTTACCACCTCTTTCCTCGTTCCTATCAAACTGTGGGCCTGTCGGCTTCTTCTTGTCGACCTTCCAAGTAAGCTCCATCTCTCCACCAACACCGCGATTAAAGACACCCTGGTCTCTACTCTTTCTCGGCCCTCCGTTACCATTTGCCAATCTGGAACCGAACGATTGATCACCACTAGATCGAGACGCTCCATTTTGGTTTTGATGGTTCTTCTTTTGGTAGGATGTAGTTGATATTCGAAGATTTGGTTCGGTGCTTGCTCCGTAGCGATCAGTAGTTTCGGTCTTCTTTGCTGTACCTCGTTTGAACCGGTTACCAGCCTCCGTCTCAGATTCAGAATCAGATCCAGATGATGCGCGCGATGACGCTTCATCTTCGTCTTCTGCGGCTGTCTTTTTCCTTCTATTTCCGTTGGCTTCATCACCATCTCTTCCAGACACCCTTGTAGATGGGTTGTGTAGCATGAATTGATGTGACGTTTCGTCGACAGTGAAATCAGGGTTGGAGAACAAGTCCTTGAAACGGTCATCCTCCAGGACACCTCCGATCTTGTCTTTGACTTGTTCAGTAGCATCTTCCATCTCATCTGTCTCAGCTGCTTTACGTGCAGACCTTCGGTCAAGCTTGTCTTCCAGTTTAAGTAATCTCTCAGCCAATTTCTGATTGACTTTGACTTTGGAAGCAAGTTTCTTGCCAGAGCTTCGAATACGACCCTCACGCTCTTTATCGATCTTGGCTTGAATGAGTTTCTTTCGTTCTTGCTCCCAGCCCCATGGATTAGCGATGAGACGTGCTTGTTCGTACAATTCCTGTTTGACAAAGAAACCATGCATATATGGACGTAAGACACTGCTCCCAACAAGGTGTGATAAGGACAATTCTTCCAATTGGGGCTTGGTCAAGAATTTGTAATTGTCGTACGTTGTTGCTACTGTTTCTCCGTTTGCACCAGAATTCATTGGCGCAGATTCTTCCATTTCTTCCGTCAGATTATCCAAGAAAGAACACCATTTAGGAGCTGGACCTAATTCAGGTATAAAGAATGTATGCATATCTGAGCCCTCGTTGGCTGTAAGAAGCATACCAGTATCTGGAAGATGCACGATATCATTGATGTCGACTGATGGTTCGATGCTCGTCCATGGTTTTCCATTGGTAGGACTCCATATCTTTATGATTCTCCTGTCCGCTGATAGTACCTTGGTGTCGCCGTGTCTAGATGGTAGAAATATTATCTTCTTGATTTCGTAAGAGTATCCTTGGTCTTTGGTGAGTAGTGGTACAGGTGACCGTAAATCGTACAGTCGTACTAAACCAGCCGATGACCCTGTCGCAAGAGTCAAGCCTGAAGGATCAAACGTTGTCGCAGTTATCGTTTCTGGGTCGTGAAGACCTATTGTTCCGATTCGTGATCTAGATCTTGGGTCCACTAGTTCTGTGGTGCCGGCATCTGTACCAAAGGCGAGCAGGCCATGCGCCGAGCTCGCAGCACCGCACAGGACCTCTCTAACATTCTCGTCCGCCTCAAGAGGTTTCATAAAGTTACCACGCTCCAGATTCACTCTATATATCTCTCTCCCCTCAGCAGGAACCAGCAGTTCTGCGTTCTGTGGACAATAAACCAAATCTCGACCATAATGAGGTATCCGTATCTTGTGATGCATGCCCATTGGTGTATGAAACTCTAGACTACGATCGATCTGTAGATGCACTGATTTCGTCCATGAGTTTGAAAGAAATTCAAATGTGAGATTTTCAATGTCTGTGTGTCGCGCAAAAGATAGTGACAAGGAGGAAAAGTTGTAAAGGTGAATTTGTGGTTTGTAGGTTCCAGTGGCCATACACCACTGTCCATCTTCGGAGACTCGTACACGATTTGAAGCTTCCGGAAAGTTAAAGTCTTGTACGAGTTCAATTCGCGACTGATATTCTAGTAAGATGGAAGCACTTTTATTAGTATACTATGCTAGAAAATAATCTTTAGAACAAACCAACCCAAATCATTCTTGAGCGACCGCTTCCTCTTCCTTGCCAGCCAGTCTGGCAGAGCGCGGGACGTTTCTGAGCCCGCGACTGTGTAGACCTTCACATCGTTGGTCTGAGTGAGCTTCATTTGTGTAGCGCAGTCACTGCGGAGGTCGAAGGAGTGGCTCTAAGGTTGAGCTGAAGCACGATTGTTGAGCGGGATGCTTGTTGAACTGTCTGGATCTCTCTCTCTCTCTATTTCTCGCAGAAGATTGACTGATTGACGGACTGACTGACTGGCTGGGGGCTAAGAGTTTTTTTTTTCTTCTCTCGACGATAATCATTTAATTCGTATTTGGAAGGGATAATGCGGCATATCGGAGATGCGGCACCAAATCGGAAATATTTCGGGGTCAGCCTCATCTTCATTCTTCTCCTTGTCGTCACTCTTGTGGCTGGAGTGCGGCATCTTCCCCCCTTGACACTCCTGAGCATTCATCCACTCACTCACTCACTTTGTTCATCCTTCCATCTGTCCATCCCAGCCGCTGAGAAGACGCTCATTATTATATCCAGGGTCATCATCATCATGATCATTATCAACAAGAACAACACTCAATAAATCATCAAGATTATGAGACTGCAGACCAGATTCTAGTCTCACGTTAAAGGAGACAGAGCAGAGCGATTGCAACTCAATTCTACGGCCATCTGTCGATTCACAATGTACGACCCTATACACGATCGCTATACTCGGCCTGAGGCTTCGTCTTCATCACCACCGACTCAATCAGCGTCCTTACCTGCAAAATCGCAAGCACCTGCCCAACCGGAATTCTCAGTGTCATTTGATTTTGACAATGCCGATGAACCTAGCAACGAATTTTCGAATGAACAAGATAGAGCTGTCAGACAATCGTCTTCACCTGAGCGAAAGAGAAAAAGAACACCATTGCGACAGTCATCTGAAAACAAGGATGTTCAACCTTTAACAAAGATAAATGAAGCCAGTCATGGAGACACATCACAGAGCGCCGAGCAACAGGATCAGACACAAAGAGAGATTGAAGAACAGGAGCGTAAGAGATTGAAAAGATACGAGAAAGGACCTGATCGCGAAAAACGATTCCGTGGAATGGCCAAGGAAGCGAAGGCCGGCGCATTTGCTAGACGTGAAGTTGTAGACAGACAAGATCGCAGGTATTTTTTCCACACGTCTTGGTGTTATCTACTCGACACACTAATCAATCTTTAGACAACGGTCCCCTCCTAATGATGACCATCATTATCGACCAGCTAGACGCGGTTCGACTCTTCAATATAAGTACAACGAAGGAGCCCCTCTACCTCATCTGGCTCATCGAGATCCATCTCCAGAAGCTGCACCTGTTCCACGCTCCCCACCTAGGAAATTGAAGAGACCAGGGGCCAGATTTTCCCAAGCTGAGAGAGACAGATTGAGACAAGAGCAAGAATCGAGAGAGATCGAGCGAGAGATGAAAACAGTCAACGAAGTGATGTCGCGTGGCGTAGATGAGGTGGTAAAGGCACATTACAATGCCGTACCAGAAC
>Ga0160427_10001663_pt1 | contig 13579 bp, 16 predicted proteins | sample SolpanmetagenomL_FD_108194 | JGI IMG/M metagenome (GOLD analysis project Ga0160427, IMG submission 108194) | Solar panel surface microbial communities from Lawrence Berkeley National Laboratory, California, USA - L | ecosystem: Engineered > Built environment > Solar panel > Unclassified ...
GAAATCGAACGCCACGGTGGTGAGCGCTTTGCCGATGTCTTCAGTGGCTTCGGCTTCGGTGGCGACCACGGCGGTTTCGGACAGGGTCTGAACGAAGGTGGTCTTGCCGGCACCGACCGGTCCACTGACGACCAGTTTGAGCGGGCTCATGCTCTTCCCGGTGCCGAGGTGAACCGGCGCAACGCGTTCAACAAGCGCCGCACCGGGCTGGCTTCAGGAACAGCAGGGGGAGAACTCACCGCTTCGCGAGCGGAGGTCAGGTGCTGTTCGGGGGCCGGGCGCTGTTCGGCAGCCCGGACCGGAGCGATCAGGCCCGCGAGGCGGAGCCGGTACAGGAATTCGCGCGCCTGCAGTTCGGAGAGGTGAAGGTGGTTGGAGAGGTCGGCAGGGCTGACGCCCTGCCCGAGAAGGGCCTGCGCCTGCTGCCAGTGGGCGGCGAGGTCGGCGGGCGGAGTGGGTGGACGCTCGACGGTGATGAAGCGGGTGTCGGGATGCGGCAGTTGTGCTTCGGGGAGTGCGGTTCCGCCGTGCATGTCCAGCAGCCCGACGAGCGGCACCTTGAGGTGTGGTGTGAGGGCCGTCAGGTCCGTGGGCTGGAATTCGAACGTGCCGGTGGCGTTGGTCATCAAGGTGTGAAACGTGTCTTGCAGACGCGCCGGGTCGTCGATGGGAAAGCCGTCAATATACAGGCCGCGCAGATCGGTGTGGTCGAGGTGGAGTTCCACGCTGCGGCCAGCGTAGGCGGTGCGCAGGAAGAGGGTGCCAGTCTGATGGGCGAGGACTCGAGTCAGGTCGATGAAGGGGAGGTGGTCGAAATCGCCGAAGATGGCCATATGGTTTTCGTTTTTCCTTTGGTCTGGGGTGGACACGTGCTCATTTGCAGACCCGAGACGCTTCAATTGCTGAATGCAGAGTAGTTTGGCTTTTCTGACAGATTTAGCACAACGCCCGACATACTCTTAATCGCTCCTTCATGCCGTCCAGGAAGAGCTTTTCAAGAATTTGAACTGTGTGAAATGCCCCGATGTTGATGACCGGTTGTGGCGCTCCTCGGTACCGGACAATTCCACCTCGCGCAGGCCAAAGCTCCCCAGCGGCGGTCTGAAGTTCAGACCACCGCATCAACAGCGTGTTACCAGGCCCGGTGGGCTGCGACTGATGTGTTCTTCGATTGAATCCAGTGCCCGTGGCCCGAATGTGGGTGTCGCAGCGTGCAGAGGAAATGGCCTGGATGTGCTTCACAGAGGGAAGCACGCGACTGGCTGCACCGGAGCTCCAGAGCTTATCGGTGGGCACCACGGTTAGGACGTCCTGGTTCACCGCCAGTCTTTCAAAAAGGTCGTGGCCGCGTGTCTCTCCCGGTGCGAGTGGCATAAATTTCCAGAACCGCGCGGCCCCGGATGTTCGTTTCTGGCGTGTTGATGACACCATCATCCCGGTGTGGAACACACGAGCGCGCTTTTCGGATGGCGTGCCCTGCTGGGTAGAGACGGCGGGCCAGCACCACTTCAGTGTCGCCTCGTTCGAGCGGGAAGTGGCGGGGCGCCAGACACGGCTCACCGCGGAGGTGGAAGACCGGCTCCGAAAAGTCGTGGCCCTGCAGGTGCTCGATGCTCAGCAGGGGGCGGGCTTCCAGCTCCAGCACGACTCAAGCAGTCAAGGTATGAATGGCGAGGTGCGAGAGGCTGCCGCGCACATCGAAGATGTCTCAGGCGTCCGTGTGGCGTGACTCTCCAGCACGTCATGCTTCGTTGGTGCGCTGAGCAGGTACAGCCCAGCGCCAATCAACACCGCAGAGGTGTTACGGCAGGCCCTCGACGAGCACCATATCGAACTCGGCAATCCCCTCTCTGGCCTTCCTGGCCTCTGCATAGCCTTGGGAGGCATACCACGCCTGTGCACGGTCCAGGGTCGGAAACTCCACCAGCACCATCCGCTCAGGATGATAGGCACCCTCCAGGACACTGAGGGGACCTCCCCGCGCCAGGTAAGTACCCCCAAACTGCTTGATGGACTGCTCGGCCAAGTCACGGTACGTCTGAATGCGAGAAGGGTCAGAAACCCGTGTGTTGACAATCACATAGGCGGGCATCTGTGGAGTCTACACCGGTTCAAAAAAGTGACACCATCGGAGAACGCCCCCCATCCAATCACAGGGCGCAGGGCGTACGCATCGGAGCGGTGGAAGTCCTGACGGTGGTCGCCGCCGTGCGCTGCGGGGCAGTCGACCGGCCGATCCCGTTCCGAACTTCAGGCACCGGGCCGGACGTGGGTGATGAGCAGAGGCGACGCATCAGGTTCGGGCGAGCGAATGTGCAGGAAGCGAATCCCGGAACCCTCGATGGTGGTGCGGAACTGGCCGAACACATTCAGCATGTTCTCGCAGCGTCGCCAGTCGTAGCCGTCCTGTCAGGCCTGCATTTTGGCGAGCAACAGATGTTCCGCTGGAGGCAGGGGGCACAACGCCACCTGAAACACCGCCCCTCCTTCGGGCGCATTCATGACGTCAACGGTGCCTCCGTGCATCTCGACCAGCTGTTTCACGATGGCCAGACCCAGACCGGAGCCAGAACCGTCTTTCTCTGTCTGGTAGAAACGCTCGAACACGCGCCCTTTCGCCGCTTCAGGCACGCCGGGGCCGAAATCGCGGACGAGGAGCCTTACGAGCGTTTCCGTCGCTTCCACCCGAACCGTGATTCGTCCGGACGGAGAGGAGAACTTCAGCGCGTTCTCCAGCAGGTTCATCACGACCTGAGCGAGCCGGGCGGCGTCACCTTTCAGCATGGCCCGCTCGGCATAAAGTTCGAGCTTGACCCCTTTGAGCAGGGCGCGCTGCTCAAACGCAGCGGCCACCTCTTGTGCGACCACGGCCAGATCGCAGGGCGCGAAACTGAGTGTCAGTTTGCCGGCATCGGCCAGGGACAGGTGACGCAAGTCCTCCACCAGCCGGGCCAGAACGTCCGTCTGTTGCTTCAGCAGACTGATCTCGGCCAGGTCCAGCACGAAGAGGCCGTCCTGTAAAGCCGAGAGCCGTGCCCGCAGGACCGCCAAGGGAGTTCGCAGTTCGTGGGCGATGGCCGCCGTGGTGACCTGTCGTTCGGCCTCAAGACGTTCGAGAGAGGAAGCCATCAGGTTGAAGTCGTTCAGCAGGCGGACGGTCTCCCCACTTTGCCAGTTCACTCGCCCTCGCCGTGACGCCGGGGCCAGGCGGGCACGGGCACTCAGATCTCCCCCGGCCACCCGCTGCGCTGCGTTCGAAAGTTCTCTGAGAGGCCGAGCCAGCGACCATGCAAGAAATGCGGCCAGCAACATGGCGAAGATGAACCCGAACAGCGATCCCCAGACGGGCGCTGCCTCTTCGTCGGTGACGAGGACAGCCAGACCCTTCGCAAGCTGAAACAACACACAAAAGCTCACCAGCACACCCATAATGGCCAACCAGAGGCCGACCCAGATGCGGTTCATCGGCGACCGCCCTCACCCAGTCGGTAGCCGACACCTCGGACCGACTCGAATGGATCCGCGGCTCCGACCGCCCCCAGCTTTCGCCGGACGCTGTTGAGGTGTGTGTCCACCACGCGCTCGAGCGCCCCAGATTCGGGCAGACACGATTGGATGAGTTCGGCACGGCTGAACACACGCCCCGGGTGCCGGGCCAGCAGCTCGACCAGGCGGTACTCGCTCAAGGTCAGATCGAGTCGCCGGCCCGAAGCCATGACCTGCATTCCGCGCGGATCGATCTCCAGCCCGGCCACGACCAGGGGTTTCTCCCCGTTCCTGGGCTGTGCGCGTCGCAGGACCGCCTTCACACGTTCGATCACTTCGGGCGGATGAAACGGCTTGGTTACGTAGTCGTCGGTCCCCATCCTGAACCCCACCAACCGATCGACATCGTCGACCCGGGCGGTGACCATGATGACCGGGGTATCCCCCGCCTGACGAATCCGCCGCAGAATCTCGAACCCGTCGAGCCTGGGCAGCATCACATCGAGCAACACGAGATCAGGCCGGGTGGCATAGAACAGCCGCAACGCACTCTCGCCGTCGAGGGCCCGCTCGGTCCGGAATCCGTCGCGCCGCAGATACGCCTCTAGCACCTGACCGAGGCTCGGTTCATCCTCGACGACGAGCACAAGCGAAGACTGGGCGGCGAGTGGGTCCATATCTCAGTCTAGAAGCGCCTGAAGCGTCGCGCCGGGGTTTTGAGCAGATTTGAACAGGATCGGATGAGAAGCCGAACTCCACGCGGTAAGGAAGACCGGCCCTGTCGACTCGCAGAACACCTCGAGGGCTGTTCGGGGGCCGGAGAGATCTTGTCTGAGGCCGGGGGAAAGCTGACCACTGGGCGCGGACACTGTGGGTGAAGCCGGTCACCGTTCTCGTGAGGACGTCTGGGCCGGTTGACAGCCGTAACGTCCGCTTCCTCGCCCGCCTCAGCCTTGCCCCGGGGACCTCTGCCGGTCCGGGTCCCTTCGGCCACTTCAGAAGGAGTCGTCCATGCTTACGAATCGCATTTCCCGCTCAATGCTCGCCGGGCTTTGCCTGTGGTCTCAGGGCACCTTGGCCCAACCTACGCCCGGCGCTCCACTCCTCGCCCTGGGCGGGGGGAGCCAGCCTTCAGGCAAGGTGGTTCAGCCGTCCTTCGATGCTGCTCAACTCGACGCGTACATAGAGCGGATGATGAAGGAGTACGGCGTGCCGGGGGTGGGTCTGGCGATCGTCGAGAACGGCCGCGTCCGGTACGTGAAGGGCTACGGCGTGCGAGACGTCACCACGCGTGCACCGGTCACGCCGACCACCCAGTTCGCCATCGGTTCGGTGACGAAATCCTTCACCGCCCTGGCCATGATGGTGCTGGTCAAAGACGGCCTGGTCGATCTCGACGCGCCGGTCACGACCTACCTTCCGGAATTCAGACTGTCCGCTCCGGCCTCGACCCGGGCAGTGACCGTGAGGCATCTGTTGACGCATTCCACCGGACTGGTCAGAACCGACGCCTCGACGTTCAATCCGGCCCTGACTGCCGAAGACATCATTGCGGCGGCGGCAACCACGCCACTGGTCGGCAAACCCGGCGAAACCTTCGTCTACAGCAACGTCAATACGATTCTCGCCGGAGAGATCATCCACCGGGTCAGCGGTCAGCCGTGGGCGGTATTCGTCCGTCAGCGGGTGTTGAAACCGCTCGGGATGAACACGGCGACCCTTTCCATCGCAGAGCTCAGAGAGCAGCCAGACATTGCCGTGGGACACGAACCCGATATCATGAATGGCGGCTTGCGGCCCAACCAGTACCTGACGCTGGGCGCCGACGCCCCGGCAGGAGCAGTCAATGCCAGCGCCGCCGAGATGGCCCAGTACGTCCGGTTTCAGCTCGGTGACGGAAGCCCCCTCCTCTCGCAGGCCAGCCTCGATGAGATGCACCGGGGTCAGGTGGCCGCGCCAGACTTTAATCTGCCGGGTATCTTCGCCAAGCAGGCGCAGACGGTTGCCCCCCGATCAGCCGACGTGCCCGCTTCCCTGGTGACCAACGAGCGCTACGGCTTTTACTGGGGCGCCGAAACCTTTCTCGGTCAGCAACTGGTGCAGCACGGTGGCAATGTCACAGGCGAAACCGCGAACATCACGCTCTTGCCCAAGCAGCATTCGGGCGTGGTGATCCTCGCCAATGTCGAGGGTGCCAACACGTTCATGGAGGCCGTCCGGCTGCATGTCGCCGAAATGCTGCTCGGCCGCCCTGGACCGGATATCAATGCCGTCCTGCAAAAACAACTGAGATTCCTCGGGCAGGACAACACCACGCTGGCGGCCGACCGTCTGTCGGCGCGCACTTACACCCCGCAACCCTCCGAGTTGAACACCCTGGCCGGCACCTACACAAGTCTGGCCGACGACCGGCCAACCCAAATCAGCGTGGTCGACAAGCACATGCTCAAATTAGAGTCCGGGTTTCAAGGTGTACGGTTCACGGTCAACCTGCTGCCGCTGGGCAAGAACCGCTTCATGGCCACCGGCCAGCCGCTCGTCGGCGGCGTGATCAAAGTGGCCGAGCGTAACGGAAAACGTGCCCTTGAGCTCGAAACGCTGACTGGCGCTGTTGCACTCGCAGTGGTGCCCTGATCAGAAGATCTTGTTGTCTTGATCGTACTGCCAGTGGGTTAAGAAGATGGCGTGACACTGGCACAGACTTTTCCTGAAGAACGGGTCATCTCGATTGTGTCAGCCCGTGGGTACGCGCGAGGTCGTTTTACCGGGAGCAGCAGCAACGCGATATCACCGGCACCCTGCTCCCGATACTGCGGCGGACGACCAGCGGCCACCACCTCCGCACTGAGCCACAACGCCGCTCTGGTCCGAGATGCGTAAGCGACTGACCTCCAGGTACACGGCCAACGCCAACAGTTCCCGCTGAATTCGGTCCGGCGTCGGAGATCGCAGTGCCTTCAAGCTCTCCAGCGGACGCGTGTGCAGTTGGTCAACCCTTGGTCCGAGTTCCGAGCGCTGGTGGTAGAGCTCAGCGATCTCGGCCGCTGGGGAACGCTCGGCGTCCAGCATCGACATCAGCAGCCACTGTGGTGTGAAGCCTGGGACAGACCTACCGACACAACCACGCGCAACCCCACGGCCCCGCATTGGCGCACAGCGAGGTGTCAGCGGCGTTCAATATCACCGGGGCCACGAGCAGCCCGGGCGGCGGGACCACGCGGAGCGCACCCCGCGCCCGGCAGAAAGGCGCCCCGCGTAGCCGCGCCGCCAGTAGGGTCCGCCAGGGAATGTTCAGCCGCCGAGCGACGCTCGACAGCGTGGCCGTGCTCAGCAGCCCAAGCAGAGGTTCGAAGGTCAGCGGGACGAGGACCTTCCAAGGGTGAGCGTGTGAGTGAGCGCTGACATCGGCAGGCGGCACGATCTGGCGATGGTGGTGTGAACGCGAGATACAGGAGCGCCGTGGGCCGTGTTGGTGGGCTTCAAGTGAGCCACTCAGCGCTGAAGGACGTGAATACCTCGCGTTCAGCCCTCCACACGTGCAGCTCCTGACCGGGACAGACCCCCGGCCGGGTTACGCGTGCCGCAGTCCGGTGAGGAGCAGGTCTACCAGGCGGCGGGCGTTGTAGTGGGTGTCGGCGGCGCCGATGCAGAGGTTGCCCACGCCACGCATCAGCTCCTGGGCCCCGACATCTGAGCGGACTTCACCCGACTCCACGGCGGCGCTCAGCAGGGCCTCAGACACCGGCACCAGGCGGCCAAGGAAATAGGCGTGCAGCGCCTTGAACTCGTCATTGTCCGTTCTCAGCACGGCGGCGAGCCCATGCTTGGTGGTCAGAAAATCGACGAACAGTCCGGTCCACTGCCGCAGGGCGGCGTACGGGCTGGCACTCGTGGACAGCAGGGCGGGACCCGCCTCGGCGCAGGCCTCTACCTGGTGCCGGTAGACAGCGATGATGAGGTCGGCGCGGGTCGGGAAGTGCCGGTAGTCGGGAAGTGCCGGTAGATGGTGCCTGTCCCAACACCGGCCCTGACGGCGATGTCACGCACCGGCACCTCGACGCCGGAGGTGACGAAGAGGGCGGCGGCAGCGTCGAGCAGCGTCTGCTCATTGCGCCGGGCGTCCGCCCTTCTGGGCGCCCTGGGTGGCGTCGACTCGTTGATGTCGGTCATCCTGTCCCACACTTGATTGACAAACGGAACAGTGTCCCGTATCTTAGCGGTACGTCGTTCCGCTTCTTCAGGATACCGGGAGAAGCGCGTCTTGAACAGCGGCGTAGGAGAACTTGATGTCTGAAAAAGTCTGGTTGATCACCGGCGCCTCGCGCGGCTTCGGCCGCATCTGGACCGAGGCCGCGCTGCAGCGGGGCGATAGAGTGGCCGCGACAGCCCGCACGCTGGCGAGTCTGGCCGACCTGCCGGCCACCTACGGCGCCAATGTGCTGCCGCTGGAAATGGACGTTACCCACCCGGAACAGGTGACGGCGGCCGTGACGGAGGCCCACGCCCACTTCGGGCGGCTGGATGTGGTGGTCAACAACGCCGGTTACGCCCTGGTGGGCACCATCGAGGAAACTCCAACAGCGGACGTGCGGGCGCTCTACGAAACCAACATCTTTGGCACCCTGGCCGTCATCCAGGCTGCCCTGCCGCTGCTGCGGGCGCAGGGCAGCGGGCACCTGATCGGCATTTCCAGTACGCTGGGGCTGATCAGCCTGCCGCTGATTGGCTACTACGGTTCCTCGAAGTGGGCTTTCGAGGCCATTCACGACAGCCTCGCCGCGGAAATCAAGCCTTTCGGCCTGCACGTGACGATCGTGGAACCCGGCGCCTACGCCACCGAATTCGGCAGCGAACACTCCTTGAAGTTCGCGGCCGGGTTGGACGTATATCACGACGTACGCACCCAGGTCATGGAGCGCATGAAAACCTCAGAAGGCGGCGACCCACGCGCCACGCCCGCAGCCCTGTTCGCCGTAGTGGACTCGGCCGAACCACCGCTGCGCTTTTTCCTGGGCAACCAGAACCTGCCTTGGGTGCGGGGGGCCTATGCCGAGCGCCTGGCCACCTGGGAGGCCTGGGCAACGGTGTCAAACGCCGCGCAGGGCGGAACCGCCACTCCCGAATGAATCATGAATCCTCCCCTCGCTTTGACAGGACACGGCCCACCGGGAGGAGGCGCGCGGTCCCGCCGACCTGAAGGATGAGGCGGCGCCGTGAAGTGCGGGTCAGAAGGGACTTCTGGCCCTGCCTTTCAGCAGAGCCAAGCGGGTGAGTTTTTCAGCGAATGCGTGTTCGCCATCGTTCAAGCGTCTTGGAGCAGGCGGGCCAGGACGGCGAACCGGAAGATGATCAGGTGACAAGGTCAAGATCTCAGTGGGCTGTGCAGCGTCTGTATTCCGATGCCGGACCACCGGGACAGTCGGTCCGGAGACAGGTTGTTCGGATAAGCGTTTGGGCAATCGACCAAGATATTGGGCACGCGAAAAATGGCTGCAGCATCACATTCGAACCGTCAGGCTCCGCACGGCTGCTCTTCACAGTTCCATCCTGCGGTCTGGCGAAGGATCTCGTCTCTGAGGGATGCAGTGGGCGTATACAGGTCGTGCGTCGCGTCACCATGCAAAGACCCCGGCCCGGGCAACTTCGCCGAAGGCGCTTACGGTGTCGACCGTGCTCAGTGGGTAACCCGGCTCAATCGGTGACCGGCGTGCCGAAGCCGAATGGCCTCAGCGCGGCAAGCAGGTCCTCCTCAGACGGCAGCGCCCGGAGGTCCCTGAAGTGCCCGTGAAGCTTCAGCACGGTCTCCTCGCCCTGCGTCTTCGTGACACGACCGGTGACGACCTGCCAGTGGCCATCCTCGGCGTTTCCGAGATGGAACGAGACGCAGTCGTGCAGCTGGTCGAAGCGAATCTTGACCGAGAGCAGCCCGTACCCATGGTCAGGAAGTGGAAAGAGTCCACGTCCGAGCACGCCAACAACCCAGACCTGAAGAACCTTGCGAGACTCGAAGCGGTACAGGCGCAGGCCAAGAAACGCCGAGACGTCGGTGATCGCCTTGAAGCTGTCGGTGGCGATGTCCTGAGCACTGAGGGTCAGCGAAGCGGAACTCGGCGTGCCGGAAGTCATGGGGCAGTCTACAGGCATGGTCGGCCCCGCGGTCCGGTGCCCGGCGCGGCGGGCAGGGCGATTGACGTATAGGGCCGGCAACAGCACCACAGGTGCGCCTGATCACTCGAGGGATAACAACGACTTGAGCAAGAGCACGAACCCGAACAACGACGCGTATCGGGGCAAACGTCGTGAAGACAGCGAGGCCTGACCGCGGACGAACTGCGCGAACCGAGGACGGGGATCGAGCCTGGGTACCTCAAAATGAGAACAGGAGCATGAACGCGCAGGATCCACCTGTCGCAGTGTGTGGCCAGTGGTCCCGGCCGCCTTGCAGGCCGGCCTGCGGCAGACCAACCGGCTTCATGCACACCGCCTCCCTTACCCTCCTGAGCCACCTCAGGGGATCAAGAACCAGGTACGAGAAACATTTCATCGTGTGAGCACCTCCCGGACCCACCGGCCTGAGCGGTACCGCCACCACAGGGCGAGCGCCCGCAGGTAGTTGTCCAGCCCAATCGCCAGCCACACACCGCCCAGTCCCAGGCCCAGTCGCACGCCCAGAACGTAGACGCCGACCGTTCGCACCCCCCAGATGCCGATCAGGGTGGTCCACATGGGAAAGCGGGTGTCGCCCCCAGCCTGCAGGGTCGCGGTCAGGGCCGTCACCACCCCGGTCGCGGGTTGCGTCAGCACGTCGATGCCCAGGGCCAGCACCATCAGTCCCACCACCTGCGTATTCGTCGTGAACAGGTGCGCACCCCAGAACGACGCCACCCAGGCCAGCAGTGCCAGGGCCGTCATCAGCAGCGACGACACTCGCAGGGCAGCTCCGAAATACGTCTTCGCGCGGACCCCGTCACCCGCCCCGAGGCTCTGCCCGACCCGCGCACTCGTCGCCGCCGCGAACCCGGTGCCCGCGACCGAGGCGAACAGGGTGAAGTTCCCGGTCAGGGTGTGGGCCGCATACACGTTCGTGCCCAGCCGCAGGATCAGCCCGAAGTACACGATCTGCCCGGCGCGCATCGCCAGTCGTTCCACGGCGGTCGGGAATCCGAGGCGCACCATGCGCCGCAGCAGGACCTCATCCGGCCTGGACTCTCGCCACGTTCCGGGCACCAAGCCCTGTCTCCGTAAGCGTTGCCACAGGAGGGCCGCGCCGACCAGCCGGGACAGCACGGTGGCGACCCCGGCACCGACGATGCCCAGCCCCGTGAAGCCCAGCCCGAAGATCAGCAGCGGACCGACCACCACGTGCACCAGATTCATCCAGAGCCCTGCTGTCAGGGCAGCTTTCGTGTCTCCAGCTCCGCGCAGCACGCTGCCGGCCGTGAACATCACCGCGATCACCGCGCTTGGGACCGCCACGATGTGGAAGTACACCGAGCCTGCCGCCCGCACTTCTGTCGAGGCACCCATGGCCGTCAGCAGCGGTCCGGCGATCAGCAGGGACAACGCCCCGAGGAGCAGGCCGACGAGGGCGGCCAGCCACAGGGACTGTACGCCTACCTTCGCGCGGTCGTGTCCGGCTCCCACGGCGCGGGCGGTGAAGATCCCCGCGCTGGTGGCGACCGCGAGGAACACCGCGAAGTACACCTGCAGCAGCGCGTTAGAGACGCCGACCGCGGCCACAGCGGCCAGGCCGAGCGTGGAGACGAAGAAGCTGTCCGCGAAGCCCACCGCACTCTGCAGCAGGTTCTCCAGCACGGCGGGCCAGGCGAGCAGCAGCAGGTCACACATGGCCGCCCGTCCTGGAGTGGAACCCTCGACTGGCACGCCATCAGTATGATGCGTCACGTCCGGAGAGCGCCAACGCAGGAACTTCCCGCTCGCGTGCAGAACACGGAGTCGGCGGAGAGCACTGGGCAATCCGGGGCGGCCCTCCGCCGCTATGTCCGCCCGTATGTGACAGGAGGCTTTGACCTCAATCGCTGGCTGCCGGGCATGTGGAGGGTTGTCGTACCCTGGCAAGCCAGGAGTATGGGTCTCCGAATGAACCCCGGGGCGTTTGTTGAGCGCCGGCACATCAGCGCCTACCGACTGGTCAAGGACACGGAAGGCCGTCCGGCGGCCTCCACCGTGCACGGCCTCGCCCGCCGGAGTGCGGCGCCAGGCCACGTCTCAGGGGGGTGAAACCCGGCTCAGGACGGCGAGGAGAACGACACCGACCGATTGACCGAGCAGCGCGGACGTGACCTCTGGCACTTTCCCAGGGTCAAGCCAGCCGCTGTTTCTCGATGCCTCCTCGATGCCCCGACTTGCCGCGGCGCCAGTGGGGACCACACCACCCTTCACTCCGCTCGAGACCCTTCTCGTTGTGCTGCGAAGCCTGTTCGGACCGCAGCCCTTATGGGTACAGATTGAATCCGCCGGCCTGCAGCAGCTGCTCCAGGCGTCGTTTGGCTGCCTGAATCTCGGTCATGCTGTCCGCCTCCAGGTACAGCTTGATCGGGCGCCCTGGTCTGGCACGGGCCATGTCCCAGGTCACCGCGGGGCTGTCGGGATCGGAGCGGAATTCGTTCAGCGCGGCCTTAACAGCCTTCTCCGGGATACTCGCGTGGATGGCCATGTCGTCTTTGATCACACGCCAGCATAGCCGTGACTGGGCAGGAACGGTGTGACAGAAATTCCTGAACACCAGGGCGGACAGCCTGAGTCGGCGCTCATCTCGGTCTGGTGAGATGATCAGGGCGCACTCACTGCGCCCCGGCACCATGGCGTGAGTCAACCTTCGCCTCCGGTCGCCTGCTCCTCCGCGAAGGACCAGCCGACAGCAAGCCGAGTTGCAGGCTATTCTATTGTGGACATGACTTCTTCGCCTGGCTCCGAACTGGGGCTTCTCGCCTCCCTGACAGACAACCTTCAGGAAATTACTGAGGCGCTCGCCGCGACCGGCACACAGCGGGAGGTGATCGAGATCGTGCTGACCCCTGCCGTACAAGCGCTCGGAGCCACCGCCGGGATCGTCCTGCTCGTGGACCGAACCGATCAGCAGATCAGGATTGCTGGCAGCCAGGGCCACGACGAGCTCACGCTGAGCGTCTGGTAGGAAAGAGCGATCGAAGACGACGTGTTGATTCCGGACATCCTGCGCATGCGGCAGGCGCTGTACTTCGAACATGCCGGCGCGCTGAAAGACGCTTACCCGGACCTCGAGCACCGCACTGGGACACTCGCTGCAGTCGCGAACGCGACGTTGCCGATGTTCCTGGACCACCGGCCGCTCGGGATCATCGTGCTGGACTTCGAAGAACCACATCACTTCACGTCTGCGGAACGGCGCTTTCTCAGGATCCTGGCGGCCCAGTGCGCCATCGCCCTCGGCCGCGCCGAAGCCAACCAGACGCTGGTGTAGGACTCCAGCACAGATTGCCACCTGCTCCCGATGAACACGACATCCAGCAGCTGTGGCAGAGATGCATAAACGCCTTTGGCGTTCACGACAGTTTGCCAGTTTCTCTGGTACGTATATGCATAGTGCATATCTATGCACAAACAGTGCAGCAATTTAGTACTTGGCAGATAGGGTCGCGCGAGATTCGAAACGGAAATTTCCGCTACGAGATTCAACTGTCCAGTTGGGATTTGATAGTTGAACCAGTTGGCATCAGGAAACCAAGATTCTGACCCTACCTAGACAGATTTTGTCCAGCCAGCCGGTGTCCAGTTGGGTATACCCCAGCTAGACGGTTGATGATATAGACCCACCTTTAAGCTCAGCACCGTCCTGCTTCGCGAACACCTCTCCCCACTCCTGTTGAGTGTGCCTGCCCTGAGCTCGAACGCCTCGCGTCAGGATCTGCGATGCTGTCGCGCCCACCATCATAAAGCGGCCCCCAAGACTCCGAGCGAAGCTCACATCCTGCGGCACGGTATCCTGAGCGGCACGCATGACCTCCGATCACCGCGCCGCGCCCCTCCTTGGCGACCCCCTCTTCCTGCAGCCGGGTGAGATGGCCGAGCGGATGCGCGACTTCGACTGGAC
>Ga0160427_10001665_pt1 | contig 13575 bp, 12 predicted proteins | sample SolpanmetagenomL_FD_108194 | JGI IMG/M metagenome (GOLD analysis project Ga0160427, IMG submission 108194) | Solar panel surface microbial communities from Lawrence Berkeley National Laboratory, California, USA - L | ecosystem: Engineered > Built environment > Solar panel > Unclassified ...
GTAGTCGGACTGGGTGATGGCGGGCAGCAGGGCCCGGCGCAGCGCTGGGTTGTCGAAGGGTGGCTGCAGCTGGTTGAACCGCATGCAGGACACCGCACCCGCCGTGACCAGCACGCGGATCGCGACGCCCTGCGCCCGGCGTAACCCATCTACCAGGTCGGCATTGGGCGTCAGCAGCCAATCGATCTCGCCAGTCTGGATCGCCGCCGCCGCGGTGGCGGGATCCGGCATGATCGACCATTCGACGCGGTCGAAGTGCACCACCTTCGGCCCGGCGGAACCGGATACTTCGCCGGAGCCACGCGGGGCATAGGCCGGGTTGCGCTCGTAGACGACGCGGGCGCCGGGCACGCTTTCGTCGGCCTTGAAGCGGAACGGGCCGCTGCCGACGACCTCCGTCACTGGCTTGAACGGATCCGTGGCGGCCAGCCGCTCCGGCATGATCGCGCAAACGTTGGCGGTCGACTTGCCCAAAGCGGTGGGAACGGGAAACGGATACTTCATCCGCAGCAGGATCGTGCGGTCGTCCGACGCCGTGATGGCGTCCGCCGCCGTCAGCAGGGCCTGGCCGAAGGGGTCGCGCCGGCCCCAGCGCTGGATGCTCGCCACGCAGTCCCGGGCGAGCACCTTGCTGCCGTCATGGAACAGCAGCCCGTCCCGCAGGACCAGCCGCCAGGTGCGACCGCCCTCCTCGGCAGCATAGCCATCGAGCATTTGCGGCTGCGGCTGAAAGGCGGCATCCAGCCCGAACAGCGTGTCATAGACGAGGAACGCGTGCTGGGTGGTCTGCGACGAGGTGGTCCAGATCGGGTCCAGTACCGCCAGGTCCGCCTCCGGCACGAATTTCAGCACACGGGAAGGCTGCGCCAGAGCCGGCGTCGCCAGCAGCCCGGCAGCGACGAGGAAAGATCGACGGTGCATCGTTGTATCTTCTTCACTGGAGTAACCAACGCATGGCCTGTCGCGCATCCTCAGCCTTGGTTGGGTGCGGTGACCATCAAGCAGCTGATCTGGATGCTTTGCCAAGCTCCTTCTTGCTGCATGGTCGCAACGCCGTCGCGTGCGAGGTTTGGCGCTCCGCCAGGTCCTGCGGGCCGCCATCGCGCGAAGCCTGCCGCTGCGTCGCGCCTGTCTGGCCGCATTCGCAGGAGAGAGTTCTTCGTTCAGAGAGGATTGGTTCGGCATATGCGACGCCTGATCACGCGTCGCCATCTCGGACCCGGTTGATCCGACTGGCGAGCTTGCGAACGTTCTCCGGTGTCCAGTTGCCGCCGCGGATGGTCTTGGTGCCATTGGCATTCAGCCGTTCGGCGATGATGCTCCATCGTCCCTGCCCCATTGGTGCGGCGGCCAGGGCGGCGCGCAGTCCCTCCTCGGCCGCGAGCCGCAATCTGGCCATGGCGCTTTCGTCACGCCGGCGCCAAGCGGCGAAGTGGCGGGCCGGATCGAACACTTGATCATCGATGACAACCGCGTCGGGTGACAGGTCCACCAGAGAAAGATCCAGTTCGGCGGCGGCATGATGAATGAACGGATTGGGACGCCAATGATGCGCCGCGTCGAAGCGCACCGTCAGCAGTGTCGGCCGTGCGGTGCGCAGGACTGCGGCATGGCGCCGCAGGACATCGCGTACCGCATCAGTGGCGCGGTCGGTGCGGGTGTCCATGAAGGCAATCTCGGCGATCAGCTTGCCGGTTTGGGCGTCGACGTGCCGCTTCACGCGTTCGCGCTGGTAGCGGATGGTGCGGCTGGCCGCAGCGGCAGAATCCACGTCCGGTGGCAGGTCGCGGAACCCGGCCCAGTTGACCGGCAGCGTCCAGTAGATTCCGACATAGGCGTCGACCAAGCTTGCCTCCGTAACCTGGCCCGGACAATTCCGACGGTCGGGTCTCCACCAGCCACGGCAGGGATAGCGTGCATCAATCAACACGCAACGGGAATGCCGCCATGAGCACACAGACCAGCACCACCAACCCGCTCCGCATCGACGTGGTGCCGTTCGGCCCGGGCGGGGGGCTGATCGGCCTGACCATCGCGCCCGGCAAGCAGCAGCGTGACGGACTAAGCGCCGTGCACCGTCGTGACCTGGATACTGACCTCGATGGTGTCGCGGCCTGGAACGCAGCTGCGGTGGTGACGCTGGTGGAGGCGCCGGAGATGGACGCACTCGGCATCGCCGCGATCGGCGCCGAGGTGCGACGGCGGCACATGGAATGGCATCACTGGCCGATCGGCGACTACCAGACCCCAGACGCCGTCTTCATGGCGGACTGGCCGATGCGCTCGGCCATGCTGCGCAGCCTGCTCGCTCGCGGCGGCCGGGTGCTGCTGCACTGCAAGGGGGGATTGGGCCGCTCGGGCAGCGTCGCGGCGCGTCTGTTGGTGGAAGACGGGATGGAGCCCGGCGCGGCGATTGCAGCGGTGCGGCAGGCGCGGTCTGGCGCGGTGGAAACCGTGGTCCAGGAGGCCTGGGTGGCGGCCGGACGCCCTGCCCCACTGCCGGTGGCAGATCGCGGCCGCGCCGCCACTCAGGACCGGGCACTGGGGGCGCTGCTCGGGCTTGCGGTGGGCGATGCGGTGGGTGCGGCAATCGAGTTCGAGCTCAAGCCGCGCTTTGCCCGCCTGGACGACATGCAGGCCGGTGGCCCACATCGCCTGCAACGGGGTCAGTGGACCGACGATACCGCCATGGCCCTGGCGCTGGCCGACAGCCTGATCGCGGAAGCCGGGATGGATTCAGGCGATCTGATGTGTCGCTTTCTGGATTGGTATGACACCGGTGCCTACTCCTGCACCGGCACCTGCTTCGACATCGGGAACCAGACCCGGGCGGCGCTCGAGCAGTATCGCCGGAGTGGCACGCCGCTGGCCGGAGCCACAACCCCAAACGCCTCCGGCAACGGCGCGCTGATGCGGCTGGCACCGGTCGCGATCCGGCACTGGCGAGACCACGTCCAGATGGCACGGGTGGCAGCGCTGCAGACCCGGACCACACACGGCTCGCCAGCGACGCTCGCGGCGTCTGATGTCTTCGCCACGATGCTCGCTGGCGCCATTGGCGGTGCCAGTCTGAACGACATCCTCTCGGGCCCGGCGGCTGAAGGTATCGAGGGTAGCTGGCGCGGCGTTCACCGGGACGCCATCCAAGGCTCGGGCTACGTCGTGCGGTCACTGCAGGCAGCGATCTGGGCGGTGTCACGCAGCACGGACTTCCGCTCTGCGGTCCTGCTGGCGGCGAACCTGGGGGACGATGCCGACACCACGGCGGCGATCGCGGGACAGTTGGCCGGGGCAGTGTATGGCGTCAGCGGCATACCAGCAGCCTGGCTGGAGGCGTTGGCTTGGAGGCAGCGGCTAACGGTCGCTGCGGGGCAGCTGTTTGACGCCAGTTGACCCCTCCCCGCGTCCATCTTGGTTCGTCCGCACTATCGTCCATCTTGTACACCGGTTTGCCCGCAGAGCTGAACCAGCTGCTACTTTCTGTCCAAGTTACTCGGTGCAGCGCCCTGGATCGTACTGATCTCAGGAAAGAAGACATCCGTCCAGGCAGAAGGCGCAACCTTGAGCATGCCGATCTTGGCCATGAAATTCGCGAACTTCTCGATGCCGACCGGCTCAACCCCGAACGATGTATGAGGCTCCTGGGTGATGGCGATCACTTCGTCAACGGTCATGCTGCTCCGAGTATCGGCGACGTAATATTCCACGGCCTTACGCCGATCCTGGTTGATGAAGTCGCTAGCCTCCTGCAACGCGTCCAGGAGGGCGCGGGACAGCACGGGGTTGGTGTCGTGAAATCGCTTGGATGTCCATAAAACGGAAGCTGTGCTTTCTCCCACGACGTCGAAAGAGGAGATCACTGTGTGGATCTTGTCGCTGCGGAGCTGAAGCGCGGGAAACGGTGTCGGCGTAAAAGCGAGGTCGAAGCCGCCCGAGCCTGAAAGAAGGCCGGTGGTTGAGTCGGCTGGCGAAAGGGTCTGCGTCTGAGTATCGAACTTCGCGTAGTTGTCGCCTCCGAACTCCTTTGCGGCGGCCATCTGCAGTAGAACGGCCTGAATGGAGCTACGTACGGCCGGAAGTGCAATGCGGCTCGTGGGCTTGATGTCGCGCAGCGAACGGATCGACGGATCGTTGGTGTTGAGCTTGCTGTTATTCTGCGTCAAGGCGGAGATGCCCCGCACCTCGTTAACTGTGCCGCGGGTGCGTGACCAGATGGTCAGCAGGCCGGGAACCCCGCCCCCTACCACGTCGACAGCTCCGGACAGCAGGGCGTCATTCATCATGTCCGGTCCGCTGAGCGTCAGCCACGAGACCTTCAAGTTCTGGATGCCGAGTGCCGCTGCACGCTTTTCCAGCAGGTGCTCGTGCTTGATGACATTGAGCTGCAGGTAGCCGATGCTTTGCTGCTGGGCGAAGCGGATCGTGTCTGTTTCTGCCCGTGCCTGCCCCGAGCACGCGCCGGACAGCTGACCGGAGAACAGGGCCAGAGCAGTGCCGGCGACAAGGAGCAGCCGCCGCGGTGAAACGCGGGTTCGACCATGCGAGGCAAGGCCGCGGCGCTCGGATACGGTTTTCACCATGATATGTCTTCCTCCCTTTTGGCTGGGCCTTGCTGGCCGCTTGACTTTGTTATGACATTATACAAAATCCTGGACAAGCGAGAGGAAGCCATCCATGCAAGGCCCCACCATCCAGTCCTCGGCTGTCAGTCTGCACGAGCAGGTCAAGGCCGATTTGCTGGCCCGGATGGAGGCTGGACAATTCGTACCGGGCAGCATGATCCCGACGGAGGTTGCCTTGTGCGCCGAGTACGGCGTGAGCCGCATCACGGTGCGCCGAGCCATCGCCGCGCTTGCCGAGCGGGGCCTTGTAACGCGGCGTCGCGGCGTCGGTACTGTGGTCACGGGCAGGCCGGCGGAACTGCGGGAGTTCCACCTGATCGGCTTCCTGGACGAGACGCTCCAGTTCGAGCAACGCGTGTTGCGCGACAAGGTGGGTCCGGCGGAGGAGCGGGTCGCCGCTGCACTCGGAATCGAGTCAGGAAGTCCGGCCCGGCACATACGCAGCCTGGTACACCGGGGCGCCGAGCCTTTCACACTGGCTGATTCGTATACGGCGGATCTGCCGGACCGGCGCGTCTCCGCCGAAGACTACGCGACCGGCTTCCCGACCGCCACGGCCATGGGCCGCCGCCTCGGACGGCGCGTGGCCCGGGCCGAGCAGGAGCTTGATGCAGTGGCGGCCGACACGGATACGTCCCGTCATCTGGGCCTTGCGAGCGGCACGCCGGTGATCCGCGCCCGGCGCATCTACTTCTCCGCCGATGACCAGCCGATCCACTACCTGGTTGTGCAGTACCACCCTGCCCATTACCGGTTCATGGTGGACCTAGTGCCCCGCCCCGGCACCTCCGCCTTCACCACGGCGTATGCGAGTCTGCCGGGCATCGAACCAGGCTGAGCCTGCAAACAAGACAAAAAGGGAGAGCGAACATCATGAGGATCACCCCTACTGGCGAAACCCTTGGTGCGACGGTCGAGGAGTTGGACCTGTCGCGGCCGCTCTCTTCTGCCGCGTTCGGAACGCTGCTCCGGGCATTGGGCCAGCACGGCTCGCTATGTTTTCCCCGGCAGGAGATCAGTCCTGCACAACTTAAGGCCTTCTCGGAACATTTTGGCGGGTTGCAGGTGTCGCTGACCGGCGGCTACACGGACCCGGACGTGCCGGAGGTCATGGTGCTGTCCAACATCGTCGAGGACGGCAAACCCTTGGGCCTCGCTGACGCCGGCCAGGATTGGCATACCGACATGTCGTATAACGAGCTTATCGGCTTCACCAACGTCCTGTATGGAGTCAAGATCCCGAGGCGGAACGGGCAGCCGCTCGGCAACACCGTGTTCGCCAACATGCACACGGCCTACGACGACCTGCCAGACACGCTCAAGCAGCGGCTCGACGGCATGACAGCGTCCCACGACTTCAACAAGTTCTGGGAGGAGATGCGCCGCCGTCCTGGCAGCACTCGCCCGCCGCTGACGCCGGAGCAGCGCGCCAAGCGGCCCGCGGCCACGCACCCGGTGTTCCTGGTGCATCCGATCACCGGGCGGAAGATCCTCTACTGCAATCCGGGCTACGTCACCCGCATCAACGAGCTATCCGTGGCTGAAAGTGATGCCGTGCTGGAGCAGCTCTTCGCTCACCAGTTGCAGCCCAAGTATCAGTATGCGCATCGCTGGACGGAGGGCGATGTGTTGATGTGGGACCACATCGGCACGCTGCACAACGCTATCCCGGATTACGAGCCGAATGAGCACCGGTTGATCAAGCGATGCCAGGTCATGGCAGACCGCATCTTTGATCCCGCCTTCGTCCGTGAAGGGCTCGCGAAGGCGGCCTGATTGGCCGACCGGCGGCACCACAATGAAGGACACCTTATGGTCGATCCGGCACAAACCGTCGCGCGGTTCTTCCGAGCGTTGGACGAACGCGACCATCCAACACTAGCACGGCTCCTCGCGCCTGGCGGTGTCTGGCACCGGCAGGGCGAAGAACTGCGCAGCGAAGGTGAGATCATGGCCGCCATGGCTGACCGCTCGCCCACGATGCGCATCCACCACCTGTTGACCAACCTCCATGCGGAACCGGCCGGGGAGGATGAGGTTGAGGTCACCGGCTACATGCTCGTCGTCCGGCATGACAGCGGCACGCTTCCAGACGGCCCATCCCCGCTCCAAGGTATCGAAAACATCCGAACCATCCGTGCCCGCCTGCGTCGCGACGCGGCAGGATGGTGCATCGTGACGCTCGGCGGCGACGCGCCGAGCTTCATACGCATCCCCACGAAGGAGGCCTGATTGCGCTGGATCCGGTTCACGGCTGACGGCCGCACTGCCTACGGCATCGTGGAAGGCGACCGTATCGTGGAAGTGGAGGGAGGCCTCTTTGATGGGACACCCCGGCGCACGGGGGCGGTGCACGCGCAATCCGCTGTCCAAATTGAGATCCCATTGCTGCCGCGCACCTTCTACGCGGCCGGGCTGAACTACACTGAGCACGTCATCGAGATGGCGCGTAAGCGGGGCGAGGAACCCGCCATTCCGCAGAAGCCGGACATGGGCTACCGCGCGACCAATGCGCTGATCGCTCATGACCGTGCCGTGGTGATCCCGGCCGATGCGACCAAAGTACAATACGAGGGCGAACTGGTGGTGGTGATCGGCAGGGAGGCCAAGCACCTCACGGAGGAAAACGCGCTGTCCTGCGTATTCGGCTACACGATCGGCAACGACGTCAGCGAGCGAGATTGGCAGAAGTCGGATCGCACCTTTTGGCGCAGCAAGAACACCGATACCTTCAAGCCGATGGGCCCCTGGATCGAGACGGAGGTTGATTTGGAGGCGATGGAGACTGCAGTGCGGCTGAACGGCAGCGAGACGCTGCGGTTCAAGACCGGCCGCATGCTGTTCGGCGTTGCCCGCTTCATCAGCACCATGACCCGCTACGTCACGCTGCACCCCGGCGACGTCATCTGGATGGGCACTGACGGCCTGTCCCCTGACCTCAAACCCGGTGACGTGGTGGAAATCGAGCTCACCGGCATCGGCACTCTCCGCAACTACTTCGTCGCGGAGAAGACCTCCTGATGCCGGCTTCCTACGCCGCGCATCGTGCCCAGCTTCGATCTCTGCTCGCTGCCTGGGGCATGCCGGAGAACTTTGCCGAACGCACCGCAGAGGTGATGGCCTGGGCCGATCTGCATGGCATCGACAGCCACGGCATCTCCATGGTGCCTGCCTATCATGAGCGCCAGGCGAGCGGCCGCGTCCGCATGGAAGCTCTGCCGCGCGTGCTAAAGGAGACGCCGGTGTCGGCGCTGCTAGATGGCGATGGCGGGTTGGGGCACGAGCCGGGTCGGCAGGCGATGGAGCTGGCCATTACCAAGGCCGGGTTGGTTGGAGTCGGTATCGTGGTCGTGCGCAACTCGTCGCATTTCGGCGCATGCGGCTTCTACACACGCATGGCGGCGGATTCCGGGTTGGTGGGCATGGCGGCAACCTCGGCCTCCCTGGTCCAGGTCGCACCCACCGGCGGCACCGAGGCTCGACTGGGTACCGACCCCTGGTCCTTCGCAGCGCCCTCCGCCGATGGCGCACCCTTTCTGCTGGACATGGCCACCACCACCGTTGCGGCCGGCCGTATCCGCAACAAGGCGAACGAGGGATTGCCGGCCCCGCCGGGCTGGCTGCTCACGAAGACCGGCCTGCCATCCACCGATCCGCTGGAAGCGGCGCAGAAGGGTGGGTTCCTGACTTCGCTGGGCGGCAGCGCCGAGAACAGCAGCTATAAGGGCTACGGTCTTTCGGTCATGGTCAACATCCTGAGCGCGTGCTTGTCCGGCTCCACGCTGATCACCGACCCCATGCACATGAAGCAGCCTCACGGACTGGACATGGGTCACTTCTTCCTCGCCCTGAACCCCACCCTGTTCCGCGACACGGGTGACTTCGAGAAGGACGTGGCTTCCCTATGCGGCGCGCTACGCGAGACGCCGCCGGTCGATCCTGCCGCTCCCGTCATGGTGGCCGGCGACAAAGAACGGGCAACCGCGACGGTAAGGATGGCTGAAGGCATCCCAGTCGGTTCGAACTTGCTGACTACCGTGAAGCGCATTGCCGAGCAGAGCGGAGTGCCCTTCTTGCTCGGCTGAACTCGTTGAAGGGCGCCGATCGCGCCATGGACCGACTATTTCGGAGGAACAATGGACGGCACATACCTTCGGCAACGTGACCGAACAGGACCGCCTGCCCATCCTGCGCCACCGGGCAGCTGTGATTGTCACGCTCACATCTTTGGCCCGGAAGCTGCGTATCCCTATGCGGACGGGCGCAGCTACACACCCCCAGATGCCAGTCGCGAGGAATACCTGACTATGCTGGCGACGCTCGGCATCGAGCGGATGGTGATCGTGCAGCCCAGCGTTCTTGGCTTCGACAACCGCTGCACCACCGACGCTGTGGCATCTTTTGGCACGAGGCGCGCGCGCTCCATCGTGATGATTCCTCCCGACATCCCAGAGCCCGAACTGCAGGCCTTGCACGATGGTGGTGCTCGAGGGGTGCGCTTCATTACCACCTCAAACGGCGGCGCGTCCTTGGATCAGTTGCAGGCCGTGGCCGCCCGTATCGCACCACTTGGCTGGTATATCCAGATGTACGTTCCGGCGCAGACCTGGGCCGATCTCACCACAGTAGTGCAAGGCCTGCCGGTTGCGGTCGTCATGGATCACATGGCTGGTATTGAAGCCGGCCAAGCGGAGAATGCTGAAGGCTCGACTGCCGTATTTCGACTGCTGGAAAGCGACCGGTTCTGGGTTAAGCTGAGCGGTTACCGCGCATCTATTGCCGGCTATCCCTATGCCGATGTGGCACCGCTTGCCCGCCGACTGGCCGCCCTCGCGCCTGATCGCTGCGTGTGGGGCACTGACTGGCCGCACCCTAACATGCACGAGCACATGCCGGATGACGGCGAGCTGCTGGACCTCCTCGCGACCTGGATACCGGATAAAGCGCAGTGGCGCCGGATCCTGGTGGATAACCCCGCCCGGCTTTACGGCTTTACCTCGGTTGGAGGAATCTGACATGGCCAATCACCTTGAAGACAGGATTGCCACGCGCACGCGCAACCGGTTGAAGGAGATGTTCGCGGCCGGGCAGGTGGCGCTGTGCATGCGCACCGTCCAGGCTCGTACCACGGAGATCGCCTTCATGGCGGAAGCAGCCGGGTTCGACAGCTTCTACATGGATCTGGAGCATTGCACGGCGAGCATTGCCGAGGTCGGGCAGATCTGCGCCACGGCCACGGCCATCGGCCTACCTGCCCTGGTGCGCGTACCCGCCCATGATGACCCGGCGATTACCAAGCTGCTGGACGCGGGTGCTGCCGGCATCATCGCGCCGCACGTGGACACGGCAGAGCAAGCCAGGGCGGTGGTGGATGCTTGCTGCTTTGCGCCACTTGGTCGGCGTTCCGCCTCCGGCCCAGCATTTCAGTTCGGCTATGCCGCCATGGCGCTGGCGGAGCAGGCCCGCCGCACTAACGAGGCCACGCTGGTCGCCGTGATGCTGGAAACCGCCGTGGCTGTCCGCAATGCGCGGGACATCGCTGCCATACCCGGCGTAGACATGCTGCTGATTGGCACCAACGACCTGGGGCTAGACCTCGGCATTCCCGGCGATTACAGCGCTCCGCCTATAGCTGACGCCTATCGTGAAGTGGGCGAGGCATGCCGTGTCTACGGCAAGACCATGGGGATCGCCGGCATCGGTGACCGGGCAGTGCTGGCGCGCTACGTGGGCCTGGGCGCAGGCTTCATCTCGGCGGGCACGGATGCCGGCTTCCTAATCGGGGCGATGCGCAGCCGAGTGGCGGAGCTTCGGGCTATGGAGGGCACAGCATGAACACCTGGCTAGTCGGCTGCGCCGACGCCTGGGCGCCTGCCATCCGCGAGCGGATCACCGCCGCGGCCCCCAACGGTTTCAAGCTCGAGTTCGCGAACCCGGCTGATCCGGCGGCCTGGAACGACCTGCTGGCCCGCAGCGACTTTCTGCTGCTGGCCGCCACCCAAATGACCTCCGCCATGATCGGCGCCGCGGGGCGCCTGCGCCTGATCCACAAGTGGGGCATCGGCTTCGACGACGTGGACCTCCCGGCGGCCAAGGCGGCGGGCGTCGGTGTCGCCATCACGGCCGGGGCAAACGCCCATGCCGTCGCCGAGCATACGGTCATGCTGATGCTGGCCACCTTGCGGAAGCTGTCCGTGGTGGACCGGGCACTACGCGAGGGACGCTGGCTATTCAAAGAGATGCGGGTGCAATGCCTACAGATGTCGGGCCGCACCGTGGGCCTGGTCGGCTTCGGCAACATCGGCCGGGCCGTCGCCAAGCGCTTGGCTGGGTTCGAGGTGGAGGTGCTCTACTATGACCCTCGTCCGGCGCCCTTAGAGGTGGAGCAGGCTCTAGCGGCCACCCTCGTGTCATTTGATGAACTCCTGGCCAGGGCCGACATCTTGTCCCTTCATTGCCCTGGCGGGACGGAGAACCGACACCTGATGGATGCTGCCTGCTTTGCCCGCATGAAGCGCGGCGCCGTGCTGGTCAATGCCGCCCGGGGCGAGTTGGTCAATCAGGCGGCATTGGTAGAGGCGCTTGGGGACGGCACCCTGATGGGAGCTGGGCTAGACGTATTCGAGCAAGAGCCGCCAGCCGCGGACAACCCACTCCTGCAACTGCAAAACGTAACACTGTCACCTCACACCGCCGCCAGCGTGCTGGACAATGTCGGCCGGGTCGCGGCCCATGTGTTCCGCAACATGCAACGCGTAGTGGACGGCAAGGCCTTACTGGAGGCCGACACCGTGCTGTCGCCCCGACGCTGAGGCAAATCGAGATAGCGATCAGCGAAAATAAGATCAGCTGGAGGGCAACACCCCGGCGACGGAAGGAAGCGGGACAGCAATGGGAAACAAGCGCTGGCTGGTGATAGCCGTCCTATTTGTAGCGAACACCATCAACTACGTGGACCGCGTCAACGTTTCGGTCGCCGGGCCCGACATCGCCCGTGCTTTCGGCCTTGGTCCGGAAGCAATGGGCGTGGTGTTCTCCTGCTTCTTCTACAGCTACATCCTCCTGATCTTGCCTATGGGCCTGCTGACCGACCGGTTTGGGCCGGGAGGCATCATGGGAGGGGGCATGGTGGTGTGGGCGCTGGGCTCGGCGCTGAGCGGCCTCGCGCCCAGCTTCACGGCGCTAGTCGGCGCGCGGCTACTTCTCGGGGCCGGCGAGTCGTCGTCCTATCCCGCAGGCAATCGCATCCTGCGCGAGTGGGCTCCTCGGGGAGAGCGAGGCCTCATGGTGTCCATCTTCAGTGCCGGCAGCACGGCCGGGCCGGCGGTGGGTATCCTACTCAGTTCTTGGCTAATCTCGGTTGTGGACTGGCGCAGCGCATTCCTGATCGTGGCCGCGGTGACGCTGGTCTGGGCTGTTGTCTGGATGGCGTTTTACCGCAGTCCCGAGCGGGCGACCTGGCTCGGCGAAGCCGAGCGCGCCCACATCCTTGCCAACCGCGAACCCGTCACGACGGACGCTGTCCAGCCGATGTCTTTGGGCATGCTGCTGCAGCAGCGGGTCATGTGGGGGTTGCTCGTAACTCACGGTTGCCAGGTCTATTCCATTTACTTGTTTCTGACTTGGCTCCCCTCGTACCTACGCAACGTGCGCCACATGGACTTGTTCAGCGCCGGCTGGCTGGCGACCTTGCCGTACATCGTGACCACGGCCGGGCTGATGGTGCTGGGCGTCGTGAGCGACAAGCTTACCGCCGGTCGCGACCTGTCCAACGGCAGCCGGCGCTGGCTTATGATAGGCACCATGGTGCTGGCATCCTGCGTGCTCTTCGTGCCGCTGGCGGAGAATATCGTGGTCATGGAAGGACTGGTGATCGCTTCCGTGTTGTTCGCCACGGCTGCCAACACGCTGAACTACGCCCTCGCGGCAGACTTGATCTACGATAAGCGCTCGGCTGGCGCTGTGTTCGGGCTGCTTGTACTGGGGGGCAATAGCTTCGGTTTCCTGGCACCGATCTTGACCGGCTTCATCATCGCCCGCACACAAGAGTATACGCTCAGCTTTGCCCTTGCTGCGGCCCTGCTGCTGTGCGGTATCGTAGTGTCCGCGGTTACCGTGCGCAGGCCCTTGCAACCTTTGTGACTGGGACCGGCAGTTAAGTTTGTGTGTCGATGCAGTTGAGGCCGGGATATGGTCTTGCCTGCTAGACGAAAAATCGAGGCAGTCAGACCGACGCGGGCCAGTGGCAGGCTCTACCGGAGCGAATGGTTTCTGAGTCACCCAGCGGCTTGAGCCTGCCTCAGGCAGGCGTCGCGGCCGCCCGTCGCACGGCATCCAGCCGCCGGGCCTGCGCCGGCACAATCTTCTCCCGCATGGCCGCCAGGACGGCGGCCGGAGCGGTGTCGGGTGAGCCGGCGTTGAACGGTGGAGCAGGATTGTACTCGAGGCGCAGCTGGATCATCTCCGCAGCCGGGACGTCGACCAGGATGGCAACGAGGCTCAACGCGAAATCAATGCCGGCAGTTACCCCTCCACCCGTCACCCGATTGCGGTCGACGCAGACCCGTTCCTGGGACGGTATGGCGCCCAAGAGCGGCAGCAACTCCCTGGCACTCCAATGGCTCGTCGCGCGGTAGCCCTTCAACAGTCCTGCCGCACCCAGCACCAGCGATCCCGTGCAGACCGAGGTAATAAACTTGGCCTCCGCAGCCTGCCGCCTGAGGAAACCCAGTACCTCCTGGTCGTTTACCAACGCGTCGGTGCCATGGCCGCCAGGCACGCAGATCACGTCAAGCTGCGGGCAATCGGTAAAGCTGATGGTCGGCATCAACGAAAGGACCGTGTCGCTTGTGACGGGTTCGATCCGCTTCCACACCAGATGGACGTCAACGTTCGGCAAGCTCGAGAACACCTGCAGCGGACCGGTGAGGTCGAGCTGGGTGATGACAGGAAA
>Ga0160427_10001666_pt1 | contig 13574 bp, 16 predicted proteins | sample SolpanmetagenomL_FD_108194 | JGI IMG/M metagenome (GOLD analysis project Ga0160427, IMG submission 108194) | Solar panel surface microbial communities from Lawrence Berkeley National Laboratory, California, USA - L | ecosystem: Engineered > Built environment > Solar panel > Unclassified ...
AGGCGGTCAGCGTGTCAGCATGAAGCAGGGCGGCCGTTCGGATTGTCACAGACCGAGATACCGCCCTTCATGCTGCTGTTTTGCGTCCTGGACGCCATTTTCACTGAAGTGTCAGCTGCTGAGGGTCGTGCGTTTAAGGTCCTTTATAAAAGCGAAGTATCCCCGAAACTCCCCTCAAAGAGTCGAATTGAGCCGCCGATATCTCGTGACCCACGCCCTGTTTGACTGGCGAAGGCACACGCTGAGCCTGAATCTGGACACCAAGGTTCTCTTCCAGCAGTTCAGCCTAGAGCGCGTTTGGCTGCTCGAAGAGGTGCTGGCGGTGGAAACCGACGAAGTGGAAGTCATCGATGATGCCGTGGCTCGCCAGCTGCACATCGAACTGGGCACCCTTGGTTACAAGAACCACTATCAGCTGGCCAGCGACGCCCTGGGCCGCCGGGTCAACAGCCTGGTCATGATTACGGCTGAGGGGTTCGGGAACACGCCTACGGGCAGCAGGGCCTGCAGGTAGTGGGCTGGGCAGCGTAAACAATAGAAAGCGAGCGCCCCGGCCAATCACGGAGAGGGCGCTCGAAGCATGATTACATCGACTGCGCGAGTTCATCGCGAAACTGCCTGATAGTGTTTTGACGCTGAACGCACATGCAGTCCCTCCTGCGCGCCTGATCAAGCATTCCCCCACCCTGTGGTCCACGAAGGACATCGAACTGAAACCGCGTTTCGATCACGGAAGCACGTCCCTCTAGGTACTGGACGAGTTCTGCGACGGCCATGCAAGCGCTCAGACAGGCCACAAAGGGAACAGACGGAGCAAAGCCCTGGCGCTGACGCTCAGACGAAAGGGCCTGAGTGACACCTTCAGAGACCACCGAACAGATAGGCTGCCCAATCCGGGTAGCCAGCCACGAGCGTTGGTGCTCCGGAGCGGTGAGCAGATCAGCCTCGGTGACCGGATCGTTGGGCTGGCCCAGTCGGGCGGGCGTGAGCCCAGTTGCCGCCACCTGCTGGGCTAGGGCATCTTTGACAGGAGGATCGAACAGGCACAGCAGACAGGCGATGTCACCTTCCGCGGGATGTCGACTCACCTGACACATCAGGGCACCAATCGCACCGTCAATCACAACGTCTGGCCACAACTGCTGCACGGCATGGCGGACGTCTACGTTATCCAGCCCATTTACCACCACGCGGTGGCAAGGAAGGTCGCCGTTAGGACCAAACTTCAGCGTCTCAAAGGATGAGAGATGGGCATGTACATTGTGATTGTTAAGACTAGATTGCAAGGTAGCCGCAAGGACCTCGGCCTTGCCCTGCCCCACATCGGCAGGGCCGATGAGAAGGCAGGTGCCGAGGTTCTCTGTCCCGTAGGTTTGCCGATCGACGATGTCTATCCGGCCGTGCATCGGCAGGTCTGCAAGCAGGGCGATAACACCGTTCCCGATAGCTCCGGCACCGGTGACCAGCACATCTCCATCGAGGTGCGAGGGTAGGGGCGGCCCTGGATCATCTGTGTTCGTCTCGTAAGTCTCCAGAGAAAAGGACAGGCCGTCAAACATTGTGGCTCTCTCGGGCCTCACCTGCAGCAGGCGTTTGAAGACCTCAGCCGCCCCAAGCGAAGCTGCAGCCAGCGCACCGACTGGATTCCACTGCCCACATTCACCAGAGAGTGGGATGGAGCCGGAGGTGACGCGCGCAAGCCAGCCCTGGCTGTTGATAGAAGTCCAAGGCAGCTCTGGACAGGCAGCCGTACCGACATTTACGATGGCATCGAAGTCTGCCAAGTTTAGCGGACTGGAAGTGAAGTGAACGGATGTGCCGAACTGTACCCGCTTGGCAATAGCCTGCACGTCGGCCAATAAGTCGGCCATTTCGGCTGGCAACTGCACAGTGAGATGAAGCGTGGTCCGAACGAGTAACCTCAGGAGGTGCCGAAAACACAAGGCACCATTGCGAGTGCTCAGGATCGCCGCCTCACCCGTGAGCAGCACGCTGGACTCGGTGAAGCGGTGCAGGTCGTCCTGTCCAGCCCCCTGCTCGCTGGATTGAGCAACAGATGCAGTCTTGACCAGGCGGGAAAACGCCAGCGGAAGGTCAAGATTCATGGGCTACCTCCCCGACCGACAGCACGTCGACCGACTGGTTGGGTGGAATCAGAATTCGTGTACGAACCTCAGCTGCGCCCAGCAACCTGTACTGGCCCTCAGCACTTGTTTCAGGTTCGTAGACATGGAAGCCAAAATCGCTGGCTCGAGTACCTGGAGTCAATGCGTAGTCAGGCGCGACGGCCGAGAGATATGAGGGTACGCGGAGGCCATAGGCGTGGTCAGTCCGAGAAAACCGTACGCCCGAAAACGGGCCGTGCGAGTGGACCTGACCTATCAGCCGGACACCGAGATCAAAGGCAAGGTCAGTGACATCGGCAAACAGGAGGCTGTCGACGGTCAGCAGATCTGGAGCCTTTTCGATGAGTGGGCCACGGAGCCGGACGACGTGAGTTACCTCGGCTACCCCTTCTTCCCGACGTCCAAGCCATAGAGCAACGCCTTCGTTCCCCAATCGACCATCCAGGGCCATCTCTTCCAGCGAGGCAACCACAGCGGCTTCAGGCAGAATCCAGGTTGCGATGGGTGGAAACACAGCGGCGGTCATCCAGCCCTCCCGGCATACGTCTGATCGAGTTCATCCTGAATGGTGCAAAGCACCTTCAACAACACGTTTCCATTCGACTGCCAACGAAAATTAGGGTCGCTGTTCCACTCCGGATGAAGAGCGAAACCTTCAGCGGTGTAGTTGGCACAAATGTCATTAGGCGGACGAAAGCTACGAGCATTGGGCCACGCCTGCGACAGATCTTCACGCAGGCTGATCGGGTCGCGGAACTTCACCGAGGGGGCTTGATCGGGATATGCTGACCAGCGCAGAACACAGAGAAAAACTTCGTGAGGAGCCGATTCGGGGCTGAAAGAGGCAAGAACCTCGAACGACGCTGGCCGTTGGAGGTTCCATTTCTTTGCCTCTTCCAGTCCCTGAATCTCGTTCAGGTCATTGACCAGAGCGAGTTCTGAGAAGCTGGAAGGCGTCATGGCTCAGCCCTGGGTGATGACCTGAGCCAAGGTCATCTTGACTTCAGGATGATCACCCAACAGCTGTCCCAGCGTCTGGCTGGGCTCCGTCAGCTTGTTGCGGTTGTAGATGAGGTCGTACGTCACCGTACCGTCCGGCGCGGCCGCCCCCTCAGCCAGGTGGAAGCCCTGAAGGACCAGGACCTTCAGCTCTCCAACCGTTGTGTCCGGTGTCAGATGAGCGTGGTATGGGTCAACTGCAGCGGCGTACCGTACCTGGACATTGACAGCGTGGGACTTGTTCTGAAGGGGCATACTCAGCTGATTGTTCATGGCAAAACCACCTTTCGGGTGCACTCTTGACGGTGAGACAAGAGGAGGGTAAGGTGGCGTCAACAACGTATGCCACCCGGGACGTAGAGTTCTGGGCTTTCACCTCGCGACGAGAAGCAACTCGTGGCGAGGTGTTGTCGTGCTTTCAGGGCGCGGGTCCGGTCATGACCCTTTTGTAGCATCCGGACCAGGAAAAAGCAAATTGCTACGCCCTCTCGTGTAACTTATAAAAGAAAATTTGCTGTCCTGCTGGGCGTTTTTGCCCTAAGTCTTACTTGACATATCCCGGATTCAGACGTAACATATTTCTGGGAAACTCTGTCATTGGCAGGTGATTCTGCAACAAAATAAGGAGGAGGCTTTTATGGACTTGGGTAACCGCCTCAAAGAGCGCCGTGAACGCGCCGCGCTGACCCAGGAATACGTTGCACGACAACTCGGCCTTGTACGAGAAGTGCTTTCGACCTGGGAGACAGGAACGCGCACACCGAACTCCAAGCAACTTGACTTCCTTGCCAAGCTCTACCGAACGGACCTTGCCTATCTCAATCATGGGCGCAGTGAAGGTGATGGGGATCGGAACCTCCTCCTTCAGGATCTGCCGAAGAACTATCAGGTGCTCAGAGCCTTCACAGACTGGCTTGACTTTCTGGACGATTGGGCGAACTTTGTAGAGGAAACTGGCGACAATCTGCCTGGACCAGGCCGACCACCGCGTGGTCTAGACCAAGGCGGTAACATTACCGACGCTCGCAGAGCGCCAACTCTAGCCGTGGAGACACGTCAGGAACTGAAGCTTGCCTTTGACGCAGTCCATAATCTCGACACTCTGATGGATGAGCAAGATATTTTGGTATACAAGTCATTTATAGACTCAGATGCTCAGGAGGATCTCGTTTCAGGCGCGTTTTATAATCACCCGAAGCTTGGTTATTGCATATTTGTTAATACACATCAGAAAAGCGCACGGATACGTTTTACAATGGCACACGAATTTGCCCATGCGCTTTACCATTACCGCATGGGCGGCATTATCAGTCGTAACGGTGATAAAACGCCGATAGAAGTCTTTGCGAATACGTTCGCCGCTCACTTTTTAGTTCCTGGGAAAGCTTTGCGCGAGCACGTGAATGAGATCGGTGGAAAAAAGTTCCTCGATAGCATTCAGGCCTTTCGGCTCGCCTATCACTTTAATGTCAGCTACGCTATGATGTTATTCAGGTTAAATAATGAGAAGTTAATTGATTACGAAGAGATGAGAGATTGGGCAGGGATGAATGTCAAAGCGCTAGCAAAAAGATGGGGAATTCAAGCGAGCGACAACTACTTTGCCGATGCGGAACAGCCCCAGGCCCCTCGGCGCGACACATTAGGACAATACCCGCTTTCTGTCCTCAAGCGTATTAAGATGGCCTATGAGCGAAAGCAAGTAAGCTCACGACACGCAGCGGATCTTCTTAGCGTCGATGAACAGGATCTAATAGACGGTTTGTTGCAGCCAGGATTAAATCCGGACAGTCCAGACCTTCTGGAACTCGACGAGCTTCTCGCCATCCGCTGATCCAGAAAGGGAGCCATGCATCTACACCTGTATGCGACAAGCTATGTAGGACCACTGCGTGAAGGGGATTGGCATACCCAGATTTTCCTGGACGAGGACCACGTCGCCTGGGTCGTCAAGTCGCTTGCCAGTGCTCGTCGAGGCATCGCGCAAGGACGTGCTGTCTTCAACGCGTACGTTGCGACGCGGATGGCGGAACTGCTGGCCTTGCCTGTGCCACAAGTGGCTGTCATGGTAGTTGACAATGCGTTGCTAGAAGCATTTCCTCAATTGCGAACTCAGGCCTTCGGCGGGTTTTCGGCAGGGGTTCACCTAGCCACGCGGTACCACCAGGGAACCACGCTCAGCACCTTCCGAGCTGCTCGGCTGTCGGAACTCGGGCAGCGAAAGGTAGTGAATAAGCTCGAAGCCAGCGGCATAGTAGTCTTCGACACCTGGACAGGCAATCCGGAGCATGCAGACGAAACACAACTCGGACTGTACGAAAACGAAGGGAACTTGTTTTTTGAGACCCTACGCCCCGGCGAACTGCGCTTTATGACGTTGGGCCATAGTCAGGCTTTCACCGGTGACTGGCACGACCGCGCCGATAAAGACCCTAGTCATCGGCTAGGAAACTGGCCCACCCGATTGATGGGACACTATGACATCTTCGTTCGTGGACACTGGTTGAATATAGATGCCTGCCTTAAATACGTTGCCCTGCTGCAGAAGGTTACCTTAAGCGATCTGAAAATGATCGTGAATGAAGTGCCCACCGCATGGCGTGAAGACATTCCGGAAAGTGAGGTGGAGAAGTTACTTCTGAACCTACTCCTGCGGGCCACGGCCATGGAAAAGATCGTCTATCAGGAACTGGCGATGCTGCCTGAGCGCCTGCGTGAGCGGGTGGCACGACCATGACCAGTCATATCACTGCTTACTACTCGCTGGTTCAATTTGTGCCGGACCGCATCCGTGGAGAGCGGATAAACGTCGGTTTGATTCTTCAGGCACCTGCACACGGGTACGCGGCAATGACGTATCGGCGTCAGATGGACAGTGTTCTCCGGGCCATCCACCCTCAGGTGGACGCCCAGCTGATACGCTTCCTAGTCCAAGGTCTAGCCGATACCTTCATGCCTTACGCCAATGAACCGCGATATGAACGCCTCTTCCCTGGGCAGCCAGGCGAAGGCCATCCCACCCATCCAAAGTACCTTGCTGGTTTCCACGACGGGTACGGGCTGCTGCATGTTACCGAGCCCACGGTGGTGTTAGTGAATAAGACACAGGGCTTGGCCGCCAAACTCCGCGTTCTCCGAGAACGCCTGTTAGAGGTGTCTACCAACGTGGTAGATACGCCTTCCGTTACCAAAAGTGAACTGACGAAGCAGGTGGTGACTCTCCTGAAAGCGCGACATGTGCCGCTGGTCACCCAGCCACCCTCCTTCCCGGGTGAGCGCTGGCCGCATAACCGCTTTGATGCACTCAGCATGCATCAGAACCGACGGCACCTGCACTTTCTGTCATACGACATCACGGAAGCGCCCAGTGCTGCCGCCAAAGGCTTCGTAATGTCTGTAATGGACCTACGTTCTGGGGGAATACGCTATCAGAATGATCATTTTGGGGTCGTGGTACAGCCTCCCGAGCATCACAGTTCAAACAAGGAAGACTACGAGGCATTGTTGCGAGTTTGCCACTTCCACCGCATCGCCGTCTTCGAGAATCAACCAGCTGACGTCAAGCGTCTGACAGAGCGCCTTCTTGGTGAGCAGGGACTAGCAATTTAGAAGGCATTTTAGATCTTGAAGAGGCTATGCAGGACAAGGTTTTACAATTTAGAAAGACGATTGATTGATTGTCCATCGGGTTCCGGCAACTTAACCTTGACCAGGCGAAATCTACCCAGCGGCGGTCTGAGGTTCAGACCGCCGCATCCATGGCGTCATGCCAGGTCCGATGGGCCTTTGACTGGTTGAACCTTCAAGTGTGTGCGTCGCTGGTCGTGCGGGTGTGCTGGTGGATGCTCGAGCTGCGGGCAGGCAAGGCCAGGAATTCCTGCGCTCGTCGCGGTTTCTTGAATCCCAGTTGACTTGGCTCCTGTTTCCGGGTCGGGCGGTGGGATTGCAGGGTCAGATTGTTGCAGCGTGCAGCAGCAAGGACCTGAATGTGCACCACGTTGTGGCGCACAGGAAGTGCTCGAAGAGCGGCCCCATCGCTCCAGAGCTTGTCCGGGTGTACAGCGTTTGGGACATCGTATGTGACCAAGAGCTATTCAAAAAAGGTCTGTGCCGCGTGAGTATCCCGGCGGGCTTGAAGGAGGACGCCGAGCACCGCGCCGGATTCGTCGACCGCTCGCTACAACCAGGAGTTCCTGCCACCAATCTCGACGCACACCTCATCCACGAACCACCGAGAACCCCGCCGGGGTTCTCGGTGGCGGAACTCTTCGGTGAGAAGCGGCGCGAACTTGATCTTCCACTGGCGGAGGGTTTCGTGACTGACGACAATGCCACGCACGTGCAGTCATTCTTGGACATCGCGCTCGCTTAGGGGGAACCGGTGATAGAGCCAAAGATGATGCTGAGGGGAAAACGATGTCGATAGAGCTTCTGGTCCGTCACGGATAATCAGCCTACTGCGGTGAAGTTGCCAGAACCCGTGCAACTTATGTTTGCTCGGTTTACTTCCACTGCCACCATGGTCGTCCCAAACGAACGCCCATCAGGCGCTCTAGGCCTTCGCGCTGTACCACCAGCTGCCCGTTTGTGCTGCCGCTCATCAGCAGGCTGTCGGGAATATTCCTCCCTAGTGCCGCCCCGACCCGTAAATCGTCTCGCAGGGGGATCACCACCCGGTCGCGCTAAATGCTCCACCCATGCTGCGGTTTGTTCCAGAGGCCCAGCAATATTGCCCGAGTCTGTGCCAGCACCCGCTCCTCATCACGGTGGATGCTGACTTCTGCAGCCCAGCCTGGCGTGAAACCAGCATCTCTCAACACTGAACGCAAGGTGGCGCTGCTCAGCCGCAGAGGGTCGCTCAGCTGCAGGGCCAGTTGCTCCGGATCGTCAAGGACAGGCAGGAGCCGGGCGAGATAGGCCGAGTACAGTCCCGTGCCGATGCGCTTGAAGGTGCGAGTAGCGTTGGCGTGCAGCCTGTCCCGTTCCTCCCTGAGGATACGGGTGGGGTCGAGCGCGTGGTTGGTCTGGACTACGAACAGCCTTTTGCGCAGCTCGTCTTCCAGACCCTGCTCGTTGCCGTTGAGGCTGAACACCATAGGCGCCAGAACATTCTCGCCATCGTGCATCTCGGCCGTGTTTTTGATGTCGCTGGCTAGGTTCGTGATTTTCGTTCGCTCCACGTCGTTGAAGTACACCGGCAGCCGCCCACTCTCAGCCATCAGGCCGCGCAGGCTGCGTTTCCCCAAATCCTGCCCAGGCCGCTCGACCCCGTTCGAGCCGACCATGCTCCGCAGGAAGACCCGTGTCGCCGTCGTCTTGCCGCTGCTGCTCTTGCCGAGCAGCACGGCGTACAGCGGAAACTTATGGGGACTGTGATCACGCCGAAGGCCTTCGGCGAGGAGATCGGACATAAAGGGGCTGACGTACAGCCAGGAGATGAAGGCGAAGTAGTCCTGCTGAAGCACCGACGGATCACCGTCGCCACTGAAATGCGCGTAACCCTCGAAGAAAGATGTCAGCCGGGCAGCATCTTCCCTGAGGCCAGCTGGATCGGCTTCTGCCTCGACCCGGAATCCGCTGCTGCTGACCAGGGCGCTTCCTTCCCGGTCGAGGCGCAGAACGCCCTCCGCCTCCCGCTGCGCCTTGCGGTCACGGAGCACCCGCGCCACGATCGGCAGGTTCTTGAGTTCCAGGACAACCTTGCTCTTGACCTTGGTCACGGCTTCCTTGAATGCCGGGCCGTACTCCTGGGTGAGGCGCTCGAAACGCACGTCCCGAGCGGGAGCCGTGATCAGCACCAGCACGGCGATGATCAGCGGAGCCTTGCGGGCCTCCTGCAATAGGGGCAAGTCGGCAGCGGTCACCTGCTTGACGTTGGCGGGCACAGTCAGAACCTGCGTCTTGGCATGAAGCCGTTCGTACTCGCCTTCATAGTGTGACCAGGCGCGGGATTGGTCGTCGAAGGCGATGAACTGCTCATGCTGCCCTTCGGTGGGCACGCTGGCATCGTTGAGGGCGCGGTCACTGAGGTTGGCGCTGCCGGTGACGACGCGAGTTTTCCCTTCGCCTTCGAGCAGATACAGCTTGGCATGGCTGACGGCTTCCTTCAGCACCAAGACGCGGACGCTGCCGTCCTGCAGCCGGCGCAGCAGGTCGGCATGTTTGCCTACCGCTTCCGCTTCCTGATGCAGTTCCTCCAGCAACAGATGCTGGTAGGAGGCGATCGACGCCAGGCTGGCCGTGACCTTCGGTTCGCCCATAATGACTTCGAGTTCCGCGACCTGCTCCATCAGCCAGAGGACCGTGCGCAGGCTGGCACTGTACGTCACGACGCGGGCACGAGTAAAGCCTCGAAACAGGTCACGGTGGAACGGTTGTGCACGCTCGAACGTGGCGAACACGACCTGACTGCTCTGGGTGTCCTCGAACAGAGACATGGGTTCCTCCACTACGGGTAATGGGCAGTGCAAGCACGTACCCTACCTATAAAGTTTTAGACAGGAAGCCGCGCTTTTTTAGCGGGCGATGCATACCCCAGTACCCTGTCCACGTCCAGAGGGTGAAGATCGATAGCAGCGACAATTTGCCAATGAATTGCTCAGGATGGTGCACGAGCACGACGAGAGCCCCAAAGACCAGAACGAGCTGAAGAAAAGACCCTAGCCGCGTCATGCGTAACCAAGGAAGATCTACTCCCAGCCCCGTTCGGATCAAACCACCCGCGTAGACCAGAAATATGGCCGCACTGGCCAGCCACCGCAGGCTGTCCCCGGTCCAGCCACCCAGGATGAGGAGGGTAAGCAGGTAAGTGACGAAAAGAAATGACGCGATGCCCCAGATCACTTTGCTTTGTAACAGCAGGAAGCGGTCGAGCAGCTGCACATGCACAGCGTCTTCAGGTCGGACCTCAAACGGCGCACGCAGCCGGAAGGCGGCCGGCAGGAAGGTCAAGGCGTGCAGGAAAAAGCGGGGCGTATGGTCGTAGTCTGCGAGCCAGTCATTGAGGTAGCGATCACGGCGGTCCTGCGCTATGAAGCGGGTCATGACACGCAGCAGAAGAGTCCGTAGACACTGGTTCATGCCAGAAGTCCCCAGAAGGAGAGGGCCCGACCACTTCCCGAAGGCAGAGCGGGAGCAGCGCGCAACTCCCGCTCTGCCAGTTCAACTCCGGAGGCCGTGAGCTTGTAATACCGGCGTTTCCGGCGCCCTTCGGCTTTTTCGTCGATGTCTTCCAGTTGAGAAGTCAGAAAGCCGGCGCGTTCAAGACGGTCAAGGGCAGGGTAAAGAGCGCCGTTGCTGAGGTTGGCCGCACGGCCGAGTTCGAGACCATAATGTGGTTTGTCGAATTCGGCGTAGATCAGTGCGAGGAGGCGCAGAATGGTGAGTGATATGCGAAACTTACCCATAGTCAAACTATGACTGTACCCATAGTCAAAGTCAAGAGGTGGGGAAGAAGAATTCCTCGGACCGCTGTACCACTCGAATTGGGCAAGGTAAGCGCGGCCATCCATTCGTAACTGCTCAGCCCAGGGCAAATGCATGCTGAGCAGTCCTGCTACCCTCAGGGCTCATGATGACCGACGTCTCTCCCATGCTTCAGGCGCTGACTCGCCACGTGGCCCAGCATCCGCACCTCAAAGCAGCCTGGCTCAAAGGCAGTCAGGCCCGCGGAGACGCCGACCGCCACTCCGACATTGATCTGTGTCTGTGGCTGGCACCAGAACACGCGGAGACCTTCCGAGCCGAACTGGAGCCCTGGCTGGCCCAGTTGTACCCAGTGGTCCGGTTTCACATCCTCTTCGACGCCATGGTGAGCGCTCTCCTACAACTCGTCCCCGATGAACTGCTGGCGCTACATCTGTTTCTCGACACGGGCGATGCGCCCAACCTGGAGCCGGGCCACCATCGCCTGCTGTGGGACCGCGACGATGTGGTGACCTTCAAAGCTGACGAAGTTGTTTCGCTTGAGGTCATGCGTGAGGAACTGGACGTCGCCTTGCGCTACTTCTGGACGCTGTTCCTGTCGTTGCCGGGAATCGAGCGCGGCGAACTGATCTCGGCGGTGGCCCGACTCAGCCACCTCACGGGACAATTGGTGATTGTCTGCGGCCTGGGACGGGGCCGACCCAGACGCATTGGCGAAGACCGGGGCAACGTGTTACTGAATGATGACGAACGCCAGGCGATCGAGCTGGCGCTGACGCTGCCAGAGATCACCCCAGTGGCGTTGGTCCGCAGCCATCTTCGCTTGGCCGATCTGCTGCGCGTCAACGGTCGAGCCGCTGCTGAGTCCTTGGGCACCAAGTATCCCGAGGAGCTTGAAGGCGCTGTGCTGGCCCATGTTCACCGTGAGTTGGAGCGGCAGGGCCTCAGCCTGCTGAACTGAGTCACATTCCATACCGGAATCAGGGTTCAAGAGTTTGACAACCCTCATGCACCGTTTTGAAGGGTCATGAAAGTGTCGTTGCTCTAGGAAAACGTGAACAAGGGTCAACCGCAACTGCTGTGCCCAGTACGTGTCGTTCCCAAATAAAGCTCTTCCCCGACGATATGTTTGCCGTTGAAGGTGTAGTTCAGACGAATCACGGCCTTGTTCCCTGTGATCAGCAGCGTGTTCGCCAAGACACAACTGCGGTACACCACGTTAAGCACGACCTGTCCCTTCGGCAGGTGACCTTTCCAGACTCCACGCTGTCTTGCATCCAGAGCGGCGGTGCGCGTGGAGAAACGGCCAGGTGCAGCTGGGACGACGTTTAAAGTCAAGCGTGGGCCCTCCCCAGACGTGGTACTGGGTTTTACGTCGTAGTGAATTTCGATGGGCGTTGCGGTGCCACGGAAATCGGTAGGGAAGAAGGGGAAGCTGAAGAGCCGATTCTGAAGAGGCTGTTGCTGCGTGAGACCGGCACACGTTGTGACCAGTACGCCGAAGGGGAAAAGCATAGGAAAACATCGGCGCATGCCGCTATTTTACTGCGAATACGGGTTGACGGGGGCAGGGAAGACATGACTCCTGTAAGCGCAGAGGAGCCCTTAGACTGCTCTGAATATGACCAGACTCAACGGCTCCTCTTCCAAAAGCCGCGTTGTTTTGATTCTCGGTACACTGGTGGCCCTGCTCCTGATCGGTGTCATCGCTTGGGCGGTGCAGCGCGACCAAACGACCCCTACACAGACCAGCGCCAAGACCTTTGACCTGACCGGCCAGCCGTTTCTGGGCAAGGCCGACGCGCCGGTAACCGTCGTGGCCTTCGAGGATTTCAAATGCCCAGTCTGCAAGAACTTTGAGGAAAATGACCTCCCTCAACTCAAAGCGAAGTACCTCGACACCGGGAAAGCCAAGTTTTATCTTCTCGATTTTCCTTTCCTAGCTCAGAAGTATTCTCTTGATCCGGATGATTCGGAACTCGCCGCTCAAGCCGCTGAATGTACCTACGATCAAGCTGGGAATGACGGCTACTTTGGAATGGCGACCCTTTTGTTCCGAGCTCAGGGCAACGAAACCGAGGTGTGGGCCACCAGGGATAAGCTGCAAGAACTGGCGGGGAGCGTAGACGGCATTGATCCGGCCAAGTTCAAAACCTGCCTGGAGAGTGATGCGACCAAAACCAGGGTGGACGCGGATGAAACGCAAGGCAATGACGCTGGCGTAAATGGAACGCCAACTGCTTATGTGAACGGCGTTTTGATTCCCGGCGTTCCTACCGTTGCGAGCGTGAGCGAGGCCATTGATACTGCCCTTGCCAAGAAGTAAGTGCATCTGATAAGCGCGACTTAGTAAAGCAGGCGCTGAGTCATCACTCTCAAGGTCAGTGACGGCTGCGTGCCAATTCAGCGGCTGCGGCGCATGTGCGACGGGCTGGCCGTGTTCGCCTCGACCAACGTTACGCAGGGCACTTTCGCCGTCGTTTCCGTGAGTCGCCAGCTGATCACGGCCAGAACAGAAACCCTCGCTGAACCCGCGCTGCTGTTTGGTCCGGCAGGGATGGTGCTGAATCAATCCACCGGACTCAAGCTGACGACGTCCACCAGGCCAAGCTGGACGGCTCCGACGCTCAAACAGACGCTGGATCTGGACGTCAACGCGCTGTATTTGAACAACAAGACGTACTCGGTCGAGGGCAATGCTCAACTGGATGGACAGAACCTGAGCGCGGAAGGTCAGCGACCGGACAGTACGACGTGACCTTCAAGCCTCAATACCAGGTCCTGCCGCGACCGGTTGGCCTCAATCAATTTTCAGGGGCAGCAGGCTTCTCCAGTCTTTACGCAGCAGGCGCTGGCGGCGGTCACCGGCATCGACCAGGCGCAGGTCAGCAAGGCCAGGCCCACACGGAGGCAATGATGACGACGCTCAGCAGGGTGCACGCACTCAAACAGGCAAGCTGGACAGATACAGTCAGCCCAGCACAGGCTGATGTACTTTCGCAGGCCAGGAACCAGGTTCAACAA
>Ga0160427_10001667_pt1 | contig 13572 bp, 11 predicted proteins | sample SolpanmetagenomL_FD_108194 | JGI IMG/M metagenome (GOLD analysis project Ga0160427, IMG submission 108194) | Solar panel surface microbial communities from Lawrence Berkeley National Laboratory, California, USA - L | ecosystem: Engineered > Built environment > Solar panel > Unclassified ...
CACGTGGCACATCGCTTCCTGGGCAAGGCCCTGAAGACGATGCGGAACTGGCCGCCAGTTTCGATTACGACGGACAAGCTCGGCTCCTATACGAAGGCGATCCAGCGCTTGCAGCGCGATGGCCGTCTTTCAGATGACGTGACGCACCGAACGTTGAAATACCTGAACAACATTATCGAAGCCGACCATGGCGTGCTGAAGCAACTAATCAGGCCGGCCCGTGGGTTCCAGACGATGAAGACGGCATACGCGACCATCAAGGGTTTCGAGATCATGCGGATGATACGTCGCGGCCACTGCATTCTTCGAGAGCCGGGTGCCGCAGGCGAGGTCCGCTTCGTCAACAAGCTATTCGGACTGCCCGCATAACGGCGCCAATTATAGGGCCGAAACGTCCCTCAGGAGTTAATGCAACAAAGCCGAATTAAGAGGTCGCTTCTCAAGCACAGCATGGATCCCGACGGCGCGAACCAGGGATATCTGCGACATATAATAACTTACCAATTCAGCGACACAGCCCGTCACCGCCGCTTACTTCCTGCATTCCGTTCCCGAAAAGGATTGAGAAACGGCAACGGGGCTGCATAAGACAAGGAGCAGGCGTTAAGTGCACACTCCCCTGCCAAAGCGGCTCCGGAAGAGCAGTATCAAGCAATGCTTGTTGCGATCAAAGGTTGATGATCCAGATGTCCATACCCGGCTACGAAATCTCGCACGATCCCGCTCGCTTAGATTTCGACGTAATTCATACCTTTCTAAGCGTAGACAGCTATTGGTCGAAGGGCATCCCGCGTGACGTTGTCGAGAAGTCCATAGCGCATTCGTTGTGCTTCGGGGTCTATCAGGGCGCTGCACAGATCGGCTTTGCCCGTGTGGTCTCTGACCACGCCACCTTTGCACTACTCGCCGACGTGTTCGTGCTGGAAGGCCACCGCGGCAAGGGTATCTCGAAATGGCTCATGCAGGCCGTGACGGCACATCCCGACCTGCAAGGATTGCGACGGCTGCTTCTGCTGACCTCCGATGCACATGAGCTGTATCGAAAGTTTGGCTTTACGGAAATTGGTAATGCTTGGCGATTTATGGAGGTGCTGAAGCCGGACATCTATGCAGGCTGATTGCGCGGAGTTTTCGAGGCACCTGTCGATACCTAATCCGAGTTGATGGTAATCGGACAACCTTTCTCAACGAACGTGCAGCGGGAAGGCCGGCGCTGGTTGGGGCAAGATCGCGACGGCAGGTGCCGCTTTCCCGAAATTACCTGACGGAGATGGAGAGACGAGAACAGTTCGGATGCCGTCATGGTCGTTACCAACACCGCAAGTTACGTCCGGCTCCACTCGACCGCCGAGTTGAGGTCGGTGCAAAATAGAGACATCTGCGACGTCTGAAGGCTCACCAATTTAGTCAGGCAAACCGTCAACGCTGTCTTCGAGTCAACCCGGGCATCGTGACCTTTACCGGCGCTGCATTTGAATCAGCGCGATCATTCTAGTGACGGCGACGATCTGTCTTCTTGGGAGCGTCTCCAATCTATTCACTGACAGCAGGAGCCAGGATGAGGACATGGGCGCGGGTCAGGCAGTTACAGCGACTGATAAAGGCGTCTTCCCACCGAGCGACACAATTGCGCCTTCAAGCTTCGGTTTACGTCCCGCCAGAACGGAGATGATGCAATCGGCGGCGCCGGTCGCCATGGCGGCCGCGCCATTCGGCGTGTTGGCAGCGATGTGCGGTGTGGCGATCACGTGAGGGTGGCGGCGCAGCGGATTGGCGTCCGGCAACGGCTCGGTCTCGAACACGTCGATGGCCGCGCCGGCCACGTGCCCAGCCTCCAGCACGGCCAGCAGGTCCGTTTCATTGACGATGCCGCCCCGCGCAGCGTTGATCACCAGCGCGCCTGGCGGCAGCAGCTTCAACATGGCGGCATCGATCATGCCCCGCGTGACGTCGTCGAGCGGGCAATGGAGCGAGAGGATGCTGACCTGCGGTAGCAACTCCGCCAACGACGCGACCCGCGTCCCTGGGCCGGGCAGCACGTCACTTTTCAGAAGCGGATCGTACGCCAGCACGGTCATGCCGAACGCCTCGGCGTAGCGCGCAACCTTGGAGCCGATCGCGCCGTAACCGACGATCCCGATCGTGCGACCCTCGAGGTCGCGCGTGTGGCGTGACGTCTTCTCCCACAGCCCGGCGGCCATGCCTGAGGCGATCGATGGCAAATCCTTGGCCAACGCCAGCAACAGCGACCAGGTGTGTTCGGCGACCGCGCGGGAGTTGGCGCCAGCAGCGCGGGTTACGGTCAGGTCGCGGGCGGCGGCGGCGGCGATGTCGATGCCGTCCATTCCCGCGCCGTGCCGCGCCACCATGCGCAGTTCGGGCGTCCCGGCATCGAGCACGGTGCCGTTGATGAAGCCCTGGCGGTGCAGCAGGGCGACCGGCCGATGCTCGGTCAGCGCCGCGACGAGTTCCGCCTCTCCCGGGTAGCCGGTGGTGGTGATGACTGCGTAGCCCGCTTCTTCGAGCATGGCGACCGCGGGGGCGGCGAGGGCGGCGGCGCTGACCAGCACCGTGGGGCGACGATTGGGGGAGGGGGTCGTGTCAGGCATGTTCTGTCTCTCAGCCGATGATTTCGCAGTTGAGTCGGCGCAGCGTCTCGTCCACCCATCCGGCGTCGTGCGTCCCCGCCTGGATGTTGCCGATCTGCTTCTGCTCGGCGGCGAACTTAGCCTGAGCGCCGGCCAAAACCGTCTCCAGGTCGGCGAATGGCACGCAGAGTATGCCATCATCGTCGCCGAGGATGAGATCGCCCGGCGCGATCACCATGCCGTCGATGGCAATGGACACATTGACCTCGCCGGGCCCGTTCTTGTAGGGACCGCGATGGGTCACGCCCGCTGCGAACACCGGGAAATCGTGGGAGCGGATATAGCCGGCATCGCGGATGGCGCCGTTGATCACCACGCCGGCGACGCCGCGCCGTTCCGCCTGCATCAGCATCATCTCGCCCATCAGCGCGTTGGTCAGGTCGCCGCCGGCGTCGACGACGATGACGTCACCGGGCTCCGCCATGGCTATCGCCTTATGCATCATGAGATTGTCGCCTGGCGGCGCCTTGACCGTCAGCGCCGGGCCGGCCAGTCCGCCAGCGCGGTGCATCGGCCGCAGCCGGGCGCCGCCGGCGGTTAGCCGGGACATGCTGTCGCTGACATTGGCCACCGGCAGCTCGGCAAATCGCTTGACCATGTCGGTATCTACTTTGCGCTGCCGCGCGAGAACGCGAAAACCCGAAGGCATGAGGAGGGCTCCTAGTGAGGCAGAGGGTTGTGAGGCTGCCCGCCGATGTGATCCGGTAGGCGATAGACGCGGCGGGCCGTGCCGCTGAACAGGGCGGTCATTTCGGAAGCGGATGCGCCGGCAGCGAGGCGCTTGAACGCGTTCCACAGCACACCGTAGCTGCACATGCCCTTATCGACGGGAAAATTGCTTTCGAACATGCAGCGATCGGCGTCGAACAGCTCGATCAGGCTGTGCACGTAAGGTCGCCACGCATCGGCGAGTTCGATCGAGCTTGGCGCCTGTTCCTGCATGTCGAAATCAAAGCCGCCGACGCGCATTGCGAGGCCGCCGAGCTTGACGGTGACGTTCGGCAGCCCTGCCAGGATCGCCATGTCGGCGCGCCACGCCGGGAATACCTCCGCGCGCTTGTCGCGGAACGGGCCGATCCCGAGTGGGCCGCCGCAATGGTCGACCACGATGGAGGTCTGCGGGCACGCTCGCGCCAGCGCGGTGACTTCGGCGAGCTGGGTGTGATAGGCCCAGACGTCGAGCGAAAGCCCCATGGTGCCGACCAAGTTGGCTCCGCGGCGGAACCCGTCTTCCATCAGGATGCCCTCGGGCGGCGGCTGTGGGTTGCTGCGGATCTCCGGGTCCGGGTGCGCCGCGGTGGTGTTGCGGATGCCCCGTAGCCGCCCGTTGCCGGCCGCCACCAGTGCTTCGAGCACGGGCTGCGCGGCGTCACCGAGGCGGAGGTCGGCATATCCCACGATGCCGGCGCAGGCGCGCGCTGGGCCGTAGATCCCGCTCGCCGACTGGGCGGCCGCGCCGTTGGCAAACTCGACCTCGCCGACAGGGCGCAACGGTTCGGGTCCATCGGCGCGATACATCGATCGGGCCTGGACATACACGGTGGCCACGATTTGATGGCCGGTCGCAATGTCGGCCGCCAGGTCGGGCAGGAGATAGCGGTGTTCCGGCCGGTCCCAGAGGTGGTGATGGGCGTCGACGATCGGCAGCGCCGGGTGAAGCGCTTGCTCCGTAGTGGTGGACAGCCAATCGGGGCGGACCGACACGTGCGGTGACGTGGTGGCAGTCTGGCCCGTCATCGCAGAACCCGGCCTTTGGTCTCCGGCATCGCGACGACGACCAGCAGCGCCAGCACAAAGGCGGCGATGGTGGTCCCAAGTCCGGCCTCCATGCCACCGGAGCCGGAGGCGAGCAGGCCGATCACGCTGGGCGCCAGGAAGCCGCCGATGCGGCCACCGTTGTAGATGATGCCCATTACGAGGCCACGCGCAGAGGTGTCGGGGATCAGCTCCGCGATGAATGGACCCATGCCGGCGAAGATGCCATTGACCGAGAAGCCGGTGAAGAAGATTGCCACGATCAGCGTCGCCGCCGGCCCGAACACATAAGCCGACACCGCGACGATGCCCACGCAGATATAAGCCATGAACATCGGCCTGCGGCCGAGCCGATCGACGAACGCGGCGAACACCAGGAAGCCGGAAATGGCGCCGAGCTGCAACGAGAGTACGTAAGGCAGGCTGCGCAGGAAATCGAAATGCTTCACCGTGGCGAGGAAGGTCGGGGTCCAGTTGAACACGCCCCAGAACACGTATTGCAGGAAGAAGATGAAGGCGAAGGCCAACGCTGCATTCCGACGCGAACCGGGCGGCAAGATGCTCTGCATCGTGTTGGCTGATGCGGCCGAGCCGGTAGCGCCTTGACTTCGGGCAAGCCAAACCGGGGATTCCGGCGTGCGGCGCGCCACGAAGAACAGGATCACGGCGGGCATTGCACCGATGAAGTAGAGCGTGCGCCACCCTCCATGGTCGAGACCACCGTGGATGGCGGCGACCAGAGCCGAGGCGCCAATCGCGATGATGGCGCCACAGGGCAGGCCCATCTGCATGAGCGCCCCGCCGCGCCCGCGATGCTTTGGTCCCCAGCTTTCGGCAACGAGCGCCGCGCCGGCCGTCCAGGTGCCACCCATCCCGAGCGCGCCGCAGAAACGCAGCGCGCCAAGCCACCAGGCCGACGGTGCGAAGCCGATGAGACCCGAGAAGCAGGAATACACCAGTATACACAGGAAGGCGGTGCGCACGCGACCGAGCCGGTCGGACACGAAGCCGAACGCGATCCCGCCGAGGATCTGTCCAGCGGCTGTGGTGCTGATCAGCGCGCCGGCCTCCGGCCGGGTCAAGCCGAATTCGGCGGTCAGCGCCGGCAGTGTCAGGGACAGCATGAACGAATCATAGGATTCGAACATCCAGCCGAGCCCGGCAAGCGCGAGAGCCCACCATGCGGCAGCGCTGATCCGATCGACAGAACCATCAGGCGGCAGAGCAGCTGGCGTTCCGCCGGCAGTCTCGAGCGTGCTCATTGCATTACCGCAGGAACAGGACTGTGGCTCATCGTGAATGATCGCCTTCCCTTTGCCGCGCTATTGCGCGTTTTCTTAAGCCGAACTGGGCCGATTATGCCTTGCTACTACCGTCCATTTCTTCCGGGAGTCAACGATATAGAACGCCGTTCTATTTTGCTAACTCCTGTATAGATACGAGCGCGCTTTAGGCCGACCAGGCCTCCAGCGTCGCTTGGGCGCATTGGTTCATCACCGTCAACGCCCGCGCCGTGGCATCGACACCGGTGACGAAGGCGTTTTTGCCCGAGGACTGGCTCGCCGCGAGCTTGTCGATCGCCTCGTCGAAGCCACTGTGGTTGGAGATGAACACGTCCGCCTCGCGCTGCTGGGCGATGTCGCGCATGCGGGCCGAGGCGTCGATGTAGCTGTGCATCCGCTGCAACCGATCGGGCCGGCCGCCGAAATTGAAGCCGGTTCCGCCCCACAGCAACGCCCGGTGCTCCCGGCCACCCTGCCTTACGGTGAACAGCAGCGAGAGCGTGCCCCACGTATGACCCGGCGTCAGGAACGCCTGGACCGTCGTGTCGCCGAGCGTCACCGTCTCGCCATCGGCGATGACACCGTCGCGTTGCGGCGGGCGGCCCCACTCGGGTGCGTCGAACTCGAGCTTGGTCTCCATCATTGTCCAGTCGGCCTCGGACATGATGACCTTCGGCGCGGCGAAGCGCTTGACGTAGCCGAGGCCGCCGTAATGGTCGCCATGGCCGTGCGTCACGATCGCCAGCTTGATGTCGGCCGGTTCCAGGCCCATGCGGCGCATGCCGGCGCCCAGCACCCGTTCCGCCTCGTCGTCATTATTGAGCGCGTCGATAAGGATCAGGCCTTGGGAGGTTTTGAGCACCCAAGCGCTCACCCATTTGGCACCGACGAAGTATAGGTTGTCGAATGCTTGGCCCGGTGGAGGAACGGGCTGGTTGATCAGCCCGGAAAGGGAAATCGCCGGCGCAGACGGTGGGGCCAAGGCGGTATTGCCGAGCTTCAGGTAGGAACCGAGATCCGACCCTGCCGCTTGCCGCGCAAGTTCCAGATGCTGTTGCACGACCGCTGGTGCCGCGCGCGCGGCACCTCGGGGAACAAGCGCAATGGCGCAGCAGGCGCACCCCATGGCCAACAAGCTGCGCCTCCCCGGTAGTATTGCTTCTGCCCGCAAGCTTGGCTTCGGGTTCTGCTTTCTGCTGAACAACATGCTGTTCTCCTTTCAGAATGGAGCAGACCCGGCTGATTGTCAGGCGCGAGCGCAGGGCTCGCCGGGCGCGACGTATGGATGGTCTAGACGGGCCGGCCGAGCATGCCGTCCAGGCCGATCCGGAGGGCGTCGTTGCGCCCGTCGGACTCGGCGGCGACCAGGAAGCGCGGCTCCAGTGGGGTCAAAGCGGCGCGTGATAGGGAACTGGGCTCGCGGATTGAGCGCGTCCTCGGTCGCGACTGCTCCTGCCGAGATAGCCGCGGTCGGGTGGCCGTTTCCCGCTGACCAGCGGGCGACCGCGCTTTGCGTGTTCGCCACCCTGCCTCTCAGCCCTTAGAACTGATACAGGACGGTGGGATTAGTGACCAAGATCTTCTGGCGCACTGCAGCATCAGGCGCCCAATCGGCGAGTAGGTCGAGCAGGACGGCATCGTCCGGCTTGTTGTCGACCGGTCTCGTCGGGTGCGGCCAGTCGCTGCCCCATACCAGGCGGTCCGGTGCGTGCACCACTAGGCCGCGGGCGACAGTCCCGACATCGGCGTAGCTGGGCGCACCGATCTTGGACGTGGTGTAGGGGCCGGACAGCTTCACCCAGGTCCGCCCGCCATCGAGCATCTTTAGAATCTGCGCATAGCCGGGATGGCTTACACCGGCCGGTTGCGGAATCTGCCCGATGTGGTCAATCACGATGGTCGAACGGATCCGCGAGAAGAGGTCACGCCGCGCCACGAGGTCGTCACCGGTGACGACCAGTTCGACATGCCAGCCGAGTTGCTCGACGCGAGCGGACAAGGGTTCCACCATCTCGATCGGGACGCCGCCCGGCAGCGTGCTGACGAAGCGAAGTCCCCGCACACCCACCTTGTGCAAAGCTTGTAGCTGATCGTCGGTAACGCTGGTGTCGCAGATCACGACGCCACGCGCTTGCGGCCCGAAGGCGGCTAGCGCGTCGAGGATGTCGGCGTTGTCGGTGCCGTAGGTGGAAGGCTGGATGATGACGTGGCGCCGGGTCCCAAGCCGCTTCTGTAGCAAGCGGTAGTCGTCCACGGTAGCATCAGGCGGTCGCAGGGTCGCCGTCGGGCTGAGCGGGTATCGCGTATCATAGACATGGTGATGGCAATCCGTTGCATCGGGCGGCAGGACCAAAGTCGGCCGCTCCGTGCCGGACGACCAGGGCACGCTCTGGGTAGAAGCAGGTTGCGCGCCGGCTCGGGCGGATATCAGCGCAAGACAAGCGGTCGACAACAATTTCCGCCGTTGCCAGGGTATTCTCGACGGGCTCATAGCTTTGGTTTCCCCCTCGATTGTTCCGGCATCGAGTGTGCGTGCCGTGCATTGTTGGCGTCACGTTGCGGTTTGTCGGCCTCCGATGTCAACATCGCGAAACGCCATTCTATTGTTTGCATCAGCATCAGCAAAATGGCGTTCTATTCCCTTGCTATCGAAATTTGCGCCGCTTAAGCATTCTGCAACGAAGAACATGACCGCAGGGTAGCGGGTAGCCGGGAGAGTTGACGTGGCGGACGAGACGCTGGCGGACCAGAACATTGAGCGGGGCGCCATGCGCGCGATCGCGCTGCGCTTGGTTCCATTTCTGATGCTCTGTTATTTCTTCAATCTTTTGGACCGATCGAATATCGGCATCGCCTCGTTACAGATGCGGCCGCAGCTTGGCTTGTCTGCGGCGGCATACGGGCTGGGTGGCAGCTTGTTCTTCGTCGGCTATTTCCTGTTCGAAGTGCCGAGCAATCTCATGCTGCAGAAATACGGTGCCCGACGCTGGCTCGCACGCATCATGATTTCCTGGGGCATCATGTGTGTGCTGATGGCCCTGACGCGTGGCCCACTCTCCTTTTACGCCCTTCGCTTCCTGCTCGGCGTCGCCGAGGCCGGCTTCTTTCCCGGCATCGTGCTCTACGCAACGTATTGGTTTCCGTCCCGCTATCGCGCGCGCATCGTCGCCCTATTCTCCATGTCGATTCCGATGGCGAGCTTCATCGGTTCACCGATCTCCGCCGCGCTGCTGCAAGCCGATGGCGTTCTGGGCCTGCATGGCTGGCAGTGGGTCTTCGTCGCCGAAGGCATCCCGACCGTGCTGCTCGGCATCGCCTGCTTCCTCGTACTGCCCGATCGGCCCGCGGACGTGACGTGGCTCGCGCCCGAACAGCGCAGCTGGCTGTCCGGCACATTAGCGACGGAGGCGGCATCAGCCCGCAAGGTCGAAAAGACCGGGCTACTCGATCTCGTTCGCAGCCCGATCATTTGGGGTCTGGCGATCGTGTGCGGCGCCAGCTCTGCCGCCAGTTCCAGCCTCTCGGTATGGCAGCCGCAGCTGATCAAGAGCTTCGGCCTCACGAATTTCCAAGCCGGCCTCGTCAACTCGATCCCCTATGGGTTCGCCGTGGCACTGATGATGTTCTGGGGCGTCCATTCCGACCGCACCGGCGAGCGGCGCTGGCATACAGCGGCGCCGTTGCTGGTGATCGCCATCGGGCTGCTGGGCGTATCGTTCTCGACGGCGTCGCTCCCGGTGACGGTTGCGCTGCTAAGCTGCGTGCTGGTCGGCTACTCCTCCTTCAAGGGGCCGTTCTGGGCATTCACCGCGTCCACCTTGTCGCCGGCTGGAGCGGCGGCCGGGATCGCCGGCATCAATGCGTTTTCCAACCTCGTGGGCGGCGGCATGGTATCGCTGGTCGGCCTCGTGCAGGACGCGACTCACAGCTACGCGCTCGCGCTGTTGCCGATCGTTGTCCTGGCGCTGCTTGGGGCGGGTATCGTGCTGATCATTAGCCGCCAATCGTCGGCCACCCTTTCCGCGGGCATGTCGCAAGCCGACTAGCAATATTGGAGGTAACGACCGTGTCCACGGCAACCCTGCCCACTGACACCGCACCCGGCATCGAGCAGACCACGATGCGTCGCGTGATGCGTCGCCTGATCCCGTTCATCTTCGTCTGCTACGTCGTCGCCTATCTCGACCGCATCAACATTGGCTTCGCCGCCCTGCAGATGAACCGCGACCTCGGGCTGACCTCCACCATCTTCGGCTGGGGCGCGGGCCTGTTCTTCCTCGGCTACTTCGTCTGTGAGCTGCCCAGCAACCTCATGCTTCAGCGCGTCGGCGCCCGGCGCTGGATCGCCCGCATCATGATCTCCTGGGGGCTAGTCTCGGGATTGACCGCCTTCGTCACCGGTCCAGTCTCGTTCTCGATCATGCGATTCATCCTGGGCATGGCCGAGGCCGGGTTCACCCCGGGCGTCTACCTGTTCTTCACCTTGTGGTTCCCTGGCAAGTGGCGGGCGCGGGCGACGGCCGCGTTCCTGGTCGGCATCCCGGTCGCCAACATGGTCGGCTCGCCCATCTCCGGCGCCTTGCTGACGCTGCACGGGCTGGGCGGCATTGCTGGTTGGAAGTGGCTGCTCCTGCTGGAAGCCATTCCCGCGGTCCTGCTCGGTATCGCCTGTCTATTCGTCCTGTCCGACGAGCCTAAGGACGCGACTTGGCTGCCCGAGAACGAGCGCGCTTGGCTGACCCGGCGCATGGATGCGGAAAAGGCCGAACTGGCGGCGCGCCACGGTAGTTCGCTGAAGGCTGCGTTCCGCAATCCGAAGCTGTTTGTACTGGCCTTTATCAATTTCTGCGGGATCTGCGGCTCGTTGGGCGTGGGCATCTGGTTGCCTCAGATCGTCAAGGGGTTCGGGCTGTCGAACCTTGCCACCGGCTTCGTGGCCGCCATCCCCTATGTCGCCGGCGCGGTCTGCATGGTGGCGTGGGCCCGATTGGCCGCGCAATCGCCTCGGCGGATCTGGTTCGTGGCCGGGGCACTGGCGATTGCCGGCCTTGGACTGGCCGCCAGCACCGGAGCCAGTCATCCACTGCCCGCCATGGTGGCGTTGAGCGTCACGGTTGTCGGCATCCTATCCTTTCAGGCGAGCTTCTGGGCAATCCCGTCCGACTTCCTGACCGGGCGAGCGGCAGCCGGGGGCTTGGCGCTGCTGGTATCCGTGGGCAATCTCGGCGGCTTCGTTGGGCCATTCATGATCGGTTACCTGAAGGACACGACGCAGGGCTTCACCATCCCGCTCCTCGCGATCGCCGCCATTCTCCTAATCGGCGCGGTTACTATGATCATCGTGGGCGACCCAGGCCGCTCACCAGCAACCAGCCGAGCCGCGTGAGCCCGGCGCTAGCGCGGTCGATGCGGAGCATCCTCCGCCTCGACGATCTTGAGCCGGCGGCAAGGCGACACCTGCCGCGCCCGATCTTCGGCTACGTGGCGGGCGCGGCGGAGGACAACCTGTCCCGCGACGACAACCGCGCCGCGTTCGGCGAATACCGTTTCGTCACCCGCATCCTGCGCGACGTGTCCGGCCGCAATCCGGCCACAACCCTGCTGGGGCGAACCTACGACATGCCGTTCGGCATCGCGCCCATGGGCATCAGCGCGCTGATCGCCTATCGCGGTGATCTCGTGCTCGCCCGGGCGGCCCGCGCCTTCAACATCCCCATGATCATGAGCGGTTCGTCGCTGATCCGGCTTGAGGAGGTCCACGACGCCTATCCCGACATGTGGTTCCAGGCCTACTTGCCCGGGGAGCCCGACCGAATTGCCGGCTTGGTCGACCGCGTCGCGCGCGCCGGGATCGAAACGCTGGTCCTGACGGTCGATACGCCGGTGTTGGCCAACCGCGAGAACAACGTCCGCGCCGGCTTCAGCACGCCGCTGCGCCCCAGCCTGCGCCTGGCCTGGGACGGACTGACCAGGCCCCGCTGGACCGTCAGCACCTTCCTGCGCACCTTGGCGCGACATGGCATGCCGCATTTCGAAAACTCTTACGCGACTAGGGGCGCGCCGGTCATGTCCGGGTCGGTGCTTCGCGATTTCGGCCGCAAGGACCATTTGAACTGGGAGCATGCCGACCAGATCCGCCGACAGTGGAAGGGGCGGTTAATTATCAAAGGAATTCTGCATCCGGATGATGCCCGGCGAGCGCGCGAGGCGGGCGCGGATGGCGTGATCATGTCCAATCACGGCGGTCGCCAGCTCGATGGCGCGGTCTCGCCGCTCCGCACGTTGTCCGCCGCCGTCGAAGCCGCCAGAGGCATCCCGGTGATGCTGGATTGCGGAATCCGGCGCGGCACGGATGTGCTCAAGGCGATGGCGCTGGGGGCGGCCTTCGTCTTCGTCGGCCGTCCCTTCGTTTATGCCGCGGCGCTCGGCGGCGAGCGCGGCGTCGAGCACGCGGCCAAGCTGCTAGGGAACGAGATCATGCGCGACCTAGGACTTTTGGGCGTGCTCTCACCAGCGGAGATCGGTCCCGATCAGCTACTTCGGCTCCCGCAAGCAGGGCAGGAATACACTCACAGATCCTAATCTGCACATGTCGGTGCCATTGCGTGCCTTTGCCAGCGCCGTGTTATCGTTTGTCCGAAAGCTCACCAATCTTCATGCTTGAGACATCATGGCGCAATGGAAGTCCGTCGAAATCCCGTTATCAGTCTCGGGCGTGCCATCGGCCGAACGAGCCCTGCAGATCTTGACGGCGTTCCGCCGCGGCGACAGCGCCCTTTCACTCGCGGAACTCGCTGCGCGAACGGGTCTGGTGAAGAGCACCATCATGCGGCTGGCCGTGTCGCTCCAGCGGTTCAGCCTGCTGACGCGCTTGCCGGACGGGGCCTATCGCCTGGGTGCCGAGACGTTACGGCTTGGGACGGCATACATGACCTCGTTTGATCTGGCCGACCACATTGTCCCCATGCTGGACCAACTGAAGCGAAACACCGGCGAGACCGCGTCGTTCTATGTCAGGCATGACGCTGGCCGGCTCTGCCTGTTCCGTGCCGAGAGCGACAGCCCCATCCGCATGCACGTCCAGCCTGGCGACATCCGTCCACTGGACGACTCCGCCGCCGCGCAGATCTTCCGCCACGTCGAGGCCGGTCGGGCCTTCGATGAGCTTGCCCTGCCGGTGTTCACATCGGGCGCCACGGATGCCCACGCAGCGTCGCTGGCGATGCCGGTCATGGCAGCCGATAGCGCATTGGCAGGTGTGCTGCTGGTTTCCGGCCCGGTTAGCCGACTGACGAAGGAACGTAGCGTAGAAATCGGTCCGCTGCTGGTCGATGCGGCTACGGCGCTGACGCGGGTTGGTGGCGGTGTGCCGCCTTCGATTAAGCCGGTCATCAAAGCGAAAAGCCGGCGTCGTGCGGCTTGAAACGACGTACAGAGAAGTCGTGAACGGAAACCAGGCGATGCTACCAGTCCGGGGCGTTTCGCCAGTGACACCATGACGTTCTTTGCGCCGCCGCGCCGGGTCGAGACGTCGGTGTTCACGCGCTTGCCCGACAGTTTCCGGACTCCGCGGCGCACCGCCTGGGCGGATGCCAACCAGGGCGGTCGCGTGATCGACTGCTTCCTCGAAGGGCCGTCATTCGACCGAGAGGGTCGGCTCTACATCACTGACATCCCGTATGGCCGCATCTTCCGGGTCTCGCCGGCGGGCGAGTGGGAGTTGGTTGCCGACTACGATGGCTGGCCGAACGGACTGAAGATTCACCGCGACGGGCGCATCTTCATCACCGACTACAAGCGCGGCATCATGTTGCTGGACCCGGCGAGCGGCACCGTGACGCCATTTCTGGAGACGGCCGCCAGCGAGAGCTTCAAGGGCGTCAACG
>Ga0160427_10001668_pt1 | contig 13562 bp, 12 predicted proteins | sample SolpanmetagenomL_FD_108194 | JGI IMG/M metagenome (GOLD analysis project Ga0160427, IMG submission 108194) | Solar panel surface microbial communities from Lawrence Berkeley National Laboratory, California, USA - L | ecosystem: Engineered > Built environment > Solar panel > Unclassified ...
ATGGATGGTCCAAGAATTTGTTTTATCGCCGGAGAGTCTTGTAATGCGTAGCAAAATGTAGCATCAAGCTCATTATCGGTGATATGTATGTATTTATGTATGATATGATTGAGAAGATTTGTACTGTCTGTATACAAGGGCATTGATGTTGTTTTAGCTATGCTCCGGTTCTGATGCTGTGTAATGTGTGTCACTTGACCAAAGATTGTGTTGTTTGAGTGGTGTGTTTGTGTTGTTTGCGCGGTGTGTTTGTGTTGTTTGAGCGGTATGTTTGTGTTGTTTGAGCGGTGCGTTTGTGTTGTTTGAGCGGTGTGTTTGTGTTGTTTGAGCGGTATGTTTGTGTCGTTTGAGCGTGGGCGTGCCGCTTGAGAGATGACGCGTTAGGTCAATCCCTAAATGGAAAGAGCGGAAAACACGCGAGGAAACAAGGACCTCGGATCAGAATATAGTGATTTTCACCAGCGGTCTGTTTTTTCTTCTCTCATTTTAAGACAAGGGTCTGTTTTCTTTCTGTTCCCATTAAAAAAAAACCAAGGTTGGTCAACTGAGAAAAAAACAACATATACACACAGACTTAAACTCAAAGTCTTAGTGACTCACGTGAGAATCAAGAATCATATGACCATGAAACACAAACCACTCCGAAAACTACCAATCGTTCTGAAAACTACGACTCACTCTGAAAACTACTAATACTCTGAAGACTAGTATCGCTCAGATATCTCGAAGATCACTGTGAAAAGTGACTAGGAAATCGCTTTTTATATCTTAGTGTTTCCATTCAAACCAAAAAAACAATTGGCAAAAACAATCTTCACATCCAGTTGCACCCAATTTCAGACTTTAGTTTAGTAAGCAGATTTTAAGATTCAAGTCGTACACCGATTTTCGAATTGGATCATCTAGTGGCGCTGACTTTTTCCGGTCGGACTTTCGGAGTCCGGAGTTGTAACAAAAAACAAACACAAAAACATACACAACACACAAGATCGCAAGATACCCTTTTCTTTTTGATTAAGAAACACTCCAGAAAGAACATACGACAAGATAAACACATGAGGATAAGAAAGAAACATGGACACAAAGTCAGAATCTTGAACACTTAGCTCACCAGAATCGAAAAATCGAAAGTAAGGGTATGAACAACCGATCGCTCTAGAAAACATAGATTCCCCCCGAGAACATTGAAAACATCTTAATCTTGACTTCAATGCTTGGCAAGAATCTAGAGATCAAAGGAACGTGCTTGTTCAGATCACTCTGGAAAATACGAATCACTCTGAAAATGTTAATAAATCATGCATAACTATCAGTCGCTCTGAAAACGATTCACCGCTCTAAAAACTATAAGCAGTCAATCATTCTGGAAAACTTTTATAAATGAACAAGCTATAACCCAGGACCTTGGGGTAGAGACCTAAGAGACGTCTAATAGTTCAGTAGGTACACACCGACGTTCCAAAGCTCAACGTCACAGCTTCGAATCAACATAAAGACAACAAACCTTTTTTTTGGACAAAAACATCACAAACAATCATACACTTTCCAGAGGGATTCAGGGTTTATAGACCGGTAATACCGGTTCAAAGCAAAACAGATTGGTCAGAAATCTCAACCAATCATTCGCATACACAACATAACCGTAACCCTAATAGTGTGGAAGCACTCAGATATTCATGGGAAAATATCACACATTCATGTCTCGACCTATTTTCCAGAGCAAGCTATGTTTTCACACCATGTTTTTCAGAGCGATATACTTAGAACCTTGTGTAGAACACTTTCAATTCTAGATTCTTGCAAGCACTGATACTCCGTACAAGATTCTAACTTTGTGACTTTGCTTTTTTACTTATGGATCCAGTGGAGATTGCTGCAATACTGATGATCACTAACCCTAACCCTGGGGAGATTCCAATCAGTTGCTTAGGATCGAAAGAGTGGTGTTTTCAAGGCGGTAAGACAGGCGATGTTGGCCGCTTGAACTTGATTAGGAGTTGGAAACAACTTCGTTGCAATCAAGCCATTGGATAGTTGATTGAACGGGCGAGATTCACACTGAGTCGTTTCTCCATGTTTGGAGTGTCACAATCCTCTCACGAATGTTTTGAAGAAGACTGACAAATTATGTATCGTATTGTGAATGAATCTGTGTAAGGATTCCTTGATAGGGAAATATCGATACCCTGAGTACAGAATGGTTTCAGGTATCACTTACTGATTAGCCTGTCATCATCGGAACATCGTTCAACAGCTATGAAAAGCCAAGGTACGACTCGGTCAGAATCTGATAGCAACCTGATGTTTTTTAGTGTTTGATCCATTCGAATCCATTGGAATACATCTACATCACATAGCAAAGATATCCAAACACTTGGTGAATCCGCCGTGTTTCTCTTTAGTAACTAGGTTGTCTTTTCAGTTCAACTGGTGTTTGCGCATGTTGCGGTACGAAATGACACGGGCATTACCGTTATCTTCCCACCAACAGATGCAGGTGAGGGGTCTGAGATACCAATAGTTGCTAAGGCACAATGCAAATATAGTACACAAGCTTGGAGACAGTGGAAACCACATTTTGTCCGTCTGCTTGCATGTTCAATATTCGATGGAAATACCGATCACAGTAAGTTTTTCAATTGCTGAAAAATACGATTGCTCAACTCCAAGCGGAATTCGTAAAGGATGACCTCCTCGCTCATCTCCAAATCATACATGTATCTATTCGGTCCAATGGAGTTAGTGCCTTGGGGAATACTTCAAAGACCGGTATTTTGTTTGAGGCTTTGCTATTCTATACCCCTAATGAATTTCGGTTTGCAGAGCGAATATCGGGTTTCTGCATCTGTCATTTTGCATTCCCCACTGGCTGAGCTTGAATCCTGAGAGTGAATGTAGTGTCATTTGTTTTAGTTTTTTAATTGCCTTCTGATGAGAACAAGAGGGTTTGAGTTTCAGAGTAACTCGTGAGTTTGAGTGTGATTCATAAGATCCGGAGTAATTCATAGCTTTCAGAGTGATTCATGAGTTTTTGCATTTCTGATTCACGACATCCATGGAAAGTCTGTTGTTAGCAGATTGAATCGTGAATCCCAGAGTGATTTGGTTCAAAGTGGCGATCACCCCAATAGTAGTAACTTATGTTTATGTGTTCGTTGAGCTCTGAGCTGTTGTGTTGACAAATACTACTGCCTCGATGTCTTAATCATTTTGGTATTAGCGATTTGTTTAGGTAATCGAATCTTGAAATCGAAACCTCAAATAGAACAATCACGAAAACGAACTTCGGGAAAATGCGCAAATCAGAAAAAGAAGGAAATCGCGCATTACATAAAAAGATAATCGAAATTAGAAGAGAGACCGAACATCAATCGATGTATTCAGGTGACACCGAGCCAAATAAGTGCCAGAACGAAAAGGCTGAACCTGCGGCACTTGGTAATCCTATATGGCCGCTCATCATAGTACTGTCCAGGCCTGTCATGATTCATCTTCGGAGAGCAAACGGGATGCGGAGTAATCAGTGTTGAAAGACCGCAGGTAAAGCTACTGCAGTTTGAGTCATTAGTGAGAAATAGCATAGCCTATTCATATTGAGAAGTATTCTAAACAAAGGCAGTGCGTGACTGGTGAGTTCCTGATCTCAGTAAAAAAAAACATAAAAAACATCCTTAATCTCAAGATTCAAACTCTGCCAGTGGGAAATACAGAATCGACAAAGCGTGAAACTTTGGAAACACCTGATCTCTCAAATGTGAGATTGCGCTCGATCTTCTCCCAGAATTAGGGAACATACTAATGCCAGAGGAAACAATGGGGCGTGTCGAACACACGATATCAAAGTTGTAGCAGAAGAAGAAGGGGTACATAATGAGGACGATACTGGTTCAGGGTTAAAGGGAGTCTATTCGAGGGAGGAAATGCATTGAGGATAGGGTGATTGGCTGGATCTCGAACTGAGTCTTAGAGTTGAGACTTGTTTTGAGACCGCTTTTCTAATTGAACGGAGCATGTGATATCACGAATGCTCAAGGTTGATCTCATTAACTGTGAACTTCCAATCAAAGATACGTCTGTGAATGATTTACAGAGTTCATCTCCGTACACTCAACTCAACTTGAGGTCTCGGTTTCTTGAGCAAAGCTCACAACGGCCTATCGAAACAAACAAGCCATTCGCGTTACCGAAAGGAGAGAGCGGAATTATGAACACACTCGATGGTAGATTTTTCGCTGCGCGCCGTACGGGAATTGAGATCTTACAAGCGACTGACTAGGCACCTTGAATGCAGTCTTGAATTTGGACTCAGTTGCTTAGTTTCTTTTTCTCAGATGACCAACCTTGTTTTTCTTTTTAAATGGAAACTAGGCTCCAAACTGATTTCCTACCTTTCAGAGTGATCTTCTAGATCTCTGAGACATTAGTACTTTTTAGAGTGTTCTTCTGGATTTCAGAGCGATACTAGTTTTCTGAGACATGAGTAGTTTTCGGAATGAGTCGCAGTTTTCAGAACGATTCGTAGTTTTCAGAGACATTAGTGGTTACCACAGTGCTTGCCTACCTTTCAGAGTGATCTTCTGGATCTCTGAGTGATACTAGTTTTCAGAGATATTATTAGTTTCCAGAGTGATTACCTACCTTTCAGAGTGATCTTCTGGATCTCTGAGCGATACTAGTTTTCACAGATGTTAGTAGTTTTCAGAGTGAGTCGTAGTATTCAGAAAGATTGGAAGTTTTCAGAGTGTTCTGTATATCATGGTCATATGATGACTCATTCTCAAATGAGTCACTAAGAAGAAAGACTTCTCAAAACACCAAAGATGAGGAAACGATACTCATCTAGAGTAAGGTGGTCACTAGAAGATTCCGGAACCGTAGTAAGATCATACATTGTTCCTATGGAAAGACAAATAAGACTAATGAATACATTGAATAGACCTTGAGTAGTATATGATACTAACAAAACTTACCATCATAGAGTTTGGTGAATAGCACCGTGCAGTTAGGGATGTACCTTTTGTGAGAATTTTCTCAAAGGAAGATGACTCTGAAGAGGAGACCAAATGGGTAATTCGCAATCCAAGTGTGATTTAGGTAAGAAACGATTATAGCTTTTTATAAAGAATTAAGAATATATGAGTTTTCGAAGAAAAAAAATCTTTTATCAGAATTTACACTTACCTAAAAGAGGATTTGCACAGCAATTTCATCACCGCTCTCTCTATGGTTGCTGGATGATTTTTAGGAGCATAACTCTTTGACATCAGCAGTATCATACTACTAGCTGCGCCGAGTTAGCTGGTATTCCACGCTTTGATGTTCATGAGATGATAAGCCAAAAGAAATGGGCCCAGCTCGACGATTTACTACAACAATGGTGGAAGATCTGCAATGCAAGCAACATAACATGATCAGAGCGACGAGAGTATACTGAGAAGAATGATTGTAATATGCGCGGGCTACCGCTTAATAGATTTACATTAAACATCAGCAAACTTTTCCGATCATTTTTTTGTACCGAAGGAAAGTACCCTTTGTTTGATCGAAATCTATTTTGCTTGCCCATATGGGATCAAAAGAATCTGCTTGAGGATACACAATCATTTTTAGAGAATTTGAAGATGATGTTGTTAAAGGCCCAGGAGAAAAATCTCCGGCAAAATGTGAAGAGGATAATAATAATATGCAAGCGCTTGAGTGGCAGTTTTGTGTGTGTCAATTTTTATGATAAAATTTTCTAATAAGTCAAAATTGATTTGTAACTCACGGGATCAAATATTTTTAAGAAGACACTTTTGTCGGTGTGTGGTGCCAATGGATCTCGTACCTCCAATGGCTTAGAATGTGCAAGAGCTTTACCGAGAACACGCCATGGATTTACAGAGTATTTCCAAGCTTGGAAGCCTATGACAAGTCCCGGATTACTTACGGCCACCCGAGACATGATAAATTCTTCCCTTCCAACATAAAATTTGTTTGCATTCATCAGCTCGAATTCTCGCATCATAGCTTCAGAGAAGCGTATCATACCTGATGCCTTACCAAACCAAGCTCCGCCTGCAAATGCATGGCATTCTCCAAGTCTCAATGGCTCTTTCCAACATCTATGAGACTGAGCCTTCAATGGATGAATCTGCGAGATGACTATAGAATCTTCCGGGACAGTCGATAGTGCATTGCGTATGGCAATCGTCTCACCCCAAGCACTTTGGCGTAATGGATCTTCCTTTTCAAAGATTCCTGCGTCCGTAAACATGAACTGATTGCTGCCAAACGGGTTGCGCTCTACCGCATCCTTGGTAATCCAAGCTTTTGCATTGTAGACCATCATGTTGTGAGGGCGGTTATAATCTGTATTCCATTCTCCTGTTAATTGTCCTCTCGGAAACAGTTCCGGCTGTACTTTGAGGAAGTTCTCTATGTGTTCAAGATTACTGGGGATATCTTGCACAGAAGCGAATTGATCCACTATGATGAGATAGGGATCGGCTCTCATGGCGCGGACCAAAAGGCCAATTTCGGGAGTGGTGTAGATGATGATTGGACGGCCTATGCTGACGAGTCGCGAAATACGCCGAAGATAATTGGTAAGCGGGCGGCGAACCATCTTTACGCCGGGTTGACCCTCTTCTGGATAGAATAGGCTGATGAGAGTGGTTTCACAGTCTCTTTGATCATCTTTATATAGTTTCAAATTTTGTAAAGCAAGCTTATATGAGTCATCGAGGGGAATACGGGCATCGTAGGGCATTGGTGAATGTGGTATATCTTCGTAAGTGAAAGTATCTTGATATCCTTCCGTTATCCTGCGGCGATGATCCTTGATTGCAAGAGTAGTAGCTACTGCGCCTAAACCTAAACCCATGCCCACGGACGCAGCTACGATGGGCACAGACCAATTTTTTGCTTGCTCGATGCTCTGTACTAGGGCCCCTGTAGGGGTGACTGCCAGAATCACGAAATTGAGGAATTGATATTGCATAAGATTATAAATGGGGTCGTTGAGAGTATGATGTGTGAAGAGATAGAGGAGTAAAGATGACAGTACATCGTAATGAAGTGGTGGTTTGAAAAGGGTGACGTGGTAAAAATAACATTCTCGCATCACCTTTTTCAAAGTTTCACGTCACCCTTTTTTGTGACGTCACCCTTATCTATTTAATGCCTTCTGAACGTCACATTATACTCGAAATCACCCATATTGATCTTTCACATATATGCTCATATCAACCACGTTTTTTTTCGCTCTTGTCGCTACGTTCGCTCGATCATATCCTTCCAATATCGAAGACGGTGCTTACAAACTAGGTGGTCTTGCGGCGAGTCCACAAGCAACCTTTGCGTACGCATTATCCACACTCATTGACATTAAACACAGGATCCCACAATAGTACCCTATGTTATAAAGGAATCTTCCGTGGTATGTATTGATCTTGATTTTTGAGTGCAACTTCCAAGGGTACACAGCATCCTGACAGATATGCCATCATATTTCCTATTCTGTTGACTGCTGAAAGACCTGGATAAGCCATTTTCCCAAATTTGACAACATATCTCCATGCTTGACTTGGTAAGATGACTTCGTATTCTCCTCTTGTTGGTACGATACGTAAGTGTTTATCAGCATCATCTTCAAAATGAAGTATTATCCCGATCCTCTTTCGTTTTCCAAGTCAACGATATCTCCAGCCTCGTACCTTTTGACGTTTTCCTTCCATGTGACGAAAAGTTCTTCAGCCACACTCATTGGAAGTACTTGATCACCATTTTCAAACGGATGTTTCTCCGCAATGTCCAGATTGAACTTTGCCAACTTTGTGACTTTCTTTTCTGCCATCTCGATTAACTCTGACAAGCGGATACTTCCGTCCGGAGATTGATCAAAAGCGTTGCTTTTTAGATATCCGTTTCCATCATGGTCAGGAATATCTCCTTCTTTGACAATACCGGTAGACACAATTACCATATTACCAATCAGGAGACACATGAGGCCAGTATCGATTGATGGAATGAATTTTTGGCATTGTTGTTATGTGTTTTTGGGTTTGTTGCGTGAACCCTAACAGACCTTGCACATTACGTCGAAACGTGGATGTGTTCTGAATGTCCTCTGGATTACTAGATAAGATACCTAATTTTTCTGCCATTCTGGTAATATGAGGAGTTAGCGTTTGCATTCTGACGCTATTGACATAAGCCGTCAAGCATTTCACCTGTTACACGAGGTCTAATTCCCCTAGAGAAACATCTTTGAAACATCTGATCGCTCTGGAAAAACATAAAATCACTTCAGAAAACATTGATCACTCTGGAAACCATAGATCACTCTGGAAACCATAGATCACTCTGGAAACCATAGATCACTCTGGAAACCATAGATCACTCTGGAAACCAAAGAAACATAGATCACTCTTTGTGTGTTTCTTTTTTTATTGTCATGTCGTGTGTTGGGATCGTTTCTTGTGTTTTTCTTTTTTTAATTGTCATATGTTAGAATCTTAAACGCTCAGCTCACGAATCCTGAAGTTGAATGAAGGGGTTTGAAACATCTGATCGCTCCGAAAAACATGAAATCACTCCAGAAAACATTGATGGAAAACGATTAAAAATCTGGCAGAGAGGCTCGTTGCTCTGCTTTCCTATCTAGACGAATCCAGCGCGGATGTATTTTGCCTTCAGGAGATGACCGTCGATTGCATCGGTTGGCTATCTCAACAGCCGTCATTTAGAACAAAATGGAGCACAACTGATGTTCAAGCAACAACATATGCCAAGTCATATGAATTAGTGACCTTGTATCGCACTGAAACGGTTTTTGTTTCGCATGTTCAAAACCACCCATTACATAGTTCGATAGGACTGCTGAAGATACGTACAGCAGTCCACCGTTTTCATTATTGGTGGGCGATTTGCGTATAATGTATTCAATGTCCATTTGGAATCGGTGCAAACCACATCTGGAAATTCCGCTACAAGACAATTCCGACAACTCCAGTTCCGACAACTCATGGAAATCAACAAAAGTTGTCCATTACACCGCTCTATTCCTTCATTTTGGATTGGTGATTTCAATATCACCGACGACGAAACAATTCCGCCCGAAGCACTTGATATACTATTAGATCAAACTCACGCTAAGGGTAGTTTTCATTTTTTATTGTGTTAACCGCGAAATTTAACGAAATATTTAGATAAATATTTGTTTCCGGAAAGGCATGTTCCACGACCGGATCGAATACTGTTTATTTCTCAAACCAAGTATCATGCTTGGATACTAGATTGCCAACACTTTGGTAAGTTATTGACTCACCTCCTTACAAATGAACATATTCATTCTAATTATTCGAAAACGTTTCAAGGTAGCGAACCAATCAAACAATCCCCTGTTATTTATGGAAGTGACCACGTAGGCATTGAGACAAAACTACTTATCACGAGGATATAGAAAAAGAGCTTTTCGGTGTCTTTTTTAGATCGTCACATTGTCAACAGTTTTGAATATCTTTCAAAGCATGCTTCTTTGTTCCGATTGGGCAAGCTTTATATATTTGAGCGAATTTTTGATGAAGTATCAATTGGTCTTATATAGCTAAAGCAAAACACAAGTCCCACACAAGATTACCCTTCAAAACGAAACATTGACACCCACCCAAGACGTAGAGGGAAAACACCCCAAAAATACCGAAGATACAGCCAATGATCACTTTGTTCATGAATCACCGATGCTATGCAAACTTGAATGAGTGAATTCTCGTGTCATATACGAAGGCGAATTTGTATGCGGACGGTTGGTTATACGGACAATAAGTGCCATTCCAAGCTAGAGAAACAAAATCAACAAACATTGCAATGATGAACTGTGTAGTGCTCGCCCTTCAGACAACGGATGCTGCTTGAGCACATTGATACGATGCCCTTGCTATGAATGCTTACTACTGTATAATCTTCGTAGGCTGACAACTATCTCGCGGGTTTGGTAGTCTTCTATTCACGAGCAATCCATCAAAGCCGCTGTGATATGGAACGACAATCTCAAGACCAGTGATGGTGCTCTTGCGGTTTTTGATCTCGATCTTCAACCGGTAGAGGAGGCACTACAGACTTTGGTGGACATTCGAATAGAATTGAGAAACGAATGATTGGAAGTTACTGCAGAACAGTATCTGGAGGGCGCTACTTACGAGTATGAAGACTGAATCCTGTATATTACATTAAGTTATTACGTTCTATTGGTCTTGTTCTCTATGGTGTTGAACTTGAAGCAACACCACTCATGCAATGATTCGGGCAATATCTAAGTATTCATCAATTCGACAATGATGACTAATCGCCGTCTACTCGCGCTAGAGTCATTCACACCCAATAAAATTTGATCGAGTAAGGATACTAGTTGAGAAACAACTGAGTTCATCTTTCCCTATATCATTCAATTGCTGTCTTTCTATGAAATTCTGTAGTTTATCATCAAGAACTCGCATTCACTATGGGCTGTTTTGGCCTATGCACGGACCAATTGGAGATATCTACTTGATAAAGTCCCGCATATCGCATTTATTGAAGACCGATCTTGCAGATTGGTACTTGAAACTTATGTTCGAGTTCGACTGATGTAGATGACTACAGCCATATCGATAGCGAGTCTCTCCACGTCAGATTCGTTCTTTGTCTCCTCATCTAGAGACTTTTCATCGCGATGATCAGACATCTTCTTTCCATCATCAGACATAGATTCATCTTCCTGCTGGATTGATTTTGTTGCTGCGGGATATGTGGCTTGAGAATCCTTATTGATTTTTCTTAATACATTCTTCGATTCGCTTTTCGAGATTTTTGGCTGGCGTAATGAGAGTGTGTAGGGTTTCGGGTTTCTGTGATTTTGTACTTTGTATCATTTTGAGGGAAGGGAAGTGTATGCGGATGAATAATTGAGGTTGTAAGTTGTTGTGAACGGATGAAAGAATGGAAAATTTGAGGGCAGGTATTTATAGAATTCTGAAACGTACCCTTATCTCACATAAAGGGTACGCAAGACATTTATAATATAGGTATAAAGGGACTATAAGGTTACCCTTTGTGGTGGGAAGAATGTAGGATCCATCTTGTGATTTTGACAGAAGGTAAGAAAGTCGGTCATAGTCTATTTGAGGACTCTTACTATGTTGATCAATCGTAAATTCGTGATAGGGGAGATTGGCGCAAGTGTAGAAAGCCAGATACAATCAGCAGATACCGAGTCTTGCCGAAAACAGTCAGAAGGAAAGATACAATGGCTTTGAGTCGAAGATAACAAGACACGTCTATGAAGTTATACAACTATTGGAAAGATCACAAGAGACTTACAAGAGACAATAATGTAGGTCCTTTACTTAGTGATCAGATCATACAAAGTCAAGCTGCTGACCAAGTGAATGGTACAGAAAATTGTCTTAAATGTGAAAGGAATGGTGAGATAAATGTATTCAACACTGCTATTCAAGAATTACAGATTCGTAGTGCAGATGAAAGTATGAGTATATTTGTTATTTGTTTCACATGTGGAACGCGAAGATAGATCAGTTAGTGGAGATCTTCGCAAACTCATAATAGAAGAATCTTTCCTTCATTTCCTACTTTTTGCTTTTTCTTCATGAGATCGATTTCTTTTTCACTCCTCCTCTCTTATAAAAAAGAGGCGCCACACTTTTTCCACAAAGCATCAATATTATTAACGATGCCAGTACCAGAAAGCAAGTGTCTTCATTGTGGAGGAGGTATCGGAAGCGACTATATGGAAACAGGTTATTGTGGACGTCATCAGGTATATAGATGAGTTTCTCGTTTTCAGTTTGTGTACTGATTCGATTCAGAGTTTTATTGCTCCAGATAAGTGTCGATATTGTGGAGGAGGTATCGGGTCAGACTTTGTGGAAACAAGTTATTGTGGCCGTCATCAAGTCAGAACTATTCCATAACTTTCCAATTATTCGTACTGAACTTTTCTAGAAATTTGTAGACGAAAGTTCATCCGAGAGTTCCGAGAATTCGGATATTGAAGAAGAGGAAGAAACGATCACAAGAAACGTATCGATCGAAGATATTGATAATATCATCGATCCATTGGAGAATCTTCAGATCAGCAGAAAATTGGTGACTGGAAAACTCGTAACAAAAACTGGAGAACAATTTTGTGGTGTAGATGGAAGCGGAGTTGATTTACGTCGAGGTTGGTTCAGTCTGTGGAAAAAGGAGCATGATTACCTTGAGCGAGAATCTTTTACATGTTGTGTAAGATATTGTGGAGACTGGGCGGATAGAGGAGCTCATATTTGGATAAAATCAGATAAATCGGACGATCACCACTACATTATGCCCGTGTGTTTAACACACAACAAACCAGAAACGCATCTAGTTTGGGATGGGATTTTATCTAAAACAAAACTTCTCAAGATAAATTGCAACTGTCCTCATGGTAAACGAGCAAAGTAGTGTATGATCGCATTGATTATATTATCCTTTATTGACTAACGGTGATGATACAACAGTCAAGCTGTGGAATAATGCAAATAGAAATTATCTTGTAATGGAGAACAAAGGCAGTCATAGTATCCTGGGGAGGATGTCGGAAGATGAGTGTAAAGAATCAAGATCTGGTATGGACAAACAAATGAAGATGTTCAAGAATTATGTAAATCATAAGAAAAACAATGTATTCTTCCCAGACGATGGAATACAAGGAAATCATACCAGAACATAGGAGAAGCTATGTTGATACGACAGAAGAGGAAGTGCCCAACGAATTGTAGAAGTTAAACACAGCATCATTGTACCCCTTTACAACAACAATTGAATAGCCATGTATTAGAAATAAAGCATTTGACCCTTTCCTCTCGATAGAACGTCTTCCTCGCCAGCATTTCTTGTGTAGTTTTCTTCAATCCTCTTCACCTCGCAAGTTTTGATGACAGGCGATTCTTCTTCTGTGTGTATGTAGAACTTGTCTCGCAAATCATCTGATAGATCGTAGCCCACATCGATTTGTTTGATATGCCCAATCCTTGTAACAATGGACAGAAGGATAATATTCCTCATACAGTCTGAGGTTCTGCGTCTTGCTGATGCCGTTTTCTTTCATCTTCTGAAGGTGAAGGTAAGGGGTATACAGTGTCTTCGCAAAAAAAATGTTTGTTCGGTAACCAATAAAATAATTAAATTACTTTACAGAAGTCACTCCAATCTTTTGTCAATTGAAAATCAAACGTTCCTACCAGCAATCATTCCAGCAATCCTTCCAGCAATCCATTGAAATGATGTGGCAGACAATTCACATCAAATTCCCTCTCTTGTTAATGTTCGCCTTGACCAACAAATTTCACAGATAACCATGGGTTGTTTCGTTTTGACGTCTGCAAGACCACATGTTGTTTGATTGCTCCTTTCTTGGTTGGAGGGGACACTCAGTTCGGCATCCTGACCAAGTATATGTCTCCCCGATCTTTCCATTGTTTATGTGAACTGTTCTCAAGGTAGAAAGAAACAAGCACATATGAGTCAGTACGCTGTTCGAACAATAGCCACCAGAAACA
>Ga0160427_10001669_pt1 | contig 13560 bp, 11 predicted proteins | sample SolpanmetagenomL_FD_108194 | JGI IMG/M metagenome (GOLD analysis project Ga0160427, IMG submission 108194) | Solar panel surface microbial communities from Lawrence Berkeley National Laboratory, California, USA - L | ecosystem: Engineered > Built environment > Solar panel > Unclassified ...
CTGTGGAACTATCATCCGTTGTCGGTGATATCGAGCAACCAATTACTGTTGACAGTGTGGATGAACAGGTTTTAACCGAGGAGTATGAGGAAAAGGTACAAACACAGAAGAAAGAAGAGGAGGAGAAGCAAGACGTCTTGGCAGACGTGGTGGAAGCAGAACAGGAGAGTCTGATTACGTCAACAACATGCACAGCACCAGTGACTGAATCCACCACGTCGACTACAGTTGATGAGGTGAGCAGCGAGAGTGTGCTAGAAGAAGCTTCCCCAGTACCCACATCTGCATCACCTACTATCGGCGAAGTGGATAGCGATAGTGTGCCAGAGGAAGTTTTATCAACATCGAGTGTAGATGCAGTCTCATCACCTACCATCGATCAGGTGACAAGTGACAGAACAGTTGAGAAAACTGAAATGGCGACCATTGTGGAGGAGAATGACAGTCAACTAGAGAGAGAACAAGAACAGCAAGATGATTTTGTGCAAAACAACAGAGCAGAAGAGCAAAAGTCTGAAGAATCAAAACAACAACAAAACTCAATCGAAGAAGACGTCAAAGTAGCAAAAGAGCAAGAACGAGAACAAGTGGAAATGGCGACAGCAGAGCTTGCTGATAAAATTGAACCTGAACCTGTAACCGTAGCTGAAGTCGAAGCTACAGTCGAGGTGGAGCATCCAGCGGCGCCAACAACAATAACCGATGCTGATGCTGCTGAGACTGAAGATGTCAAAGAGATCAATGTAGACGGAGATCTATCTAAAGAGATGAGAGAAGTTGTGGAAGAGGAAAACGTCAAAGCGAAAGATTCTTGAGAAGATTAGTGAGTTGATGATTACCTATTCAGTTTTCCATTTTTTCTTCTTCTTCCTCTTCTTTCTGGATTGACATTTTTTACTCACCTTTTATCATCGTTATTTCTTTCTCCTTGTATATATATTTACCATCACATCATCCACCTGTCAATCGATTTCTATATCGATATTGGTTTTGATGTTGCGAAAGTTTTGCATATTTTCACAAAAAAGAAAAAAGCCATTTGGACATATAGATTTATAGACTTTATTTTGACTTCAGCGTATATATACCTATGTATAATATTCTTTTCTTCTCTTGTACATTTTACCATGTTTGTTTCAAAAAAACTGTTATCTCCTCCACTCTTTTGTATAATATGTACATAGATAGATAGTATTTCATTTTATTTTTGTACTTCTTTGTATATTACTTAGATATATGGAAATGGAAATGTAAATATAAATTCAAGTTAGGTTGGCGTTATGGTCCACTTTACTGAAAGGATAAAGGACTCTTCCAGCATTTTTTCTCCTAGCTAAGTTTGATCGATTGAAGATCTGAAAAAAATTAGGCAAAAAAAAGAGAAGCTGCCAATATGTAATGCTCAGACTACGATATGCTAGTAGATAGAAATCTTGGTGGTCAGATTTTGTTATTTATTTTTTCAAAAAATAAATGTGCACGCATGTTTGTCACTTCTTTTTGCTATCGTCTAGAATGCACAAAGTTACACACATATCATAGCGCTGGAAATGAGATGAACTCTCAGGAACTAATGGGAATAAGCCCATACTTAGTAGGTAAGCTGAGCAAACAGTAACTCTTCGGGACTAGCAGTTTTCGGAAGGAAGTTTCGTAAGGACTATATACAAGTAAATATAAGAATGGAAAAGTTTGTCAGATGCTTGTAAGCAATATAAACGGATAGAGGAACGCCTAATCTAGATGCAATAATATGATGAATAGAACGAAAGTGTAAGGGAAGGAAAGAAAAGGCAGACAAGATCTGATTCCTATTCTAACGTATGAAACAATCCACGAGATCGAGATGAAGAAATGGAGAAGCCAAACAGACAAGATATAATCATCATAGAGGATGCTGTACGGGTACTGCTAGTCCAAGAGTTCGAACAAATTGTCAACTCTTCCTCTCCCATACGATTTTTATATATTTCTTTGATTTCATAAAGGAAAAAGGACACCATCTATACCGTAACTCCCTCTGGTACTACTGCATATTCCAGTTCCCCACTCTTTTCAAACTCACTCATATCCAACGCAACCACACAACTCTCCCGAACGATCCGTTCGCCATCATCCACATACCTCTTCAACTCTTCATCAATCTCTGGTAACCCGATACTTCCCAAAGCTTCTGCCGCTTCATGGCGTACCATTCCTTCTTCCTTGGTATCGGCTAGGACCTTTAGTAGTGCTGTTTTAGAGTATGGGTCCGACATTTGACCGAAGATGAAGGCGATTTCGTGGCGGAAAAGCGCTGAGGGGTCGGAGAATCCTGAGGCGAGAGCGTCGATGGCGGCGGGGGTGCCAATGTCGCGAAGACGGAACATGGCGCGGTAACGAGGGAAGAGTGGAAGATTTTGAGAATTCATGGTGGATTGAAGAGTTGGGATGGAGGAGTGAGAAGATGGAAGTGTTGGCGCAGGATCAATGGAGGAGAAGGCGCTGTTTTCATGGAAAAGGAAGATTTGTTAGCATGGGTTTTCATTTTCATTTTCTCTTTGTGTGTAAATGTGGTGAAATTCATAAATACATGTACGGAAGACGATTCTGTGTAATGATTCCAAGGTATGAAGGATGGTAAGGATTCCAAATATTGAGCTCAGGAAAACAAACCTTTTTTCCAATTCCTTAGCCTCTTTCTGTCCTTCCTCCGACATTTCCCACTCTATCCTATCTACCGCTAGTTCACAGGTCTGTCTAACTGTCTCATCTGGGTCGTTCAAGTATTTTCTCAATATTGGTAGACTATCGACATGTCCAATTGCTGCCAACGCCTCTGCAGACTCATGTCGACAGATCGAATGTTCCTTCGGGTCTTGTAGTCGTTCCTGTAACGGTTTCACTGCGTGCAGTGACTTGGTCTGACCAAGACAGTATGAAAGTTCATGTTTGAGCAATGCAGATTCGGAGGAGAACGCAGCGGCTATAGCATCGATTGCTGATGTAGAACCTTGTGTGCCAAGGTGCTTAAGACCGAAAAGCGCACGGAAGCGGAGAGAGAGCTGAGAGTCTTCGTTGCACAAAACAGCCCGTAAATTGGCAATTTTTTTATCGTTGGACAGATCGGGGTTGTTGTCAATGGTAGGAGGAGGGGTGGATGTAGTCATTGTGCCGGTGTTGATGAAAGAATGTGTGTGATGTAGTTGAGATGATGTTGGCCTTGTAGATTTCTAAATAATAATGAATCTGTTTGAGAGTTAAGAGGGAAATGCTACAGCCCTTTCTACCTTTTGATGTCTCTCTGTCTCTGAATATCTGCTCAGCTCCGTCGACCATCCGTCGATATTCTTTTTTCTACTTCTGGAGCTCTAGCTTCCCCCACGTAACTGCAGCTGAATGAATGAAAGAAAGAACCATGCAGATCGAAAAAAATTCAAAAAATTCTTTCGCATTTTACTCAAAGAGGCTAGATAGAATCGAGATCTCGACGTGGTTAGACCGGGTTAACCCAGTCCTCGGCAAACAAGCGCAGACGCGGAAAGCATACATGTTGGTGCCCTTACAAGAAGATCTCCTGACGTCATGTTGTTGTTGTCCATGTCTCAGGGCTTATCAGGAACCACAACTTTGCTGCTCTCATAGTCAAAATTTAATTGAAACTTTTGCAACAACACAATAACTGCCGATCACTGGTTCTTTAGCCTGACACGGCACGTATTTGCATTCATTCGGATGCGGATGGCGATCGGGTTGTGTGTGGATCCATTTAGTTTTGATGTTCAGTTTGTGATTTGATTTACTTATGTACAATTTGGCAAAATATTCTGTGCAAACCATTCAACATTTCTAGATGACCACGAAACCAATTGTGATGTATGAAATATTCCAGATTCTCGAGAACATGTATGTCGACCAGTAGTAAGTAGGTAAATTGAATAAAGAACTTGTAATCGCGAGTCTGGGAAGATCAAAGGCAACCTGGTAATAATAATAATGGTAATAATAAGAATCCAATTTATGATATGCCTGTAACACTGAAATGGATGACTTCATATTTCCAATTCATGATGCACACACACACACACACACACTGATTATACTGTACTCGCTTTGAATGGGAAAAAACGTTGGAGCTACTGATTGACTTATCTTTTCTCATGCCACAAAGTTCACCGTCCACCCATCCAACATATCCGTATCTCATTTCAAAAACATCATTACTACTGAAGTTCTAGACTGAATGATGCTCAATTGACACATCACGACGTTGCGCCCCTGATTCAAAATTCAACATCAACATTTCATTGAGTTTATCACAACACTCACAAATTGCGCGAAAGCTTGAGAACCCTCGGACACGATGCTAGGCCGACGCATTGCTTCAAAAGCAATCACAAATCCCATCAAAAGATCTTCGATAGCAGCCACAACAACAGCAACAAAACCACCGATATACTCATTTAATACAAGATGCTTCCACTCAAAACCCTCACTACCATCACAAACACTGCTACGAAATCGTCAATGGAGAACCGCATGCCTCTCCAGGGCGTCCAACAATCTTACACACAATTCAACCTTACAAAACATCATCTCAAAATCAGTCCGAGTATACGCAACCACAACAGCAGCTGATCCTGCTCATCTTGTGATAAAGAAACGCGGTTTCTTGGTGAGATGGATGTTCAAGACATTTGCTGCTTGTGGATTTGTTGTCTTTATGCTAGGCACCGTTGTAATTGGTTTCTTTGTTTACGATGCGTCTACATATAAGGAAGACAACGACACTGGTGATTGCCCTGTATCAGAATTAGCGCTGACTCCAGAGCTTGGTGGACCCAAAAATCTACCCATTGCCCATTTTTTGGTAGATGATCATGATGGTGAGGATATAATTAGGCAAAAGGATAAGCCAAGATTAGTGGTACGTTCAGTTCAAATAGGTAAAAAGAATAAACATAATACTTACTTTGGTCTAGGTTCTTGGTTGTGGTTGGGGTTCTGTAGCCCTGTTGAAGACATTGAATCCTGAGGACTATCATGTTACTGTCGTGTCACCTTCAAACTACTTCCTCTTCACACCTTTCTTACCCTCAGCTACAGTAAGTTCCTGTCACTCTTATTATGAAACAAAACCTAATTATTCGCATAGGTTGGAACACTTGAGCTCCGATCACTCGTAGAACCAATAAGAAGAATTCTCAAAAAGGTCAAGGGTCACTTCCTACAAGCCAGCGCGGAGGCAATCGAGTTTAGTGACAAATTGGTCGAAATCTCTCAAGAAATTAATGGCGAGAAGCGACACTTCTATCTGCCATATGATAAGCTAGTCATTGGTGTCGGTTCACAGACAAACACACATGGCGTCGATGGATTGGAGAATTGTCATTTTCTCAAATCTGTAGCCGACGCAAGAAAAATCAGACAGCAGGTTATCAGCAACTTCGAACGCGCTGTACTACCTACAACTACTGATGAAGAGAGACGGAGACTTTTGTCATTTGTAGTCTGCGGTGGCGGTCCAACTGGTGTTGAGTTTGCTGCGGAAGTATATGATTTTGTAAACGAAGACTTGAGCAAGCAGGTTAGTAATATATCGCAGATGGTAGTAACATGTTTAACAAATCTTAGTATCCTCGAATTCTTCGTAATGAAGTCTCGGTACACGTTATTCAATCACGAAGTCATATTTTGAATACATATGATGAAGCATTATCCAAATACGCCGAGGACAAGTTCTCTAGAGATGCCATCGACGTTCAAATCAATGCTCGAGTCTCCAAAGTTGAGAAAGATCACATCGTTTTCTCACAAAAGACCGAGGATGGTAAAGTTGTGACAAAAGAGATACCATTTGGTCTTTGTTTATGGTCAACAGGAGTTGGTAAATTACACTATGATCTAATTCGTCTTATCGCGAGCGCTAACACCACACTTAGCTCAAACGGACTTTGCACAGAATTTGGCCAAACAGATCGAAAAACAAACAAACAGACATGCCTTAGAAACCGATACCCATCTTCGTCTGATCGGGTCACCAATGGGCGATGTGTATGCTATTGGTGATTGTGCCACTGTACAAAACAACATCGCCGACCATGTTACCAGCTTTCTCCGTGACATTGCCTGGCAGCGGGGCACAGACCCAGAGAACGTCAAATTGAGCTTTAAAGATTGGCAAAATTGTGCTGCTATGGTTAAGAAACGATATCCTCAAGCTTCCGCACATCTCCGAAAACTGGATCAGTTATTCGAAAAGTATGATACAGACCATTCTGGTACACTTGATTTTGGAGAGTTGAAGGAGTTGTTGAAGAACGTAGATGACCGATTGACAAGTTTACCAGCTACTGCACAAAGAGCACATCAACAAGGACAGTATCTTGGAAAGAAGCTTAACAAATTGGCAAAGAGTCTACCAGGCATGCAAGCAAATGGACTGTTGGACGGAGATTTGGATGAGGCTTATTACAAAGCTTTTGAGTACAAACATTTGGGTAGCTTGGCGTATATTGGTAATGCCGCTATTTTTGACCTCAATGGTATACCTTTGAGTGGTGGAATTCTTGCTGTTTACATTTGGAGGTATGACCATTCTCTCTTCCCCCTCTCTCCTCCTTGTATCGGTGGTCAATACTAAAGATCAGAACTGACTTTTCATGTTACAGAGGAGCATATTTCGCACAAAGCGTCAGCATAAGGACCCGATTTTTGCTTGCCGTAGACTGGTCTAAGCGGGCATTGTTTGGTAGAGGTCAGTCACCCAACTATACACTTTCTCTGCCAATGAGCTTCACTCGTATGTATAGTTCACTTGCTAACTTAAATCATCTTAGATATGATGCAACTATAATTACTGGGGCTCATCTTCCACATCTAAAATACAACTTTATATACGCTACATCGCCTTTTCTTGCTCGTGATCGTGTTTTGAATTAGAGTTTAAATTTTATGTACAAGCAAGCCGGTTTTTGTTTTACCATTGTCTTGTTTCCTGTTTGGTTTTCAAAATTTATTCCATCTTTACTTTCCTCCCTCGTCTCTAACGTTTTCTTCTCGTACATACTTAAGTACTTGTTCTTCTATGCCTTCATGACCCTTTGTCTTAGATCGTGCCCGTGTAAATTTCTAAGACTGTTTTCTGTTCGTGCAGGGCTGGTCAACCTAGAGACGTTTCATATGCTTGGTCATAAATGGAAAGCTTAAAAAATAAGTCATTATGTCATGACTTCATACACGAGAGGAATCACTGTATAGCAGGACCTATGAGTAGCGAAAGTATATCTCCACAATCAAATCTCTGCTGTTATGATACTATAATCCTATTACGCACACAAAATTATACATGACCTGTATCAAGAATATTTCTAAAAATTGAGGGGTCCCGTGAAGCTTTAAATTGAAGTTGAGTTGGATAGGGTTCAGCGAGCGGGTCAGCAAAAAGAGGAATCTGGGGTACTAGATCACACACGTGCACACTCTCACAAAGAAAAAACCATCTTATCTATATATATTGATGTAAGCATGTACTTAGTAGTGTCTCAGTATAGGGTTAGCAGCCTGGATACCTTGAGAAATCGTACTTCTTACACTTGAAAGCAGAAATTCTAAGAAAAACTAAAAGAATAAGAAAAAAAGAACGGAAATATATAGCTTTTATGGCATCGTTCATTTACTTTTACAAATCTACTTTTGATTTAATTTTGTGTTTGCACACTTGTTCTTTGAATGAGAGAGTTAGTTAACTATCGGTATATCTTGTATGAGGGAGTTTCACCTTGAATGAAAGGGTTTTTAGTTAAATTGGTATCATGTACAATATTCATAAATTTATCGTTTTTGAGAGACTTAAGTGAATAAGAGAGCGTAGCTATATTGTTGAAAAATTATATGGAGTAATATAATTATTGCAAATCTCTCCTCTTATTGTACTATAGAATCTAAGTTCCTAAATCCTTTACAAATTGAGCAGTCTACAATGGTATGCTTGCCGTTGTAGACACCGGTTTTTGTTTGGGCGCTCTGATGAGAAATGAGAGCGTGTCAACCAAAGCTGCCAGTCTCATAACCTAACAAATAGGGGTTAAAACGCTAATGTTTTTTGCGTGAGATTCCAGATATCCAACAAGGCAGAAGTCATTCTGCTTTCCAGCGAAAACTCAGTATGAGATGATTACGAGTTGATCTTTCAAAGCCTTTTACAGTGCGCGAAAAAAGAGATATCATATGCCTTTATAAACTTAAACTGAGAGCTTCAAACTTTTATGCTTAAACAGACATCATGTCAACAGTGGCCTTAATCTACAAATTATGCTCAGAGTTTATTTGTAAGATATATTGTGTGTGCCGTGCGGTAATATGCATACGCATGCGAGAGTTTAAAAACTGGATAAGTGAAGGGTTTTTTCTCTTTACACCAGTAAAAGAATCCGAGAGTATATAATCAGGCTGTAGGACCGCAAAATATTGTTGACGTGTTGGAAGGAGTTTAAAAAATCAGCTGTGAGGCTTTGTTTCCATCAATCGACCAAACGAACTACAGAGTTACATAGTCATTCGCTTCCATGGATTCAACGTGTTGTTGACCTTCGGGAAGGTAACACACACGTAATTGATATAAATATATATATATATATATTACACTTATACATACATACACATCTCAAAACACATATCAACGCAAACCAGTAGTCAGACATTTACCCGTGATTCTTCAACAATGGGTCCTCAATCCAAGGCAGTGTCTCGCATCATCAAGAAGAAGCTATCAAGAAAGAAGAATACTCAAAAGAATGTACTACCCGCACCTTCAGCTGGCCCATCAGAACAAACAACCTCAAGCTCACAACAGACATTATGTCAAAATGACGATGAGGACAGCGAAAACAGCGACGAGGCTAATCTCGTAAAGCAACTATCATTCTTGGAGATTGCGTTGTGCAGGTCATACCCTGTACAACGTTCCATAGCAGATGTACTCGATGCTGTTGATAGAGTCAACTTTTACAGAGCCGTAGGACCAAAATGTTTCTCGCAGGCCTTGGCAGGTATACCACTACGTCGATACCTATCACAATTTGACGTTCCAGATCCAGACGCGTTTCTTACGGCTTTGTCCAAGTCGAATTTTTCACTGTTAGGTACGGTGCTTTGGGGAGAGAGGATAATCAATCCCGATTTTCCCATCATGGTGGATGTTTCCTCCATATTTGATGGGAAGCCAGAATTTGCAACAGCACTATCGCGTCTGTTTCCCATAAGCGATCGTCACTGGGAGGTTGAGTCTTTTCTCGACGAATTAGAGATACAGGGATACGACACTCTTGTTCCGGAAAAGTCTCGTTATATATCTCATGATGGCAAGTTTGATTTACCGTATTGTCATATTATCTTGCTATGTCGTGCCACCGAAGACAATCTGCCAATTGGACAACAAAACGCCACTGCCACGACTCTACAGCCTGCATTTGATAGCAGCTCGAGTCATCAATGTTATGCTACGACTGATGAGGGTGTAGTGGTGAAACTCCAGGATAGGATACCTTTTGACGATTGCGGCAGTTATTGGGCAAGGCTCTTGCGTAAACGTGTCGATGTTGCTCCCCCTCCTCCATCAACTCCAGAGCCAGACGCAAAACCAGAAGATGCTACGCCACAACCCCCTCGAGAAATACAACTCGAATTTACTGCTGAGCACGGATGGAATAGATTTATACCGGCTGGTATTACACGTCTCAAGGTGTGTAAATGGTGAGGAAGACGATGAGATGGCAAGACTTGTTTGAACCTCCTGTTTTAAGTTCAATATTTGTGCCAAATCTTGGAGTTGAAGTAGTGAACATAGAAACGAGGTTTTTCTATGATCTTTCTTTGAGTTCTTGTCCTGTTCTTTAAAGTCAGTTGTTGAAGCTTTTATACGTCATGTAGGAGATGTACTTGACAGTGTTAGCTCTCTTCGAAGCGGATGTGGTATCAAGATAGAATTATACCAATATATACAATACAAAGTTCTTGGTCATTTCGAAAGTTTCTCCACGTTCTACCATGTTTGACATTAGTTCGTACTTTTAAATACCCCGGGTCAAGATTTCAAGACTCGGCAGACAAGGCACAACTCAAGAACCAGCCGTGTTAGTATGATCTTCACAACTAATGATTGGGTGACGATTGGTATCACAGTAACCAAAAATCGTGCATATCTCGCTAGTCTTGATGAAATGAATAGCCCCTTTTATGTTTGAAGCAATTGTTCTATATTTCATCGTCTCTGCTAATCATGATGTTCAAATAGTAAAAAGCATCTCATTCATTAGTTATAGTTTATACTCGTGAATATAACGGTCGAAAATAGATGTAGCTCTTGACTCGAATTTTCCTCTCCGTTTTTTCCCAATCAAACAAAAAGATGATTTAAGGAATTTGTCACACAAGAAACTGTAACTTCAAGCACATAGGCTTGTAGTTTAGTTAATTGCTTTATATTTTACCAAATCACTTACCTAAGACATAACCTAGTATTTATGGGACGCTTAATAATATCTTTGAAGGCAGACTTGATGAAATAAAGATCATTGTTCCACATTTATCCTGTAAAGCTTACTCGTAGCAGTATTGTGGATGCAATGGCGCAAACCCCAATCGTTCATTCATTGATTCAAAGAAATTGGTTAGCTGGGGTTGAGCAAAACACAAAATACAAGCAAGTTGAAGAGTCATTATTGCATGGATGTTGCTGTTGAGAGGGAGAAGAAAAGGAGAACCCATCTTGACGAGATTAAACGATTTATAAAAAATAATACCATCTATTTTGATTAACCTGACTTCCTGGTCACTTAGATTGCTTTTACGTTTAAATTAGGTTAAGTAAGTGTGTAAAGTGCTCACATGTATTCCAACAACCTTGGGGGACTTGCTAAGCTGACTCTATTGCGGGATCGGGTTTCAAGTTTTATGCACGGCATATTATAGAGTTGTCGAAACAAGCAATAATAATGAATGCAAATAAATAATAATATTTTGAAGATGATGGATGATTGAGATGGATGCATACTAAGTACATAGGTAGGTATGAATCAGAGCATCATCATCCATCATCCATCATTACCCGAATAGAGATTATGATTACCACTAGTATTGACATGTCACACACCACTCTCTAGGTGTTTATTATTATTATTATTATCATCATTATTAGAGCAGAAATTAAACAAAATAAAAAAAGCTTCATCCCAGAGGCGATCGTGACTGACTGCACTGCACACTAGTACACTAGCTATCCATCCATCCATCCACTCGTTCATCTCCCCCCATCCCACCTAAGTATCGTTCGCCCTTTCCTGCTCAAATCTCTCAACACCACCCAACCTTGATCGACAGACACTTCATCATCGTCACCTTCACTCTTTTCCTTCGAAACGGTCATTTCTCCTTCGAGCTTCGCTACATTTACTACCGACCTCTACGAAACATCATCATCATCCTCCTCTCTCCCGTCATCACACAATAAACAACAGAGATACCCACGTTTCGAAGCATCAAAATTCCAACAGTAGGACCCCTCCAAGTTTCTCAGCCTTACAAGCGACTTCCTCGTTTCGTTTCCACTGCTCAGGACGGGGGCACTGGTCTCGTCCCATCGATAGTCGGCTTCCGCACTTGGAAGGAAATCGCTAAAATAGTGTCCTCTCTAGCAGAACACCAAAAACCTTTGCCCTTGGAACTAAATTCATCAGCCCTTTACAAGCGTCACACATCCAATATCCTACGCAGCAGCTTTCTCTCCCTCTCTGAGCCAACAGTCATCGTTTTGACATCGACGTTTCCTGGTTCACGACGCTTCACTTGATATTCTAAACTACCGAACATCATAAACACCAAAGGAACCTTAGCCGGGATAAGATCCTAAACAGCTGCTAACGACAGCACAAATCCGCAAACTGGCGATCGTTTTGCATATTTAAAGAAAAGTCACCAGGTCTGCACCCTATTTTGCCTGTGTACTTTACAATCTTTTCCTGGACGTCAGTTTTTACAGCTTTGCGAGCTATTCATATTGTTTATTCGATCAAGAGGCCTTTTTTTAGAGCGGTTTTGTGATTTACGTGCCTTTAAGTTCCATTTGGCAAGAAAGTTATTCATAATCGTTCAATACGATTTTGATTATTTTTTCAAGCCTTGTTTGCATTTTACCGTTTGCCTTCTTAAAGCACGGCGTGTTGATCTTTTCCTTACGGCAACTATGACTTTATCTTACCAAAATACGAGACAAGTGCTGACCATTCAAAACTCTTTTGCTACCCTTGAGGGTAGTGAAGAGGATGATGATAATTCTAGTGTTATGGCAGAGCACCAAAACCAAGATGTGGATTCACAACTAGCGCAGTTGGTTGTCGATTCGACAACCAGCGTTGATGGAACCAAGCAAACTTACGACAACGCTAGCGTTGAACGCAAACCAAGCTCCGACAATACCGAGTCCAACGATTTCACTCTTGAGGACAAAGTCAAAGTAGGATATATGCTATATTAGTCTTGTTCATTTATCTACTTTATATTTCGATGTACTAATGTAACATGGTAGGAATCTACAGCCCCGCCTGACACAAGTTTGGAAATCACAAAGACTACCGATAGCGATGAACGAGACGAATCGACTCAGGACTCAGATGTCGCCGTCGAATCGAGCCCTAAAAACGATACAGATGTAGCATCCTTGAGGAAGGACGACGAAAAGCCTGTCGCACGAACTTCATCTTTCAAAAAACCAATTTCAATCAAACCGACACAATTGAATAGAGCATTTCTTGCAGGAGGTACAACAGGTCAAAATGGAGCTACAAACAAATTGTCTCTCTCTATGGACAAAGGTGTGTGGCCCGTGTATGTACACGATCAGATTTTTAACAACGAAACAGGGTCTAAAGCATTGTCTGCCCAATCGGCAGCTGCCGCCGCCCCCAAACCTCGACTGATAGGCAAGATGGCTTCTGGGTTGACGAGGACAGGCCCATTGGGATTATCTATCAGAAAAAATGGAGATTCTCAACCAGTCTGGAACAAAAATCAACGTAAACATGCTTTCTGGAACAATTTACGCGTATAAGATACTGACGAATGTGTAGCTGTTGCACCAGCTCCGGCTAAGGAATACACCGATGAAGAACTAAGCAAGAAATACGGTATACATATGGCATCTCGTCTCCAGAGTGAGGATACTAGTAAAGAGTCCAAATGGGCGGACATTGACGATGATGATGAGGATTGGATACCAGAGGTGATAGAGTGGACAGACGGATCCAAGATGACACTACCGCAGCCTGATGAAGATACTGAAGTGCCTTCGGAAAAGCCTACTCCCGATGAATCTACAAAATCTACAGAATCCAACGAAAACAAGGAAACTATAGAACCTGTGATTGAGCCAAAGCCAGTAAGATTTGTAGAAAAACGATTCTCACCACTTCCAAGTAACCGCGATTCAATCCAATCAAAGCAAGCTCCGCCGCAGGCACCAGTTGTTCAGGAGACACCTCGACCAGGTCCTTGGGCACCAATTCCGTCTGGAGTTCCATTCCCTAC
>Ga0160427_10001670_pt1 | contig 13556 bp, 8 predicted proteins | sample SolpanmetagenomL_FD_108194 | JGI IMG/M metagenome (GOLD analysis project Ga0160427, IMG submission 108194) | Solar panel surface microbial communities from Lawrence Berkeley National Laboratory, California, USA - L | ecosystem: Engineered > Built environment > Solar panel > Unclassified ...
CACAGAAAGTTCTGAGGGGTATCGACTACAATTTTGGTGTCTATCGACTACAATTTTGGTGTCTATCGACTACAATTTTGGTGTCTATCGACTACAATTTTGGTGTCAAAAGGGGGGGGTATCGACTACAATTTTGGTGTCTATCGACTCATGACCTGATTTTTTGTAGTCGATAGGGAAAAAGCCCGTACATTTGGCCTTTGTCACCCGCCCCGAGTTTTCGGTCATGCACGACCTTCCGGTTTCGTCCGTCCCACCGCTGGTTATCCAGCACAATGCGCTGGTCAACGCCCGGTTCGACCTGAACACGACCGAGGTGCGCCTGTTCCTAGCCATGCTGGCCCGGCTCAAGCGCGACGACACGAGCTTTGCCAAGTGCGAGGTGAACGTGCGGGAGATTCTCGACCAAGCGTCGAGCCAGAATTACGGCCACGTGCGCCGGGTGCTGGAAAAGTTTGCCAGCCGGCTGATAACCATCGAAACCCTGGCCCCGGGCGGCAAGCGCCCCCGGCAGCGCAAGTACTCGGTGATTCCGCTGCTGGCCCGCGCCGACTACCTGGAGGGCGAGGGTACGCTGCTGCTGCGCTTCAACGACGAGCTACGCGACTACCTGCTCGAGCTGCACGACAACTTCACCAAGGCCCAGCTCACCGAGCTGATGAAGCTCAAAAGCGCTGCTTCGTACCGCATCTACTGGTTGCTGCGCGAGTACGCCTCGTTTGGCAAGCGCCTCATCGAACTGGGCGAGCTGAAGGCCATCCTGGGGCTGGCCAATGGCTACGACAGCCGCTTCAACAATTTTCGGAGGCGGGTGCTGGAGCGGGCTCGGGAAGAGCTGGCCGAAACTGACCTGCCCTTCACCTACGCCACCGTGAGCAAGGGGCGGCTGGTGACGCACATCGAGTTTTACTTCCAGGCCGGGGCCGCCCCGGCCGAGCTGCCGGCCGCCCCGGTGCCCGAGTGGGAAGCCGCCGTGCTGGCGGCCGGCGTTTCGGCCAGCAGCCTGCCGGCCATCCGGGCCCGGCTGGCGGCCGGCGACTACGACCTGGGCTACGTGCAGTACGTGCTGGCCACGGTGCAGGCCCAGGTGCGGGCCGGCAAAATCAAGCGCGAGGGTGGGGCCGTGTTCAAGGCCTTGGATGAAGGCTACCTGCTGGCCACTTACCAAAAAGGCCAGAAAGACCCCTTGTTGCCCTCCAAATTAAAAACTGACCCCACCATTGCTAGCAGGCGCAAGAAGCTCGCCAGCGAGCTAGAAGATGCCCGCAACAGCCTAAAGTTTGTTCAGTCGGCCACCATCTACACCGACGAAACCCGCTCAGCCGCCCTGCACGAGGTGCAAACCCGTATCGGGCAGCTGGAACAACAGCTGGCCTTGCTCCCGGGTTAAGCCGGGAAATTCCTCCCCTACCCCGGCGTTCGAGGCTGCGGTTGGCGGCCAGCCCGGTGGCAAAAAGTCCCCCAAAGCGCCCCTACAAAAACGGGTATTTCCGGCGTAGCGCGGCCAGCGCCTTGGGCGGCAGGGGCCGCGTGGCTTCCTCTTTGCCGGCAAAATACGCAGTGAGCGCGGCCTCTAAAATCTCCTGAATGTTCTCGCCGCCGTAGGTAGCCAGCTGTTGCAGCTGGAGGTAAGTACTTGCTTCTAACTTGTTTGAGAAGGTAATCTTTACGGTCTTTACATCTTTACGGTCTTTACCATCTTGCTGAGAAAGATGGTCGGTTGTGCCCGGAGGCGTCGCCGTCTCCGGGCGGATGGTGCCTGCGTTGGGCCACAGGGCTTGGTCGGGGTCGAGGGGCTGGGGCACGGGACCGGTGATGGCGGCCACGGCAGCCGTGGCAAAGCTGGGGCGGGGCGGCTTGCTCATGCGGGGAGGCGGGTCAGGATTTCTTCGGTAAGGGCCAGGTAGTCCTTGGCACTGTTAGAGTCGGGGGCGTGGGCGTGGATGCCTACTTTGAGGGCTACGGCCTCTACCAGCTTAGCATTGGTGCGGATCGAGGTGCTGGTGAGCAAGCCCTGCACGCGGGGCTGCCGGCTTAGTTCGGTGGCAAAGTCGTGGTACACCTGCCCCCGGTAGCTGGAGTGGTACTGGGTCAGGAAAACGGCCGTGAGCGTCAGCACCGGGTTGAAGTTGTCGCGCACGGCATCAAGCATGTCGAGCAGCTTATAAAAGCCCGAGAAGGCAAACGGGTCGGGCCGCATGGGCGCTACCACGTAGTGCGCCGCCACGAGGCTCATCACGGTCATGGGCCCCATAGCCGGGGGCGTGTCGATGATGAGGTAATCGTAGTCGGCCTGTAAGGGAGCGAGTTGGCGCCGCAGCAGGTTGGGGTGGGTAGCGTCGGCGCCCACCATGCGCTCAAGCGGGCTGAGCTCGGGCCGCGCGGCAATGAGGCTGAGGCGCGGGCCTACCGGTTGCACCACCTCGGCCAGGGTGGCTTCGCCGCGCAGCACCATGCACAGGTTGGCGGGCTGCAAGTTGGCAAAGGTGGAGGTGAGGTTGCTCTGCGGGTCGCAGTCGAGCAGCAGCACCCGGTGTCCCAGCAGCACCAGCGAGTGCCCGATGCCCAGGGCCGACGTTGTTTTTCCGACCCCACCCTTGTGCTGGGCCACCGCGATAACTTTCATGAGCAGCTACTAAAAATCTTTTTGCAAAGATGTCACCGATGGGTTGGCGCATCAAGATGGTAAAGACCATCTTTTTATCTTTATCATCTTGACGTAAAGACGATAAAGACCGTCTTTATTTTTTAATCAAGCTGCTGTAAATCAAAAGATTTTTGTTAAATTTTTTTGAAATAACGGTAGTTATTCTTCTTTCCAGAGCAAGCTAGGCTAGGCAAACTCTTCTGCACATCTCCTGTCTTTCTAAAAAGATGGTAAAGATTGCAGCTGCCCAGAGCCTAGCGGGAGGTTGCAAAAACAAGAAAGATAGGGGTGGCCGGCATGCGTCGATTGCCCGCGAATAACTACTGGCCCGGTAGTTAAAGGTTGAAAAACAGTCCGTGTCGAGCCCTGCATTGGTCCCGGCTAAGCTGCCGGCAGCCGGCCGAATGTCCAACCTAAAAAGCCGCTGGTGCAACGGCTCATCAAGCCCATATCATGTCGGGGAGACTCACGGGTGACCAGCTACCACTACCCAAATGGCGCAGCGTCCGTGGCCGACGTAGCCGGAAATAGTGCGGTACTTACGGGCAAGCGGCGGCCTTACCGGTGGGTAGGGCGGCCCGGCGGGGTGTAGCACGTAGGCGGCCGGAGCTGTGGGTACGCCAGGCGCACATCGGCGCAGTCCAGGGCGGGACAGACGAAAGTCTGGCAGGCAGGTGGTGCCATAGAGGTAGGTGCCGGTGCTGTTTAGCGCCGCCAGGGCAGGGTAGTCGAGAGGGCCGCCACCCACGCCCTCGGCTTAGTAGCGCCTGGCTGCCTCTGGCGGCGAGGGCCTGGCGGCCCCAGGGGTAACTAGGCCACCTGCCTTATGCCCTCGGCGAGTAGCAGCCTGAAGTGCGCCTGCCACGCTACTTAGCGAGCGGACGCGGTGGGTAGGAGTGTCGAGTTGGCCAGGGCGAGCAGGTCGTAGGCAGCGGTGTCAGCAAGCAAGGTCATCGTGGCTAGCGCGGCCCAGCCACTCGGCCCGATTTGCGGGTGCTACCCGCGTGGCCGCGCAGCTTTCTGGGCCGCCTGTTTTATGGTGCGGGTGCTAGCCACGTATCCGGTGCCGCCAGCCGGCGGAGCCCGCTATCCGCTAGCCTGGGTAAAGCCTAGCGGTTGACTTAGGTTGATTTTGCTTTACTAAGCCCCCAGAAAGGGGATAAAACAAAATTGACTTTGAATTGACCCCGGCTGTTAGTTTACTTCGAGTGGACGAGTATTTCTGTAAAGATTTTACCATCAACAGGTTATTTTATAAAATGTTGCTCGGTTGCCTTGACTGTCTTTTTGCTGTTTTTCAAATTGGTCCGTGCTTACGGTGCTGCTCTGCCACCCTGCTGAGCGCTAAGCCGCACTTGGGGCATATTCTTTTGCCCTACCCGTCACTACCAAATACGGCTTGGTGATGTTCTGCTCTGGCGCTGGCTAGGTGCCTGCAGCCCGCTTCTAGTAGGTAGTCGGCCACTTGCTGCTCCAGCGCGGCGTTGTGGGCGGCTAAGCCCTTAGCAGGGTCCGCCGCTCGGCCTCGGCCCCGCGCTGACCCATCATGTCGATGATGTAGGCCACCACAAATGATTCTTGCTACTGCTGAAAGTAGCGCGGGCTGATTTCGACTGGAAATACCGACCTGTCGCGGCGGGCCAGCAGGTGGCTCCCTTCCTGTCGATGATGGCGTGCGCAAACACGGCCTTTAAGTAAGCTATCAAGGTAATAAATCCGGGGCAGCCAGCGGTGGCGCTGGTTCGCCGGCGGCCGCCCGCAACAGCCGTAGCACCGTGCTTTTGCCAAAGGACTTGCCCCGGCGCGTGCGATAGCCGTGGGTATTCAGTTCGGCGGCGATGGCCGCCAGCGTGAGGCCGCCCGCGCGCAGCAGCGTGGCCAGGCGGCGGGCCTGCTTGTTGGGCAGGGCCTCGTGGGCATTGCGCTGCACGGCCGCCCGGCCCAGCGCCCGCGAGGCGGCCGTGAAGTTTTCGGGGCGGCCCAGCGTGCAGCCCCGCGCCTTTTTGGCGGCCAGCCCGCGCCGGGTAGCGTCCGAGATGTCCTTGGCGCCCTTCTGGGCTACGGCCGCCAAGATGTTGATGGTGAACTCGTCGGCATTCGGAATGTCGCAGGCCTTGAAGCGCACCCGCTCCTCCATCAGGCGGGAGGTGAAGTACACGCTGCGTGCCAGGCGCGACATCTCGGCCACGAGCAGCGTGGCGCCAGCTGCCCGCACGGCGGCAATGGCGCGGGCCATCTCGGGCCGGTTGTTTTTGCGCCCGCTCTCCACCTCGATGTACTCGGCCAAGATGCGGTCGGCGGGCGTGAGAAAGGCGTGGGCAATGAGGCGCTGGCCTTCCAGACCCAGCCCACTTTGGCCCTGGCGCTGCGTGGAGGCCCGCAAGTACAGTATATAATCCATCGGTGGCCTGGGGCAAAAGAAAAAGCAGGTACAAGCTTAGGAAGGTTGCAAGCTAAGAACGAACCTCCTTAGTTTGTAACCTTCCTAAGCTTGTACCTACCTAGCCCGCCGCTAAAAGGGGTTCTTATAAGAGGTGGCCCTATCCTTATACTAAGCCTTGGGTCGTAACTGGCACAGCCCCGTTTTAGCAGATAGCCCCGAGTAGCCGTCAAAACGATTGGAGAAGCGCAGGTCTTTGGAGCAACTACGCGCCCTTCTTGCCGCAACTGCGTGGCCAATTATCGCACCTAGACCATGTTTCAGACCGCGACCAGCTACGTAAGCAGGCTAAGGCAGCGCACTGTTTACCCTTGTTGCTCATGCCGCTGGCCATCGCGCTCGGCCTAGACCTGCCTAGCATTCGCGAACAGGTAGCGCGGGAGCAGCCGAAAATTAGGTTCAGTCACTACGGGCGGCGCGTACGTACGCATCCGAATTGCCTTACCTGTTTCCCTGCCATGACTCGCTTATTTCTGGTCGACGACCACACCGTGCTGCGCCACGGCCTGCGTGCCCTTTTTCAGCAGGAACCTACCTTCGAAGTAGTGGGCGAGGCGGAGGAAGGTGGGCAATTGCTGGCCCAACTGCCCACCACGCCCTGCGACGTAGTGGTGCTCGACCTGCACATGCCGGGCCTCTCCGGCTTGGCCACCACCGAGCGCCTGCGCGCCGGGTTTCCCGCGGTACGGATACTGCTGCTCTCGATGGAGGACAATGAGCACGCCATCGGGCAGGCTATGGCGGCTGGCGCCCACGGCTTCGTGCTGAAAAACGCCGGCCACGACGAGCTAGTAGTAGCCGTGCGCGCCGTGGCCAACGGCCGGCGTTTTTTGTGCTCCGAATTGGGCCTGGTAATGCTCAAAAAGCTTCTGGGCAAAACTTCCACCCCGCTCGCGAAGTTCGCCAGCGGCCTTTCGGCCCGCGAGCAGGAGATTTTGCTGCTCGTGGCCGATGGCCTTACCACCGCCGCTATTGCAGAAAAGCTCTTCACCAGCCCCCGCACTGTCGAAACGCACCGCCAGAACATTATGGAAAAAACCGGCGCCAAAAACACCGCCGCCTTGGTCAAAATGGCCATAAGCGAAGGCTGGCTTAAGCCGGGTTTGCTGGCCAGGGGCTGAGTAGCATGCGCTGCCAGCTTCGCGCAGGAGTGGGTCCGCTTACTTTATTACCCCCCTAAAAAGGCGCGGTGGCCCAGGCCCGGGCTTCCTCAATGGTGGCAAAAAACTGGCTCGTAAGCTGGGTATCGGGGATGACGGTGGTCACCAGCGCCGCGATGCCCATGCGGTTCATGGCATCTAGCGACTCGACGGCCGCAAATCGCTGGCCCCCTAGGGCGCTGAGGCCCTTAAAAACAAGGTCGCCGCTCCACTGCAAGTCGGCTTGGCGCAGGGCGCGCAGCAGGCGGTTGTCGGCAATGAGAGCGCGGGCGTCGTGCTGCCGGGCCAGGCGCATCAGCTCCAGCAGGGCGGTCCGAAAGTCGGCGCTGGGCACAAAGTCCAGCCATTGCAGCTCCAGGGTACAGTGGGTAGTTTGGTGTAAAAAAATGTGGACATACGGCGTGCTGTACAGCGGTTGCATGAGCAAAGGGCAGGCGAAGAAGCGGGAATAAAAAGAAACAAAGCCGGGGACGCCCCCTAGTGGGGCATGGCGGCCGGCCCCGCGCTGAGGGCCGCGCAGCGCAGGCGCACCTGCTGCCGGGCCTCGTCCAGCGACGGGTAATACACCGGTTCCAGCACGTATTGTTCAGGCCGGGCCACGGCTTGCTCGGCGTAGTGTTGCGTGGCCAGGCGCCCCAGGATGTTGATAGCGGCAATAATGCTCATCTCGCGCAGCCCGGCCTGGTAGGCCTGCACGTTCCAATCGTCGGCCAGCCATTGCTGCACCTCTTTCGGAATGGCGCTCATGTGGCGCGTGTCGGCAATCCAGCCCCAGCGCTGCGTGGGTCGGCTGTGCGCCTTATAATAGGCCAGGCCCGCCGTCATCAACTCCTTAAACTGGTCGCGGTTGGCAAAGGCGCGTAGCTGCACAATAATGCAGGGTACGGCAGCATCGGCCCACACCAGTGCATAGGGTTTATCGAGGATACTGTATTCAGACATAGCGGCTGCATACGCGGCCCCCAGGCGGGTTGTTGCTGGCCTGTACGGGGGTTGTGCGCCAGCCAAGTGCCACTGCTGGCCGGCCCGGGTCCCCCATTGCCAAGTGCTCCCGGGGGGTATCCGCCATCCTATTAGCACTTTAGAGAGGGTAAAGCGGCCTATCGGGCACTAGGCACACGGGCAACTGGTTCTTTTCCAGAACTGCCTTTTAGCGCCTTGGGAAAGGCTAATTAAATCATTTTTTAGTGTAAATAATTCGTTGTTTTTCTCCCACTTCCTGTCATCGACATCCGTTTTACTACTCGCCCTTTGCTGCTCATGCCGCTGGTCGTGTTTTCGGTGCTGGTGCTGGCTAGCAAGCTGGGTTTGCCGGGGCCGGTATTTCTCAAGCAAATGCGGCCTGGCTAGCGCACTCGCTTCTTTCCGTGCTACAAGCTAAGCGCCAGGCGCCACCCAGGGCCTGCGCTGGAAAGACCCAGCCTTTGGCACTTGTTGGCTAGGGAGTTGCCAAAGTTGATACTAAGCACTACTGCCCTCAGGGAGCGGAACGGTTACCAACCATTCCACTCCCTGAGGGCAGCGTAGCGAGAGCATTAAGCCTAGTGCTTGGTAAATCGGCGTACCTCTACCTTGTCAGCGCTTCGCACGGTTAGCACGTACACGCCCGGCCGCAGGCTATGCAGCGGCACCTCGGTCAAAAGCTGCCCGGCGGCCACTTGCTGCACCCGCACTACCGTGCCCCATTGGTCGGTGATGGTGAGCGACTGGGCGGCTTCCAGCGTCTCCACCATCAGGTGGTCGGCGGCGGGGTTGGGGTAGAGCTGCGCCGGGGCGCTGGCGCGGGTGGTGGAGGCAGTAGCAGCGGCGAAGCTGCTGCCGCACGTAGTACCCACGGTGTAGCTGTGCGGTGTAGCGCTGGAGTTGCGCTCGGCCGTGGTGCTGCCCACCCGGTAGGTGAAGTAGAAGGAGAGCGCCGTCCCCGCGGGCTGGGCCAGCGCGTAGGTAAAGTTGCTGCCCGAAGCCGTCATGGAGTAGCCGGCGTAGCCCCCCGTGCCCGATTTTACATATAAGATGGCCATGCTGCTGCCCGCAATGGGCGCCAGCGGGATAAACTTCCAGTTTACGGTGCCGCTGGTGGTAGACACTTCGTAGGAGTAGTCGCCGCTGGCCACGGTGCCGGTGCAGGCCGTGCCGGCCGGGCTGCCACTGGTAGCAGCGGTGCCGTATACTTCTAGCTCGTAGAGCGAGTAGCCGTAGGTGGTGCCGCGCGCCGTGCAGTAGAGGCGCACGTAGCGGCCCGTGCCGCTCAGGTCGGTATAGTCGTTGGTGAGGCTGGTGTTGCCCGTCACGGTTTTGAGGGTGGTCCAGGTACTGGCGTCGGCCGACGTCTGCACCAGGAAGTCTTTGCCGTAGGCGGCTTCCCAGGTCAGCTTCACGCGGCTCACGCTGTAGCTCGCGCCCAGGTCCACGTACAGCCACTGCGGGTCGGCAAAGGCACTCGACCATCGGGTGGTGGCATTGCCATCTACCGCGGCCGAACCCGGCGACTGCCCGTTTTCGGTCGAAGAAACCGTCACCGGCTTATTTAAAGCCAGGTTGGGGCTGGCCGTGGTGCCAACCGTGACGCTCACCGCCGCCGAAGTCGTTACGGCCCCGCCGTTGTCGGTGGCTTTGGCCGTGAGCGAGTAGGTGCCCGCGGCCACGCCCGTCCAGCTGTACGTGTAGGGGCTGCTGGTGACGGTACCAAGCAAAGCCGCACCGTTGTAGAACTCCACCTTGCTGATAGTGCCATCCGAATCGGCGGCGTTGGCGGCGATGGTCAGGCTGGCGGGTGCCGAAAAAGTGGCCCCCGCCGCGGGCGACGTCAGGCTGACCGTGGGCGCGGCATTGGTAGTCACTGTGCCGTTGGCGCTGAGGGTGCGCAGGTTATCGAGGTAGAAAACGGCGCTGGTCGTGGTGCCCGGCGCAAAGAGCAGCACCACGTTGTCCACGTCGGCGTCGGCGGTGCCCGCGTCGGGCGAGTTGGCGTAGGCAAAGGTGAGGGTGTGCCACGCATTGGTTTGCTTCACCACGGCCTGGTAGATGCTGTGCCGGCCCGAAGGGTAATTGTTCGGGTTAGAGCTGGCGCTGCTTTCGAGCTGCCACGACACCACGGTGCCCACCGGCGCCGACGTGTACACATCGAGAGCGAAGACCTTGCGGCCCGCCACGTAGGCACTGCCATCCTTGATAAGGCTAGTGCTGAGCGCCAGCGCGTCGTAGCTAGCCGTGGCGTTGCGGGTGTACTGGCCCACTTTGGCCGAGGTGTTGAGGCCGGTCGCCGAGGGGTTGGTAACCACGGCCTGGTAGGCGCCGTCCGATTTCACGTAGGTCAGGTTGCGAACGGTGTCGTAATTCTCCAGCGTAGTGCCCGCGCTGTAGGTGGGGGCGGCCTTCTTCGCCACCCGGATGTTGTCGATGTAGTACGTTTCGCCGGTCTTGAAGCCGCTGTTAAACAGGAACGCCAGCTGGTTAATGGCCACGTTCGCCGTGCCGCCATCGGGGGCCGTGTTGTAGGCGAAGGTCAGCGTTTCCCACTGGTTTTGCTTCGTCGTGTTGGCCAGGTAGGTGCTGTTGCGGCCGGCGGGGTAGGCGCTGGCCGCAGCGGACTTGTTTTGCAGCGTAATGCCCACGGGCGTGCCCACCGGGGCCGTCGAGTACACATCGACCTGAAACTGGTAGGTCTGGTTTTTAAACAGCCCGGCATCCTCTAGCACGGTGCCCGGTGCGCCGGCGTCGAAGAACAGCACATCGTACTGCTCGCTCGCGTTGCGCACGTACTTGGCCACGTTGGCCGACGTATTGAGGCCGGTTGCCGAGGGGTTGGCCATGGGGGTATAGGCCCCGTTGGTGAGGGTTGGGTCGAAAGTAATTTTGGCCGCACCGTCGTAATTGAGCAGCACGTCGGTGGCCACTACGGGCGCTTCCGGCTGCTTCTTAATCAGAATGTTATCTAGGTAAAACGTGTCGCCGGCGTAGGTGGCCGACTCAAACAGGAAGGCGACGTTGTCGATGGCGTAAATATTGGTGCCCGCATCCAGCGACTTTTCAAACTCAAACTCCAGGGTTTCCCAGGCATTCTGGCGGGTGGTATAGGCGCGGTAGGCGCTGTGGCGGCCGGTTGGGAAGTTGGTAGCCGTAGTGGCCGCGCTGCTCTCAAACTGCATGCTCACCTTGCTGCCCACGGGGGCCGTCGAGTACACATCGACAAACACCTTGCGGCGGCCGGCCACGAAGTCATTGGCATTGGTAATGCCCAGGTTCTTCACGTATAAAACGTCGTACTGCTCGCTGGCATTGCGCACGTACTTGCCCACCTTGGCCGAGGTGTTGACCACCGCCGAGGGATTGGCCACGGCCTGCGTAAGGGTGCCCGTGACGGTGCCATACGTCAGCACCCGGTTGCTTTCGTAGTCCTCGTACACGCGGTCGAGCTGCAAGGCCGGCGTCACGGTCACGCTTTTGGCGTAGGTGGCGGCCGGGCAGCCACTCACGGCGACCGAGGCCGACACCGTGCCGCCGGCCGCCGTGCTGCTGAAGTTGACCTGCACCGCGTTGGTGCCCTGCCCGCTCACAATGGTAGCGCCGCTGGGCACGGCCCAGGTGTAGCTGGCCCCGCTGATGGGGTCGAGGCGGTAGGTCTTGTTCTGGTCGCCCTGGTGCACCTGGTCGGCGCCCAGCACGGCGTAGTTATAAGTGCCCTTGTACACCCGCACGTAATCGACCTGCGTCGAAACGGGGTAGTCGGTGCTCACCGGGTTCTGGCCCACGCCGGTAAAGCCGGTGTTAGGGCCGCCCACGGCGGTGTTGAGAATGAGGTAGAAGTTGCCGTCGTTGAAGGGCCACGAATTGCCCGTGGTGGTTTTGGGCGTGGCCGTGTGGAAGAGGTTGCCATCCACAAACCACTTAATCTGGTCGGGGCTCCACTCCACGGCATACACGTGAAAATCAGCCGATAAGTCTACGGCCGAGGTGTAGTCGCGCCCGGTGTAGTGCCAGCCACCCGCATCGTAGTGAATGGTGCCACTCACCGTTTTGGGGTTCTTGTGCTTGGCTTCCATGATGTCGATTTCCCCGGTGAAGGGCCAGTTGCCGGGGTCGGCCAGCATCCAGAACGCGGGCCACACGCCCTGGGCCGACGGCAGCTTCATGCGCGCCTCGATGCGACCATAGCGGAAGGTTTGCAGGCCGCTGGCGGCGGCTGGGTTTTTCGACAGCAGCTTGGCCGACGTGTAATTATAGGTGCGCCCATTCTGCACCGAGTTTTCGTAGCGCGTGGCCAGGGTAAGGTAGCCGCCCGCCACGGTGGCATTGGCGGCGCGGTACACTTGCAGCTCGCTGTTGCCGAAGTTGCAGTTGCCGGTTTCGCAGCCATCGCCGTCGTACACCTGCCACTGGCTCAGGTTGCCGGGGGTATTAAACTCGTCGGCCCATACGAGTTGGTTGCATTGCGCCTGGGCCACAGCCGGGTGAAGCAGCCAGCTGCCGCCGACCGCAAGGGCCAAGCGAGTCCAGCGCCCGAGCCAGCGGCCGGGGGAAGTAGAAATGGCAGTCATGGAAAAGGAGATTGGGTGGGAAACAAAACCCGCCGACTGGCGGAGTAAGGCAGAGAGCAGGGGAAGGCGCCGGCCCGAAGCTGTTCGGCCAGCAGGAGTAAGCTACCTAAGGTGGCATTGGCTCACCACGGCCTCCTGGCAAGCGGAAGCAGCTACCAAATCTAGCAGGTTTGCCGATATAACAGTAAGATTAAAAGGCCCTTGCCAAGGTCCGGAAGGCCCTTTCAGAAGGTGGTTAGCTGGTTTTTGTACGCTTACGGCACATGCCGCTTTCCCTTTTCTGCTGGTTTAAATAGCCAGAATCACGTTCCTTCGACCGCGAAAAAATGAATAAAAAACAAGCGGTTGGCCGCAAAAATTTTCGGGCATCCGGGAGCTAGCTACGGCCCGCTGTACACGGGCGGCGTTGAAGTATCAGCCGCCTCCCCACGACCACACAAAGCGCTACGTGAAACGCCCTAGGGCACTGATAGGCCGGAGCAAATACACGCCCGGCTAGCGACACCGCCCCCCGTACCCAGCGCTAACCCAGCAGTGTGAGCACCTCGGTAATTAGTGAGCAGCCCCACAAACGCATACTGCACCTGCCCGCCGCCCATCACCTTCAGAAATACCACCAGCGCCGACCCTGGCCCAGCCAACAGCACCGGACGCACCAGCAAGCAGCGGGCGCCGTCGGTATCCAACCGCTGCAAGTGGTGATAGAGGCGGATAGCGCCCACCGGGCAGTCAGCCTAGTGATAGGCGTGGAGCCGGGTGGTGCCCATGCTGCTGCGCAAGTTGTACGAGGCTCGCACTTAGGGCTGGCCTGAGGTTGCCGCCTGGGGCAACCTCAGACCTAACCACAAATTCCTCCACGTAGATAATCTGGCCGACACCTACTTGAATCTCATGTGCTATTAGAATTATTTTAAGTCAAGTAAAATAAATTATTTTAAATGCTAATTTTTTTATTTATCCGATAACTGTAGTCCGTCACTGACTACCGAGGCACCCCGCGCTTCGATAAATTTAGACTCGACACTAATTCTAAAAACTTTCTGTAAATTAAATAAATGCGTCATCTATTTTGAGAATCTGAAATTGCTTTTAATAAAGGCATTACCAGCATTTATCAACAGCTTTTGGCGCTTAGCTGACGCCTAAAATCATTAAGTTTTGGTGCTAAAAAAGGGGAAATCTTCGCTGCCATTTAATTCTATTAAATGGCACAAATTTAAGTAAAAATTTTATATTTTTACTTAAATTTGAATATATAACTTTTATTTATTAATTTCCAATTAGCAATCAAAAGGGGGCCAGTAGCAACTCTGACGCAACCTTTAAAAACCGCGCCCGACCCACATAGCCTGACCAAAATTAGTTGACACCAAAATGGTAGTCGATACCCCTCTTTTGACACCAAAATGGTAGTCGATAGGAACCAAAATAATAGTCGATAAACTCGGCAAAAATGCCGTTTCCAACACCTGGAGGCACATTTTTGGAATTATTTGGCTTTTCGCTGGCCCGCCGACGCCTTTCTCAAAACTACTCCATGCCAGCAGCTTATCAAGAAGTATAGAAATTTTTCAAAAAAAACTGCTACTAAACTAGTAGTTATTTTCTTTAAAAGAGTTTATAGTAGTTTAGGGGTCTCAGAACACATTGATTCACAGAAAGTTCTGAGGGGTATCGACTACAATTTTGGTGTCTATCGACTACAATTTTGGTGTCTATCGACTACAATTTTGGTGTCTATCGACTACAATTTTGGTGTCAAAAGGGGGGGG
>Ga0160427_10001671_pt1 | contig 13552 bp, 10 predicted proteins | sample SolpanmetagenomL_FD_108194 | JGI IMG/M metagenome (GOLD analysis project Ga0160427, IMG submission 108194) | Solar panel surface microbial communities from Lawrence Berkeley National Laboratory, California, USA - L | ecosystem: Engineered > Built environment > Solar panel > Unclassified ...
CCTGCACCAGTTGATCGGCGGCGGCCTTGCTGGCGGCGTAGGGGCTGCGCGGAGCGAGTTCGTCGGTTTCCACACTCTGGTGGTCGTCCTTGATGTGGCCGTAGACCTCGTCGGTGCTGATGTGGTGCAGCCGAATGCCCAGTTCGCGGGCCACTTCCAGCAGCACGTGAGTGCCGCGCACGTTGGTGTCGGTGAAGACCAGCGGCCCCAGGATGCTCTGGTCCACGTGGGTCTCGGCGGCGAAGTTGACGATTAGGTCAATGTGGTTGTCCTGGCAGGCACGGCGCACGGCGTCCATATCGCCGATGTCGCCCACCACCAAACTGAGGTTAGGACTATCCCACAGATCGGCCAGGTTTTCCTTGCGTCCGGCGTAGGTCAGTTTGTCGTAGACGACAATTTTGCTCTCCGGGTGCTGGGTGAGCCAGTAGCGCACGAAGTTGCTGCCGATAAAGCCGCAGCCGCCGGTGATGAGAAGGTTATTCATTGGTTTGCTTCCTTTGGACAGATGTGCCGTAAAAGTGCTGACTGAGAGGCAAAATCATTTCCTCCGGCCTCCGTCCATTTTGCCACGCTGCAACCGCCGCATCCATCGCCTGCTTGAATTCCCGGTCAAAACGTTCATTGCTGAAGCGCATGGCATTTTCACGGCAAGCCTGGGGATCAAATTCCTCTTCCTGATCCTCAAAACGGAAGACGGCATCCATCAAGCTGCGGGGAGTCTGTTCCACAAAGAACAGTCCGCTCACGCCGTCGCGGATGGTTTCGAGCGCTCCACCCCGCCCATAAGCGATTACGGGCGTACCACAGGCCTGAGCCTCAATCGGGGCAATCCCGAAATCCTCTTCAGCGGCAAAAACAAAAGCGCGGGCGCGGCGCATCTGATCGCGCATAACCTCAAAAGGCTGATAACCCATAATTTTCACGTTAGGGGTTGCCAACGCCTGAATCTTGGACATCTCCGGGCCATCACCAATGACAATAAGGCGTTTGTCGGGCATCTTTGAGAACGCTTCCACAATCAAATCAATCCGCTTATAGGGCACCATACGCGAGGCAGTCATGTAAAAGTCGCCTCGTTCTTCGGATGGCGTGAATGCAGAGGTATCTACCGGAGGATACAACACCAGCGAGGGACGCCGGTACACTTTGTTGATTCGCTTAGCAATGAATTCAGAGATGGAGATGAACAAGTCCACACTCGGCGAAGTCCGTACATCCCACAGCCGAACATAGTGCAGAAGAGCGCGGGCGGCAGCACCTTTGACACCCTGTTCCAGATTAGATTCTCGCAAATATTGATGTTGCAGATCCCAGGCATACCGAATAGGCGAATAACACATACAGATGTGCAACTGCTCCGGCCCTGTCAGAACACCTTTAGCAACGGCGTGACTACTCGAAATCACCAGGTCGTAACCGGATAGATCAAATTGCTCAACAGCCAGCGGCATCAAAGGTAGATACTGGCGGTAAGCAGTTCTGGCTTTGGGCAGATGCTGAATAAACGAGGTTTTAACTGGTCGGTGACCGATGAATCCACGCTGCTCTGGTTGAAGAAAATCAACTAAACTAAACAAATCAGCTTGAGGGAAAGATTTGAGCATCCGCTCCAAAACGCGCTCAGCTCCTGCGTGAGTGACAAGCCAGTCGTGAATGACGGCCACTTTGAGATTCTGGTTATCGATAGGCTGCATAATCTCCTTACAAAGAAAGAGGAGAGGGTTAGACCACCGTCTACTGCCCCCTCCCCTTCTCCACGCTTACATTCTCAGATTGCCTTTGGAAGCTCTGTTCAAATCGGCGCTGACCATCATCTCTACCAGTTGCGGAAAACTCACCTGACGCTTCCAGCCCAGTTTGCTATCGGCCTTCTCCGGCGACCCGATCAGCAGCTCTACTTCAGCGGGGCGGTAAAATTCAGGGTTGACCTGTACCAGCACTTTCCCCGTTTTCCTGTCCACTGCTTTCTCGGCCTCGGCCTCGCCCTGCCATTCGAGTTCAAAACCTGCGCCTTGAGCAGCAAGCGTCACAAATTCGCGCACCGGGTAAGTTTCACCTGTTGCTAGCACGTAATCGTCTGCTTGCTCCTGCTGAAGCATCCGGTACATCCCTTCCACGTAGTCACCCGCGAATCCCCAATCGCGTTTGGCATCCATGTTGCCCAGTTCCAGAACGTCTTGCTGGCCGTGCTTGATACGGGCAAACGACGCCGTGATCTTGCGGGTCACAAATTCCATACCTCGCATGGGCGACTCGTGGTTGAACAAGATGCCCGATGAGGCGTGCAGGCCAAAGGATTCCCGGTAATTCACTGTGATCCAGTGGCCATAGAGCTTGGCGACCCCGTAAGGGCTGCGAGGGTAGAAAGGCGTCGTTTCAGTTTGCGGAATAGCCTGCACCTTACCGAACATCTCCGAAGTAGAGGCCTGGTAAAAACGGATCGCCGGGTTGACGGTGCGGATCGCTTCAAGAATGCGGGTCACAGCCATACCGTCAACTTCAGCGGTATACAGCGGCTGATCGAAGGAAGTGCCCACGAAGCTCTGGGCGGCCAGATTGTAGAACTCGTCCGGCTGCACCTTGTCGATGACTTTCTGAATGTTGCTGTACTCCAGCAGCTCCAACGAGATCATTTTGACCTGATCGGCAACCCCGAGTTCATCGAGTCGCCAAACGTTGGCTGATGCGCTGCGCCGGTAAGCTCCGTAGACCTCGTAGCCTTTTTCGAGCAGTAGCTTGGCGAGGTAAGAGCCGTCTTGGCCGGTGATTCCCGTGATGATTGCCTTTTTTGCCATGATAGTCTCCCTCAACAAATGTTGGTGTTCACTCTCTATCCTTACTTCTGTACAGAGGATAGATCAAGCTTGAGATATTTATCTTGTTAAAAGAATTGTTACCTATTTTTATAAGAAGGGAGAATGCCTCTTGATTCAAAACGCAACCAATCTGTCTTTTGATAATTTCCGGCAAATTCCCAACTCTAGCCCTATATTTATCCACCCTATCATCTCGACTAAAAATGGATCTGCCCATCTTGATCTTAGTTGATCTAATTCTTTTGTAAAACTCCCTTTTGGTCATATTAAATATATTGTCGATTCTGCCTCCCTCTATAAAAAACTGGAAATATATCAGCCTATCCAATATATTGATTTTAGATTTATCGACAAAGTAGTCAAACTTATAGCCCTTACTGGCACCCGACAAGGATCGCTCCATCTGTTTTACCTTTCGCTTATAGTCTTCGAATAAAGATATCATGCCTAAGCCATACGAGTTATAGTCTACGAATCTATTGGTGTGTTTTGATACCGCAGTACTATCAAGATTGATCCCACTGAAATGAAAAAAGGTCAAATTTTCGCCATTCACTAAGTAAATGTCAAACTTCTTTTCCAGATTTCTGGAATGCAAATTCCAATAAGCTACATTATAGGTTGGGTCCTTGAATATGAAGACTCCATCGAAGTATGCCGGAAGTAGATCAATCCATTTTTGGTCTGTGAACATGCCACGCGAAAAAGCCGTGAAAGCATTTAATGCTAGACGTTGGCTCCACCACGACAGAATGTCTCTAGCCTCTTTATTGTTTGCAAATCCTATGAAGCCTAAATTATATACTCCTGCTCTCAAAAAGCTTAAATCATCCGGTAAATTACCATCGTAAATTTCCTCTGTAGTATGAGGCGTAATAACAACGTTATACTCGTTGAGAAGTTGATTCATTTTTGTTAAAGACGAGTAAAAATATATGTCGGGATCTACGTAAACTGCTCTTTTGTAGTCCATATTCAATATGTGTATTAGACAATCTGGCTTCACACTCGTACTGAGTTCAGTGATCTCATAGTAGAAAGCTCTATGGAAAAAATTCTCAGTGATGCTCTCATCGATATTAACAATTCTTATCCTACTATCTATATTAGGAAGATCTGTGCTTCCATCCAGCAGAAATATGTAAAAATCATAGTCTTCATTGCATTTTATAAATGACTCAGCCAGACACAATGCGAATTTTAGGTAATTCGCGTCAACTATTGTCAATCCAGCATTCTCCTTCCTGTAGATCATCTTATTTCCCCTTTGGACCCATTCTGCCCATAAAGCCATCGCGTATACCCAAGAGGGTGTTGAGAATCTTAATTTTTTTTTCAGACTCAAATACAACGACTTTGACCGTTTCTCTAACCCATGCACCGGCATCTAAAATTGCCCACATGGGGTCAAATAATAAATATCTTTTGTACACGTATATGCGGTTCCTCGCAATGTAATATCTTCTGAAAGCGTTGTGGTTTGAAGGATGGAGGCGGATATTCATAAATCTTTTCACGCTGACTTCTCCCACACTATGCTGTATCATAACTTCTTGGTTCTCTAAAATAGAATACCCTGATCTCCTGTACCTTAAACAAATTTCGTTATCTAACTGATCTATAAACATTCTGTCATCGAAAACCCCGCAATGCTTGATGGCATCCGAGGACATTATACTGCCTGAAGTCATAGTAACTTTTACAATATTATACTTCTCTGAGACTTTGGATTTTTCACCGTGGGAAAAACTCTTTACGCCGCCACTTACTGGGTTAAAATAGAGGGGGCTAAGAATGCCAATACTCAGCCGCTTAATAGATTTTGCATCACACAACATTCGATCAAAATAATCCTCAGGTACTAAGCTGTCTTGATCGAAAGTGGCGACCCATTCGTGACCTGCTGCTATCGCGTTCAATACACCAATATTAAGAGCAGAGGCCAAGCCTATGTTTTCTTTGCATCTTATAATTTTACAATTTTTCGGTAAGGAATCCATAAAATTTGCATCTTCTGAATTATTATCTATTACGAAAACTTCTAGCGACTGGCCTGAAATTCGACGAATATTCTCTGCTATATTACCTTCCGGGTTAAAAGTCACGATAACTGAAGCTATACTGTGCACATCAACTCCTTTGTTTGAAACTAATGCTTTTAAGGGAAGAAATTACAACGCCAAAAAATACAATCAGAAATGTATCGGGTGAGCTTATTAATACGTTGAATGCACCCCACCAAGTGAGTATAGTAATCCACATCCACGGATATACAGCTAAGCCAATACCATTTTTCAGTAGAAAGAGTTTCCAAAAGAATCCGCTTAGCAATCCATATCCAAGGAACCAAAGCGGGGACAGCCATCTCAGGTCGGAAAATATTGATCCGTATATCGTATACCAATTAAAGTTTTCATTTAACCCAGCACGTCTGATGCTGTAGAATGACTCTAGCCATGCAGAAGAATAGCTGCCTTGTTTGAAGCCCAAAATATCTCCGAAGTTGAGCAAGTGTATCTTGCTTGACAGTGGAGGATAAAGAAGATTATAAAATGCGTATGTCTGTTGCCCGTTATTTGGGATAGAGAGATCACCTTCCAAGATAAGCGCTAATCTGTTAAATTCTGATACGAAGTATCCCACTAATGTTGTCGAAAAGCCAGTCGAGGTGGTCAAAAGGCCACCTCGACGCAGATCTATCAACACAAATAACAAGCTGGCAATAGACACTGCAAGGAAAACGTAGACAAGAAGTCTATAGTGGCTGATCTTACCTCTATCAAGCATTTGACTGAAATAGATTAAAAAGATTCCCCCGAGTATAAGAAGAAGGGAACCTCTCGTTTGGGAAAGAAGAGACTGCAAGACCATTCCTAGGTATCCTAACAACACCAGTGAAGTCAAAAATTTGTCATTCTTCTTTACTATCTCCCACAAGCCCCAGGAGAAGCAGACAAAGGAGAATGGAAATATCCAGGATATCGCGCTCGAACTGAGAGACTCATCATAAATTTTTCTGTAATCAGTAATGGATAGTGAGGAATTCCCGACAAATGCCGCGAGCGAATTTCCAATCCCTATATTCGAAATCGTAATCCATAACTTTAAATAAGTCGCCAGAATTGCCACTAAACACACAACTTTAACAATTGCGACCCATCTAGCATTCAATAATTCCGACCTGTACATTTCAGGCACACGTATCTTTTTGATAAAATTAACTGCAATTAGACAGCCAGCTTCAAAAAATATCAGACACAGCAAAGTGAAGGTCCATAAGTTTGAATTTAGAAACATATAGTTTTTTTCTCTTAATAGCTCCTCGTATTTTGCGACAGGAAATAGGGTAAGAGATAGACCGGCGAGCGTAACAACTCCCGCAGTAAACATCGGAGAGAACACTGCAAGTCTATCGAAGATCGGCATTTTTCCTCCTATTAGAAAGCAGTTTCAAAATAACATAAGATAATACGGATAAGGAAAACAGCTCTGGCACAAGCACAGACACTCCCATACCGTACGAACCATAAGTTTTAACTATCAAAACCATAGTTATAACTGACAAAGCCGATGAGAACAAATACACCTTAGTGATAGTCCCATCCAAATGATTTGGGATCATAAAATGATACGTGAGGACAGTATTCACAGAAATCAAGGGAAAAAGAAGGGACAACAGTTTAATAATACTTGCACTCTCTGTATAAACGTCCCCAAACATAATCAAAACTATTTTTTCGGAAAATATAAATAGAGACGCACCAAATAAAAAGCCGCCCAATCCGTAATTAGTCAACATTTTTCTCGTAAAGGCAAGTCCCTCTTCAAGACTGACTGCGTACTTGCGTGCAGATAATGGGAGAGTGAGTTGGTTTATGGGACCCATTAAACTCAGACCCGCACGAACTATACGGTCCGCATTACCATACACAGCTACTACATGAGGGGATGCTGAAAAACCCAATATGAGTACGCTTATACTGCCGTAAACTCCTGTAATCAGGGTATATGTGGAGAGACGAAATCCATTAGACAACGCTCGTAGACCTCCCAGCAAACTCCACCGTATTGGACCCAAATCTCTAAATATCAGAAATAAGGTCACCAATGTTGTGATAAGTAGACCCAAAATCTGAAAGACGATTATCAAAAAAGCGTCTTGGTTCGCTTTGATGAAAAGGATCGACAAGACAATATATATTATTCGAGCAAGCATATCGATGAGGGAGTACACAAATAAATTATCGACAGCCTGATAATACCACATGGGGCTTAATCCTTGCACGATACCCAAAATTAGAGCGCCCCATGCAAATTGCTGATAATTTGATAAAACCCCGAAGTGGGCAAAAATCATGGTGATTATAATAGCGGGCATCACCAGTATAAGCTTCGCACTGATTACATCTCGAAAATACTTCGAAACCGAATCCTTGTCATTTAGTCCAGCGATCTCACGAGAGGCAGACAGGGAAAAGCCATAATCAAGAAGTAAATACAGCCAGCCTGCTAGAGCTTGAGCTGCTAATATCCCACCCCAAATGTTACTGTCTATTAAACGCGTAAATATTGGAGCAAGAAGCACAAAAGAAAACCCTCTAAGAAAAAAGGCTGAATATATGACTGAGACTTCAAAGGCTTTAGAACGACTCTTAATTTCCAACTTTAGTACGCACCTTTTCCAAAAATGACTACCCTTACTGTCTGAAGAAGTATCACTAAATCTAGCCAGGGACTCCAGTTCGTAATATAAAATCTGTCCATTGCTACGCGTTCATAAAAAGTGCTTTTGCTCCGTTCTGTGACCTGCCAATAACCAGTCATACCCGGTCTAACCTGTGAGATAAAATATTCCTCCCCAGCCATCTTTTCTTTCTCTCTGAGAAGATAAGGCCTAGGTCCAATTAGACTCATAGTTCCCATCAAAACGTTGAAAATTTGGGGAAGTTCGTCTAAACTTAGTTTTCTTAGAACAGATCCTACTTTAGTAATACGTGGGTCATTTTTGAGCTTGTGATACGTTTCATATTCTGCACGCAGTTCACCATCTCTTAAAAGCAGTTGCTGCAGCTTCTCTTCTGAATCAAGATACATACTTCTGAATTTGTAGCATTCGAAGGGGACCATATCTTTTCCAATCCTATGCGCTTTGTAGACAACTGCCCCTTCGCTGTCCCAACGAATGAGGAGAGCAATAATCAAAAGGATAGGACTGACCAAGATAACGCCAGCACTGCTCAGGACGATATCCATAGTTCTTTTAATAAATTGAGCGCGCCTACTCCGCAAATTATTACGAACTTCTAGAGTAGCTACGCTACCAATATTGTGCGGTAAGAGCGCCTGATTGGGGACGCCGAACAAGTCAGGAATGACCCAGGTTACAGGAAAAGCAGCGTAAACGTTGTTGACCAATTTCTGCTGAGTCTCTGCACGAGCACTGGGGATGGAAATTAGGGCCTGCTCGGTGAGGGGATCAGTCAAAGCCTGCTCGATTGAACCCCTGACAGGAACATCGTGCAACAGAGTTCCTTGCAAAACTGGATTATCGTCGTAAGCCGCCAAAGGAATAAGTCCATAAGCAGGGTTGGCTTGCAAATGAGCAATCAAAAGGCTGGCCGTTTGACCAGCACCGATGATGCTGACAGGCCGCCCAAAGTTGCCTGCCCGAATAAGGAGTGAGCGTACCCCGTAACGAACCAGCAAGGCCAGCAGCAGAATCAGCAGCCAAGCCACCACCACTCCGCCCACACCCATGGCCAGACGGCCAAAGGCCAGTGCCGCTGCCAACTGAACAAGCAACACCTGAACCGTGCTGACCGTGTGAAGCCGCAATTCCGTCTGGGGCGATTTGCCGTAGCCAGGATAGAGGCCCTGGTAAAACCGCCAGCAGAGCCAGACCCCCAGCCAGATCACCACGGTTTCTATCTGGATATTCACTTTGCCCAGACCAGTCAGGAGAAGGTTAGATAGGCCAAAGCTCACTGCTCCACTGAGTACGTCGCTGATCACCAGCACCAAACCCTGAGACACCCCTCGTTGAGCCAGTAGAACGCCGCGATTGGCCGTCCGAACAACTGGCGCACTCGGCGCATGCAGCCCCATATTTAGCTTCCTTCAGTGTTGCGAGTCGTATAACTGTAGCTCTGTCCATAACCATAGCCGTCACGACCCGACGCAGTTACTTTGTTCAGCACAAAACCCATCATCGGCACTCTCGCCTCCTTAGTGCGGCGCATTACCTGCTTAACCGCCTGCAATGTAGTCTGCCCAGCCTCGGTAATCAGCACGACGCCGTCAACATGACGTCCCAGCACCAAACTATCCGCAATTGCCAGTAAAGGGGGGCTGTCAATTAGGACAATACTATATGTTTCGCCCCAGCGTTTAAAAATATCGCCCAGATCGTCACGGTTGAGCAGCGTGAGGCTATCGTGTAAACCAGGACCAGCCGGAAGCAGGTAGACATTTGGCTCGGCCTCAATGACCTGCACATTGTCCGGGTCGCGCAAAGCCTCTTGCAGATTGCGTGCTCCACCTTCGCCCACCAACTGTTGCCACTCATGTTGACGCTGATATTTGTTCCAGACGTCTTGCTGGGTTCCACGTCTGAGATCGGCATCAATAATCAGGACGCGCTGGCCCGATGAAGCCATGCCGTCAGCGAGCGTTGCGGTCAGACTGCTTTTCCCCTCTCCTGGTGCAGTTGACGACATCATAATGCACTTGCCCTGCTGATTATCGACGCTCGAAAGCAGATTGACCCGCAAGAAGCCGACAGCCTCGTAAAGTCCAGCTTGCCTGGCGGCCCGGACAATACCCATCAGTACGATATCGCGCTTGCGGAGTCGTGGAATCATACCCAGAGTGGGCAGACCGAAGGCGAGAAGATCGTCTTCGCTCCGAATGGTCCGGTCTGTGACGGTCAGCAGCGCGGCGACACCCAGCCCTAAAAGCAAGGTCAGAAGTCCAGCCAATACTGCATTGCGTGTTGGTTTGGGCGCAATGGGGTTAAGCGGCTCAATGGCAGGTGAGACCAGCGCGAGAGAGCCGGTGGTAGCCTGCGCCAGGATACTGGTCTGCGCCAGGTTTCGCTGCGTGAGTGCGCGGGTCGTGATGAGGGTCTGCCTTTCCAGCTCGGGCACACTCGCACCGTTCAGCTGCTGATCGATTTCGGCCAACTGGGAACGCTGTACTTTGAGAGCCTGCTTCACTGACAGCAGTGCCCGGTTTTCATCCCAGTCGAGCAGCGCCTGTGTGGTCAAGTTGGTGAGCACCCGCGCAGCTGCCGAGGCGGGGGCCTGAGCGCTAACGGTATAAACGCCGTTTCCGCCTTGATCAAGTTGAGAAGTCAATCCGATAGTTGAAATCTTGCCGCTCCGCAACTCAAACTGCAAATCTTTAACCAATTCATTTTTGAGTGGCCCTGCAAGCTCACTACTCTTCAAGGCGTTAACCACGCTACCGACCACCGTCGAACCCCGCAAGGCCTCTTCCAGCGCTCCGATCGGCAGGGGCGGGGCCGGAACCAGGGTCGCACCCACCACGCCGTCACTGGGCCGAACGGTAATGACGCTCGAGGACGCCTCATAAACGCGTGGCTGACTCCGTGACCAGAAATAGATGATCAGCCCGGCGACGAGAGTCAGCACAAGAATAATTGGCAGACGACGGCGAACGCCCCGCCACAGAACGCCGAGCTCGATTTCGTTTTCAACGCTTTCGGAGGGCGGCAGGTCCCTATAACGGTCACTCACGCAAACCGCTCCAATTCTGGGTGAGCCTTGAGCTGCCGCACCACTTTCTTGATATCCTGGATCCGGTCTTTGCGGACCACCAGCGTCACCTCACTGGTTCGCACGATCACCACGTCTTCCAGGCCAATCGTTACAATCAAGTCGTCTCCATTGGTCGTGTACAAGATTGCACCTCCTGTATCAAGACCAACATGTCGCCCCACCGATACGTTCTCGCCTTCTGCTTTGAGGAGGCGCTCCAGCGCGTTCCAATCGCCCAGATCATCCCAGCCGAACTCGGCGGGAATAACAACGACTTGGTCGGACTTTTCGAGAATGGCGTAGTCGATACTGATTTTCTCCAATGTTGGAAATACTTGTTTGATGTTTTTCTGCTTAATCGCCTCAGTAAGCTGCTGATACATCGCGGACTGATATTTCTCAAAAGCCTTCAGAATAGCTTGCACACTCCAGACGAACATGCCGCTGTTCCAGCTGTAATCACCTTCGTCCAGAAATTGTTGGGCCAGTTCCTGATTGGGCTTTTCCGCAAAACGGCTGACCTGATAGGCCGTGAAGATATCATCTGGACTCAAATCTTGGTCCTGCTTTCCTGAAGCGCTCAGCGCCAGTCCCTGCTGAATATAACCGTATCCCGTCGCCGGGAAGGTCGGGGTGACACCGATAGTAACGAGCTTTCCTGTCTGCCGAGCCAAGCCAACCGCCCGCTCAACCACCCGGAGATAAGTCGGGGTATCGGTGATCCGGTGGTCTGCCGGAAAGACGCCCATCACCGCGCCTGGCTGATCGCGGGCGATTCTAAGCGCCGCGTATAGCACGGCAGGCGCAGTATCGCGGGCCACCGGTTCCACAATCAGGTTCTCAGCAGGCATCTCAGGCAATTGATCAAGCACCTGACTGCGGTACTCGCTGCCGGTCACAACCATCACCGAGTCGGCGCTGCCGCTCAGCGTACTGAGCCGGTCTACCGTGGCTTGAAGCAGACTGCGGCCCGTATCGTCCAGTGTCAGGAACTGCTTGGGTTTGCTGCGGCGCGAAAGCGGCCAGAACCGCTCACCACTGCCGCCCGCCAGAACCACCGGGATGAAAGGATCCGTTTCACTGATGAAGCTCACCGGGCATTCCCTCTTTCTAGTTGCTGCGGCTTCACTGTGCCCTCACGGCGCGCGGCCCAGTTTTGTGGAACTGAATGGATGGTCATCTGGCATTAACTCCTCTTCACTACAACGGCAATCAGCTGTATCTTATCACGCTCAGTAGAGTAGAACACTCATGAACTGGATGATGCGTCAACCGAGGTCTCATCCCATCGTCAGCTTTATAAATACCTCTCCATAAGAAGGCACGAGATCAGCATGGGTTCGACCGGCCCATCAGATGAGTACAACTTAAGCGTATTCCGGCATACAGCACTCTCTCAGGCTCTACACTCGACCCACATGAAAGGCATCATTCCAGCAGCGGGCCTGGGCACACGGCTGCGGCCCCTCACGTTTACCCGGCCCAAGCCCGTGCTCAACGTGGCAGGCAAACCGATCATCATTCATGCCATCGAAACGCTGCAGGCAGCTGGCATCACTGAAATCGCGGTGATCGTCTCGAACCTGACCCGCACTGAGATCGAATACACCCTCAAGGATCTCAGTGGACCGCACCTGACCCTGATCGACCAGCACCAGCAGCTCGGGCTGGGGCATGCCGTCAACATGGCACGCGACTGGGCAGGAGGCGAGAGCGTCTGCGTGTACCTGGGCGACAACCTCTTCGAGTTCGGCATCGGCAGCTTCGCCCAGCAGTTCGAGGCTGAGCGACCCGACGCCCTGATCGCGCTGGTCGAGGTGGCCGATCCCAGCGCTTTCGGGGTGGCACGGCTGGACGGCGAGCGCATCGTCGAGCTGATCGAGAAACCCAAAGTACCGATCAGCAACCTGGCGGTGGCCGGAGCTTACTTCTTTTCGAGTCGGATCTTCGAGGCGCTCAGCGATCTACCGCCCTCGCCGCGCGGAGAGTACGAGATCACCGACGCCATTCAGCGGCTGATCACCGAGGGCAGCGTGGTGCTCGGGCAGCGGGTGCAGGGTTGGTGGAAAGACACCGGCAAACCCATCGATCTGCTCGACGCCAACCGGCTGCTACTGGAGCGACTCGAAGCGCGCATCGACGGGGAGGTGACCAACTCGCGGCTCAGCGGACGGGTGCAGCTGCCCGCCTCGGCGCGCGTCATCAACAGCAAGATCGTTGGCCCAGTACTGATCGGCGAGGACGTGGTCATCGAGGACGCCTACGTGGGGCCGTTCACCAGCATCGGACGCGGCAGCCTCATCCGCAACGCCGAGGTGGAACACAGCGTCATCGAAGCGCTGGCACAGATCGAGAACGTGGACATCCGCTTGCAGGACTGCTTGCTCGGGGTACGCGCCAAGGTCAGGGGCGGGCGGCGCGTGCCCCGCACCCTGAAACTGACTTTGTCGGACGCCAGCGAGGTCGAGCTGACCTGAGTACGGCGAGGACACCCGTCTCTACAGCAGCTCCACCGCTTGCAGCCGCTCCAGCACGCCCGGATCTTCCAGGGTGCTGGTGTCACCCTGAATAGCCTGACCCGCTGCGATCTGGCGCAGGAACCGGCGCATGATCTTGCCGCTGCGGGTCTTGGGCAGGGCGTCGGCCACGACGATGGCGTCGGGGCGGGCCAGCGCGCCGATTTCCTTGGTGATGTGGGCGCGAATGGCGACCGGGTCGAGGGCGTAGCCGCTCTGGGGCGTCACGAAGGCCACCACGCCCTCGCCCTTGAGGTCGTCGGGGCGGCCCACCACGGCGGCCTCGGCCACGCTGGGATGCGCCACCAGCACCGATTCGATCTCCATGGTGCCCAGGCGGTGGCCCGAGACGTTGAGCACGTCGTCCACCCGGCCCATCACGGTGATGTAGCCGTCGGCGTCTTTGCGCGCGCCGTCTCCGGCGAAGTACACGTGCGGA
>Ga0160427_10001672_pt1 | contig 13550 bp, 8 predicted proteins | sample SolpanmetagenomL_FD_108194 | JGI IMG/M metagenome (GOLD analysis project Ga0160427, IMG submission 108194) | Solar panel surface microbial communities from Lawrence Berkeley National Laboratory, California, USA - L | ecosystem: Engineered > Built environment > Solar panel > Unclassified ...
AGACTTCGACCGGGCCCCGCATCGCGGTGTTCACGGGCGCCACGTCACAGGACCGCCGGGAGGCGCTGAAGCGCGCCTTCAACGCCGACCCGAAGACCGAGCCGCTGCGGATCTTGATCTGCACCGATGCGGCACGCGAGGGGATCAACCTCCAGTCACGCTGCCACGACCTGATCCACATCGACCTGCCCTGGAATCCGGCCCGGCTTGAGCAACGCAATGGGCGCATCGACCGGAAGTTGCAGCCCTCGTCTGAGGTGTGGTGCCGCTACTTCGTGTTCGAGCAACGCGAGGAGGACATTGTCCTTGATGCCCTGGTCCGAAAAACGGAGTTCATCCGCAAGCAGCTCGGCTCGGCTGGCCAGGTGATCGGCGACCGCATCGCCGATCGGCTTATGCGTCACGGTATCACCCGTGCGCGTCAGCAAGCAGCCGAAGTGGACGGAGAGCAGGAGGACGACCGAACCCGGCGGGCGCTCGACGACCTCGACGATGAGACTGCCCGTCGCCAGGCCCGGCTGAAACGCGAGCTGGACGACCTGCGCCGTGTCCTGGGTGCCTCGCAGGAACGCGTCGGCGTCGATCCCGAGGAGCTGCGGGCTACGGTGGATGCCGCACTGGTGCGAGCACGCGGCTCGCTCAAAGGCACGGAGGCAGGACAGGCCGGGGCTGCTGAACTCTTCCGGCTCAGCCCTGATACACCGCCTTTCGACGAGCCAGGTTGGGCGGACGCCTTTGACGATCTGCGTGATCGTCGGCGACGCCGTGGCGAACGGGTAGCGGAGTGGCGGGTAACCAGCCCAATACGAGCTGTGGCGTTCAAGCCACCGACCCTGCGCGACGGCACTGAAGCGCCCGGTATCGTCCAACTCCATCTTGAGCACCGTCTGGTGCGCCGGTTGCTGTCGCGCTTCCTGAGCCAGGGGTTCCAGGCCGGGTTGCAGCGGGTGTGCGTCATCGCCGGCCAGGGTGCCCAGCCCCGGGCGTTGCTGCTGGGCCGCCTGGCTCTTTACGGGCCAAATGCCGCTCGCCTGCACGAGGAGATCATCCCAGTTACGGCACCCTGGATTGAAGCCGCTCGCGACAGCGCACCCCTACGGGCATTCGGCGACCGCGGACAGGAAACCACCCTGACCCAGCTCGACGCCGCACTCCGTGACCCACGCCGTCCACCAGTGCACGCCACCGCCCGCGCCCTGACCTGGGCGCGAAAGGACGCCGAGGACCTCGCCCCCGAGCTAGCCCGGCGTGCCGAAGCGGCGCGGGAGGACGCGGAAGGCAAGCTGGCTGCGCGTGGGGAGGAGGAAGCCGCTTCACTGCGAAATCTGCTGCTGGCCCAGCGCGACCGCATCCTGCAACAGGAGCGTCAGGCGGAAGCGCCGCAACAGTTGGACCTTTTTGCCGAGGATGAGCGTAAGCAGCTCCGTCTCGATCGAGCCAGCCGACAGAAGCGGCTCGGTGAGATCAGCGACGAGATTGAAAGGGAACCGCAGCGCGTGAGGCAGGGCTACCAGGTCACGGCCCACCGCCTCGAACCGGTAGGGCTGGTCTATCTCTGGCCGGTGACGGGCTGATGCGCGGACAGCCCGATGCTGCCCAGGACGTCAACAAGCATTGGCTCGGTGAGGTCCAACCGGTTGGGATCGTCGTAACGGCTGGCGCACTTGCCGAGCAGGCGCTTGTGCCGGCACAGCAGAGTCGCCTGGACAGCGAGGCAGTCCGAGAGCTCCTGCGCGGTGACGACGAGAGCGCCCCCGCCTTGCGCGATCCGTGGTCGTTTTTCTCGGAGGTACTGGACTGGCGTCCGTCGCAGGTCGCAGGCAGCCCCAACGGTCCTGAGATCCCAGACGCGTTACGCATCGTGCTGCCCGCGTCGGAAACGGTGCTGGAGCCTCAGCTTGCAGTGATGACGCCGGACAAGGCCGGCTGGCAGATCCTGGTACGATGCGAGGCGTCGGGGGTGGAACCAGACGCGCGGGGCTCCTTGCCGGGCTGGGAAGCCACGCCGCATCAACGACTGGAGCGCCTGCTGCGGGACACGGGCGTTCCCACCGGCATCCTGCTCACCGACGACGCACTGCGCCTAGTGCACGCCCCGGCCAACGGGGAAAGCAGCGGCTGGTTCTCCGTCCCGCTTCGTGCGCTGGGCACCACGGCCGGGCGCACCATGCTGGGGGCGCTCAAGCTTCTGCTCGACCGCATCCGCCTGTTTAACGACGCCGAGAGCCGGCGCTTGCCCGCGCTGCTGATGGCCAGCCGCCGCGCCCAAGCCAGCGTGTCCGCCACGCTCGCCACCCAGGTGCTCGGCGCCCTGCACGACCTGCTGCGCGGCCTCCACGCCGCGGCACCCGAGGCGACCGCCTCTCTGGCCCGGCAGCGTCCCGAACACCTCTATGAAGGACTGCTGGCCGTGCTGATGCGGCTGGTGTTTCTGCTCTACGCCGAGGACCGCGGCCTGATCCCTTCCCGGGACGACCCGGCCTCCCGCACCTTCTACGAGGCGAACTACGGTGTACGTGGTCTCCATGCCCGCCTCGGCGACGATGCCGCCCTCCACCCAGATACGATGGACGAGCGGCGCGGCGCCTGGCACCAGCTGCTGGTGCTGTTCCATCTGGTCCACACCGGCGACGGCTCGGGCTGGATGCGTGGACGTGGCGGCAAGCTGTTCGATCCCGCCTCCTTTCCGTTCCTTCAGGGCCAGGATGCGGCGGGCGACCCGGTGCGTGTCCCTCCGGTTTCTGACGGCTGCGTGCTCCGCATCCTGGACGGGCTGCTGCTGCTGAAAGGCGAGCGCCTGTCGTACCGGGCCCTGGACGTGGAACAGATCGGCTCGGTTTATGAGACGGTGATGGGCTTCACCGCCGAGCCGGCCGCTGCCGCCTCCATCGCCATCGAGGCCGGAAAGCGGAACCGCACCCCGGTCTTCGTGGACTTGTCCGCTCTGCTGGCGCAGCCCGGCAAGGAGCGCGGCACCTGGCTCAAGACAGCCACGGAACGCGGTAAATTTCCGCCCAAGGTGGAGAAGGCACTTGCCGCCGCGAAGGACGAAGCCGCACTCGCCGCTGCCCTGGGCGAGGTGTTCGACAAGCGCGGCTCTCCAGACGCCCGGGTCTGGCCCGCAGGCACGCCGCTGCTGCAGCCCACGGACGAGCGGCGGCGCACCGGCAGCCACTACACGCCGCGCGATCTGACCGGGCCCATCGTGCGCCATGCGCTGGAACCCGCCTTCACGCGCATCGGCCCGGCCGCCACGCCGCAGGATGTCCTGTCGCTCAAGATCTGCGACCCAGCTATGGGGTCCGGCGCGTTCCTGGTCGAGGCCTGCCGGCAGCTCGGGGCGCGGCTAGTGGAGGCCTGGCGCCTGCACGAGGATAACCGCCCGGTCCTCCCGCCGGACGAAGACGAGGAGCTGCATGCCCGCCGCCTGGTGGCCCAGCGTTGCCTATACGGCGTGGACCGCAACCACATGGCAGTTGACCTGGCTCGGCTTTCGCTTTGGCTCGCCACCCTGGCGCGCGATCACGAGTTTACCTTCCTGGACCACGCCCTGCGCTGCGGCGATAGCCTAGTCGGCCTGAGTCGCGCGCAGGTAGAGCGACTAGATTGGGCGGAGGAGGCGCAGCCCTCCCTGTTCGGTTCCTTCGTGTCCGGGCGGCTGGAACGGGCAGCGGCGGCACGCTCGGAGATCCGAACGGCGGGCGACGACGTGACGCTGTTCGAGCAGGAGCGGCGGCAGGCCCTGGCGGAGAAGGAGCTGGCTGACCTGCGCCGGGCCGGAAACGCTGCGGTGGCGCAGTTTTTCGGCCACGACAAGGACAAGGCGCGGCGGGCGGCGCTGGACCGGCTACACGAGGCCGGGCTGGACACGGCCCGGCTGTGGACGGCGATCGACACGGCGGCAGCCACACTGCGCGCCGGGCCGCACCCGCTGCAGCCCTTCCACTGGGAGCTCGAGTTTCCGGAAGTGTTTTTTGGTGACGCGCCTGGCTTCGATGCGATCGTCGGAAACCCGCCTTTTCTCGGGGGCAAGCGCATTTCAACCCAGTATGGCGATCGGTATGCTCACTGGTTGCAAACGCTGCATCCGGATGCACACGGCAACGCGGATCTGGTCGCGCACTTCGTCCGTCGCGCTTTTGCACTATTGCGTCAGAGTGGCTGCTTCGGCCTGATCGCCACAAATACTGTGGGGCAGGGCGACACACGCGAAAGTGGATTGTGCGCGATACTGGCGGCAGGGGGCAGCGTGCTTCGAGCTATACGCCGTTTACCCTGGCCTGGTGAGGCGGCGGTCGTGGTGTCTGTGGTGCACGTCGTACGGGGCGGCGTGCGCTGGCCGGTGCTGGACGGTCGGGAGGTGCGGCGGATCAGCGCCTACCTGGTGGAGGGCGACCTGGATGCGAGCCCGGCGCGGCTGGTCGCCAACGAGGGTCAGGCATTCATCGGCTGTTTCCTTCTCGGCATGGGTTTTACCTTCGACGAAGTGGCAGTCACACGTGGCAGGCCAGCTAGCTCCGTTTCGGAAATGCACCGGCTCATCGCGAAGGATCCCCGCAACGCGGAGCGAATTTTTCCTTATCTGGGCGGCGAAGAGGTAAATACCAATCCTAGCCAAGCGCACCATCGCTGGTGCATCGACTTCAACGATTTTCCATTGCGACGAGAGGCAGGATCAAAGTCTTGGGCGGCAATGGCCGAGCGTGAACGTGCGGCCTGCCGGCGCAAAGGGTTGGTGCCGCTGGATTACCCGGAACCGGTAGCGTCGGATTGGCCAGATTTACTAGAAATTATCGATCGGCTTGTGAAGCCGGAGCGCGACTTACAGAAGCGCGACGCAATCCGCGAGCGCTGGTGGCAGTATGCAGACAAGCGACCTGGTTTGCGCCAAGCTATCTCTGGTTTGAAGAACGTCATCGTCGCATCTCTGGTATCGCAACGTCCCATCTTTGCGATCGTGCCGAATGGCGCGGTGTTCAGTCACAAGCTTGCGGTAATCGCAAGCGAATCACAGGCACTACATGCTACTCTGTCATCCCGGACGTCCGAGGTTTGGATACGCTCGTTCACGTCCACCATGAAGGATGACCTGAACTACTCGCCTTCAGACTGCTTTGAGAATTTCCCATTCTTGCAAGATGCTGAACTATCGGCAGTTCTCGAAGAAGCTAGTACGAACTGCCACGGCTACCGCGCTTCCCTTATTGCCAAACTAAATCAGGGGCTGACCACTCTATACAACCGCTTCCACGACCCGGATGAGCGGGGAACGGACATAAGCCGGCTCAGAGACCTCCACCACATCATGGATCAAGCCGTGCTGCGTAGCTACGGCTGGCACGATCTCGCGGATACGGCCGCACCCGAGTTCCTGACCGAGGATATCGAGCCCGAGGAGCGCTATCGGGGTCGCCTATTTTGGCCCGCTCCCTTCCGCGACGAGGTGCTCGCCCGCCTGCTCACGCTGAACGCCGAGCGTGCCGCCGGCGAGCGCACCCGCGGTTTCGCCCCTGGGCCGGTTACCGGCGAACTGGAGGACGCCTGATGGACTTGTTTTCTCAACCTGCTACCGCCGCCGCAGTGCGCGCACACTTGCTGCGCACTCTCCGTCGCGACCTGATCGGCCCCGATGTCGGCGCGGACGACGCTGACCTCGCACGCGAGAAGCTGACCGAACGGCCCAGTCGCTGGTACCTCACCGGCTTCATCGCCCCAGACGAAGGCGAGACGGCCTTGCACGGCGATACCGCCGCTGAGCAAGCGCTGCTGGACGACGCCATGGAAGCGGAGGGCGAACCGCCGCCCGATCCAGTATTCGGCGGCCAGACCGACGACAACAGCGAGCCCGACCCCGGCGCGGGCAGCCGCCGCATGCAACCGACCTCGCTCGGCTTAACCGTGCTCCTGCGCCTGGACGTGCGGGAGATCGAGGCCGTGATCACCTGGGGGGACTACCGGACTGAGCCGCCTCTGTCGCCGCAGGTGCTAACCGACGAAACTGCACAGCGACCGCCGGAGGTCCAGTGGCATCGGCTGCCGCGAGAGGTGCCGGTCCGTCTCACCGTGCCGCCTGATGGCCGGGCTGCCGCGTCCGTCATTGTGCCCGACAGTGCCGCCCCGCAGCTCCCGGGTGGTGGCCTCATCCTGCATACCCACGCCCGCAGTTACGACGTTCGTCAGCCCGACGGCACTGTCGAGACCGTGCGCGCGCTGACTGTGGTGCTGGTCAACCGTCGGCGTCGTCCCGGCCGCCGCTACCTCGACGTGTCCTACGCTTTCCAAGTTCGGTTGGAGCTACGCTGCCCTGAGGGTTTCGTCCCGCGCTGCGACTTGTCAGGCCACTGGAGTGAGGACGCAGATCGCCGGATTGCCGACCTGCACTACCGTGATGTCGCCGAGTATGCCGTGGGCCGCTCCAGCAGCGCAGATTGGAGCCGGGACGTGGACGGCCGCGTGCGGCGGACCTGGACCGATCCGCTGCCCACCGCCGAAGTCGAGCGCGTGGCACCCAACGAGGCGATCGGTGGTGTGACCTGGAGCATGGAGGCGCTGGCGACCCTCGCCCAATCGGGTGCGGACGCACTGAGTGGGGCGTTGGCGAACTTGCCACGGCAGTATGCCGAGTGGATCTCCGGGCAGGCTGCCTCGATCCCCGGCATCCCAGGCCCGCGCCGTCAGGAGACGGCCCTCACCCTGGTGGAGGCCATGAACCGGGCTCAAGGACGGATCGAGGCCGGCATTATGCTGCTCGCCACCCAGAAGCAGGCCCGGCTCGCCTTCGCGGCCATGAACGAGTCCCTCGCGCGGGCCGCCCGCCAGCGCGGTGCCCAGACCAACGGGCGAACCCCCGCAGAGCAGTCCGAACCAAGGTGGCGGCCGTTCCAGCTCGCCTTCATCCTACTCAACCTGTCCGGCCTCTTCGACAAGCGGCACGATGACCGCGAGGTCGTGGACTTGCTGTTCTTCCCGACCGGCGGCGGCAAGACCGAGGCCTACCTGGGCCTGGCCGCGTGGAGCATCGCGTTCCGTCGCCTGTCCTCCTCAGGGAAGCTCGGCGCCGGCGTCACCGTGCTGATGCGCTACACGCTGCGGCTGCTCACCCTCGACCAGCTTGGCCGCGCTGCCGGCGTGGTCTGCGCTCTCGAGCTGATGCGCGGCGAGCCGGCCTGGCAGGATGGCGGTCGGCCGATGCTCGGCACTTGGCCGATTGAGATCGGCCTTTATGTGGGTTCGGCTGCCTCGCCGAACTCGCTCGGCGGCAAGGGCAACACCGGTCCGGACACCGCCGTTACCCGCATCAAACGCTACCAGAAGGACCGCAAGGAGGCGCCCGCGCCGCTGCAGGCCTGCCCCTGGTGCGGAACGTCGTTCTCTCCCCAGAGCTTTAGCCTCGCCCCGAACGCCAACGTGCCGCAGAACATGGAGCTGCGCTGCGTCGGCGAGGATTGTGCTTTCACTGGCGACCGGCCGCTGCCGATCGTGGTGGTCGACGACGCGATCTACCGACGCCTGCCGGCCTTCATCATCGCCACTGTGGACAAGTTCGCCGGCCTGCCCTGGGTGGAGCGGGCCGGCACTTTCTTCGGGCACGTGGACCGCGAGGATAATTGGGGATTCTACGGCCCCGCCGAGCCAAAGGAGGGCAAGAAGCTCCACAATGGCTGGCGGCTCGACCCGCCGGACCTAGTGATCCAGGACGAACTGCACCTCATCAGCGGCCCGCTTGGTACGGTGGCCGGGCTCTACGAGACGGCGCTCGATCGGCTTTCATCGCGCGAGCAGGACGGCAAGGTGATCCGGCCCAAGATCGTGGCCAGCACCGCCACTGTCCGGCGGGCCGGACAGCAGATCCAGGCACTGTTCGACCGCGAAAGGACCGAGGTGTTCCCGCCGCCAGGGCCGGACCGGCATCACAGCTTCTTCGCCGAGACCGTGCCCGCCTCCGAAGGCCCGGCGCGGCTCTACGTGGGTCTCGCCGCCCAGGGCAAGGGACCCAAGCTGGTGTTCCTGCGGGCTCTGGTGACGCTGCTCGCGGCCGGCATGCACGAGCAGCAGAAGGCGGGTGCGATCGCCGACCCCTACATGACGGCCGTATGCTACTTCAACGCGCTGCGCGAGTTGGGTGGAGCGCGGCGCATCGTCGAGGACGAGGTCAAGGCGCGGCTGACCGACTATGGTGTCAAGCGCCGTCGCGTGGAGCCGGTGGACCAGCCGTTTGCCGACCGCACCCTCGGCGAGCCACTAGAGCTGACCTCGCGCGTCTCTACCGATCAGGTCGCCAAGGCCAAGGCGCAGCTCGAACAGCCCTGCAACGGGGTCAAGGGCGTGGACGTGGCACTCGCCACCAACATGATCTCCGTCGGCCTGGACATCACCCGGCTCGGCCTCATGCTGGTGCAGGGCCAGCCCAAGACCGCATCCGAATACATCCAGGCTACCAGCCGGGTCGGGCGGGACAAGGACAAGCCCGGCCTCGTGCTGGCCGTGCTCAATGTGCACAAACCTCGCGACCGGATGCACTACGAGCAGTTCCGGCACTTCCATGCTTGTTTCTACCGTGCCGTGGAGCCGACCAGTGTGACACCCTGGGCGTCCCGCGCCCTTGATCGTGCCCTGGCGGCCGTCGTGGTCGCGATTGCGAGGCACCTTGACCCGGCGCTGACGCGCGAAGCAGCAGTGCGCGCCCTGGGTGATCACCCAGGTGTTCGCCAGCAGGTGCGCGACACCCTGACCCGCCGCGCCCCGCCCAAGGACCGGGCCATGGTCGGTGCGGCGGTAGACCGCCTGTTCGATGGATGGATGCTGGTAGCCGAGCAGCAGACGAGCGGGGGTGATGCCTTCAGCTACGGCAAAGGCGCGCAACGGCTGCTGCACGATCCGCTTGATCCGGCCCTGCCGACGCTCATGCCGGCGGTTCATCGCGACTTCACCGCGGGACGGTCTATGCGCGACGTCGAGGCCACAGTCCTGCTGAAGGTGCAGGGCCCGCACGGCGAGCCGGTAGGAGCGAGCAGTTGAGCAAGGACGTCCTCCGGCTGAGCCAGATCGTCGGCACCTTCGGCCCCGGCGCGATGGTGGATCTCCCCGACCGGTCTGTCATGGTCAGCGGGCTCGACAGCTGGGAGATGGGCAGCAAGGGCGCTTTTCGGATCGTCGAGGAGCGGCGGCTCGTCCGTCTGCTAGAGGAGCGGCTGCGGGGGGACCCCCGCATCGCGCAAGACAAGCCGCTCTCCTTGCGTACCCCCCCGGTGGACCCGGGCGGGGTGGCGGGAGGCTTCGTGCCCGGCGTGCCGGTGACGGTCTTCCCGACCTGGTTCACCTGCGACAGCGTGGAGCCGGCCCCGTCCGGGTCTGCCGTGACGATCAAGTCGGACGGGCCGGGGCGTGGTGCCCAGCGCAGGCGCCGGATGGTGGAGTGGAAGAGCCTCGCGCCGCCGAACCGCAAGCGCTACCACGATAACGACGGCAAGGCGCACGACGTCACGCCACTGCGCTTCGTCTGCGGCTGCGAGCACGGGCACCTGCAGGACGTGCCCTGGCGTTGGGCGGTGCACGAAGGCGCGAAGTGCAGTGAACCGCTTTGGCTGGAGGAAACCGGCACGAGCGGTGACCCCCGCGACACCCGCGTCGTGTGCGGCTGCGGCAGGTCCCTGCTGCTGGAGCAGCTGTTCCAGGCGGGTCGCCTGGGCTTCTGCCACGGGGAACGGCCTTGGATCGGCGACAAGGATCCGGCAGGCTGCAAGGATCCAGAGACAGGGGGACAGGTGAAACTGCGTCTGCTCACCCGCAGCGCCACCAATGCGTACTTCCCCCAGGCTGCAACGGTCATCTCGCTGCCGGAAGCCGAAGACACCCTCGGTCGCATTGTGGCCGAGCACCTGACGGACCTGCGGGAGGCCGGTAGTGCTGCCGAGATCGGCATGGCACGCAAGTTCAACCAGGCGCTCAAGGCGGCCCTGGACGGCTATCCGGACGACGCCGTATTCGCACGCGTACAACAACTCAAGGCTGGAGGAGTCGCGGCGACGGCTCCGGACCCGAGGGTGGCCGAGTATGAGGTGCTCGCGAGTGGTGGAGCATTGATCGGCGAGGACAGCGCCGACGCTCTGCTGCATGCCGCGACCTTGTCCCGGGCAGAATGGGACGCGAGCGGTGCCCCCTTGTTGGCAGGCATCCAAGCCCTCGTCGCTGTGCATCGCTTGCGTGAGGTCGTGTGCCTCTACGGCTTCACGCGCTTCGAGAGCGCACCACCCATGTCGGACGAGGGGCTGGAGGACGTCGGGTTGGCCGTCAGTGGAGCAGCGCTCGGCAACAGCCCGGATTGGCTGCCGGCGATCCAGCAGTATGGAGAGGGGCTGTTCATTCAATTGGATCCGACTGCGATCGAGAAGTGGTTGTCCGACCCTGATGCCGAACGACACGTCCGGCATCTCCTAGCCGGGTTCGAGGCCTGGCGGTCGAGCAGGCCAAGTCTGAAGCCGCGTGGGGCGCCCTACGCACTGCTGCACAGCCTGTCACACGCGTTGATGACTGAGATCGCACTCGACTGCGGTTATCCTGCGAGCGCGTTGAAAGAGCGCATTTACGCATTGAAGCCAGCCACCCAAGGAGGGCCGCTACGCTGCGGCCTGCTGATCTACACTGCCACCGCTGGCACTCAGGGGACGTTGGGCGGCTTGGTGGAGGTCACGCAGCGTTTCCCGCGAGTGCTGGAGGCTGCCCTCAGGCGGCTTGAGATTTGTAGCAGTGATCCGGTCTGCGCCGATCACGAACCTGCCGCACACAAGGATGATCGAGCGACGCACGGGGCTGCGTGCCACGGCTGCCTGCTGATTGCCGAAACCAGCTGCGAAGCCCGCAACCTCTTCCTGGACCGTGCTCTCCTTGTCTCGACTATGGCCGAAACCGGATCTGCGTTCTTTCAACTACCCTGAGGATCAGAAGGGCGAACGAGGTATCTACGTCTCACCCTACTCAGTCCAGCTACGTAGACGCGATTAGGGCAGCGAGGTCCTCCATGCGCCGGACAAACCGGATCGGCGTGCCCGGCAGGCGGATGAAGCTTTCCCGCTCGTAGAACGCCGCGGCCGCCTCGTCCTTGGCATCAAGCACGAGCGCGAAGGACGCGATCTCACTGCGAACGGCCCGGGTGATCGCGTTCACCAGCAGGATCCGGCCGAGGCCGATCCCGCGGGCGGATAGATCAGTGGCGAGCCGGCCGAGCAGCGTGGCGGGCAGCCGGGGGTAGCGGGGCAGCTTCTTCGCAAGCGTCGCCGGGATGTCGGTCAGCTGGATCGAGGTGGCGGACAGCGTGTAGAAGCCGAGCACCTTCATGCCGTTGGCTGTCGCCACGAAGGGCGCTGCCACGCGGCGACGCGCGTCCTGGCCGGCCTGCTCTCGCAAGTAGCGGTCCAGGGCCGGCACGCCGCAGGAGAAGGAACCACGGTCATGCTCCGCGCTCAGCGGCTGGATGCGGACGGAAGCGAGATCCAACGTCGTCTCAATCGCCCGTCATGGTTCGGTGCCGCCGGACGCTGTCGCGCAAGCGGTCGTTGAACGGCGGTGGGTCGAGCAGTGCATCGACGAAGGCCCGGCTCTCGGCGGCGCTGAGCACCAAGACGTCGTGCGCCTCGACGGTGCGCCTAGCAGCGTCTTGCACGCTGCTGACCACGTAGTCGGTCACGCTGCGGCCTTCGAGCTCGGCCGCACGCTGGATCAGCGCCTTCTGGTCGGCCGTGATCCGGGCTTCCAGGCGCTCGCCTCGCGTGCGGTCGATGGGCTTGGGTGCGGTGCTGGCCATGGTTCCCCTCCACTGACATTGTACGGCCATTTGCCGGGTTCCTCAACAGCCGTTTCTAAACCTCGGCTGTATGACGGTTCCGGTGGAAGCCAGCGACCGTCGTCTTCTACTGACATCCAGCTTGCAGTCGCCGGGCGCTACCTTCGGCCCGGCAGCTCGAAAGGCCAGCGGGTAGTTGGATGCGCTGCTCCGGCGCACCCTCGAAGCGGCAGACCGCCACCAGCCCGGCCGACGACCGCAGCGGCCAGGTGTTCACGTAGCTGCCGTTCGGCCCTGGGGCGCTGCCTGGTGCAAGCTCGACCTGCTTTGCCGGGTCTCCCTCGAACAGGCTGAAGGTTGTGAGCCGGTGCCCCTGTGAGGACCGGGGGCATTCCACGGCTGCCTGGGCGGCGGTCGCGATCGTCAGTAGGCCAAAGACGGCCAGAACCTTAGCTGGCATGTGAGACGACATAGAAGGCACTCCCGTTGTTGGCGGCGGACGATGACGTCGTGCTGGTCCAGGCGATGGTCCGGATGCTGGCCGGATGGCCCACCCAGTGATCCTCGACCTGGATACCTTGGGCGTTCTGACCCAGGTAGATGGCGGCATGGCTCGAACCGTCCGTCGAGTTCGTGTACGTGCCGTTCGACCCGAACGTGGCGATGACCGTTCCTGGCTGCAGCGAGGTGTTGCCCTGAACGGCCGAGCCCTGCGTCCACGTAGCCGTCAGGCCGACGCTGCTGTCGGCCGCCTGAACCAACGCCACGCACTGTCCGGTTCCCACATACTGGTTGAGGTATTGCGAGTAGTTGGTTGCCACCGAGCCCGAGCCGCTACCGGAGGATGATGTCGGGTCGGACGTGGTTGGATCGCTCGTTGTCGAGCCGGTCGAGCCGGAGAACATCGTGCTGCCGTTCGGCGACGTGAAGGTCGGCGCCCCTGTTTCCTGAAACTGCGGCACCACCATGACCGGTGTGCCCATGCTGGTGACAGGCGACACGTCGGCCGAGGCCGGCGTGCTGGCCAAGGCTGCGCACAGGACTGGCACAAGCCATTCGCGGGCGCCGATGGTTCTAGCCATCTACCCCTCCCTTAACGGCACCTGAGGGACGCCATGGCTGGCTCCCTCAGGTGCGTGCGAACGCTCACGCGCTGGCCCGGCTTGATGTGCTTGATGGGGATGGCACAGCGGCCAAGGACGGCATCGACCAGCTCGTCCCGGTCACGCCGGTCGGATCTGTCGTGGCTGCGGTCATCGAGTTCGACGACCAGGGCGATCCGGCCCTGGCCGTCGATGATCGCGAAGTCCACGGACTTCTTCGCCACCCGGTTCAGGGCAGCGCGACGCAGGGCGGGATCACGCTGCACGATCTGGACCGCATCGGCCAAGCGAACCTGCGGACAAACGTGATAGCCCCGCGGCAGGTCCGCCTGGATTTCGGCGAGAGCCTTCACCTCCCAGGGAGAGAGCAGCGCCTTGGCCCGGTAGTCGGCCGGATTGAAGCCCGGCTTGCGTCGGCCGCGGCCGACGACCAGGGCGAGGCAGAGGATGGCCAACGCACCAAGGAGGAGAGTGACCGAGGTGGGCACTCCCCACGCCGACGCGAACGACAGGGGGTTGGAGGGCGAGAACGGCATCACTCGGCCGCCTGGACCGATGGGGACCGGTCCCGGCCAAGGGCGTTCAGCTGCACCGTGATGCCGGCCAGCATCTCGCGCAGGGCTGCCGGTTCCATGGTGGGCATGATCAGGTCCGCCTCGGTCCCGTCG
>Ga0160427_10001673_pt1 | contig 13540 bp, 14 predicted proteins | sample SolpanmetagenomL_FD_108194 | JGI IMG/M metagenome (GOLD analysis project Ga0160427, IMG submission 108194) | Solar panel surface microbial communities from Lawrence Berkeley National Laboratory, California, USA - L | ecosystem: Engineered > Built environment > Solar panel > Unclassified ...
CTCTTTGTACGAAAATCCAGATAGCATTTGAAAGGATGGATATAAGTTAGGTAGTGGACAAAAATCTGGGCAAGCCTAGGTGGCAACCATCTTGAAATGACCTAACACGCTTAATATGACATCAGGCAAGGTGATATAGGCTTACCTTTAGTTGACCTGTGGTGGACATGGTCTTGTTATAAGACGTCAAAAACATGATGTCGTTATCAATCACGTAAAAACTGCGGACATTGGTACTCGTATTTTGTATCGTAGCAGACAATAGTTCTGGTCCTCGAGCAGCTTGACCGGATGTACACAAAATGAGCATGGCTAAAAGACTGAGAAATCGATCATGATCCAGTTCGTACAAGGCAACCTCTCGCTGACACAATGTATGACTGTCATAAGGAAAGAATCTACTCCGGAGAGTTTCATCAGCTTGGACGTATCTTAGCAACCATTCTGGCTTGTCCGCGAGGCCATTAGCATTATGTTTGAGGAAATTGAATTTTTCCGAAATATTGCTGGGAATGTCCATCAAATTGCCCAAATCAATTTTTGGAAATTCTTCTGTTAATAGCAGCTGCTTTAGTGTTTTCTCTGCTTCATTAAACAAGTGCTGAATAAATTCTCGAAATTTCAAAATCTCAAATTTATCACCTTTGTAATAAATGGAAAGCTGATCTTTGGACCATTGCAATTTTCCAAGCAGCCATGTATTGTTGGCTAGGACTTTTCCGAGCGCATGCATAGACAACAGCTCGCCGATAGCATAAGACTTGGTTTCCAACAGTGATTCTCTCCAGTCTTGGAAAACTGCATCAAAATTTGAACGCGCTTGATCTTCTGTTTGTCCATCTTCGATAAAGACATCATACTGAACCCAGCTGGCATGCAACACAATGAGGCGAGCACAATATGTTAATGAAGCAAATATGCGAGTAGAAGTTTCTGCAGGTCGGAATGATTGCTGCTCTACATCAAATCCTAATAAGGCTACAAAGTTAAGAATGGCATTTTCAAATCTATTTGTAAGAGGGAGGGGATCTTTCAAAAAGAGCAAAGACAGGTGCAGTAAACTTTGTTCCATTTCCTCATCGTCGTCTGCCGAGTCCGGATTGAGTTCATTGAATGACAAGTCTGATAAAATCTGGTCAATCAAATTTTGCTGACTTTCAGAAATTTTGATATGACACTCTTGTCTCAAATTTTCAGGCAATTTACCCACAGACAACACATAAATCAAAAACCGAACCCATGTCGTGAAGTAATCTTGATGGGTTTTTGAAGTTTGTTTTTGAGAGAATGGTTTCCAACTTAGTTCAACGTTTGGACTCTTCAATTGGCGGAGCAAAAGTGTTGGTGAACGCTCAATACTATGCAGGCCATTTTGCAAGAGTCGATTTGTCAATACATTGATACGAGAAATCCATGTTCGAGGTAGCTTGTCAGACTTGGCGAGGGTGTATGGTACCATGGCACTGATCAGTTCAAGAGAACCATACCTAGGCCAGTTGGTGCGTTCATGCCATGGCATCATTGGCGTATGCCGGTCCGGTGCAACATCTTCATTGCATAATAATGCCTGCCTCAAAAATTCAATCTCTGTCTCGTCGTCTGATGGCGGAGCTACTGGCAAAGAATTGACCTCGAAATATTTTCTACTGGTTCCAGAAAAAAATGTTGAAACAAGGCATGGGCAAAAGTCGGCACCTTTTTTTCCAAGACAATATGTTTGATGATGTGTAGCACTGGATTTTGTACGACATTTGTATGTGCAAGCTGTGCATTTGAATCCTTGGAAAACCCCAATATATTGATACCTCTGACCAACATCCTTGGATGCTAATTCTGATTGAAGATTTGTGAGGTCTTTTTCTGTAGCAAGTTCGGGTGTCAACATGTCCATTACAGCACGCAGTCCTAAAGAACGTAGCTCTTGCCAGGTACGGAGATGCTTATCTTTTTGATGCGTCACCATACGGCTTGGTAGGATGATCACTTGGCATTCAAGGCAAACCAGAGATTTGAGCTCTTTGTAATGTATAATGTTGAGTGATTCGAGAACTATTTGCACGTCTGCTGGAGGTGTGTCGGGTTCATCCTGTGTCGGGTCTTCGCCGGGGATTTCTTGAGGTACTATGACAGTTGGATTAGTTTCTCGATTGATTTACATACATATTTCATGAGGGTTAGCCGGTGTCAAATCTTGCATGTCCTTTTAATTAATACAAATCGTACATGACTGGATAAGACCTACCTGGCTGTGGAATTTCATCAGGTTGTGGAGTTGCATCTGGTGTTTGAGCTGTCGACTCAACTGATGCAGTTCCTGAAATGTTAGACTTGAGAAAAAACTTGGATTTAGGGTCTCACTTCGGACAGTCCTTGATACTGAGGTTGATCCCCCTGGAGATGTTAGTATTTGGAAAAATGTATCAAGAAGTCATTACCTTGATTTGTGGATGTGTGACGATTGGCATGTGTCGTGAATGTCTTGGGATTTCCAAATGTCTCGCCACAAATGCAATGAAAGCAACCATCTTCACGTCTGTTGAAGGCAACTTTAATCCCATCTCTAAAGTTTACAGTGGTCGTTGCTTGATGTGCAGTTCGATGATGATTTTTTCTGTCATTCTCACTTGCAAATACCTCGTTGCAGAGTCTACAAGTTACTGTCATCTTTGATCTGTGGGAATTGTGTGATGGTGGGATTGTTTGACTTTTGGGATGAAGTATTTCGAGATGTTTGAGAGGGAGTTTATTGATCTGCCATCAGCGAATTTGCTCGACTGTGGCAAGTATTGTGCAAAGGAAAGATACAGCTTCAAAAGGACAGAATTCCCCCACTCTTTTCCTTTGCAGGTATAGCTAAAGACTACATATATTCAGTGACTGATGGATCTGCTACGTTACAACCGTTTTCTGCTTACTTTTTGTTTCCTCTCACTGCTCATGCATTGAACATTTTTTATCTTATGCGAGGTGTTCAATGATACATCTAATTCACTCACCATAGAGGCTCCAGGAAATATTGACCGCACCATTCCATTACAGACAGACTTAGTTTACGCAAATCTTGTGAGGATATATTGTTATTGAGAAAAGTCTGTGAGTGGAGGACCTTATGATTCCCACATTAGATCCGGGAGCTGACCTGATAGAAATATCTGCGAGTATGACAACGATACGCCCTAAAAGAAAGCGAAAGCCAGGTACATTTATTCTTGTAACATTAACAGGATCACTACTTATATGGTTTATACAGATCTAGAGGCCAACACTGCAAAAAGAATATCTACTGGAAGGATTGTTCCAATTGTTGAGGTAACAAAGCGGTCGTGTGATAAAAGGTCAAGCACTCAAATCCAGGGAAATGCACCGAGTACAAGAAATTCACCAACCACGCCAAACACCCAAGATCAAGACATGCATTCTTCGGTAGAGTTCTTATCAAGTTTGATGGATGAAACACAATCAGACGTACCCGGGGTTTTAACGGAAAAGGATGATTGTTCCTATGAACATTCTGCTAGAAATTCATTAGAGACATGTATGGAGGCAAATGTTACATCACAACAAGACAAACACCGGCAGTTACACCAATCGCCAATCATCAATCCTCGACATATTTACGACGATAGTCTACTTTTACAAGACGATAAATTCTCGCGCGGATTGTTTAATCACCTCTTGGCCGAATCTTCGCAGGCAATTTCCACTGCCACAGCTCAAGTTGATGTGCCATTGTCAATCCTCACGTCAAGCATGGCTGAGAATAATGGTGTATTAGCCTTGTCCCCTCGTCAAGAACTTTGGAATTCAGACATGTTATTCCAATTGTTGTTTCCGGCAGCAGAAGAAATGGGGAGCATTATCAAGATGGATATACCACAATTTTGGCTGCATCCAAATTGGCATCCAGGTACATCCCAGCCCGAATTGATGAATGATACACCCGCCCCAAGGAACAAACTCAGAATGAGGTCAACTAGACAGGAATTCAAAATATTGCTGTTGGTGGGGGTCTTCAAGGTTGAAGAAAAGGAGAATAAGGCAAAGTTTATCAGAGAGTGGTGGATGAATATCGAAGATGTCAAGAAACAGGTTGGAGAACGTCTGGATTTGAAAGGTAGTTGGCCTGGTCTTGGAAATTGTGCACTAACCATTACAGGGTTTTATGATGGAGCCTCTAAAGATGTAGGCCAGATGAATACGTATCTGGTGAAGGATGCCTCCGGTAAGTTTTTAAAAATTACATCTTCCAATATCTAATTTTTAGTACCACTATACATCGGGAATGTCAAGAATCTCGGAAATTGTACATTGAAGAATTTACAGAAAAATTCCCTTTCTCAATTCAAACCTGTCGGCGCTATCAATGCAGATCTGTTCACTTGGGGTTTGGCTGGGAGTGTGATTCCGCTGAAAAGGGACATCTTGGGAATTTACAGTCTTTATTACCATTGTAGTGGAGTCGCTCGGATGTGGATTTTCATCACTCTTGATGATAATGAGCGCTTAGAGGAAATTATACGCGGTAAGTCTAGGCCCCTGATTTTAAGCGACGACTAACTTTATAAAGATGTGATGGCAGGTCATGATATCAACATCGGTCATTGTTCAAACAACATTAATCACTTGAATCTTTTTCTACATCCAAATTATTTGAGTCAAGTTGGGGTGCGATTCACATTGGTAGAACAGTCACTAGGTCAGCTTCTTGTTGTTCCCCCAAATAGGTATCATCTCGCATTTAATACAGGACAAAATATCGTCTTAAACACAGGCTATGTGGCAGAGGATTCATTACCAGACGTGTATTCTAGATTTGAAATGCTTTTACATTGTAGTAAACGGACTTGTGGCTTTACGCCTACGTCTTTTCATACTATGAATGATAGGAAATGAATTAAATTAATTTTTATCCACTAAATGTTTTGACACATTTGTTGAAAGATGCTTTCTAGGACGTGTATCTCTTGTTTAGCGATTGTATCATATGTTGATTTAGAGGTGTTTCAGTGGCGTGCGCATTTCATTTCATCGTGATGACCATTCTTTATATCAAATCAACATAGATGCGGTGAATTTTGTATACAAGATTTCGTCTTGAATTTAAGAAGATTTACTGGATGTGAGTGCAACTCTGTTTTCGTAATTCCCTAAGATGAACACATGGTTGTGTCATCTTAAGGCATTCATCGTGCAAACATGTTAAAAAATTAAGAGCTTAGATTTTCATACATTTCAAGCACATTATTTAAATCTTCAAACGTGCCATACCATTACCAAACATGCATTTTAAACGTCAATCCAACGGTATAAATCTAGATTCTGCTTGTCTACAGCAATAAATCATGGAAAAGCAAATCGTTTTGTTCAAGGTCTTTGGTTGGTAAAACAAGTTGAAGATACAAGCTGGTAGATTAGCCTTATTCTTTGTACTTTATTGTATATGCGGTCAACATAATATGGAAAAGTTCCCTTTGTTGAGGCTATGTCCTAGACACCTCCATAGCGTACAAAGCCTTTGTTGAAGAGGTATCTAATCGATTAGGGTATGAAACCGTGTTGATGCCCGTTTTGCAAGATTGAGGTTCTGTGCCTGTTGCATGCTACGACAGGGGTTCGAGAAAAAAGCCACGACGAACCCACTAAGATAGATCTCTTTTTTCTCCACCTTCATGCTTCCTCATCCCAAAATTCATCCTGGCACCTCTGTTAATCCTCGTCAATCATTTCCCTGCCGGATCAAACGCATTCTCATCAATCACTGCCTAAGGCTTTTAGTCCGTCAAGATGCAAGGTAAATCTCATCATTCATGTTTCTTCTTCGAGTGCTTATTTGGTTCAGCTCCGAGGTTTACTCTACCACCAATTTCCATGGGCACACCAAGTTCAACCCTGAGCAGTTCCAGTTTCATCACTCCACCAAGTCCGAACACGAGTCTTAGCTCCAGTCCTCCTCGTTTACCAGTTCTCGACACCACGACCAAGCAATTTCTCATCTTTCTCGATGCTGAGTGTGTGTATTGCTTCCTCAACGAAAATCAAAAATGCGCTGGAAGCGGCTGTCCAGGTCATTATCTCGAAACGGGAGCAGCAGAATGGGTTGATAAAATGGGAATCTACGATCCAACGACACGTGTTGCGTTTAAGCTCGCATTTTTTGCATACACAGAACCAGTCTCTTACACCATGATCTTTAAGGAGTTGAAAATTCGTGCCCCTGAAACTTTGGATCGATTGAAAGGATGGGCTTTGGGCATGGGGAGTAATGGCAATCAAAACGTCTTTTCTTTGGTTGATACAGTCCTTCAAAAGACTTGTGCTATGCACTAACCTCATGTGTTTCGACACATTCAATTTTTACAAGTCTAAATTTTTACCATCTTCTGCTCATGTATTATAGACTTCATTTCTCGAGAGCGCTGCTGGATTTTTTTTAAATAGGAATTTTAATCTTCTTCACAACTTGTCTTGATAGCTTGGATGTTTCAGTGATGTTGATGGAAATTCTGTAAAGTGCTTCATGTTTTGTGATTTGAGATGCTGTGTTCCTGTGTTATACAGCAACACAATGTCCTCTTGTCATGTACGCAACCACGGAGAAATTGCAGCCATCTCCTGTATCTAAATGCTCCTACATCAAGTTTAAAGGCTTTGCGCAATTGCACGAAAGATTTGTAGAAAAATGGAAGCTGAGACAAATGTTAGGCAATTTCTGAGCATATCCTTTGCATGGATTTTGTGTCAACTTGTGCTTCTGGCGTTTGTGAGCTCCTTTTTTCCAGACTTGTCATTGAAACCATTCCTGTCTACTTCTGTACAAGTTATGCTAGTGTTTTGTGGATCCATCCGTGCCGTTGTTTAAATGATGAGATGCGATATATCGTCTTCGGGATTTGCAATGCTACAAGAAAAAGAATTTGTGGCAATAGCCATCCATAGTCTTTTGCAGCATTATATGATGGAGAAGCAGATTCGTAAACATCTTGATCGGGTTTTCCAGTTGCAAGCACTTCAAGATGTTGATCTAGGTACCAAAGTTGTAGACATGTCCTCCTACCCATACCGCAATCACTTTACCAACCTTCATGACCTCGCCTCAAATTCTAATGAAGAAAAGATTATGACATAGCTTCCCGATAGCCCTCTTCTTCCATCCATATTTCTCTGCTTGATTCATGCTTATTATTCAACTCCGGGCGAACATTGTGATATACCGATACCTCTTTCATATGCTTGTAATATGTCCTCCACCATAAATCTGTTTCTGCCGCCATTCAATCTTGGCATTATCAGTGTTTGAAAATACCAGAGAGTATCAGGGCATGTTATTGTAAATGAATCACATGCTAGAGATGTCTGCTAATTTTCCGATAGGCTGACGAAGGATGGAAGTCTGATGTACAAAATACAGAGTTTATATGCTACGCCGGGTATTGACAGGCCATCAATGATTGTACCGTCTGTGGAGTATCAACATTTGCAAAAGATTCAATATTTAGTACCAAATTTATAGGTTAAAAATTTCGGGTATTGGCCAAGATGGGATTTTATTCGATTGATAACAAATATGAGTATATGATTATACGGCGTTGTGCTTCGACATCCAGAGTCAGTACTGTCGCGTCCGGACTTTGATTGCTATACTCCGCATTGACTATTCATAAGTACTTTTCTTACTTACTTACTCAGTTATCTTTTGCGGAAAAGGAATCATCATCGTAGGTTGAATTTATGGTCGGGAATGATTGTAGAGATCTTTATCACAAAGATACAAACATGTTTGTTGGATGCGTCATGCAAAGTACCACGCTTATGTTAAAGGGAAAGTAATTCCTACGATTTATGAAGATCTACTTCCGTGAGGCAGCTATGCATAAGGTCTAGAAATTTGTGCAATTCTGTGTTAATTTTATTCTACAATTATACGTTGAGGATCGTCTGTCGGAAATGTGCTTCGACACGTGTGTCAATAATTCCACCTTCACCTCCCTCTGCAGTATTGATCAAGTCCATCAATGTTCACCCTCGCCAACCTCCAAATCAAGAACCATGCAACCAAACAGTCGTAGGTAAATCTTGATTCGATTGCCTTCAACTTGTTAACATAGAGCATCAGGTAAACGTAATCGACAAGATAGCATGTCAAAGCCTCGTAAACGCCTGCGATATCGATACGATTCAAAGAGACGATCGACAAAGTTGCGGCTGATCTTTCCAACATGTTGTCCCGGAGAAGACTCCTCACCACTTCCACTGGAGTCATCAGCCGTATATCCTACTTTGTTTGGCACACCTGTGTCCACCATCACCAGTCCAGAAGATGAGAAGGAAGCAGAAGATTTGTTGATTTTTGTCAAACGTCAACAACGAGATTGTCTTTACTGCCGTGTGAAGCATAATGGAAGTCTTTTCGAGGGTTCACAAATTCAAGTCGAAGTTTATCATTCTCTCAATACCTGTCCTCATGTCTTTCGCATATCTCGAGATACTTCTGGCATCGTACTTTGTCAATGTCTGTTTTGTCGTTCACCGGAATTGAGCAACCTTCAGTTTTGTGTTTCGTCACAAGTATTTACACCAACGTTACAACTACTCGCCAATCACAAATGGATCACCGAACATGTTCTTGTCTTTTTGCGGGCTACAGGGGAGAATATAGATGAGAGTTTGTTCACGTCCTGGGTTGATGGAAAGGGTATCCTTTACGCACGAGAATGTGAGAATATGTGGAAGATTATGAATGCTTTTAGACTTTGGATTGAAGGATGAATCTTCTTACATTTTGATGAGCTTTATTTTGTCCATGTGGGAGGATGACTATCTGTCTTTACATTTTTCACAATTTTCGATCCTTTTATGTATGTAGACATGTAGAATTTATTCGGAAAATATGACTAAACATGCACAGAATCAAAACATTCTTACTGAATTTCTCGTACTTTATGATTTGAACTTTGAATTTGAAAAGAATTATTGAAGGGAAAAAAGTGTTTTCTTCAAATTGTCCGAGAGGGTATGAGATGCCCGTTCGTTCTTTGTGATACGAATTCGTCTGTCTCCATAATATCATCGGTGTCTGCATAGTCCATCATGAATTATAGAAGACTTTGTTCCTCTTCGGCCAAGTCGTTGAGGTGACCATTTACCAATTCATCATCTGTGTCTTCTACGCATTTCCAGCCTTCAGCAAATCAGGTTGTCTCTTGAAGATTGATGCTTTGCCCTGCAAAAATGCTAGTATCACAAACGTAAACCTTTGCTCTGTCTGTCTTTTAAATTCTAATATAGTTGCATTCAAGGCCCATGATTATAAACACGGTCTTTTTGCTACTTGGCATACCATCAAAATTCTGGATCTAAATGGACTTTGGCTACATGTATTTCACAAACTTCTAAAAACGCATCGAAACTTTGCACAGGATAACTGACTTACAACATTTACTGAACCTCCTCCGTTTGTTACAAGAATCGTCCGACATGTTCAGAGTGATAAAAAAGATTACATATGAATGAATAGTTTACATGAGAATGTTACGATATGCAGCGAGGAAGTGTGAAGATTCGCGCTTGCTGTTGGTTTGTTTGGGTGACAAACAATGTAACGCAACTTTTCTAGATAGCCCATCCTGTATATACCACTGGCCATTGCAGCAGATTTTTTTCTTTCCCACAAACCTCTCCTCCTACATCCCACTCCATACAAGCTGTCTTTACACATCGTCTGTACAAACATCTCAACTCAAAATGCCTAAACGTGCTCTCGAAGATACTGTAGGACCTCAGTTTGTGTATTTTGGCAAGGTAAATCACTTGATATTCTTCTTTTTATGCTCTTCTAAAGATGAAATCATTACATTCAGTCTGGTATTCGACCTGATCTTCAGCAAACTCAACCAACTTCTCGTCCTACTCTTCAACAAAGTCGACCAGCTTCTTCAGCTCCTCAGCAAAATCGACCAGCTCCTCCTTCTATCATCCAGCGACCTTCAACAGCTGCCCGCCCTCAAGCTCAACTTCTCGACAGGGAAGAAATTCAAAAAATCTGTGACTTTTACATTGAGAATATGGGTGAATGTGCATTCTGTGCAATCGATGGAATTAGTGTAGATCGAATGGGTGGAGCATTTTGCACTGATCATCAAAATTTCTTCAATCCGTATAAAGACTTTCGTGCATCGCTCGATTTTACAAAGGGAGCTGGCTGCGTCAAATGTACTCAACCACTTGGTTTCTGCGTCAAAGTCAATGGCAAATGTGAAGTCATGGATGGATTCAAGCCTTTCTACTTTGCACTTTGGCAGCATCCTCTTCTAAATACTTTGTCAGCCTCTCTTGGTGTACAGTTCAACAACATGAACGACTACAAAGCATGGTTGACAGATCCAATTCCGCTTACGCATCATGGTCGTGTGTATGGGCACAAGTCGTTCCTACTTCTCAAGGCGTTGTACGAACATCGAACAGCATAGTCATTCGTCAATACATTTTTTACTCAATGTTGGAAATGTTTCTCTGATCCATACATCATTCAAAATCACCATCTACGTATGTTTTTCATCCATTCACCAATTCATACTAATAGGACGCGTAGATGTTACAACTCCACCCACTTTATTCATTCTTTTATTTCGTCTTATCTTTCCATGTAGATGAAATTTTTACCTATTCTATCAAATTCATTTTAGATATTGTTTGTAGAAAGCTGTATTTAATCCAGACGATCAATATTGAATTTGGGTAAACTTGATTTTTTTATTTGTGTCTGCAGAATCGGGCGAAAAACTTTGTCCTTTGTGAAATCTTCTTGTAAATTTCGTTGTTTTTAGAGCGCTGTGATCTTGACTTGCTTTCCCTCGCAACAAGCAAAACATATGTAGAGAAAAAATAGTTCCACACGTGAAAAGTTTTTACTAGACTCTGCTGGTACAATCACCAAGTCGTATACTGTATTTCAGAACCAAAATTTTGGATTTGTTTGCACGGAATGTGATCGTAACAATCTTGGACTAAACTTTCTCGAATGATTCAAACACGTAAAGAAATCACAAACATATTAAACTTTTTTCAGATGAGTGGAAGTATGAAGTGTTTGACGAAAAGAATTGCATCTTGGGCGGTAAATTATTATCAAAAAATCATGTATTAAGACGTGCAATGGCATTATTCAATGTAGTCTTGAGTTCCTCTAAGACTTCAGGATCTCCAAATTTTTGGATCTCGTCTATCAACGACTTGACCTGATCAATCTTAAGTCTACCACGGCTGAGTGGCTGGAGGTTGGCTGCAGGTAAAGGTACCTCCTCACCCTCATCATCACTATCATCCTCATCCTCTGCATCCACCCATACGATCTTTTTTCTACCCGAAGGGGTCAAAATCTCTTCTAGTCTTCCCTCCTTCTTCCATTTCGTGACTTTGTTATGAATGAAAGACTACTCATGTATCAGTATAATGGAAAAAAAGCATTGTAAGAGACTTGTTGGTATCGTTTTTGAACACTCACAATGACTTTTACCTCCCAACATGTACGCACTATCTCATCTTCGTAGGTGCTCATATCGTGAGCGTCTAGGATGTCGTCCAGGCATTTTCGAGCCCGTTTATTTTTTAAACTTGCATCAAACCACTTGTGATTTCGAACAGATAATTCTATCACTTCCTGCATATCCTTTGGGAACTTGAGACGCTCGCTCTGTATATCTTTGTGTTAGCATACTCTCTAGGATTATGAGCTGATGAGGAATGATGATTTTCAACATGGTTTCACGTACTTGCAAATCACTAACAGTCAGACCACAATTCTCCGTTCCAATAGGATGGCGTATATCAGCAGGTTGCAGGTTCCCGTCCTCATCTAGAGGTAGTTGTGTGTAATGGCGCACTCGACTCATGCAGTTGGATCTTGTCGTTGGGTTCACCATTTTTGTAAGGCAATGAAGCTTCACAATACAACTCGACTTGAGGAAATGAAGAAGAAGAATATTTTGTGCGGGCGATGAAAATGTTTACTTAGCACGTTCGCAAGCAGGTTGGGATGATGTGGAACACGGCCGTTTGATGTAGGATCCTTCTTGTGCTTTTGTTCGTATCGTGGTTGAGGAGAAAATTGTAGGATTTGATGATCCTCCAGCTGGCGTTGAAATATAATTTCTGCACGAGGTTGCTTCTGAATCAGAAATCCATGTGTTACCCGCCCCCTGTCACACGTACAGCCACAGCGCAATAGAATGATTTTCTTCCTCGCCGTTATCGCTCAATCATCATGCTACATGTTACGTAAACCTGCTACAGCACAAACATCATTCAATCATGTCCGAATCTACAGCATATTATTCATAAGTATAAGGCTGCGGAAAGAATCTTAAGCGACTTGTCTTCATATATAGTCAATAAGCACGATGCAATCGAATGGGATGGGTTGTATAGGATGGATGTAAGGTTTTAGTCATAAGACAGAAGAAATCTGAGCTGCCCGCCTCGTGGTAACAAAATCAAAAATAGAATGCAGCTGTTGGTCTAGATAGGGTATTTACTGTTAATCTATGCTAAGGTTTCTCGTAAATTGATATGTTTACTATTTTTCGAGAAATGGAGGGAAGAAGAATATGCAGCTAGAGATTTAGTAGGCGCAATAAATAAATCATCACAGTTGGAAGACAACTCTCACTACAATGGTGACGATGATAATAATAATGACAATCCTTCCTCCTCTACCAACACGCTTTCCGTTGATACCGCCGCCGCTCTTATTTTTAGTTCCCATTTTCCCCTTAAAGTTCTCTCCTCGGCTTACTAATGCCCCTTTATCTGTTCCGCTTCCTCTCGTTCACTCATTCTTACCTTTTCGTCCTTATTCTCTTCCCCTATCAGATTAATATATCTAGATACAGAAATATTTTATAAATATTAATTACTTAAAAACGTCTGAATATAGAATTAAATAAACTTAATTAAAATATTTAGTTTAATATAATATTTAAAATTACTAAGACTTTTCGTAGTAATAAAAATAATAATTTATAGTTAGAGATAAAATAAATTTTTTTATATATTTATAATACTTTTAAATAGTATTAAAAATTAAAAAATTTAATCTTTTTAAAATTATCTTTATAGAATTAAAAAGATATTAAAAATAACTTAAAATTTAAAAAAATAATTAAAAAAAAACTAGATATTTTTAAATTATATTTATAATTTTTAATAATTTTTAAAGTATTTTATAAAATATTAAAAGTCTTTCTAAGATTTTTATATAATTATAATAATTAAAAGATTTTTTAAATTTTTTATATAATTAAAAAAAAATTAAAAATAAAGATAAAAAGATAAAAATTATTTTAAAAAATTTAATAAGATTTATTAATTCTAAATAATATTTTTAAATTTTTAAATTTAGATTAAATAATTTAGAATAATTTAAATTATTTTTAAATCTTATAGAAAGATTTTAAATACTTTAATATTAATTTAATTAATTTTAAAATTTTTAATATTATTTAAAATCTTTTTAAATTATTTATTAAATTTTTATTCTTTTTTA
>Ga0160427_10001676_pt1 | contig 13525 bp, 7 predicted proteins | sample SolpanmetagenomL_FD_108194 | JGI IMG/M metagenome (GOLD analysis project Ga0160427, IMG submission 108194) | Solar panel surface microbial communities from Lawrence Berkeley National Laboratory, California, USA - L | ecosystem: Engineered > Built environment > Solar panel > Unclassified ...
AAAGTATTCGTTCGATACCTAGAATGACTCCATCCACTATCTCCCGTCTCTCCTCTTTCGAAGGAGGAGGTAATCGTCGATTTTTTTGCAGCTGCTGCTGCTTCATCCTCTTCAATTTATTTTCGAGTCCTAGGATTTGATATTGGAATAACACAGGCAGAAAATGGACCGAGGTACTTGTCTTGTTTGCTGCATGGGATTTGTTGTATGGATATGTGATTATCAACCGTTCGAGAAATTCTTCGAGCTTCGTGTAATCAGCATCATTGCCATCATTATCATCACCGCCATCATTGTTGTTGTTATTCTTATTTCCTGCCCGTCCCTCTTCTGCTAGAATCATCACACCAGTCTCCCAATGGTCTCGTAAATCAACATGTGGATGCGCGACAACCAGTCGAAACGCCCTTTTGGCGCGCTGCCAGTCTTGTCGTTCAATTGATAGCCGGAGGATTGTGTTGACATTGCTGAGGTGTTTTGATTGGAAGGAAGCTGGTGGTGGAGGTGGGAGATCTTTCTTTGTAATGCCTTGAGCAGCAAGATTTTTCAGACGGTCTTTGGTTCGTGGACCACTAGTTTTCTTTCTGTTTTCAATGTGTGGGATGATGGTAGAATTGGTGTCTGCTTCTGAGTGGATAGAGTCAAGATTGGGGTTGTTTATGGAAGTCCACGGACTGCTGGGGACGATTGGTTCAGGGGTGAAGGCGGGAGTGAAGGACTCGGATTCTTGCTCGTGTCCATCATCGTGGTCTTCAGTTTCGCCCTCCTCCTCAAAGGCAGTGTCCTTCTTGTCCTTGCGTTTTCGTGTAATGTATGTCGGGTGATGTGTTGCAGGTAGAAAGGCTTACAAGTTGACTGTTAGCGTTTGGTCAAAGTTATCGTAAACAAGGAGCACTTTGTAAGCATCAACTTAGTCAACTCACTAGAATGAGGAGTGGGGAAGTCGTGATTCATGTTACCATGATCATAATAATAGATTTCTTTGCGCCTCTCTCATGTTGCCAGAGCCAAGTTCGGCGTCCGATGCCATGCTCCTGATTCTTGATGAGGCATTTTGGAAAAACCTTGTGCTCTTCTTTGGAAATTGATTTTCGCGAAATTGTGTTGAAATGTGTGATGGTTGATGTGAGCCGCTAGTAGTGCATCCCAATTCAACAGTGTTCCCAAAATCACTAAATTTGCTTCACTACACAAGCCCTGAAAGGATTTCTTCAACATCATTAAAAAGAGAAAGATCACAGGTGAAGTGTATACCAAATGCTCCAAAAAATTGCAGAACATTAATGGACAAACATAGATGGATTTGCAATCTCAAAGCGGTCCTTACCATCTACTTGATAGGTGAATTTAAACGCAAACATATATATACAAAAAGTTCTGGAGGAAATAAAACATAAAGACATACTCCATGGCTTGGTACTACCATCCATACTTCTCACTAACAAGTCCAACATTATAACCCTTCCAAAGCAATCTAGCGACCGTATTCCTCACATCTCTTATCATACCATCAGGACCGCATACTACTATGCCAACCGAATCATCATCTCCATCCACAACAAGATCTTGTACAATATCTCTCAAATCAGGTCTGGCAACACCCTTAGTGACGTAGACTGTAACTTCGACATTCGCATCACGTAAAGTCTGGATATCGTCCGGCTTCAACCATTCTTGTTGTACCCCTTCATGGATAATCCATACGAGAATGATACGTTTAGTATCCTCGCGGAGCTTCATTTCTCGAGCAAGTGGATAGACAGCTGCAATTCCACTTCCACCAGCAATAAGGACAGCGGTAGCCGAATCTTCCAGGCATGACACGGCATGAGAAGAACCATATGGTCCATCGATAATCGCGGCAAGACTTATGTCGTCGGAATCAGACGCTCGGAGAAGTCTTTTTGAAAAACCCTCTTGTGATCGGATGATAAAATCCATTGTGGCTGAGTGTGGAGGTGGAAGTGATGCAACACTGAATGGATGGTTTTGAAACGATGAGACGGCTGGTATGGTGAGAAAAAAGTGATCGCCTGTTTTCCATTGAACAATATCTTTTTCAGATATAGCCGATCTGAGGTCAATTGTGACTCTAGCCGTTGTTCCGTCAGGAAGCACAGTGATTTTACATGTTGTGTAGAACCTCTTGAGGTAGCATCGGTACACAATCCTGTCAATGATCCATATTCCGAGCGCAATGCCAACGTATATCTGAGCAGATGCATGATGGAAGAATAAGAATCCCATAGCGACTGCCTGGAATACAATGTGGATATAAAGGAAGAGCTCATAAAATAAGGCCCGGAGTTCACGTATTGAGGTGATTGCGAGGAATATAAACGCGGACCATGCAACCAAACCTGCCGCAAACTCAAAGTGACGCAATATGGAAATGAATGTGATACCTACTGGACGCTATAGTATTTATCAACACAACATCTTTCAGGAGAATGAATAAGAACAAAACTTACCAAAGCTAACATCCAAATCCATATCATTAGTGCAAAATGTAAGATTGCGCTTAAAATAACAATCCTGGCAACGGCCCGATGAAAAACGTTTAGCTGCTCGTAAGACCATCCAGTCATAGCCTTTAGCGGACAATTCTTCGCCGCCAAAAGATACAATAGTGGCAAATTCATTACAAACACCAGTCCAAACCGATCCATGAGATAGAATACCACCAAGACCTTTCTACCACCAAAAGGTATCTTGTACAACGAATAGAAAACATTGAGCACTGTAATGCCAATAATAACCAGACATATAGATAACTTCGGCATTGATGTGCCCAAGATATTAGGCATTTGATATTCTCCAATAGCTTGTAATCGTCTGTGCAAGGTTGCACCATGTCGTTCGATATTTTTGGTTTGAAGTAGCAGCGGCTTTCGCTCATCCAAGCCGGTGATTGATCCATTAGGACTTGTTTGTGTCAAGGTAGCCTCACGACTTGAACTTGCACTTGAACTGTTATCTGCGCTGTTGATTGTTGATCTTGACGAGTTTTCCAAAATGTTTGCCCCCGATAAATTTTGTTGTTGTCGTCGCTGTTTTGCACGTTTTCGGACATGGTGATTTACGGTGAATCCAAGCAAGAGAACACATAACAGAATATTATACGTGACTACAAACTTTCTCGAAAATTGAATGCCATTTGCGAAAGCTGCCGGTGGTTGTTGTTGTGTTGCTTGAAGGCTGTCGGATTTGCTAGCCGCCGCGGCTGACAACCATCTCATCATTTGTGAAAATTCCGCTGGCTGCTCAACCCATTTAGTTTCACCTGTCACTGCTGTCGACATGTTGGCTATTGATGTTGCTTCCTGGATGTGATTTTTGGAGGAAGGCTGGAGGCAGCTCAAGAATGACCCTGACGTTGTGAGGGTGAGGTTATCTATCTCATCCCGTCAGGCCCTTTTCTTTGTTCTAAGTTAGCCGTCCCCTGACAATCTAGATCCCTGTCCGAGATTCATGAGATCGATTTCCTCAAGCCGCGTGATGTACAATTTGATAGACGAATGAGAGGGCGATGAGTTTGAGCAATTGGCTTGGGGAGTGGTTTTGGTCCAGGGATATCTAAGCGTCATGATCTGTTTTGGGACTGGGCATCGTTTAGCGTATGATGGTACCTCTATTTCATTTGATTATCATATACGCACAAGTTCACTTACAAACAGCAGAGCATAATGAAGAATCAATTATCACAATTATGACAACAACAATAGCATTTTCATGTGAAGCAAGATGAATTTAAACACAATTAGACTTTAGTTGTCTTGTGTAAATGATTGAATGCGTAGGTAACTTGCACGTTTTGGGGTATATCTACCTCACCTTATCGCCTAAGCAGTCCAAGTTGCAGTATGTTGTTACACTTTTTGGTCCTCCCGTACAGCAACTGTCAAACCTCAACATAATCTATATATCTCTTTGGTCTGGTTGCGAGCTCAAAGACTACCGCGCTGTTGTATGTCAGATAACACATACCTTAAGAGTCTGTTGAAAGACCAACGGTTGATTTAATCGATCCTGTTCAAGAACTTAAGGAACATCAAAAATTAAATGTAATATAAGTAGAACGAACCTATTATCCAATGGAAATATCAACTTATGAACAACACCTCTATTTATTCGTTGAGTTAAGTTGCGGAAATATGTAACTCACAATCTTATCTGGACTCCATCGGAAAACACACCGCTGTATACAACGATGTATTGCTGCTTTTAAGTCTCCGGTCCTAAATCAATTACAAACATATCATGAGTACAGGTGTTTTCCCATTCATCTATCAATTTTCAACTCTATTCTCTCTATTGTTTAGGTCTTCATTCTTTGGGCTGATCGTCAAGAAGTTTCTTATAATTAACGATGGACGGGCTAAATGAATATCATGTATAACACTATTTCTACAAGCTCTTGATCACGAACGGATGTAGACGATCTGCTATATCATATCAAAAAATCGAAAGTATGGTTGTCGAATTCGTAAGAAGCGTGCCTAATTGAAAAAGTTGTGTCAATACATCCCGCTCCCTCCCGCGCCATATATACTGATTAAACCTTGATAGAATTTCGAAATGATATCTGTTCAGAAAATTGGAATCTGTAATTGGAATTCAGTCTGAGAAGGATGCATCAATGAGGAGTTCCTTAATTATTAGAAGTATACGGATATTTGAACCAATCTAGATGAATAAATACTGAATAAGTTTTATTTACTCCTAGTATCTGAGATGAGGAGCCTTTTTTTTCTTATATGTAACCTTGTTTAAAAAGGTACATTTACAAGTGATAGATTTGAGTTACGGTGGGGTGTACGACCTGGCTTTTTTGAAGAATAGAAGTAAATTTATACAAAGCGTTCTACCTTGTAATGTACATTATATTGGTTCACTAATATGGTATCACAATAAGTAAATCAATATATTGTTATTAATACCCACTATCATCTTGGGTCCTGCTGGAATACAAGGTTTAAAACTCTGGTATAATCCGTGTATATATACCTGTTAGACAGCTATAGGGATACTTGTATATTGTACATGCACAGGTAAAGCACAACTAAATTCCATACAAATTTGATTTTTTATGGTTTTGTTTCAAAACATATCAAGATCAACAGTATTGTTGAGAAGCACATTGTTGTGCAAGTCCAAATACCTACTTACTTAAAGACGTGCCTCGTAGGCAATTTTACAAATTTGAAGCAACCGGAACTGACGGATAGTATATGCATATCTAATAGCTTTCGCTTTCGAAATTTCTGGTACTTGAGAATATAACTCGCTGTGACAAGAGAAGGCAGAAGCACTTGCTGGAGTCTATAGAGCTCAAAACAGAATAAACATGTAGTCTCGACTAGTGGGTATGGGGTAAGATCCTTAAGAAAGTTTAGTATGATGCACAAATATATTGCACGAATCAATCACACATGGGACATAATCTCCACAGTTCGTTTGTTTGTTATCAGTATCAATAATATGTGTCTTTATTATGTCTTTTATATATATGTATGCACAATCAGGATAATGAATTTGACCACCAGTATCTTTTGGAGATGGATTGCATGCCTAAGCGGGAATGGACTCGATACGGTCACTCATCATCCTCCATGTAGCTGATGATAAACACAAAACAAAGCAGACGTGATAGTTAGTAACAAAATATCGTTATCAAGAGACCAAGTGCTTATCTTGTCAGCTTATTCTGTCTCTTGATCTGCGTGTGTACTACAGTACTATCGTTATCGAATACCAATGAGTGACACAAATCGATTCTTCCCCGCTAGACCCTTCTTATTTTATTCGTAAATAGTTTTGCTGCTTTCATGCGCATGCAACACATGTTTAGCCAATTCGTAAGGATCTGCAATTAGTGTGATTATATGCAATGCAAAAGAGCATATCTTATGCAATACACTAGCGTTATCAACATCTAATATAAGATGGATGGTCGATTTAAGCTTGTGGCGATGCCTCGAAGTAAAAACCATGCATATATGAAATTTTCTCATAGGAAAACTGTAAATTCCACCCTTACGAAAGTAAAAAAAAGTGGCTTGCGTAGTCATTGTGGCGAGTATACGTAAGTAAAGGCAACGATGGTCCCACTCACAGAGCTCAGCTTTTTGCTCATCAAGGAAATAGATTGACCGTTCTAATATATCCTGTGGCTCTGTATAGTTTGTGCCGCCCAGATATACGCATCATTCTGTTTAGTACGAACGTACTTATATCGGTACTTGCAATTATCAGTCCGACCAAAAGATAAAAGAAAAGCTTGAACCGGGTCAGCCACTCCACATTGAGATCAAGATTTTTTTCTTGCTCGTTTACGAGAATTATTCAGTACGAGATTGTTTGGCACTAAGTTAGCTCGAAAGATTTATGTGTAACATGCAGCAACATGTGCAGTGGTTTTTCCCGTGGCCCAGAAGAGAGGAGAATTGGGATGAAGAAACGATGTAACTGTAATGTAAGTACTTGTACACGTATGAATATGTGTTGATAGACTTCTTCATGACATATCCCAAGCTTGTAAGCACACTAATTTACGTGCATGGGTACAAACCCATGCTTCCTAGCGCTCTCATTGACGAAACCTCACGTCATTATTATCTAAATTGATCTCACAGATTTAAATTTCTCCCACAAAGCTCCCCCCTCATCAGAAATTGGGAAGCGGTAGATGTCTGCACTACTCATGGCCGAAATCTGCATCTAGTTATAAAGCGCAAGGATTAAAGAAGAATGACGTTATTCAAATCGGAGAAAGATTTCGCAAGTTGGCTGAATGTAACTTCAAACAATCATGTTAAGCCATGTCCTTCGCCTATTCCTTCACTTCCTTCCCTTCTCAAGTTGAGCAAGCAAATGACCCCAGGTACAAGGACACGTGCCAGTTCAATCCAAGAGTTGAGCCACACCATAATTATGAGGGGTTTCAACAGGATGCTTGAAGGTCTTATCACTAAAGTCTGAAGCAGAAGTACTCTTAGCTATGTACGGCAGCTGGAGAGCGAGTTTCCATAACATGAGAAGGGTGAAAGGGTGATGGGATGGTCCCGTTTTGCTCTCAAGGATACTTAGTATGGAGCAGCATGCATCAATCTATCAAATGTGCAAGCCACTAACTGTACTTTGCAGGCACCAAATTGTTCAAGTCAACACCACCACCAGCAAAAGAATTAAAAGCAGGATATGAGGCTTGACCCATTTCTGTGGCATCGTGATTGGTCCAAGCATTTTAGGCATAACCCCCCTTCCTTCTGAACGTGACGCGTCGGTGCACACTCATCAGAGTGAGGCTAGTATTAAACCCATAAGCGGTTTAGCTTGTCCGTCACCCTGCACGACAGAGAAGTTCTCCCCCCCCCCATTTCACACATTACACTACCCAAGCATGCATCAGCCACTCCTTCTCTCTCTTGCCTCGATTAACGGGAAATTGAGCATTTGAAGCAAAGCACCGAATAGAGTCCCGTAGTCTGCCTGAGTCTTTTTTATTGCAATTTACTCCCTCTAACAATCCCGTTTTGTTTCCTCTATCGTATCATGTATGTGAACGGGAAGGGAGTGCTAAAGCAGCTGCCTTCTTATTCTACTGCCCGTCTGTGTAAGTAGTCCTTCCTCGATCATTGAGATCTCTTTCGTTTTGTTTCGAGTGGTAAACAAACATCATCATCCTCGCTCGTCCAAGGAAAAAATAATCGCTATCAATCCCCAACCCATGTTACCTGCCCCACATGCACCCCCTCCCCCCAATGATAATAATGTCAAGAACGTATCGTTAAACGGGAAACAAATGCAGGATGTTCTCATAATTACTGAACCTAGAAGCAGGTGGAAAATGTTAGCGGTGACCTGTGGGCAGAACAAACATCCACAAGTGCTAGAGTACAAGAAGCACTTCGGTCGCTGATTATTGTAATCTTGAGCTCTTTCTCGTTGTCGATCTTCTTCTTCTCAGCTAAACAAGTCGGGTGAAGTACTGTAGCTGTGGGGAATATCACCACTTGTATATTGCAGCGCAATTGCTTCTTATCGACCCTCGCTCAGCCACCCAAAGGCGTCAACGAAACCTGCTCTGACTCCAGCCCTATATTTGGGCGTCTTTGTCAGTCCTCAAATTCCAGAAATTTGGACAGCAAAAGGGCTGTGAAAATCGAGTGGCTCTCTCCAACATTTCTCCCCCACTCTTTTTCAGCGTAGAAAGCCATTATTCTTACTGGAAAGCAAATGCAAAAGGTTGGAAACACGAGAGAAGAAAAAAAAGAGTGGTGAAGCGAAACCAGCGAGCGCCATTTTGCCCTTTTGGAGCCTTTGTTTACCTCCCTCCCTTCATCCGCTCTAGCACATCCAGCCAGCCAGCCAACACCTTGGGCACAATAACAACAGCACAGAAGAGAACAGAGCCAAAAGAAGAATTGCTCATCGTCTCAAATCATTCCAATTACTTATATCTCACTCTCCTTATTTTTGTGCAATTAATTATTCTTGTCTTATTGGCCCTTCAGCAATCTATCTGTGCATCTTCATTACCACTGCATCTTCGTCTTCTTCTTCATCTATTCTCCAATTGAATTGTTGAATTTCTATTAATACTTTTGCTATCATAAATTTGTTACTCTTTCATCCTGCACCTCCTTCCGACTTCTCAATATCGGTATCCACTTCGACGCACAGCAGCAGTCAATCGATCAAGTCTAACTAATTGCTCAACATCTGCTCAATCTGCAAGCGGCATCACACGGAAACACGCTACTGCACCACCAAGGTCGTTTTTGCCGTCACTAACGACAACCACCCTTGCTTTTTTTTTCTTTCTCTTGGGACTTGTCTTACTTGATCATTTTTAGATTGGTAGCTAACATCAGCTACTACATCTTTCCCTGCTCGGCTTCGTTCTTTCGATATCCATATTACAACCTTTTCAATTGCTCGCAACAGGAATTTGACCATTGGGTCTTTCCGCTCCAAAAGACGACAAATCCTATCCGACAACGAACTTTCTTGCAAGAAAAAACTAAACTCTCCCCTCGCTGTGATTACTGCCATGATTTTTATTGTTTAGTGTCCAGCTCAAGTCGTCATTGTTTTCCAGTATCGTTTTTTTTGTTAAGGATAATCTTGAAAGGACGACAAGACATCATTTCGAAGGAACACCTGAATTACGAGTTGTGTTCATGAATTAATTTAAATATCAATTTTGGTATCAATTCATCAACTTTGGTCGACAAGAAAAAGGTTTCTTAATCTTGTAAGTTTTCGCGTGGACAGCAGACATGGGCAACACCAATTCAGCCGAATCACCTCGTCACAAATATGGAGTCCAGAACGAGTCAGGTACCAACTCGGGTCGTCGAAAGAACCGTCTCAGCAAGCCTAGATTAGGAGCACCTCAACAAACACCTATAGCGGCCGCTTTGACACGAACTCTCTCGACAAAGATTCCATCACAAGTCAGTGTTTCTCTACCATCACCTCGACCAGTTGTGAATCATTCCAGCAGCCATATACCCATTGACATCGAGCACGTACCGTCGCCGGGCCCTTCGAGGAGACCACCTTCTATCGATATCCATGGACATGTAAGAAGCAACAGTTTGTCAGGGTATCATTCTAGAAGAACTAGCTTCGAGGTTCCCGTCCATGCATACAACCAGAATATCGACATCAATACAAATTTGCAGAAACGCAATAGCTTCAATTCAATACAGAAGAGGAATAGTTTTCAACGACATGAGAGTCTTAATCCAGGATTTCTGGACATGACGCTTAGACCTGATGATACATTTCCCCCTACGACTGCCTCGTCGACAACCTCCTCGTATCACTCAGCAGCTCAATCTCCTACCAAGATTGGCTCTCCTTCCCGCCAAAACTCGTTCCATGCCTCTGATGACGATCCAAAGATTCCGATACGTCGTCGGTCCCTACTCATGGCAGCAGCTCCGGGTACTGCATCCAGACCGAGACCATACGAAAAACCAATGAGTAATTTGACCACCAACTCAACATTGTCAAAACTGATTGCATTGGATCTTGCAAACCCAGCAGGTTTACGCTCGGAAACCCCTAATGATTTGGAATCTTTGGGCAGTTTCAAAAGAGGAAGTTTGTTCGTCACAAACGGTGCACCAAGTCCTGTTCCCAGCTCGCCAGATATGCGAGCTGCAAGTTGGGGAAGTCAGCAGAAACGTTCGCCTTCACTACCTAATCTGCCATCACTTGCAAATCTACCCGCATTGACCTTGGAAGATACGCCTCCTTTGCCCAAAATCAAACCAATCACTGACGACCGTTTTATTATTCCGCGAAAACCAGTTGGTTCATCTCGAAATGTATCCGGCGGGACTATGCGGAGTGTTTCCGGAGGTTCATACAATACAATTACAGCTTCAACTTTACCTGCAAGACTCGATATGCTTACACGCATTCCAGACCAAGAAGTCCGGATGGTTTCACGTTCGCCAGTCAGAAGTGTCAAATCCTTCGTGTACGACAGCGCAAGTGATTACGACGCTAATGGCAAGGACATCTCAGACTCAGAGGACGAGGACAATAAGCCAATGGAATTTGTTGCCAGTGTGAAACCACTGCCTCGCAGGACGTCAGCTGCAAAGATTTCTATCAAGGATAGGCCGAGCTCATCTGCTAGCCGCTCAGCTGCTAGTCCGGCCACCACGCCTCTTGCCAAACCTACTGTTAATCCAATCGACCAATTTGCCATACCTGAGAAATCTGCAAGGCGAAGTATGGATGCCACTACACCCATCAAGACAGCACCACCAACGATGCCACAGCCATCAACACCACACGCGTCGTACAACACTTTCGCCAATTTAGTCGTACATGACCATCCATCTCCTGAGCTTGAAAGACAGGCTGAGATGAAAGTTCTGTTACCTATGAACATTGTAGTTGGAACTGTTGCAGAAACTGTACCCGACCGGTCAAGAACGCCTTCTTTAGATATGCTTGTTCCAGCTCCTTTAACAATCCGTAAATCATCTCAACCATCATCACCAGGTATTCCTGTAACCACACCAAGGGAAGAGTCGATCAATTACGAGGAAGCTATAACGATCACAACCGAAGCACTCGAAGCAAATGCACGTGCAAGTCTTCATCCCGATACGGCGCAGCGAGATCCTATCGGAGCAGACAGTGGGTATTCGTCTTCAGAAAGCTACATGGTTCCGCCTCCCAAAAGTTGGCGACGATCAAAGAGCATCAATGCGCAGAATAATGATGCTGACGATGGCGCTATTGTTGATGTCGTCGAAATAGATCAATCAGAACATTCTGCTGCCGAAGAACCTTCAAGACCACAGAGGCCCCCAATGGCTGTGATGACATACAGTAGCACTAGTGACAAAAGTTCGCCTAAAATTCAAGAACCTTCTACTCCTAAGAAGAGTAGAGGTTTCTTTTCTAGAAAATCCTTCTCTGAGAAAACACCAGAAGCCAGTTCTCCAAATTCAGAGGAGCCCAAGAAAATCAAAAAGTCAAGAAGATTGAGCTTCAGACGACTTGGCTCCAAGGCAAATAAAGAGGAACTCATGCAGTCCGACGTGGAAATGCCATCAGTGCATGCTGTTGACTTGACGGCTATCCCAAATGTTCCAAGCCCCTCCGCTGTCAAAGATGACATGGTGCCACAGACACCCTTGACAATGAGAACTGAGAAGGCAGAACCAAAAAGCGCCCAACTATCTGTTGCTAGGTCCATCTCTACGCTGGATCTTGATACGATTTCTAGAAATAATGAGGCGAAATTGTCTCAGAGCCCCTCTACCCAGAATCACGTTGACAGAAACGACGAAAGAAATACCACGGTCACCATGATAAAAAGAAAATCTGTTCCTAGCATATCGAATAGCGTGGACCATGCAGATGTTCCTGACACAGCTGTACCTTATGAGCCTATGGCCGTGACCTCTTTCGACCAGGCAAGACCAATTCATGCTCTGAAAACTGGGTCTTCTGTTTCTTATACTGGTTCTGCTTATTATCAACGATTCTCTACTCCCTCTCCAGGTCCATCTGCCATCTCGAATTTGGCCAACCAGGCTTCACCTCGAGTACTAAATTCAGCTCATCACCACACTCAATCCTTATCCGCATACAATCCGCAGTCTGACATCAGCTATAATCCGGAACCTCAATATATACAGGACAACCACGATTACAGCCGGACATCTTCTGAAATTGCAAGACCTACTGTACCAGATCGTAAACGACCCCAATCTTATACCACTGGTCAAGGCGTTTACACCCCACCTCGACCAAAATCTATCGTGCATGCAAGCACCTATCAGGATGTCCTTCCATATTATGGCTCATCTCCCCCTTTAAGGTCCGCGACAAAATCTCCCCCAAGCTCGTACAAATTCAATACTATGGAAACACCTACACCAACACCTCCCATGCGTCCTAAAACATCTGGAAGTCGTCCCAGTTCGTACTACGGATCTAATACTGGGGCGCCGCCCGCATTTGCTCTCGAAGGTGGTGCTTATCCGCGAATGAGCCGGGAAAGCCAAAATTGGGGCGTGGATTTCGCGGACATACCAGTGTTGAGAGCAGAAGATCTAGTTCAGGGTTATGGAAGCACTAATGGAATCAAAAGTGCTCCAGTTTATGATTCTGACGAAGATGAGCAGCCGAGTTCGAGGAGCAGGCAGAAGACTAGTTTCTGGAGCAGAAGGAGCAGGAGCAAAAGTAAGCCTAGAATGGCTATCTGAATTGCCAAACATACCTGGCAAATTCTTGCGTCGATTTTATATACCCATTGCCTCAAACATTTCTTGTATATGCCTTTTACAGTAAGCATCTTGTAAGTCATTTTTTGTATTGAATCAGCGCATCACATCAATATTTGTTTCGTGTCTTTTTTTCCTGGAACCTTGTTAGCATATGGCGTATAATGTTTGTATTTAGCTTTTTGTAATTAGTTCAGCTTTGCCAACTATTTCAAATCATTCTCTGACATTGGTTGCAAATATCAAGACAAATGTATAATGGTTGATACTTGGTAATTAATCGCTGTGCGTAGACTTTTTCGAAACTGATGTGAAAATACCCTTGCATAAACTCAATACCAATACTCATATTCTAGGAATGCTTCCCTTGTCTATTATGTTGATGTGTTATATTTCTGCTTATGACTTTTGCTTCATGTGTATTTGAGCAACTCGTATATCATGTTTCAAATTAAATACCTGTTTTTCTTGCTTGCTCACTCTGTTAATTAAACCTTCCTTCTAGCTTTTCCTCTTGTTTTTGTCTGTTTTTTTTAAGCCGACAATATCCAAGAACAAATCCTCTTCATTTGATGTTTTTGTGCCGCTATACATCCTCTCTCGGTGTTTAGGCTGGAGTTTAAAACGAAACGATCACTTATGTATGTATGTCATGCTAACTCCGTAAGGGCTGTAAACTTGAGATGATTCTCAGACCAGGTGCACGTCTGACATCGTATGACATCAACCAGAATTTACAGCTTACAGCCGTTACAATG
>Ga0160427_10001678_pt1 | contig 13514 bp, 14 predicted proteins | sample SolpanmetagenomL_FD_108194 | JGI IMG/M metagenome (GOLD analysis project Ga0160427, IMG submission 108194) | Solar panel surface microbial communities from Lawrence Berkeley National Laboratory, California, USA - L | ecosystem: Engineered > Built environment > Solar panel > Unclassified ...
GCTGTACAACAGGGAACGCCTGCATTCCAGTCTCGGCTACGTGCCACCCGTCGAGTTCGCCGCCCGCTATCATTCAGCCTAGAAGTGACTTGGCTGGCGGTCCGGTGATCCGGGTGCATTCCACTGATAGTTGAGTTGGAGAACATCCTAAACTTGCTGTCAACAGGCCCTGGACACGCCAGTTGAGAGATGGAGATGTGGTCATCCAACAACGTCGTTCGTTCACCATCCCATGATCTTCAGAAGGAGATTAATGGCCCCGAAGCACCCCTTATTCTCATTCCGGAGTATCCGCCGTTGTTCGTTCTCAAGCTCCGCACGCACACGAAGCCGTTCGATTTCCTCAGCCCGTATACGTGCCGTAGTAGCTGCGTCAAGTTTGATCTGAGGTGTGTCGCGGCTGTCAGGGTCGTCTGTTCCCGTCATAAGATCACCAGGTTGGATCTAGGCGATGATACACAACCTGCCGTTAAGGCGACCTGAGCGCACGACGTCAACGCATGGTTGAAAACTTTTTGAGTGATACGATCATCCATTGGAAAGGCGAAAACCGACGCAATGATCACGACTCTCTCCTTGTGTGCAGCTCCCTTTCTCGAGGGTCTTTGCCTCCGCAGGTTATGACTCGACCGGGCGGTCCTGCGTCTTGGACTGGCAATCCACGTCTTCGGCATTGAGCTCTTCGCTGACATTTCGGCTACTTGGAGACAGGCGTATAGGCCACCAGTTCATCCCCCCAGACGTACACCTCGTTGTGAGCGGCGCTGTACTGCACGTTCGCCGAGAGAGACGTGTTGCCGACGACCCTGCCCACGCCCAATGCCTTCCCGCTCCGACTGTCGATTGCCCAAAGCCTGGTATTGGTGGCATACAATACGCCATTCATGGAGAACGGCTGACTGTCAAAGGTCAGGCCGTTAGGCGCGTCAAACACCCAAGCCGTCGTTCCAGTCGCCAGGTCGTAGGCCGACACGCACCCGCCACCATCGTTGCCGATGAAGATCTTCCCGTCCCCAAACCCGATCTGACGAGCGAAGGCCGATGAGCCGGCAGCGCAGGTGTTGTAGACCGGCCATCGACTGTTCCACAGCGGCGTGCCCTGTGCCGTGTCGTACGCCCTCAAGAACCCACCGCCAGCGGTCGCGACCAGGGTCGAGCCAGAAACCGCGATCCCGTTCGCCGATGAGAGTACTGGCTGGTTGTCGTTGGTGATGTCCACCGACCAGAGCAGGCTCCCCTTTAGGTTCAAGGCAGAGAGATGGGCATTTCCAGTCGCCACATACACGGTTCCAGCGGGATCGACCGTCATGGCGCGGATCACTGGACGGCCCGGCAAGGTCACGTCGAAGACTGGCCTGGGGGAACCGGTAGCGATGGTCGTCGTGTCGAAGGCGAGCAGTTCGGAACCGTTGGTCAGGTACAGGAGATGGCCGACGACCTGAGGGCCCTGAGTCGTCTGGACGCTGGTGTATTCCGGCACATCCACGCGGTTCACGACGGTGCCGTCTGGAGCGACCACCAGGAGGCTGTTGTTCGACTGCTTCGAGGGCGAGGTGGAGGTGACGTAGAGGTAGCGGTCGTCGTGAGTGAAATGCGTGCCGCCCCCGATGAGAACGGTCTGTGGCAGCGTCCAGGCGACCTTATGGGTGGTCAGGTTCACGGCAGTCACCTGCCCCGTATCGGTCCTACCCCCGACGATGAGGTTGCCGAACATCTCGACGCGACCGTAGACCGGGACGGGGAGACTCCAGGCGACGGCGAGATCTGGGAGGCCCGTCCCGTTGCCTCCACCGGTCGTGCCCGCCGAGTCGCAGGCGGCGAGAAGAGAGAGCAGGACGGGAACGAGGAGGAGGCGACGCAGGATCGACATGACTTCTCCTTGAGAGGAAGGGAGAGAAGAGCTGACTGGAGAAGCAGGTAAATCTGGACATGCCTTTCGATGCCCGAGGTTTAAAGATGCGGAGGAGGTCAAATTTTTATTTTCGCACGTTCCCCTGGCGTTGGAGACACCACTCCCACCGCCTGTCGCTTCCAAGTTCAGCAGGTCAGCGTGAAGCCGACCGAACCACTGGTGTCCGCATACCTGGACTTCACCCGCTTCAAGCCGAACTGAAAGGCACGCCGGCTGTGGGTGAGGGAGGCAGGCACGGTCACGTGAATGGCAGCCGTGTCGCTGGTGAAGGGCTCCCGGCTGGCGGACACCGTGATCCCTTCCGTGGTGGACACCAGCAGTCCAGGAGAAGCGCCTGGCGGGAGAGGGTCGAAGCCCGGCACGAAATACACCGGGTCGCCGGCCGGCAGGGTCACCCGGTTGATGCTGATCTCGACGTCGCGCTGTGTCCTAGGGGTCACGTCGATCGCGCCCGGAGTGGTCGAGCTGCCGAACGACTGGACTTCCGCGTTGGGCGGATCAAGGCAGTACGGCGTGTTGTCGTAGATCGCCTGGCTGCATGCCGACAGCACGTAGAGGAGCGGCGCAAGGATAAAGAGTGCCCTGTACTTGTTGGTGTACATGACCACCGGTCCTGGTCGCATGGGCCGCCGTGGATCGGCGTGACCTGTGTATCTTGACGGCTTCCGAAACAGCCACCGCGGTGCCGACACCTACTCGGGCCCTGTCTCACTCACGAGGGTCACGGTCGGCTCGAAGCAGGTTGCGACGTCGATCAGACCATTCAGACAGTACACCCCGAAGTGCTTCGTTACTTGGTCGAAATTGGCCTCCACCACCATGGACGCTTTGATGTACTTCAGGAAGTCCGTGTCCCGGCACCGCTGTAGCGCGTATCCTTCCCGCACGCCCTCGAAACTCGCGCCCTGTAGTTCCTCCTTGATCGAGGCCGCCAGGTACCCGGCAAACTGCAGGTCGTAAGTTCTGTAGCTCGTCTTCACGGTCATGGTCCTGTTCAGCCTGTGAGGATCGTCCTCGATCCGGACGTTGAGGACCTGTTCGTCCGTCTGCTCGATCCGGACGATCCAGAAGCTGGTCTCGACCGGCATCAGGTCGTCGAAGGTCACCGCTTCCATCTCCGCATGTGAATCCACCTCAGGCTTTCCTGACGCAGACCATGAGACCACTCGCCCAGGGAATGAAGGTGGACACCAGACTAGGGTGGTCCTCTAACTCCGTGCGGAGCCTGTCCACACTGGCCTGGTGTCCTTCCGGCCAGTTAGTCTGCGGAAAGAGATCGTCGATGAAGTAGATTCCTCCAGGGGCCAGGAGATCGAGCGCGGCCTCACGGGCATGGAATTTCCCGGGCCAGGTGTCCGCGAAGATCAGGTCGTACTTTTTCGTTCGCTGGACTGGATCACGTAACCACTGTTCACCTTCTCCTACATGAAACGTCACCCGAGAATCCTGGCCAAGCAGCCGCTGGGCGGCCGCGCTGAACCGCTCTTCGAGTTCTACAGTTTCCAGTGAGGCCTCAGCGTTCATGCCGGCCAGAAGGTACGCGGTACTGAGCCCCACGCCTGTTCCCAGTTCGAGGAGGCGCCCTCCAGGTTTGCTGGCGGCCAGGGTGGTCAGGAACTGAGCGGTCTGAAGTTCACAGGAAGCGTCGAACTCCAGGTGCGTAGCCTCGCGTTGGAAGGCCTCCACCGATACCGACAAGGCTTGCGACACGTTCACGCGGTGCTCTTCATTCTGCATGCCGTACCTCCGTACAGACCATGACGAGCTGAGCTTGCCTCTCACAGTGACGCCACTGCGCAGTTGTCGAGCCGCTCAGAGTCTAGCGGGGTCTTGGCCTGCGGCACGCGGTAATTCCGTGATGGGGTTTTTCAGCGTCCCGTAAAGCGCCAAGAATGACAGCGTGCAAGCAAGAGGCTTGGTGTACTCCAGTGCGTCTGATCACGATCAAAGCTGTTCTGTTCGAAACCAAGGCAGGGATGCCGGCGGACGAAACGTGCACAGCAAGTTCTGAACCTACACGCCCGAATCAGGAACTTCCACCTTCATTTCTATATCCACCAGGAGGCAACTTCCGGAACATGCATTTTAAAGGTGGTCCGCAGGGGCAGGCAGGGTTGATAGCCTGAAGTTCAGGGGCCCCATGCCCTTCGGCTGCTTCGGTGTCAGTCGAGGCGACACGACCCACACGACAAGCCCCTCAGCTTTCTGACGTGCTTGAATGGCGAGCATGACCCAGGCGGATGGCCAGCTTCCGGTCGGCGGGTTCAACCCCCTCGTCCCTGAATTCGATGTGTTTGACCTCGCGCAGAGCTTACGCTTCTGGTGCCAGGGGCTTGGTTTTGACATTGCCTATGAACGCGAAGGCTTCGCCTACTTGGAACGGGAAGGGGCGCAAGTCATGCTGAGCCGAATGAATGGAAATTGGATGACTGGCCCTCTGGACGCACCGCTGGGTCGTGGCATCAATTTCCAATTCACCGTCGCTGCCATCATGCCGATGCTGGAAGGGTTGCGGAAGCTGAACTGGCCGCTTTTTCGCGAACCTCATGAAATGTGGTACCAGACAGGAGGGTATGAGAGCGGGGATTTTCAGTTCCTGGTGCAGGATCCGAGCGGGTACCTTCTCCGCTTCTCTGAGAGCCTGGGTCAACGGCCCACTACTGTTCGACCGGATTCGGGAACCTAACCTTCGGCACCTGTGGTCCTCCTGGTCGGGGGAAGTCCTCGAGGTTTCGGAATTGACGATGCGATACGAACGACGAGATACGGGCATCGTTCGAGTACTAGCGGGAACTCCGTCAGGGTTTCCGCTGCCGCATGTCTTCACATCTAAGGTGCCAAACTCTCGTCTGCTCCAGAGCGGTCACTGACGTCATTATTGCGGTCACTGGAACAGACGCTGCGGTAATCGGCCATCAGGTTCAGCAGCCACGTCCGGCGCACGACCGTCATCCACCTGCGCCCCAGCACGGTCTTGAGAGATTCCAGTACCTCCTCTCGCGGTACCGCGCCCTGACGCTTCTCAAGCGATAACGGAAGGCTGTCCCTGAGGCCGCGAACAACCTCCTCTGCCACTTGGGCCTCGGCGGGGACCAGGTCATCGGGAATCAACCGCCGGATCACGTTAAAGCGAACGAAGACGCTGAAAGCGAAGGTGTCGTAGGACGACAGCTGGTTCAAGGTCTGCAGGCATCGCCACCGGATCACGGGATGCCTGGACGTGGTCCCGGTCGCCACCAGACCGATCAAGGCGTACAGGTCGTACACGAGGATGACGTCCAGACAGAGCTCGGTTCTTCGGACGTCCGTGTCGTCCCAGAAGCTTCGGACGAACTGGGTGATGACCCCGGTGGTCTCTGGGTCGAACGCCTCCCACTCCTCCCGCCAGTGGGCATCGACTGTGGTGAAGACGGCGGTCAGTTCGGTCAGATCGTCCGGGCTGCCGTCATGTGGTTTCTCCAGCAGTGTAGTGATCAACTGCTGGGCCTGAATCGTCGTCATTTCATGGAAAGACTCGTACGGAAACTGCGTCATTGAGACCTCTGCTCCGGCCATCGGTGGCATGCGCTCATGATAGGTCTGGAACAATGGCGAAGGGCGGCAAAGGGCGGTGGTGACTGCCTACCACGCACTCCAACCGTTACGGACCATGAAAACACCGTGCTGAACGTTACCGCGCCCTGTGGATTTTCGCTCGTGCCGTGCAGCACGTCATTCTACGCCACCCCTCTGTTGACTTTCCGAGCGAGTCTGTCAGGATGTGCTCATGACGAAATCAAGCAAGAAACCCGCTGCTCCCGCCAAGACCGCCGCTGCCAAACCGGCCGCGAAGACTCCTGCCAAGACCAAGGCTGCAGCTCCTGCGGCCGCTGGGAAGCTCGGCAAGACGGAACTGACCGACATGATCAGCGACCGCGCCGGCATCAACAAGAAGGACGCCAGCGTCGCCCTGAGCGCGGTCCTCGACATCATGGGCGAGGCCCTCCGCGCCGGCCAGACGATCGGCCTGCCCGGCGTCGGCACCCTGAGCGTCAAAGCCACCGCGGCCCGCACCGGCGTGAAGCCCGGCACCGCCGAGAAGATCCAGATCCCGGCCGGTAAGAAGGTCAGCTTCAAAATCGCCACCGACCTCAAGAAGAGCCTGTAACCAGCAGCACACGCCCCCGCCCGGACAGTCTGTCCGGGCGGGTTTCACTTCTCATTGACCCGGTCAACCCAGCACGTACAGTCCGCCTGTGGCCGTGGGCGGGGCACCCTCCACAGGTGCAGGGCCGCGGGTCCAGCCACGGTAGCCTGAGCCATGCGCAAAGCTTTTCTCCTCAGCGTCGTCCTGGGTATTTCGTTGCTGGCCCCTGCACCATTCGCGCAAGCGAGCACCGGTTCCGTCCTGCAAGCGCCCCGGGCAACGCCGACCCCGGATGTCCTGCGGCTCACCGCCCGGCCGGGAACCGCGGCGGAGTACCGGACCTCGCTGAAGATCGACTTCGACGTGTCCGATCTGCACTACGAGGCGCAGCCGGGAAAGACGGTGACGGCCGCTGCCCTGGCCGCCGAGAACGTCCGGGCGAAGGCGCAGCTCGTTTAGATGAACACGCACTTGCACCGGGCGGTCACCGATCAGGTGGGCAAGTTGTTCGTGCGGGTGCTGCCGCCCCGGGACGGAAATCCCGTGATGCTCACGACGGTCGTGACGAAGCTCCCGGACACCGCGAACGCCTCCGCGGGCGGCCCGGCGAAGTTCCGATCGGTCAGCGTGAGCATCACGCTGACGTACGACCCGTCCGGCAAGGTGATCGGTGCGGCGGTCACGTCGAGTGACGCTGAGATTCAGAAGCTGTATCAGGCCCTGGACCTGAACACCCTGGTGCGCAACGCGCAGAATTCAGGTTCCGGGTCGCTGTACGGCCAGCCGCTCGCCTTGGGCCAGCCAACCACCAGGATTCAGAATTTTCCCACCCAGGGGCTGTTTCAAACGCTGTTCGCTCTCGCAGGCGTGTCCGGGCAGGAGATGCAGGTGCAGTCCAGGCCGCTGAACATCCGTTCCACCACGACGTACACCGGTCAGGACGCCCGCGGGAACCTCAGCTTCTCTCAGGCGCTCAGCGCCGACCCGTGGACGGTTTCGCTGCGCCTGCACGGTGACTCCGGACCTGGCCTGCAGATGAACATCCGTGACCTGACCGGCGGCAGCACGTCGGTCCTGCAGCCCGATGGCGTGAGTCAGTCGAGCAGCGGCCAGCAGCGCATGACCATGCAGGCCTGGATCGACCTTCCGGACGAGGCGGTCCGGATGGTCATGACGATGACGTACACGGTCACCTCGGTGACGCAGCTGACGAGCCTCGTCCGGCCCTGACCGAGACCGGCGACCGCTCACACCGAGCACCTCCACTACTACATGCAGAACTTACAGCGCTTTATAGCCGATGCACAGGGAGTGCAACCCCACTGGCCAGGCAGTTGGTAGACCCGCATAGTAACGGTAGACGACAACACCACTGCCGGTCATCTGGGACCAGAATGCACCGATAGGCCTGCCGGATTGGAGTCTGCCCTGCCCAGGACTGACCGCCGCCGGTTCCCCTTCCCGCGCTCGAAGTTGAATGACCTTATCGCCAGTGAGCGACAACCTAAGCCAGGACGCTTAGCCGCGCGGCTTGCGTCCGCACGGTCTACAGGGCAGCCTGAGGACATGTCCACTTGCCTTGTCCGCACCGCTCAGACCGAGGACGCGTTCATCCTTGCCCTCTTGGTGAATGGAGCGAACGAGCCCCATTTCCACATCACCACCAACAAGATCATTCAGGCGATCGAGCAGCGTCCAGAGGGGCGCCTCGTCATCGAGAGGTCGGGACAGGTGGTCGGCACCCTCAGCCTGAGTTTCCCCGAATTTCTGCCGCACCACGTCTGGTTGGGGCTGAGCCTACATCCTGATTACCGGGACCACGGCACGGCTTCGGCACTTCTGGAACACGCCTCGAGGGTCGCCGCGGCGCGGCACCGGGCACTGGCCTGGACCAGCGTCCGGGCCGATTATCTGAGCACTGTTCCAGTCCTTTCCACCCTCGGGTTCAGGGAAGTACATCGGACGTTCGGCGGGGGATTCTATTTCAACGTACAGAACGACTGGAGCGCTTCCTACGCCGTTCCGGAAGGCATCACCGTGACGTCCGCTTCGGAACGCCGCCACGATCCTCAGGTACACCAGCTGTACGACGCGGTCCGGAACGAGAAGATGACCGCTGAGCCCACGATTTCGGTGGCCGGTGACACGCTGGATGATCCGGACAGCCTTTGGGAAGCAGCCTTCGTGGCGATTCGGGGCGAAGAAGTACTGGGACTTGCTCTGCCGGAACGATCCGGGCTGGGGGCCTGGAACGCCGTACTGATGGTGCGTCCAGACGTGCGGAGGCAGGGCCTTGGCACGGCTCTGCAGGCACGGGTCTGTGCGGCGCTGGCAGCGCAGAATTTTACTTTCCTGAACACAGCCGGCGTGAAGGCTGACAGGGCGTATCTGGGTGTACTGCGTCGGCTCGGCGCGAATATCGAACCGGACTGGATCGCCTTCGAGTCTGCCCTTGCTCCTCAGGCGTGACCGGGCAATGGCTGCAGCTGTGACAGATCACGCTCGAGAGAAGGGAGACCTGAACCGCAGTCCATCCCTGAGACCGCTGCAGGGTCAGAGCGGTGTGACCCGCTGCTGTATTCTCGCGGTATGCTTCGTCCCTACGCCGTCCAGGACGCCCCGGACGTTCTGAATCTGATCACACAGGCGACCGGACGCGAGGGGTCACTCAATCGGTTCCTCGCTCAGGACGCCGCCTGGCCACGGGATAAGGTGCAGCGCCGGGTCGTCGACGTTGAAGGAAGTGCCGTCATCGGAATGGCCGAGGTGAGCCACTTCGAGTATCTGCCCCCGGGCTGGCTGAGGCTGACGTTGAGCGTCGCTCCAGCAAGTCGCCGTCGCGGCAGTGGCTCACGGCTGTACGGGTGGGTTCAGGAACAGGTGGGAGATCTCAAACCGGACGGGCTGGCCGTCAGTGTTCTCGACCAGGATCCTGGCAGTCGTGATTGGGCCCTCCGCCGCGGCTTCGAGTTGCATGCCCACCGCTTTGCCAGCCAGCTGGACCTCCGCCCTGAATTCCCCTTGCCTGAATTTCCTTCAGGCATATCGCTCCGCGACATGCAGGGTACCTCCAGTACCGATTGGGACCGACTGGAGCGCCTGTACGGCGACCTGCTGACGCAGACGCCCGACCTCGCCGGGCAACCGCGCTGAACGCCAGAGGTGTTGCGGACCGCCATGCGTGACAACCCGCGCGCCCGTCCGGAGTGGACCCTGGTGGCGACAGATGCGTCCGGAGCGTGGCTGGCGCTGTGTCAGGGAGTAACGATCAGCACCGGGATCTACAACGAGTTCACGGGAGTCATCGCCGAGGCCAGAGGACAGGGGCTGGCCCGCGCACTCAAGCTGGAACTGATTCAGCGGGCACGAACGGTAGGGGTCATGCAGATGCGGACCAACAACCACGCAGCGAACCTGCCGATGCTGAGGGTCAACCGCCGCCTGGGCTTTGTGCCATTGACCGGCAGCTGGGAACTGTGGAGACCGTTGTCCGTATCGGTACAGGACTGAGCGAGGGAAAGTAGGCTGTTCTCGCTGAGTGAGGCGTGGGGGCCGGGGAAAAGTGAAGGAAGTGCAGCTCTCATCAGAAGGAACAGGTCGAGGCCCAAGGAAACGAAAAGAAACACCCCGGGAAGGTTGAGGGACGTTAACGTCGGCATGCCGCTGTGATCTTCTGCGGTGATGCGGGTGACGTTGACCGTAACACTCAATGTACGCGCGTCGCTCTGCTCGGCTGAACGAAGACCGTCCATCACGACAAATTCAAAGTAAGCGGCAGAAACGATCGACCACGCGAGTGCGGTGACGAAGCGGACAGCGGAAAGGTTCACCGGTTCACAGCGCCCGAATCATGGTCGCCGAAGCAGCCCGATCATCTGTGCGTCCTGGTCATCGCTCCACGACATGGTGTAGTGCGGGGCGATCGAATGGTCGTAGGCGGGTGGACTGACCGAAGTGACCTGCAGGCCGTTGGTCAACGAGAGAAACGACACAGCGCCGTCCTTGTCCTCCAGGGTCAGGGAGGCGGTCAGGGACGGCTGGAACGCGCGCATCTGTGCCTTCAGCTTGACGTCCATCGAAGTGAGAGACCCGCTCACCGTCAACGTGCGCCCGTCCACCTGAGCCGTTCCCGTCACGGTGCCGCTCTTTTCGTCGGTCCAGTGGGTGCTGACGTCCAGACTCAGGGTGCTCGTCCTGTTCGGCAGCTTCCAGGCAGGGGCGTTCCAGGGCGTGAAGCTGTACTGGGGCTGGGAGTCAGCAGAGAAATACTCGTTCTCCGTCAGTCCGTACTTCTGCGGTGCGAGACTCAGGCTTCCACTGAGCAGCACCGTCCTGTAGCCGGAGGTCGAGGTTCGCTCGGTCACTGTGCCGGTCCGGACATCGAAGAGCCCGCTCTGCGTGTCGGAGATGAAGGCCACCAATGCGGCCTGACCCGGCACCCGGTACATCCCGAAGCTCTGGCAGGACGTCAGCGTGGCCGTGCTCAGCAGATGTCCTGCCGCGTCCCGGATCTCCAGAATCCCGTCCGGATAGGCGATCAGCAGGCGCTCTGCGCCAGGAACACTACCTCCTCCTTCAGACACGTGGACACTCTCGACTCCGCCCACCCCCCGGTCAGCACTCGGATGGCAGTCGGTCACCTGCGGGTGCTGGCTGCTGGCGTCGAACGCGGCGCCGGTCTCGGACGCCACGATCTGCTGGGTGTTCGTGGTCGCCCCTGGCACGGTTTTGATCCACCAGCGGTCGTCACTGCTGGCGTTGGCCTGGAAGTGCGCGTTCGCGGATGGGGCTGTCTGGAGGGATGCGCCGGTGAACGTAGAGAAGCGCCGATCGCCGTTGGAATCCAGGCTCAGCACAGAACCATCCTGGCTGAGACGCCACGTGTCGTATCTGTCCTTGTCGGGCAACGGACGCTGGGAGACCAAAGACAGGCTCTGAGCGTCGTACATCAGGAGATTCTTCTCTCCAATCACGACGATGACGCCGTCGTCCCGGTAAGCGGTCCTGCTGTACCTGGACGTCCAGGGCAATGGAAGCGTCTGGAGGCGCTCGCCGGAGTGGACGTCGTAGACTTCGAGCAACGTGCCGTCGATCAAGTAGACGCGGTCAGGATTGGAGAACAGGGTCTGCATGTCCCGGCGCTGGACGAGAGTGCCGGACCAGTGTCCGGAGAGCAGGTTCGGATCATCCATGGAAAGCTCGACAGGCTTGTACCCACCGCAGGCGGACATCAGCAGGAGGGGCAGGAGCAGTGCGGTCGTCCATCGAAGCATGCCCCACTTTACGAATCATCGGAGAGCACCGGGGCCACAGTTGTCGATCAGCCCAATGCCCGGCATGACGCCCTTACGTAGCTGCACCCGGGTCCGGAGCCACTCTGGCAGGCTGGCATCTCCATTCCGGAACGTCCCCAGATGAAGCTCAGACGAGCCTGCAGGAAGCGCTGAGAAGCGTCCCGACGCACCACATGCCGGTCTCTGAGCCACTTCGGCCCTCGATGAGATCCTTCGTGTTCTGCTCCAGTCATCTCCCGGTTTCCAACGAGCGGGAGTCATTTCTGGTTCATGACGTAGACCCGGTAGTGCCCTTCGTGTACGGCTCCGAAGAAGTACAGCGGCAGCCCACTGAAGATCTGATAACTCCCCGGATGGGGGTATGGGTCCCCGAGAAAGGAATAACTGTACTGTTCAGGCGCGTCCGGTGTCTTCGTGAAATTCCAGTCGTCGTACATCGCGCCGTCTATCCGCGCCCTGCTGTGCGACGGGGTCGGTTGGCCCGAGGAAGATTGAGTGGAGACGAGCCCGCTGAGGCCAAGGAGCAGCATCTGAACGCTTTTCGTGGTGGAGACGCCCTGAGACCTTCAAGTTTATGCGGGGCAAGCGTGCCTTGGTCAAGTTTGTGCTCAGGGTACGCTCCATCTTCTCCGTCCCGGACAGCGCCCTTCCTTACCGAGAGCCTGTCCCGAGAGGCGCCGTGCAGGCCTGATCAGTCCGAGCGGCGAACCCGCTGACAGTCGGCTTCCCGTGGTCCGGGCAGGGTGTAACTGGTCAGCCCCTGGAGCGTAGGCAGCCGGTATCGGGTGGTGGTGACCGTGGTCCGTCTCTGCTTTCCCAGGGCGCCGAACAGTCGGTCCCTGGTGGCCACACAGAGGTCGCGGCGGTCCATCCAGATCCTGGTGATCTCTGAGGACGACTGCACCAGGCCCGGTTCGATCAGGGGTGGGTGGGGCACAGCGGTCCGAGCGGTTCCTCTTAGGGTCCAGAGTCGGACGGTGTTGGTCCCGGCGCCGATCAGGAAGTGCCCGTCGCCCGTCCAGAGCAGCCGAGTGACATTGCTGTTCTTCAGCACGGTGACCGGCAGGCCCGCCTGGGCCAGATGCACCTCGCAGAACGCTCCGCCGGGAAACTCGTAGCAGTAACGCACGGCGGCAGCCTCGCCGTGCGGTGAGGCAAGTGTCTGAACCGCCTGCCAAGGGAAGTCCGCACTGCCCGCGCTTCTCGTCGGTCCGCGGACGGTGAGGAGGAATCCCGAGTGGAGACGCACCGTGACGGTCAGGGACGGGGGGACGGGCAGCGTGACCGGCATGTGCCACTGTAAGGAAGTGGGCTGACGACCGAATGATTGGAGGCGGCCGTCGGCTCCTTCAGTGAGGGTGGGCTTTCACGGTCTGGGCCTATTGAACAGCTTCAGGTACTCCTCGATGGATCCCGGTCCTCCTGCTTTCAGGACGCTTCAACACTGACGTCAATCCTGAGCAGGACCTCCTCTCCTGCTCATAAGATCTGTGGCGTCATACTGACCGTGCTCGACCTCGAAGAACGACAGACGGGCTGCATGTCAGACGATGCGGCTCAAGGAGAATGAAGTGGCCTTTAGGGCACAGCCCGCTTTACATCGCTGGATGACAGGGTCGGAGACAGGACGGGCCCTTCCTGAACGCAGTGCTGCATCCGGGATCAGATACGCGCTCTGGGAATTCCGTGTTGAAGTCGACCGGCACGCCCATGCCTGGCAGGACACCCCATCGGCGCCCTGATCGCGCTGCTGGTCGCGTTCGCCGGGGCGGCGCAGGGTGTGGCCGGGATGGGCTTCGGGCTGCTCTGCGCACCACTGCTGATTCAGACCTACGGTCCGAGAGAAGGGGTGCAGCAGGTCGTGCTCCTCTCGTTGGTACTGAACATCGTGTTTCTGGCGCGCGAGTTCCGGCAGGCCCGGATCAGGGAAGCGGTGGTTCTGCTCATCCCGTCCTGGCTGGTCACCCCGCTGCTGGTCCTGCTGTTCCGGAGAGTGAATCCCCAGGTTCTGCTGCTGATGGCGGGCGGACTGACTCTCGCGAGCGCCATTGTCCTGGCGCTCGGTCTGAGGGCGTCCCACCTCCGCGGTCTGCCCGGAGCAGTGGTGGCCGGGGTGGTGAGTGCGGCCATGAACGCGGCGGGCGGTCTGGCGGGGCCCGCCGTGGCCATGTACGCCGTGAAC
>Ga0160427_10001679_pt1 | contig 13514 bp, 14 predicted proteins | sample SolpanmetagenomL_FD_108194 | JGI IMG/M metagenome (GOLD analysis project Ga0160427, IMG submission 108194) | Solar panel surface microbial communities from Lawrence Berkeley National Laboratory, California, USA - L | ecosystem: Engineered > Built environment > Solar panel > Unclassified ...
CGCACGTCGATGCTGGACGGCTGCACCATCGCGGGGTCGTAGGGGTCCAGGACGACGCGTCCGGAGTCGAGGACTCCGCGGATGTCGCGGTCGGAGAGCAGCACGCGCGCCACGGTAGCGGCGAGCCCGAGGGGTGCGGGCAGCTCCAGCCGTCCGTTATGGTGGACGTGCGCTCGCCCCGTTGGGCGCAGTGCGGGTGTAGTTCAATGGTAGAACTTCAGCTTCCCAAGCTGATAGTGCGAGTTCGATTCTCGTCACCCGCTCCCACGAGGCCCGGATCCCCTGGATCCGGGCCTCTCGCGTTGCCCGGCTCCCGCTGCGGGGCTCCGCGGACGCCGACCAGCCCCGTCGACGCGGCGCGGTCCGGCGGCTCAGGCGGTCAGGCCCGCGTGCAGGCGGTTGAGCACGTAGTTGATCCACTCGTCGCGCGCGGCCGCGGACGCGTTGCGGCCCTCGACGGAGGCGACGACGGTGTCGCGCCCCAGCGCCACGAGGACGTCGACGGCTTCCTGCGCCTGCGCGGCCGCCGCGTCGATGCCGGCGCGCACGGCGCGCTGCTGCTGGTCGGTGAGCTTGCCCTGGGCCATGCCCCCATGGTCCTCCTGCGCTCCGGTGGCACCGACCCGCGGCCTGCGGTTCGGTGGCACCAGCCGGGGGCGCCGACGCCGCCGGGACACGAGAGGAACTCCATGGCACTGCGCGCGCTCTTCCTGGGCGGCACGGGGATCATCAGCTCGGCCTGCGCGGCGCTCGCCGTCGAGCGCGGGATCGACCTCACCGTCCTCAACCGCGGCGGCACCTCCGCGAAGCGGCCCCTGCCGGAGGGGGTGCGGGCCCTCACGGCGGACGCGCGGAACCCCGACGAGCTGCGGACGGCGCTGGGGCAGGAGGAGTACGACGTCGTCGTGGACTTCGTGGCCTTCACGACCGAGCACGTCGCGGCCGACGTCGAGACCTTCCGCGACCGCACCGGGCAGTATGTCTTCATCTCCAGCGCCTCGGCCTACCAGAAGCCCGTCGGGCACCTCCCGATCACCGAGTCGACGCCGCTGGCGAACCCCTTCTGGCAGTACTCGCGCGACAAGATCGCGTGCGAGGAGCTGCTGACCGCGGCCTACCGCGACACGGGCTTCCCCGCGGTCGTCGTGCGGCCCAGCCACACCTACGACCGCACGAGCCTGCCCGTCGACGGGGGCTGGACGATCGTGGACCGGATGCGGCGCGGCGAGCCCGTCGTCGTGCCCGGCGACGGGACGTCGGTGTGGGTCCTCACCCACCACGCCGACTTCGCCCGGGGCTTCGTCCCGCTGCTGGGCGAGCCGGCGGTCACCGGCGACGCGGTCCACATCACCGGTGACGAGGTCCTCACGTGGGACCGCATCCACCGCGACCTCGCCGCGGCCGCCGGGGTGCGCGAGCCGCGGCTCGTGCACGTGCCGTCCGACGTCATCGCGGCCGACGACCCCGTCCGCGGCGCGGGTCTGCTGGGCGACAAGGCCCACTCCGTGATCTTCGACAACACCAAGCTCAAGCGGCTGGTGCCGGGCTTCGCGGCCACCACGACGTTCGCCCAGGGCGCGCGGGAGATCGTGGCGCACCACGACGCGCACCCCGAGCTGAAGGTCGTCGACCCCGACGTCGACGCGCGCCAGGACGCCCTCGTCGAGCGCTGGGGCTGAGCGGTTCCCCCCGCGGCCGTGCCGGTGGTGCCGGCACGGCCGCGGAGGAGCGGGGTCAGGCCTCGGCCGCGCCGTCGTCGCCCGGCCCGAGGCCCGGGGGCAGCTCGCCGGTGGACTTCCGGTAGTACGCGGCGGCCTGGCGCTCCACCAGCAGGCGGGTCAGGCCGATGACGGCACCCGACGCGAGCGCCCACAGCACCGCCTCGCGCAGCGACACGTCCGGGTCCTCCGGGTTCTCCGGCGGCGGCGACTTCGTGATGGTCACCCAGACCTTCTTGGTCACGCGGCTCGCGACCGCCGTCGCGAAGATCCCCGACGCGGGGCCCACCAGCTTCCACACCATGGCGTTCATGGTCGCTGACCCTGCCCTACAGCACGTCGCCGAGCCAGCGCAGGACCGGGAACAGCGACGTCGCGGCGCCGCCGAGCAGGGCCAGGGCCAGCAGGACGGCCATCAGCCGGACCCCCTTGGAGGGGCCGCCGTCGGGTCCTCGGAGGCTGCGCAGCACCCGGCCATCATCCCCGACGGGCACGCCCGGCCCGGTCGCCCCGACCCGGTGTAGCGTTCCGCCCAACGACAGGGGAGCGCCTCGGGCGCTGAGAGTGCGGGAGAGCCCGCAGACCCTCGAACCTGATCCGGTTCACACCGGCGTAGGGAGTCGGGACGTCTCGACCCGTGGCCGCAGCGGCCGCGGGTCCCCCTCCTGGACCCAGGAGGACACCGTGAGCACCACCTCGACCACCCCCCGCGCGAGCGCGCTGGCCCGCGGGCCGCTGGGCCGCTGGCGCAGCCTCGACCTCGTCACCGCCGCCGTCCTCGGCGTCGCCTTCGGCGTCGTCTTTTGGGGCTGGGACGTCGTCTACGGCGTGCTCAGCCCCGCCTTCGGCTTCTTCCCGCCCGCCAAGGGCCTGCTCGGCGGGGTGTGGCTGCTGCCCGCCGTGGTCGGTGCGCTCGTCGTCCGCCGCCCCGGCGCCGCCCTGTTCACTGAGCTCGTCGGCGCGTCCGTGGAGTACCTGCTGGGCAGTGGCTGGAGCGTCGGCGTCCTCATCTCGGGCGGGCTGCAGGGCCTGGGCGTCGAGATCGCCGTGGCGCTCTTCGCGTGGCGCCGCTGGGGCGTCGGCGTGGCGGCCCTGGGCGGGGCGCTCGCCGCGGCGCTGGAGGCGGTCTACGAGGCCTTCGCCTACAACGACTGGTCCACGGGCTGGGACCTCGCCTACGGCGCGGCCTTCGTCGTCTCCGGGATCGTCGTGGCGGGCCTCGGCGGGGCCGCGCTCGTGCGGGCGCTCGCGCGGGCCGGGGCGCTGCGGCGCTTCCCGGCCGGGGCCGAGCACCGCGCCGCCCAGCGGGCCTGACGCCCGTGACGAGCGTGCGCGTGCGCGGGCTGCGGGTCGCGCCCGCGGGCGGGCCGCCGGTCCTCGTCGACGTCGACCTCGACGTCGCCCCCGGTGAGCGCGTCCTGCTCGTCGGGCCCAGCGGTTCCGGGAAGTCCACGCTGCTGCGGGGGCTCGCCGGCCTGCTGGACGACGAGCACGACGACGAGGGCGCCGTCACCGGCGAGGTCCTCGTCGGCGGCGCCCCCGCGGCACCGGGCGCGGCCGGGCTGCTGCTGCAGGACCCGCTGGACGCCGTCGTCGCCGCGACCGCCGGGCGCGACACCGCCTTCGGCCCCGAGAACGCCGTTCTGGACCGCCCGGAGATCTGGGCCCGCGTCGCCCAGGCGCAGGCCGCGGCCTCCTTCCACGGCGGGCGCGGGCGCGACACCGCGACCCTGTCCGGCGGCGAGCTGCAGCGCCTGGCCCTCGCCGGCGCGCTGGCGCTGCGCCCCGGGCTGCTGCTGCTCGACGAGCCGACCTCGATGCTCGACCACGCCACCGCCGTCGCCGTGCGCGACGCCGTCCTCGCGGCCGCGGGGGACTCGACCCTGCTCGTCGTCGACCACGACGTCGAGGCGTGGGCGCACGTCGTCGACCGCGTCGTCGTCCTGGGCCCCGACGGGCGCGTGGCCGACGAGGGCCCGCCCGCCGCCGTGCTCGCCCGGGTCGGCCCCGGGGAGCTGTGGGTCCCCGGGACCCCGGCGCCCGAGCCGCTCGCCGTGCCCGAGGAGCTGGTGCGCCCCGCCGCGGCCGTGCCCGCCGGCGAGGTGGCGCTGCGGGCCCGCGGGGTCCGCGTCGTCCGCCGCGGCCGCGGGCTGCGCCCCGGACCCGCCGCGACCGTCCTCGACGGCGTCGGCGCGGACCTGCCCGCCGGGGTCGTCACGGCCCTCACCGGCCCCAGCGGCGCCGGGAAGTCCACGCTCGTGGCCGTCCTCGCGGGGCTGCTGCGCCCGACCGACGGCGACGTCACCGCCGCGCCCGCGCTCGCCGCCCGGGGCCGCCGCACCCCGTGGCGCTGGTCCTCGCCCGAGCTCGCCGCCCGCGCCGGCTGGATCCCGCAGCACCCCGAGCACGGCATGGTCCGGCCCAGCGTGCGCGAGGAGGTCCGCGCCACCGGCCGGGCGCTGGACCTCGGCGCCGCGGGCGACCGCCGCGCCGACGACCTCCTCGACCTCCTGGGCCTGGCCCACCGCGGCGACGTCGACCCGCACCTGCTCTCCGGCGGCGAGCAGCGCCGCCTCGGCGTCGCCTCCGCCCTCGCCGCCGGGCCCGCCCTCGTCCTGGCCGACGAGCCGACCGTCGGGCAGGACCGCTCGACGTGGGCCGTGGTCGCCGGCGTCCTGCGCTCCGCCGCCCGCGCCGGGGCCGCCGTGGCCGTCGCGACCCACGACGCGCGGCTGGTCGCCGCGTGCGCCGGCGGCGAGGTCGCGCTCGCCAACGGGCGCGTGGTGCCGCGCCCGTCCGCCGCCCCGGCCGCGGTGGCGTCGTGAGCGTCGCCGGCCTCGTCCCGCCCACCGCCACGGCCGACCGCGTCGCGGCCGGCGGTCCCCCCGTCCGCCGCTGCGGGCCCCTCTCCCTGCTCGGCGCGTCCGTGCTGCCCGTCGCCGGCTCCCTCGCCGTCGACACGTGGCGGGTCGGCGCCGCGGCGCTCGGCGTCCAGCTGCTCCTGCTGCCGCTGGCCGTGCGGGGCTGGCGGGCGCTGCTGCCGCGCCTCGTGCCGGTCACCGTCGCGGCGCTGTCGGTGGGCTGGTCGACGTGGCTGCTCGGCGGGGAGGCCGACGCCCTGTCCGCCGCGCTCGCCTCCGTGCTGCGCATCGCGGTCCTCGTCCTGCCCGGCGTCGTGCTGCTGGCGTGGCTGGACCCCAGCGAGACCGGCGACCACCTCGCGCAGCGGGTGCACCTGCCCGCGCGCGCGGTCGTGGCCGCCACGGCCGCGCTCGAGCAGCTCTCCGCGCTCGCCCAGGCGTGGGACGAGCTCGCCCGCGCCCGCCGGGCGCGGGGCCTCGGGCCCGGCCGGGGCCCCGCCTCCCGCCTCCGCTGGGGCGCGTCCACGGCCTTCGGCCTGCTCGTGGAGGCCCTGCGCCGGGCCGCGCGCATGTCGCTGGCCATGGACGCGCGGGGGTTCGCCGACGCGCAGCGGCGCTCGTGGGCCCTGCCCGCGCGGTGGTCGGCCGCCGACACCGTCCTGCTCGCCGTGGGCGCCCTGGTCGCGGCCGTGCCCCTCGTCGCGGGCGCGCTGCTCCGCTGAGCGCCCGGTGGGGGTGGATTCCTCACCCCCGGGACCTGCGCTGCGCACCTGGTCCTGGCCCCCGGAAGGGGGCACGGTGGGGGCATGAGCCCCGCTCCGTCCGGCGCCGCCGTCCGCAGCCGGTGGTCCCGCGCGCTGCGGGGCGGTCTCCGGCGGGGGGACGCCCGCGCGCTCCCCGCGGCGCCCGAGCTGCCGCCGGGCGCGGTGCAGCTGCGCGGTCTGCAGGTGCGCTTCGGCAGCGTCACCGCGCTGGACGGCGTCGACCTCGACGTCACCCGCGGCCAGGTCGTCGGCGTCCTCGGCCGCCGCGGCGCCGGCACGTCGACCGCGCTGGCGGCCGTCGCGGGCCTGCTCACCCCCACCGCCGGCACGGTGCGCGTCTTCGGCCACGACCCCGTCGCGCGCCCCGACGTCGTCCACCGGCTCGTGGCCGTCCTGCCCGACGGCGCCGCGCCCTTCCCGCGGCTGACGGTCCGCGAGCACCTCCAGCTGTGGGCCTCCGTCCACGCGGCGCCCCGGCCCGTCGGCGAGGTCCTCGACCTCGCCGGGCTGGCCGGCGTCGCCGGGCGCCGGAGCGCCGCGCTCGACACCCCGGACGCGCAGCGGCTGCTGCTCGCGCTGGCCTTCGTCGGCGGTACCCCGCTCGTCGTCCTGGACGAGCCGGCCGACCGGTCCACCCCCGCGGCCCACCTTGCGGCCGAGGCCCTCGTCCGCCACCGCGTCGCGGCCGGTGGCACCGTCCTCATGGCCTGCGCCGACGCGGCCCGGGCCGCGGCCCTGTGCGACCGCGTGGCCGTCCTGCGGCGCGGCCGCCTGCTCGCCGTGGCCAGCCCCGCGCAGCTCGTCGAGCGCTACGCCCCCGACGGCGGCGCCGCCGTCCTCGTCGGCGACCCGGCCGAGGCCTCCGCGCTCAGCTCCGCCGCCCCGGGCGCGACCTTCCAGCGCTGCCCCGACGGCACGCTCGTCGAGGTCCCGGGCTGCGACCCGGGCCGGCTGGCCGGGCTCCTGCGGGGCCTGACGAGCGTGCGCGACGTCCGCCACCACGAGGGGACGCTGGCCGACGCCCTGCACCGGGCGACGGCCGACCGGCGCGGGCAGACGCGCCCCGAGGACGCGCCGTGACCGCCACGCGCCTGCCGGGCCACCACGACGCCGAGGGGGGTGGCGGCGCCCGCGCGGCGGAGCTGACCCCGCCCGGCGGGATCGCCCCGGTGCGGCCGGCCCCGGAGCCCGTCGTCCGCCGGCCCGTCGCCCGCGAGCCCGTCGCCCGCGAGCCCGTCGCCCGCGAGCCCGTGGTGCGCGAGCCCGGTGACGAGCTCCCGGGTCCCGAGCTGCCCGGTGACGAGCTCCCCGGTGACGAGCGGGCGCAGCGGCCGGGGGCGCTCGCGGGCACCGTGCCGCCGGCGCAGCCGTGGGGCCACCGCGTCCGCGTCCTCAGCGTCGCCGCGGCCCGCGAGGCCGTGCGCGACCGGGCGCTGCTGGCGAGCGTGCTGCTGCTGCCGCTCGCCCTGGCCGGAGCCGTCGTCCTCCTCGCGCACGCCGTCGCCCCGCGCGACGCGCTGGACGCCACCCGCTGGGTGCTGCCCGGCTCCTGCGGGGCCGGGCTCGTCGTGCTGGCCCTGACCGGCACCGCCGGGCGGCTGCTGCGGCTGCGCGCGCGGGGCGTCGTCCTGCTCACCGCGCTGTCCCCGGCCGGGCGGTGGGCGGCCCTGCTCGCGGCGACCCCGGTGCGGGTGGCGCTGGCCGTGGTGCAGCTGCTCGTGACGGTCGTGCTCTGCGCGGCGGCGGGGGTCCTGGCCCCGCGGGGGGCGGCCGGGCTCGCGGGCCTGCTGGTCACCGACCTGCTGGGCGCGCTGCTCGCCGTCGCGGTGGGCGCGCTGGTCGGGGGCCTGCTGCGCGCGGTCGACAGCGCGCACGGCCTGCTGGCGCTCGCGACCGGCGTCGTCCTGCTGCTGGGCGGGGTCCTCGTGCCGCTGTCCGCGCTGCCCGCCCCGGCCGCCGACGTGCTGGGCGCGACGCCGACGGCGCTGCTGGGGGACGCGCTGCGCGCGGGCCTGACGGGGACGGCGACCGCCCACCCGCTCGTGCTGACCTGGCTGGTCCTCGCCGCGGCCACCGCCCTGACGTGGCTGGCGACGGTCGCGACCCTGCGCCTGGGCGCGCGCCGCCCCGCGGCGCCCGACCGGGCCGCACCGCCGACGGACCCCGCCTGGGACTGACGCTGCGCGACAGGTCGAACGCTCATCGTCACCACCCGTGAGGAACCCACGGGCAGGACGTGCGCTGCGCACTCGTCGGGCCCCGGGTGCCGGGAGAGGATCGCCGTCACGGCGCTCGTGCAGGTCGCGGCGCCGTCGTCGACCGCTCAGCCCGACACCCGAGGAGCTCCCGTGAACGCCACCTCCGTCGCCCCCGTCGCGAGCAGCACGTCCGACCTGGCCTCGGCCCTGCAGGACATGGTCCGCCAGCTCCTCCTCGACGCCCCGAGCGTGCAGGCGGCCGCGCAGCCGCTGTGCCTGTGCTGGGTCGAGGGCCAGAGCTGACCCGGGGCTAGCGGGACCGGGTCGGGAGGGGGGCTGAGCCGCGAGGGAGGACCGGACGTCCGCGACGACGGCCTCTCCCGGCTCTCCCTGCGCCGGCCCGTGCGCCTCTCGCGCGACGCGTCCGGCGCGCTCGTCCTGGACGACGACGACCGCGTGCTACGCGTGGAGCACGGCGCGGACCGGGTCCTCGAGGTCGTGGTCCGCCTCGGCGGCAGCGCTGAGAGCGAGGACCTCGTGCGCACGCTGGTGCGTGCGCCCGCGGACCTGCCCGAGGTCGCCGGCGGCGTCGCCCGGCTGATCCGGGACGACGTCCTCGTCCGGACCGGGGCCTCGGCCCCCGCCGGGCGCGGCGTCGTGCTGAGCGCGGTCGGTGAGGTGGACACCACCGCGGTCGTCGACGCGCTGGCCGCCGACGGGTCGGTCGTGGTGGGCGAGGGCGCGCCAGGGGCGTCCCTGGCCCTGGTCCTCTGCCACGACCACCTGGACGAGCGGCTGGTCCCGGTTCTCCAGCAGCACCGCGAGCGGGGGCTCGCGGTGCTGCTGGTCCGCACGGGCGTCACCCGCTGCTGGGTCGGCCCCCTGCTGCCCCCCGCCCCGGCGGGCGCGGGCGACGAGGCCCGCGACGCGGCCCCCACCGACGGGGTCTGCCCCGCCTGCCTGGACCAGCAGCTGCGCCGCAACGGCCACGGCCCCCTGCCCGCGACGGCCGGAGCCGTCGTGGTCCCGCGCGCCGGGCAGACCAGCGCCCGCCGCTGGAGCGCCGCGGTGGTGGCCGCGGCCGTCGACGCCGTCCTGGAGGACGCCCCCGGCGTGCGCGCGACCTGGGCGGGGGAGGTCCGCGAGGTCCGCCTGCACGACCTCGACGTCGTGCACCACCCCGTGGCCCCGTGCTCCCCGCGCGTGCACGCGCCGGCCCCGGAGGACGTCGACGGCGGCGCCGAGGCCTTCCTGGAGCGGACCGCCCCGCTCGTGTCCGTGCTCACCGGCGTGCTCGCGCCCGTCACCGTGCGCCGCGCGGCGGGCGGGCAGGTGCTCGCCGAGACCACCCACCCCGTGCGCCGGCGCGACGCCGCGGCCCCGGACGGGCTCGGCTGGGGCCGCGCGCCCGCCTGGGGGTGCCGGGAGTCCGCGACGGGCGCGCGCGCCGCCGCGGTCGGGGAGGCGCTGGAGCGCTACTGCGTGTCCTGGCACGGCGACGAGGCCCACGAGCGGGCGTCCGTCGCCGAGCTGACGGCGCGCGGCGAGCCCGTGCTGCTGCCGCAGGACCTCCTGCTCTTCGGCGAGGGCCAGCGCGCGGGCCGGGACGCCGGGGGCGCGGGGCAGGCGCCCCGCGAGCCCGTGCCCGACGACCTGCCCCCGGACCTGCGCACCGACGTCAGCCCCCTCGTGTCCGCGGTGACGGGCGAGCGCTGGTGGGTGCCGTCCGCGGCCGTGCACTTCGGCCACCCCGACCTCGAGGCCGCGCGCTGCTGCCGCCCCGACTCCAGCGGCTGCGCCGTCGGGCCCACGCGCCCCGCCGCCGTCCTGGCCGGGCTGCTGGAGCTGGTCGAGCGCGACGCGGTCGCCCTGTGGTGGTGGCCGCGGGCCGCGCGCCCCGGCGTCCCGCTCGCCGTGCTGGGGGAGGCGGGGGAGCGCCGCGCGCGCCGGGCCGCCGCCCGCCAGGACCGCGACGTCTGGCTGCTGGACCTCACCACCGACCTCGGGGTGCCGGTGGTCGTGGCCCTCAGCAGCCGCGCCGACGGCACCGGGGTCGTCGCCGGGTTCGGCGCGTCGGTGGACCTCGCCGCGGCGGCCGCGCGGGCCGTGCAGGAGTGCGGGCAGGTCCTGGCCTGCCTGGAGTTCGGCGTGGTCGGCGCGGGCGCGCCGGGGTGGGCGCAGCGCAGCGTGCACGACGAGCCCCACCTGCTGCCCGACCCGACCCGGCCCGCGACCGCCGGGGTGCTGGGCGCGGGTGCGCCGCGCGCGGAGGACCGGGCCGCGGACGCCGACGCGGACCTGGCCGAGGTGCTCTCCCGCGTCGCGGGCCGCGGCGTCGACGTCCTGGTGCAGGACCTGACGCGCCCCGAGGTCGGGGTCCCCGCCGTCCGGGTGCTCGCGCCGGGCCTGCGCCCCTGGCACCGGCGGCTGGCCCCGGGCCGCCTCGTCGTCGCCGAGGAGGCGGCGAACCCGTGGCCGCCGCCCGTCTGAGCACCGGGGTCGCGGGGGCGGGGACCGCGCCGTCCCCCCGCCGCGGCGAGCCCGCCCCCGCGGGCGACGGGCCCGGCTACGGTGAGCCGCGTGCGACGTGTCCGCGACACGCCCGCGGGCCGCTCCGCCGCCCCCGGCGGCGACGTCGTGCGCTCGGCGAGCTCGGTCGCGGTGCGGCGCCTGACCGCCTTCACGTACGCGGTGTTCCTGCTGGTCGCGGTGGGCCTGTCGGTGACGGTGTTCCCGGCGGCGGCCGAGACCGCGTGGGGCCGCTCGGCCCCGCACTCCCTCGTCGTGGCGGCCCCGGTGCTGGCGGCCCTCGTCGCGGCGACGGCGAACGTCGCCGTCCTGCGCACCGCGCTGGACCCGGGCGGCGGGCCGCCGCGGGCGCTGTCGCTGTCCGCCATGGCCTTCGTGGCCTACGTCCCCTCGCTGCTGCTGGGCGTGGACTGGCTGGCCTGGACCGCCGTGCTGGCGTGCTTCGTCGTCGTGGTGCTGCCCCTGCGCGCGGCGGCCGTCCTCTACGTGGCGGCGCTGCTGTTGCAGCTGGCCCTGTGGCGCCTGGCGGGCCAGGACTGGCGCGCCACGGCCTTCGCGGGCATCAGCTTCGTGGCGACCTCCTTCCTGCTCGCGGTCCTGCTGCGCGCCCTGACGACGTACCAGGAGCTGGAGCGCGCGCGGGCCGAGCTGGCGCTGGCGGAGGTGCTGCGCGAGCGGGTGCGCGTCTCGCGGGACCTGCACGACCTGCTGGGGCGCAACCTGACCGCTGTCTCGCTGAAGGTGGAGCTGGCCCGCCGGCACCAGCGGGCCGGGCGCGAGGACGCGCTGCGCACGGAGCTGGACGAGGTCCTGGCGCTGAGCCACGCGGCGGCGACCGACCTGCGCGCCCTCGTCACGGGCTACCGGGCGCTGTCGCTGGAGTCGGAGCTGGCGGCGGCGCGGCGGCTGCTGGCCGACGCCGGGGTGGCCTGCGAGGTCGACGCGGACCCGGACGCCCTCATCGGCGAGGCGGGCGCGGAGGTCAGCGAGGTCGCGGCCTGGGTGGTGCGGGAGGCGACGACCAACGTGCTCAAGCACGCGCGCGCGACGTCGTGCCGGATCAGCGCGCACGTCGTGGACGGGGAGCTGCTGCTCGCGGTGGCCAACGACGGCGTCGACCGCGTGCCGCCCGAGGCCGCGGAGACCGGCGCCGGCTCGGGGCTGCTGGGGGTGCGGGAGCGGGTCCGCAGCGTCGGCGGACGGACGGACGTCCGCTCCGCCGGCGGCACGTTCGTCCTGGCCTGCAGCGTGCCGCTGCTGCGGCCGCCGGTGCAGGGCGGGCGCCCGACCGGGCGCCTGTCGGGTGGTCGCACCCGGGGTGGTCGTCACCCCGGGGGACGGAAGGTGGGGACGTCATGACCGAGGCGGTGATCCGGCTGCTGATCGCGGAGGACATGCACATCGTCCGCTCCGCGCTCGTGGCCCTGCTGGAGACCGAGGACGACCTGGAGGTCGTGGCGGCCGTCGAGCGCGGTGACCAGGTCATGGACGCGCTCGTGCGCACGCAGCCGGACGTCGCCGTCCTGGACCTGGAGATGCCCGGCGGGGACGGCGTCAGCGTGGCCAAGCGCCTCAAGGCGGAGTCGCCCGCGACGAAGGTCATCATCCTGACGGCGCTCGGGCGGCCCGCCGCGGTCCGCAACGCGCTCGCGGCCGGCGTCAACGGCTTCGTGCTCAAGAACGCGCCCGTCGACGACCTGGTCGACGGCATCCGCCGGGTCGCGGCCGGGGGGCGCGTGCTGCACCCGGAGCTCGCGGCCGCGGCCGTCCAGAGCGGCGACTCGCCCCTGACCCCGCGGGAGTCCGACGTCCTCACGCTGGTCGCGGACGGCTGCGGCGTGCGGGAGGCCGCGTCGGCGCTGAGCCTGTCGGAGGGCACGGTGCGCAACTACCTGACGGCGACGATGGACAAGCTGGGCGCCCGCGGCCGCACGGACGCCGTGAAGATCGCCCAGTCCAACGGCTGGATCTGAGCCGGCTCAGCGGGGGCGCGAGCCCGTCACCCAGGCGGCGTCCTTCAGGCCCAGGGCCGGGCGCTCGACGAGGGTCCACGACGCCGCCGCGAGCACGGCGGTGACGGCGAGGCCCAGCACGACGAAGGGGGCCGGGCTGAGGGCGGCGGCGCCTGCAGCGACCAGGAGCTGCGCCACCGGCCAGTGCCAGACGTAGACGCCGTAGGACAGGTCCCACGGCGGCGTCCACCGCAGCGGCAGCCGGACGACGGCCCAGACGACGACGTAGGCGAAGGCGGGCGCGGCCAGGGCGCGGTAGTCCGGCAGCAGGGCCAGACCCGCGACGACGAGGCCGAGACCGGCCAGGGCGAGGGCGCCCCGGACGGGGACGCGGTCGGCGTAGAGGTGCGCGGCGGCGCCCAGCAGGAAGACGAGGCCGAAGCGCAGGACGTCCGGGCCGTGCAGCCGCTGCAGCAGCGGGTGGTCGAGCACGTCGAGGCCGGCCAGGGGCGCGACGGTCAGCGCCCACAGCACGCCGACGAGGACCAGGACGAGGACCCGCCGCCGCTGCAGGACCCCCAGCACGCCGAGGACGCCGAGGGCCGCGTAGCAGGACGCCTCGAAGGCGAGGGTCCACAGGGAGCCGTCGAGCTGGTCGGTGCTGGAGGCGGTCCCGGGCAGCCCCGCGACGGTGAACTGCGTCATGACCAGGCCCGCGTTGGCCACCACGTAGGACCAGGCGGACTCGTCGCCGCGGAACACCGAGGTCCACGGCCGCCCGAGCAGCGCCGCGAGCAGGGGCGCGACGACGAGCCCGGTGCCCAGCAGGCAGGCCCAGAACCCCGGCAGGATGCGCAGCGCGCGGTGCCAGGCGAAGCGGCGCAGCGAGTCCAGCCGCAGGTAGCTGCGGGCGACCAGGAAGCCGCTGAGCACGAAGAAGCCGTCCACGGCCAGGCTGCCGAAGTCCGTGGAGCCGGCCTGGGGCTGGAAGCCGAACCCGAGCTGCAGCGTGTGGGCGAGCGCCACCGTCGCGGCCAGCAGCAGGCGCAGGGCGGCGAGGCTGTTGCGGCGCGGGTCGAAGGCCGCCGCCAGCGTGCCGGCCCGCGCCGCGCGGGGGGCGCCGGTGCCGCGCGGGCGGGGCAGCTCCCGGGTGCTGTCGTGCCCGACGGGCGCGGGGGACGGGCGCGGGGGCGCGGGGCGGTCGGGGGCAGGGCTCACGCGTCCTCGTCTCTCGGTCGTCGGTGGTGCGGCCGACCCTACCCTCACGTGAGGGGAGAGTTGGTGACGGTGGAGCGGAGACCGGTGCTGGGAGGGGGAACAGGACGGGCCGGTCGTCAGTTGAGTCAGTCAGGCTCAACTCCTCCCGCCTCGGCTTGACACCGGCCGCTGCACCTGGAGACTTGAGCCGGAAGCACTCAACAGTTCCCAGCAGCAGGAGGCACTCCCCATGGCACGTGCGGTCGGCATCGACCTCGGCACCACCAACTCCGTC
>Ga0160427_10001680_pt1 | contig 13500 bp, 14 predicted proteins | sample SolpanmetagenomL_FD_108194 | JGI IMG/M metagenome (GOLD analysis project Ga0160427, IMG submission 108194) | Solar panel surface microbial communities from Lawrence Berkeley National Laboratory, California, USA - L | ecosystem: Engineered > Built environment > Solar panel > Unclassified ...
GCGTTGGTGGCGCCGGGCCCGCGGGTGACGAAGCAGATGCCGGGCCGACCGGTCAGCCGACCCGATGCCTCCGCCATCATCGCCGCCCCGCCTTCCTGCCTGCACGTGATCACGTCAATGGCGGCGTCGTGTAGCGCGTCCAGCACGGCCAGGAAGCTCTCACCGGGGACGTTCGTCACCCGGCCCACGCCCTGCGCGAGCAGCTGGGCGACTAGAATTTGGCCGCCGGTGCGCCCGGCAAGGTCCACCAGGACGGCATTGTGCGTGTCGGGCACGGCTCGCTCCTTCTCCTACGTGGCGCCGCGGGTCAGACCCCGTCGGCTCCCCTGGTGTTGACGTAGAGCGCGTAGATTGATTTCGGAGAGGCCATCAGCAGCCGGTTACGGTTGATGCCCCCAAAGCAAAGGTTGGCGCAGCGTTCCGGCAGGCGAATACGGCCAATCATCTTCCCGACGGGGTTGACGATGATCACTCCATCTTCATCCTCGCCCATGCCCCAGCCGCACCACAGGTTGCCGTCAACGTCGGCGCGGAAGCCGTCGGCAGTACCCTTGCCGCAGTCGAAAAACACGCGGTCGTTGCTCAGCGACTTGCCGCCGTCCACCACGTCGTAGACGCGGATCAGCCGGTTCGGCGTAGCACGAGCCTCAATGATGTAGAGCTTGCTCTCGTCCGGCGAGAAGCATAGCCCGTTCGGCCCGCGCACTGCACTGGCCACCACCGTCGCCTGCTTCGTAACCGGGTCGAGGCGATAGACGTTGCCGGGTAGTTCGGGCGCTGCCATTGCGTCCATCTGGTTAGGACCGAAGGCCGGGTCCGTGAACCAGATGGTGCCGTCGGATTTGCACACGATGTCGTTGGGCGAGTTCAGCTTCTTGCCGTCGAAGTTGTCCATGAGCACGGTGATCGAACCGTCATGTTCGGTGCGTGTGACGCGCCGTGTCAGGTGCTCGCAGGTGATCAACCGTCCCTGGCGGTCCTGGCAGTTGCCGTTGGCGTAGTTCGAGGGGCGGCGGAAGACTCCCAACTCATTGGATTCCTCATCCCACTTCATCAGGCGATTGGCGGACAGGTCGCTGAACACCATTGTTCGAAAGGATCCGAACCAGACCGGCCCTTCACCCCAACGCAGCCCGGTCGCCACCCGCTCTACCGCCACAAGTCCGTTGCGGTACTTCTCGAACGAGGGATCGAGCACCTCGACCCGCTTGTCCGGATAACGCATCGCCACCTCGAACTCGGCAGCCTCCGCGGCCGCCGTGCTCAGGGCAAGCACGCCTGTTGCCGCCGCAGTCAGGCCAAACGCATCGCGTCTTGAAATGTCCACCATAACTTGCTCCCTCCATCAAACGCTGGTTGGGCCGGTGTCGGACCGTTCAACTAACGCACCGTTTCTGTAAGGATGGCCCTAGGTGCGCTGCGAGCCCGCCGTCTAAAATTCGGGGACAAGAAACTAGCGGCTGTTTGCCTTGCGCCACTCCGCGAAGGCGGTAAGGCTGCTTTCCTCCGTGGGCGGATACAGGCCGATCGTCCTAGCGCCGCCGCGCACCTTCTCCGTCACGAAGTCCTCGAAGGCCGTCATCTCCACAGCCTCGTCGGCAATGCCGTCGGCGATGCCGGCCGGGATCACGATGCAGCCATCCGCGTCACCCACTACGATGTCGCCCGGGAACACCGGCGCGTCGCCGCAGCCGATCGGCTCGTTGATGGCGATCGCCTGGTGCAGCGTCAGGTTGGTCGGCGCGGAGGGGCGGGCATGGTAGCTCGGCATGTCCAGCCCGGCGATCTCCACGGAGTCGCGGAAGCCCCCATCCGTCACCACGCCGGCGACGCCACGCACCATCAGCCGCGTGCACAGGATGCCGCCAGCCGAGGCGGCGCGGGCGTCCTTGCGGCTGTCCATCACCAGCACGGCGCCAGGCGGGCATTCCTCAACGGCCCGGCGCTGCGGGTGGGAATGGTCGCGGAACACGTCCATCTTGTTCAAGTCCTCGCGCGCCGGCATGTAGCGCAGCGTGTAGGCTGGGCCGACCATGCTGCCGCCCTTCGGCGCCGACAGCGGAACCGCGTCCTGGATCATCTGCTTGTGGAGGCCGCGCTTGAACAGTGCGCTGGCCAAAGTCGCGGTGCTGACGCCGCGCAGCTTCGTGATCGTCTCGGGCTTAACGGTTTCGGGCATGCTATTCTCCTTCAGGCGTTCACGGCGCGCGGGCTGGCGATCAGGCCCCAATCGGTCAGCGCACGGCGCAAAGCGACGGACTGCCGCTCCGTCAACGACCAAGCGCCAGGCGGTCGGACATGGCCGCAATCATCGCCCATCATCGCCAGCGCCGACTTCACCACGGTGACGTTGGTGCCGTTACCCTCCTCGGAGCGCAGCGCCTCGAACGGTCCCATGGTGGCGATCAGCGCGTTGGCCTGCTTGTAGTCGCCAGCCTCCAGCGCCCTGTGGATGGCAACGGAGCGTTCCGGCCAGACGTTAATCAAGCCCGAGGTAAAGCCGCGGGCGCCCACGGCACAGAACGGCGGCGCCCAAGGTTCCGCCAAGCCACCTACCCAGACCACGGTCGGGTCGGTGCGGCGAATCGCCTCCGCCAGGCGCAGCGGCGCGGGCGAGGCCCACTTCACGCCCACTACGCCGGGCACCTTGCACAGCGCCTCGATCGCATCGAACCCGATGCCATCGTTGCGAAGGTACAGCACCACCGGCAATCCCTGTCCGGCATCCGCCACTCGCCGCACGTACTCCACCACGCCGCGGGGCGACACGAAGGGGTCGGGCGGCTGATGCACCATCAGCGCGGACGCACCGGCAGCACGAGACGTCTTCGTCAGCGCCACGGCGTCGCCTACCGAACGGCCGACGCCCGCGATCATGGGCACCCGCCCGTCGATGTGCTCGGCCACGGCGTGAACCATGCGCTCGGCCTCCGTGGTAGTCAGGCCGTAGAACTCGCCGGTGTTGCCGTTGGCGGTGAGGATGTGGACGCCGGCCTTCACCGCACGGTCCACCACCGGGCACAGACGCTGCGGCGCGAGCTGATCATCCTTATCGAAGGGGGTGACGAGGATACCGGAGATGCCTGGCAGCGCCGCCACAAAGTCATCGAACGCGAAGGGCATGGTCATTGTCCTTGAGGGTGAGGTCAGGCGGACACGGGCTGAAGGTGGAAGCGCCGGATCTCGCCCACCACCACCAGGTAGGACACGATCGCCACCAGCGCGTTCGCCGCGATGAACACCAGGGCGCCGTTGAACGACCCGGTGCCTTGGATGATGTAGCCGATCACGATGGGCGTGGTGATGGAGGATATGTTGCCGAACATGTTGAACAGCCCACCCGACAGGCCGGCGATCTCCCGCGGGACCGTGTCGGCCACCACTGCCCAGCCCAGCGCGCCGACGCCCTTGCCAAAGAAGGCCAGCGCCATCACGGCCACTACGAGCCACTGCGCGTCCACGTAGTTGCAGATCACCATGGCCATGGACATCAACATACCGACCACGATGGGCGTTTTGCGCGCCGAGGTCAGCGACCAGCCGCGCCGCAGCAGCGCATCCGACCACACGCCGCCCAGCACGCCGCCCACGAAGCCGCAGATGGCCGGAATTGAGGCGACGATACCGGCACTCAGGATCGACATGCCGCGCTGCTGCACGAGATAGACCGGAAACCAAGTGATGAAGAAGTAGGTGATGGCATTGATGCAGAACTGACCGAGGAAGATGCCCAGCATCATTCGGTTGCTTAGCAATTGCTTAAGATATGCAAGCTGAGGCGTTGCGGCCACGCCAGTTCGCTCGGCAGACGTCACACCAATGCCGGCATCCATGTTCACCAGGGCGCCGCCACGCTCGATGTGGGCGAACTCCTCAGGCGAGATCCTTGGGTGGGTACGAGGCGTATAGACCACTTTGAGCCAGACCACACTGACCAATACACCGACCACGCCCATGAAGTAGAATACCTCCGGCCAGCCGAAGGTCACGGTAATATAGCCCATGATTGGCGCGAACAGCACGGTGGCGAAGTATTGGGCCGAGTTGAAGATGGCCGATGCAGTGCCGCGTTCGCTTGCCGGAAACCAGGCCGCAACGATACGGCTGTTTGCCGGGAAAGAAGGCGCTTCGGCCAAGCCTACCATGAAACGTAATGCGAATAGAGTGTAGAGCGCCACGCCGCCCGCGAGCAGGTGCACCCCGCCGATAAGTAAAGTGAACAGGGACCAAACGAAGATGCTGCAGAAGTACACCCTTTTGGATCCATAGCGGTCGAGCAGCCATCCGCCAGGAATTTGCCCCAGGACATACGACCAGCCAAAGGCGGAGAAGACGAAGCCCATCTGTACGGCGGATAAGCCGAGGTCTTTTGCCATCACGGGTCCGGCGATCGCGATAGTGGCGCGATCCGCGTAGTTCACGATGGTCACCGCAAACAGCATGGCCACAATGCTGAACCGAACTCTGTTGCCCGTCGTGTTCACTGCACCGATGATGCTCGACATTCCCATTCTCCCAGTTTCTTCGTGGTTTCAGCGAGACACTGGATAGAGCTGAATAACGGGCCACCGTCGCTCATCAGTTGTCTGACGTATTTAGCCGCTAGGTAGGCGCGCCGCCGAAATCATGATTCGCCTAACTCCATACCAAGCCTTCCGGAATGCCCCAGGATAAATAAAAATTCCGTTCACTCTAGCGTTTCCCGGCGGTTTTCCGCTCTGCTCTTTGGTCCCGCGCTGATGCGCCATCATTCTTTTCGAGAGTTGTCATGTCAGACGGACGCTCGTCAAGTCGTCTGACAGGTTCGCTCTGAGCTTTTGCCTAAATTGTGGATCGATTAGGCTTCACGCGAGTGGGGGGCATATGACCGATTCTAAGCTCGCTCCCGCGGGCAAACAGCGGCTGGTTGATATCTTATACGGCAAGATCCTGGAGGAGATCATGTCGGGAGTTCTCAAGGAAGGCGACCGGCTCCCATCCGAAAGCCAAATTTGCCAACGATGGAAGGTGTCACGTCCCACGGTGCGCGAAGCCTTGATGCACCTTCATGCCGATGGCCTAGTCATGGCGCGACAAGGGGCTGGCACCTTCGTCGGCAAACGTCCGCCTGAACTATTGACCCGACTGGCCGCAGTGTCTGACGTGCCGGGTTTGCTTCGCTGCATGGAGGTACGCAGCGCGCTCGAAGGTCAGGCGGCCGGACTTGCGGCCCAACGGCGCACACACGACCAAATGGCCACGATCTCACGTGTGCTGGAAGACCTGCGGTCGGCTTTGGAAGACAAGGCCGCTTCAGCCCAGGAGGATTTCCGCTTCCATCTTGCAGTGGCTGAGGCAAGTGGCAACGCCATGTTTGGCGACATACTGAAGTTGCTCGATACCCAAGTGAAGCAGGTCATGAGCGTGGCGCTGAGTATCACCCAAGGCACCTCACGCGAGCGGGGACAGCGCGTCCTCGCCGAGCATCAGGCGGTTGCGGAAGCCATCGCTCGGAAAGACGTAGAAGGCGCAACGCTTTGTATGCGCTTCCACTTGCATCGTGCCCGACAACGCGTGATCGATGGGCAACGGGACGGGTAAACAATTCCGCAAGATCTGAGCAGGCTGCGTTCTGTCTGCTACCCCGGCAATCGAGACAATGGTCGCGGCTACCTTACAGCATCAGTTTAGTGATTGTGGACCCGGCATTAGCGCAAGACCACGGCCGAATAGCACTGCTTTGTCGCGGATGAAGCCAACCAAGGCAGCCCAGATCAGGATGAGCAACGCACGCTCACCTTCAAAGGAAGCCAGCTGAAGATCGTGTGATGAAAAATTGGAGTCACGCATACGGATGATCTTTCATGAAGCGGCCATCTCTCACGGCCTAATCCGACGCTTCCAATCCCTGTTATGTTGCAGTGCAGCATGACCTTGTTCGACAGCTTTGGCAAGGGTCTTCAGCTCCCGCCGGCGAAGCGGAACGGACCGCTGCCGACCATCTCCGTCACCTGCGTGGTGACCGGCGTCGCTGCTGGTTGATGATGACGCAACAATCCAGCCGAGCTGTGCCCTTCCAGCGGGGTCACGCGATGGGCCGCGCCCGCATATAGGTCGGGCGGGACGGCATCGACTCCGGCGTCAGCAAGCCGAGCGTGCCTGCCACCTGCCACCAGTCATGGTCGGCCTGACGGATGATCACGCATTCCGAGCTCAGCCCCATGTGCAAGCCCTCGAAGGAGTGGCCGACCGCGATGTGCGCCACCTCAGCTGGCAGGCCAATCGTCAGGCAAACAGGCATGCCAAACACGGAGTGCCGGAAAGTCGGCTGGCCCGATGCGGACGCGTCCCGGGCCCAGCGCGCCCGGTTGGTAGGGTCGAACTCGAACGGCTTGCCCACATCGTGGCACACCGGGCCAGCCATCAGTACGTCGTCGTTGATCGACACCTCGGGCCAGGCGGTCCGGAACTCGGTGCGAAGCGCCGCCGTCAGCCGGACCACACCGCGAAGGTGGTCCGCCAGCGTGCCGCGGCGCAGGACCGGCGCACCCGTGTTGCCTTCGGGCGGGATCTCCATGATGCGGTGGAAGTCGGAGCAGCACAGCGCGTAAGCCCAGGCCTCGATCGACAGGCGCCTCAGTTCCGGGTCGGCGATCATCGCCACCTTCGGGAAGTCCTCGACGACTCCCTTGCGGTCCTGCTCCGTGATCGTGCGCCGCAGCCCGGCATAGGTGAGTGTCATCGGATCAAGCTCCTGTCATGGAAATCATGGGCGAACCGTGCTCCGCCGCGATGGGCCTGCGGGTGCAGAGCAGCATGCAGCCCGCCCCTAGGCACAGCAGCGCACCCGCCACCCAGCACGCCCAGCTGTAGGCGCCGGTGCCCGCCACGATGTAGCCGGTGATGATGGAGCTGATTAGCCCGGACGAGTTGCCGCCGAAGGCCACCATGCTCGTGATCCGCCCGGCATCCCGCGGGTTCCGCAGCAGGTCGCTGGCTAGCGTGAAGTTCAGCGAAGACGCTGAGGTGGAGCCCGTCAGCACCAGGGTGACGATGATCATCACCTGCCAAAGCGCCACCGCGAACGGCGCTGCCAGGACGGACAGCGCCACTAGGATCATGGCGGCGATGAAGTAGCGTCTGGCGCCGGAAGGGATCAGCCGTGCCGGGATCACCACGTCGCTGACCCGCGCGACCGTCAGCTGCAGCACCACGGTAAGCAGGTAGGGTACGGCGGTGTAAAGGCCCGTGCTCCCGACGCCGAGGTCAAACCACGACTGCAGGAAGCTCGGCAGCCAGCTCGCGAACAGGTACGTGGTGTAGACCAGGCAGGCCTGCGTCACCATTACGCCCACCGTGGAGCGGTGTCGCTGACCAACCATGAGGCCATCCGGCAGGTCGCGGAACACTACATCGATCTTGGCTTCATCCTGACGCCAACCAGGGATTTGCAAACCCAGGTTCTGGACCTGTGCACCGCCGAACTCTTCTGCGTCGTTCCGGCAGACCACCCGCTGGCCGCCCTGGACGCGGTTTCTCCCGCGCTCGTCTCCTCCTATCCTCTGATCTGCCTGTCGCGGGACAAGCCGGTCGGCATGGTGGTGGAACGTGTGTTCGAGCAGCTGGGGGTCCGCTACGACGTCCGCATTGAGGCCACGCAGTCCGCCGCCGCGATCGCGCTGGTGCAGGCCGGGATGGGTGTGGCGCTGCTGGACGGGTTCGCGCTGATGGACCCGCCCGACGGCCTCGTCGTCCTGCCGTTCCGGCCGGTGACCCAAATAAAGTGCCGGAGGATCTGGTCGGGCCAGCACGCGCTGAGCCGCATCGCCACGGCCTTCGTCGGGCACCTGGGCACCTGGGCACCGAAGTCAGGTCCATGCAGCACGAAGGCCTGGTCGGTCCCGCAGGCTGACCCCGCTGCCTGCTCAGGCCTCCACGATCTGTGGCCCCACATAGCGGGCCCGGGGCCGCAACAGGGTGCCGGTCGTCAACTGCTCGATGGAGTGCGCCATCCAGCCGACGCTGCGGCCGATGGCGAACAGCGCGAAAGCGCTGCCATCCGGCAGGCAACAGTGTTCCGCCAGGGCCGCCAGTGCGACATCGACCGTAGGGTGTAGGCCGGTGAGGCGCGTCCCCGCCTCGACCAGGCCCAGAACCGTTGCCGAAGGCGGAAACGCGCCCAGCAGATCGGCCGCACGCGGGTCGCCCTCGGGATATAGCTGGTGGCCGAACCCCGGCAGCGGTAGCCCGGCATCGAGCCAGCGCCGCACCCCCGCCTCTGCCCCGCTGCGCCGCACGTCGTCGAGCAGCGCCTGCACTCGCACCGTGGCGTCGCCGTGTAGCGGCCCGGACAGCGTGCATAGGCCGGACAACGCCGCTGACCCCAGTGAGGCACCGGTGGAGGCGGTCACCCGAGCGGCGAAGGCGGAGCTGGTCAGCTCTTGGTCAGCCAACAGGACCAGCGCACGGCGCAACAGCCCGGCCTGAGCATCGCAGCCCCAAGCATGGGCCAGGCGAATATGCAGCGGAGCCTCGCCCGGGGGTAGGTCGGCGAAGGCGGCGGCGAGACGCCCGACCAGGGACGCTGATTCCTGCCACATCAAGGCCGGCGAAAGCCCGTGCGCCGGCAGCCCCTCGGCCGCCGCGATGCCGAGCATGGCATAGGCCCTGGCCCGTGGCAGAGGATGCACGATCGGGGCGGACCCGGACTCGAAGTGCGGCAGCGCATCCGCGGCCCAGAGCAGCCGGGCCGCCTCCTCCAGGGTGGCGCAGCGCGCCAGCACGACCGCATCCTTGCCACGGTAGTAGAGCCGTCCGCGCAGGATGGCGGAAACCTGCGTCGCGATGATCGGCTCGCCCCATGACATGGTGCTGGCCGCTATGCCGTCGCGCGTTCGGCCCCGATCGCGCCGGCGCAGCAGAGTGGCGATATCCTCGGCGGAATACAGACTGCGGCGCGGCTGGGCCGGGTCCGCGCAGACCTTGATCCGCTCGCGGCTGACATAGGCATACAACGTCTGCCGCCGGACCCCGAGCGCGGCGCTGGCTTCTGCCTGTGTCATCCATCCCGACATGTTGACGATGCCAATCCAGGTTGACGCAACCTTACCGTAACAAGAAAGGTCCGAACAACGAGAACTCTACGAGGCGGCAGGGATGGAGACTTCGATCGACAGGCGGCGGATCCTGGTCGCGCGGCGCATGCCGGAGGCCACCATCGCACGCGCCCGGGCCGAGTTCGACGCCGTGGTCGCGGACCACGACATGAGCGCCGCAGAGGTCATCAAGGCCTGCAGGACCCATGGGACCGAGGCGATCCTGACCGGGAAAAAGGCGGGCTACACCGCCGCCGACATCGCGCTCCTGCCCGAGTCCGTAAAGGTGATCGCCAACCCTAGCGCCGGCTACGAGCACATGAACGCCGCGGCGGCACAGGCCCGCGGCATTATCGTCACCAACGCGCCGGACGGCCTGACCGACTGCACTGCGGACTTCACCATGCTGCTGATTTTGGCGGCCTGCCGACGCGCGGCGGAGTACCAGGCGATCATGCGCGAGGGCTGGCGCCAGTACTTCGGCCTGCCGGACATGCTGGGCGTGAAGGTCGGCGGCAGCCGCCTGGGCATCGTGGGAATGGGCCGTATCGGCCGGGCCGTGGCGCAGCGCGCGCGGGCCTTCGGCATGGTGATCCACTATCACAACCGCACTCCCCTGCCGCCCGCACTGGCGCAGGGCGCCGTGTACCATGCCTCGCTGGAAAGGCTGCTGCCGCACGCCGACATCCTTTCACTCAACCTGCCCGGCGGTTCGGGCACGCTGATGACGGCAGAGACCTTCGCGTTGCTGCCGCGCGGCGCGGTGTTCGTCAACGCGGCCCGCGGCTCGCTAGTCGACGAGGACGCGCTGATCGCGGCCCTGAAGTCCGGTCAGCTGTTCGCCGCCGGGCTCGACGTGTTCCGGCGGGAGCCCGACTTCGACGAGCGGCTGGCCAGGCTGCCCAACGTATTCCTCACGCCGCACATGGGTAGCGCGACGGTGGCCACCCGCAACCAGATGGGTTTCGACGCTCTGGACAACATCGCGGCTGTGCTGGCCGGAAGACCACCGCTCAACCCGGTCTGACCGGGCATTCTTTTAGGGAGGAACAACGATGCCGTCGCAAACGACGCTGATTTCAGACGTGGCGGACCGGCCCACGCGGGCACGCTACGTCATGCTCGCGCTTGTCTTGCTGCTGGCCACCGTGGCTTATGCCGACCGTGCCATACTGTCGATCTCGGGACCCGGCATCAAGCAGCAGTTCGGCCTGTCGCCGGTGCAGCTCGGCTATGTGCTGTCCGCCTTCAGCTGGGCCTACGTGGTTGGGCAGATCCCGGGTGGCCTGCTGCTGGATCGGCTGGGCACGAAGGCGGTGTACGGCGTGGCCCTGGTGCTCTGGTCGGTCGCCACCTTCATGATCGGCCTGGTGGGAGACTTCACCACGGATGTTTCGCTCGCCATCGGCCTGCTGTTCGCGCTGCGTTTCGCGGTGGGGCTGATCGAGGGACCGAGCTTCCCCGCCAATGCCCGCGTGGTGGTGATGTGGTTCCCCAATGACGAGCGCGGCCTGGCCACGTCGCTGTTCGCCTCAGCTTCCTACTTCGCCGTAGCGATCTTCTCCCCGATCTCGGGCTGGCTGGTCTCGCTTTACGGCTGGCCGGCCCCGTTCTTTGCCCTGGGCATCGTCGGGCTGGTCTCTGCCGGGCTGTGGATGGCGTTCATGCGGCAGCCCCGCGAGCACCCAAGCGTGTCACCGGCCGAGCTTGACCGCATGATCACGGGCGGCGCGCTGGTAGACATCGACACGAAACAGGAGATCCGGGCCCGACCGCATTTGTCCTGGCGCATCCTGGGCGTGCTGCTCGGCAACCGTATGCTGTGGTGCGCCTACATCGGCCAGTACTGCGGCGTGGCACTCAGCTACTTCTTCATCACTTGGTTCCCGATCTATCTGGTGCAGGCTCGCGGGATGAACATCATGCAGGCTGGGTTCGCGACCTTCCTGCCTTCGGTCGCAGGATTTCTTGGCGGCATGATGGGTGGTCTCGTATCCGACATGCTGATTCGACGCGGCTGGTCGGTGTCATGGGCACGCAAGACGCCATACATCGTCGGCATGCTGGTAGGCTCCAGCTTGGTGCTGGCTGCCTTCACAGAGAACAACCTCGTGATCGTAGGACTGATGACCCTCGCCTTCTTCGGCAAGGGGGCCGCGGCCGGGGCAGGCACCTGGGCCATAGTCAGCGACACGGCGCCCCGCAACGCGATCGGCCTGGCCGGGGCGATCTTCAACTGCATCGGCAACATCGGCGGCATCGTCACCCCGATCGTATTCGGCTACATCGTCCAGGGTACCGGCAACTATAACGTCGGCCTGTTCTTCGTTGCGGCCCACTGCGTGGTGGCGGCCTTGGTATATCTGTTCGTGATGGGCAAGATCGAGCGTGTCGGCTCGGTATGACATCGAGCTTGTCAATGACAAAAAGGGAAAAGGGAATGGAACGACGTGACCTCGGTTTCGTGTTTGCCGCCGCACTGGTAGGCGGCATGGCCATGAGCAGTTCCGCCCGGTCGGACACTGCGGACGAAGCGGCGGTGGCGGCCCAGGTCGAGAAGCTCCGCACCGCCATGCTGGCGCGGGACGGCGCGGCGCTGGAAAGGCTGATGGCGCCAGAGCTGACCTACGGCCACTCGGATCGCCGCGTGCAGAACAAGGCGGAGGTGGTCGACGCCATCGCCACCGGCAAGTCCCAGTTCGACAGCATCGCCCTTTCGGAGCAGACCATCCATGTGGTGGGCGACCTCGCGATTGTGCGGCACCGGTTCGTGGCGGACACGGTCAGCAACGGCACGCCAGGCCATCCGGACATCCGCATTCTGCAGATCTGGCAGAAGCGGTCGTTGGGATGGGCCATGCTGGTGCGGCAGGCGCATTAACACCGGCGACCATGGGCTGACCGATGGCGGATCAAGATCCACCCTACACCCCCTGCAATAGGGTGGGTCTCGACCTGTCACTACAAGGGTCAAAGCGATCAGCCGCTGATACAAGACATGGCGTGTCAGCGTGCCGTGGCGGTTGCGGCATGGTTCATCAGCTGGGATAGGGCCGAGACGACACGCTGACATGCAGGGTTCGGTAGGTCCTGCGTCCAGGCCAGCAGCAGGTCCGCATGCACCGTCTCCGCCCCGGCAAGGTCCTTAAGCCGGACGCCCGTTGGGCACCATCGTTCCGCCGCCTGCGGCACGATGGCCACGCCCAACCTGGCACCCACCAGCGCCAGCATGGAGTGGGTCTGCGTCACATACTGCACGGCTCGCGGCGTCACGCCAGCGGCGTGGAGCAGATTCATCACCAGCCGGTGGAAGTAGGGTCCCTCCACCGGCAGATAGGTGATCAGGGTCTCCCCGACCAGATCCGCCACGCCCACCCGTGCCTGCCCCAACAGCGCGTGGGCATCCGGCAGCGCCATCACTAAGCCCTCACGGACCACCCGTCGCGTCTCGATGCCGGGCAGGAGGTCGGCGGCTGCAACAGGCAGAGATCCGCCTGCCCGGCCATGAGCGCCTCAATTTGCTGCGGCGTTGTCAGCTCCGGTAGCGTGAGCGCCACGTCGGGGAACACGGCTCGGATCGCCGCGATCAGCCCCGGTACGAAGCCGTAGCTAGAGACCGCCGTAAAGGCGTTGGACAGCGTGCTGACATCGCCCCTGCCGATCTGCAACGCCTCCTGCCCCGCCTCGGCCACCTGATCCAGGATACGCTGGCCGGAGCGGGCCAGGGCGCTGCCGACCGGCGTCAGGGCGATGGTTCGGCGGCTGCGGTCCAGCAGCGCGGTGCCCACTGCGCATTCCAGCGCTTGAATATGCCGGGTCAGCGGCGGCTGGGTCATGTTCAGGTGGCGTGCGGGCTGGCGAAGGTTCAGGTCCTGCGCGGTCACTGCTCGACCTCCCTATGACTTTGCCACACCAATATTAAGGCAGGCCTACTAAGACGACGTAATGCTTTTATACGACGGTCTGAGAAGCTAGCAATTACGTCCGCTAAACATGCTTTGCGGACGGAATTGGGGCGGATTAGCATGCGTCATGTCCGAACCCGGCCCTCTCCCGACCGCCCTGCCCACCCCCGACGATGATGATCACCTAACCCTGCACACCGATCTGCTGGGCGACCTCCAGGTGCCGGATGCAGCCGGCCGCGGCGCCGAGATCGAGGCACTGAGCGTCCGCGCTGCCCTCTACGCCACCCGGGCCCGCGGCGATGGCACTCGCCGGGTTTACCGCTCCGCCTGGCGTGGCTTCGAGACCTGGTGCCGCGCGCTGGGTTGCGAATCGCTCAGCGGCGACCCGGACCTGCTGGCGATGTACGCGACCAAACGGGCCGAGGATGGCGTGGCGATCAGCACGCTGCGCGTTGACCTCGCCGCCATCCGCACCGCCCATCTGCTTGCCGGCATTCCGCTCGATCTGCGCCATCCCC
>Ga0160427_10001681_pt1 | contig 13495 bp, 12 predicted proteins | sample SolpanmetagenomL_FD_108194 | JGI IMG/M metagenome (GOLD analysis project Ga0160427, IMG submission 108194) | Solar panel surface microbial communities from Lawrence Berkeley National Laboratory, California, USA - L | ecosystem: Engineered > Built environment > Solar panel > Unclassified ...
ACACCCAGCTTGTCGATAATGATGGCTTTTACTTTTTCGGCGATTTCAGACATTGCAGTCGTGGTTAAGGGGGAAACTTGCCTGCAAAGTAACGCACCTTTTGGCAACTACCCCGCGAAACCCTCGCCGGAGGCACGTACAATATTTTGGCCTACCCCCTGAAAGGGGCACCCCACGGCCCGCCGAAAGCTGTAGCTTTGCAGTTCGCCCCTACCCCATGAAAACCCTCACCCTGGAGGCGGAGTACGATTGTGACTTCGCGCTGTTTGGCCTGGTTTCCGGCACCCGCGACTACACCCTGGCCTGGAGCATCAACCGGGGGCTGCGCCTGCGTTTGGTGCGCCAGCCCGATTTTGTGCTGAATCTGGTGCAGCAGGGGGCTTTAGCATTCAGCTACTACCTCTACGCCACGGAAGTGCTTACTTTACGCCTGCTGCGCAACCGGGCGGCGCTGCCCTCGACCTTAGCCAAACCCTTTCTGGCCCCTGACATACGCGAGTATGATTACCTGCTACAAGTGCAGGGCGGGGCCGATGAATGGGCGGGCACCGAGCTGCTGGACCGCCTCACGGCCTTGCCGCTGGTGCAATACGCCAGCGAATTTGACCCCAACGAACTCAAATACAAAGAAAACCTGATTTTTTAACCCCGCTGCTCCGCACGCTCTCCTATGCAACCGTCCCCCGTTTCCTTCAATAAAACCAAAATCGTGGCCACCGTCGGCCCGGCTTCCAACACGTACGAGCGCTTAGGGATGCTCATCCGCGAAGGCGTCGATGTGTTTCGCCTCAACTTCTCGCACGGCTCGTACGAGGACCACCTGGCGGTGATTAACACCGTACGCCGCCTCAACAAGGACATGCGTACCAACGTGGGCTTGCTGCAAGACTTGCAGGGACCAAAAATTCGCCTGGGCGAGGTAGAAGGTGGTGGCGTCGAAATCAAGCAAGGCGACAAAATCAAGCTGGTGTGCGGCGAAAAGGAAATCAGCACGGCCACCCGCTTGAGTACGATATACCTGGGCCTGGCCCGCGACGTGAAGCCCGGCGACCAGATTCTCATCGACGACGGCAAAATTGAGCTGAAGGTGCTTGCCACCGACCGCGACAAGGAAGTAGACGTGGAAGTGGTGTACGGGGGCCTCGTGAAGCCCCGTAAGGGCATCAACCTGCCCGACTCGGAGGTTTCGGCCCCGAGCATGACGGAGAAGGACATCGAAGACCTCAAGTTTGGCTTGGAGCACGATGTGGACTGGATTGCCCTGAGCTTTGCCCGCAAGGCCGATGACATTCGCTTCATCAAAAACCTGATTGCCGAGGCTGGTAAGACCACCCGCGTGGTGGCCAAAATCGAGACGCCCGACGGCCTGCGCAACATCGACGAAATCATTGCCCTCACCGATGCCGTGATGGTAGCCCGCGGCGACCTCGGCGTGGAGGTGAAGATGGAAGAGGTGCCGATGGCCCAGAAGATGATTATTGAGAAGTGCAACAAGGCTGGCAAGCCTGTTATCGTGGCCACCCAGATGATGGAGAGCATGATAACGGCCCCGCGCCCCACCCGCGCCGAAACCAGCGACGTAGCCAACGCCGTGCTCGACGGCGCCGACGCCGTGATGCTTTCGGCCGAAACCGCCGTGGGTGCCTACCCGGCCGAGGTTATCCGCTCGATGGTAGCTACCATCCTGAGCGTAGAAACCCACAGCCCGAAACTGTTTTATAAGTGGTGGCCCGTTGATGCAACTGCCTCTACGTTTGTGGAAGACAGCATTTTGTCGGCCTCGTGCCACTTGGCCAAGAATACCACCGCCCGCGTTATTACGGGCCTCACGGGCAAGGGCTACACGGCCTTTCAACTAGCCAAGTACCGGCCCAAGGCGGACATCTTCATCTTCACCGACAATCGGCCCTTGCTCACAGTGCTGAGCTTGGTGTGGGGCGTGCGCGGCTTCTACTACGACCGCTTCAACAGCACCGACAGCACGATTGCCGACATCAAGAACATCCTCACCACTACCGGTAATCTTAAGGAAGGCAACGTATTCATCACGACGGGCAACATGCCCATCAGCGACCGGGGCCGTGCCAACATGGTGAAAGTGAGCGTAGCGTAGGTTGCACAACCTCCGCATTCGACAAATTTTATAGACGAAAGAAAGGCCGCTCGATTGAGCGGCCTTTTTTGTGCTAGCAGTTTAATGAAAAACGTGCGTAAGTGGCGTCGGTCACAAAATCCGCTTACATCTGTGGTTTAGCTGCTTCTATTCTTTGACTAGTTTCCAAGTGAGGGGGCTGGCGGCAGGCACCAGCAATTGCACCAGATACAAACCCGCCGGTTGGCTGGCCAGCGGCACGGCTAGGCGCAACTGGTTGGCCGCTACCGGCGTGCGCCACAGCGTGCGGCCTAGCGCATCGGTAAGAGCCAGCACGGTGCCTGGCTGGCTGGGTGCCGCCAGCGCTAGGGTAGCAGCATCAGCAGCCGGATTAGGAGTCAGCGTGGCCACCGTAGCTGCCTGCACTGCGCGGGTAGGTAACAGGCCCGCGTAGTTACCGGGCTGGCCGCACACTACGCCATTACGCTTATAATAAGTCAGGGAATTGCTGTAATTGGGACTGCTGCCGAGGACAGTAGGGCCCAGGCCAAGTGAGGCTGAAAACTCATACACGTAAGCTGCATTGTCGATGCCTGTATTGTATTGCCCGGTTTGGCTGCCGCTCTCATACATGGGTATGAAGGAGAGGGTGCGGGTGCTACCCAGGCAACTGGCCAAGGGCCCTTTCTGCGCCGTGCTTCGGCCCATAAACACACTTTTGTTAACCAGTGTCTTGTATTCACCAGCTAGCAGTGGCAGGTAAGCGAACTGCCGTGACTGCCCAGTGCGGAGCGAGATTGCCCAACGGCCCGCAGATACTGGGTTTACTACCGTGCCCGGCGTGCCGCAGCCCGGAAAAGACGAAGTAGTAGTCTGGCTCTGCTCGCGGTAGGTAATGACGAGGCTATCGGCCGTGAGCTGCCGGCCCGTGATGCGCCGCAGCTGGTAGCTTTGCGAGCAGATAAACGGTGAGCTAAAAACGTAGATAGTTGACTCGTAGCCCAGCTCATCGCCCGCGCTCAGCGCAAAAAGCGTGCGAGCATCGTAGTCGCCCAGCCCGGTCTGGGGCGGAGCCCATTGCTGCCAGGCGTTATTGCTGCCGTCTAGCGTTAGCCACTGTGGGCCTTGCCGCAGGCCGTAGCGCCGGCTGAGTACCATCTGCTGCCCGTTGCTGAGCACGATGGTAGCCAACGAGTCGGCGCTGGTGCCGGTAGGGTCAGGCGTGCGGCTGCGGAGAGTGGCCGTGAGAGCCGGCTGCGCGCTGGCCACCCAGGTGCTGCCTACTGCCGCGCGAGGCCGCAGCAGGAGCACAACCGGGGTAGCAGGGCTGCCCAGCGCCGGCTCAGCGTTGGCTTCGAGATAATAATCGCTGCTGCCCGGATGCCAGCGCAGGCGGGCGCCGAGCAGGTTATTCCGGCTCTTGGCGTAGCGGTAAGTTGTGTTGCCCAGTGGCCGCAACAAACGATTAAAGGCATACACCGAATCGCCTGCGGCTGTGGCATAAACCGAATCGACGCGCAGCGTGTGCACTTGGCTAGTTGAGCCCGTACTATTGAGCGGCGAATAGCTATACACGGTACTAGGCCTGAATAGTCGCCACGCAGTCATTTGGGCCTGTGCTCGCGGTTCCGTCGCTAGTAAGGCCAGCCCTATCATCCAGTAAGCGTGTCGCATAGGCTCCTAAAAGTAAATGAACGAGCCGTGAAGGTACTAGGCGAAATGTAGCAACCAAGCCAACGCAAAAAGCCTTGCCGGGAAGGGCAAGGCTTTTTGGTGATGAGCGCGGGACCGAACGGTGGGGCGGCAGAGTCCGGCCCCGCTAAACTCGTCTCGCGCTAAAGCGCGTTAACGAGTTTTGTCAGCTTGCTTTTGTTGTTAGCAGCTTTATTGCGGTGGATGATGTTCTTCTTGGCCAGGCGGTCCAGCATCGAAGATACCTTTTTCAGCAGCTCCTGAGCGGCCGTTTTATCGGTGGTGTCGCGCAGCTTCTTGATGGCCGTGCGGGTAGACTTGTGCTGGTAGCGGTTCAGTACGCGCTTCGCTTCGTTGCTGCGGATGCGCTTAATAGCCGACTTGTGGTTTGCCATGACAAAAAAGAAAATTCTATAGGAGACAGCCGGGTGGCTGAGGTTTTCGCGTTTGGGAGGGCAAAGGTAAGAAGTAAAAACAAGATTTCCCAGCTCATAGGCAATAAAATTCGCAGGCCCAACCCCTGCTCATACTAGGCAGAAGGGAGCGCTTTGCAGTGAAATGCCAGCCAGGTGCCCGTCGATGCAGGTAGGTTGGCGTTCCATTTGCGGCGAAGCGAATTAGCTTAGACTATCAATCAACCCGTTATTTTATGCCGCTCCTTGCTACTTCTGCCTATCGCCCAGCGGCTTTGCTGGCCAATGGGCACCTGCAAACCATCGCTGCCAGCACGCTGCGACGGGTGCCGGATGTGCGCTATCAGCGCGAGCGGTTGGAGCTGCCCGACGGTGATTTTGTGGACCTCGACTGGTCGCTGGCCGGGCAGGAGCCCGCGGGCCGGTTGGGCATTATTTCGCATGGCTTGGAGGGCGACAGCAGCCGGCCTTACGTGCGCGGCATGGCGCGGGCTCTCAACCAGGCAGGCTTCGATGCGCTAGCTTGGAACTACCGCGGCTGCGGGGGCGAAACCAACCGTCTGCTGCGCGCCTACCACCTTGGCGATACCGACGACTTGGCGGCCGTGGTGCAGTACGCAGCAGCGGAAAAAAAGTACCCCGCCGTGTTCCTGACGGGCTTCTCGGCCGGTGGCAACGTGACGCTGAAATACCTGGGCGAAAACGCGGCCCGGGTGCCGGCGCAGGTGCAGCGGGCGGCCGTATTCTCGGTGCCCACCGACTTGAAGGCCAGCTCCGTACACATCAGCCGGTGGCAGAACCAGATTTATTTGCGGCGATTTATGAATTCGCTGCGTGAGAAGATGCGGGTGAAAGATGCCCACCTGCCCGGCCAACTCGACCTGACGGAGCTGAACCAACTGCGTGATTTCCCGCAATTTGACGAGCGCTATACGGCGCCGCTCCACGGCTTTGCTTCGGCCGATGACTATTATGAGCAGTCGGCCTCGGGGCGCTACCTGGCTGGTATTCGCCTGCCCACCCTGCTGGTGAATGCCCTGAACGACCCTTTTCTGCCGGCCAGCTGCTTCCCGCGTGATGCGGCGGTGGCCAGCCCTTTTTTCTACCTCGAAACTCCGACCGGCGGTGGCCACGTTGGCTTTAACGAGAGTGGACCGGCGGGCACTTACTATTCGGAGCGGCGGGCGGTAGATTTTTTTACCCGGGCGGTGCCGGGGTAGGAGCGAGGCTTTTTACCAAAAACAGCGGGCCGCTTACCCATACGGATAAGCGGCCCGCTGTCTGTAGGTCAAATACTTACTTCTGCGGGGGCGAAGTGGCTTCGATGGCCGAGAAGGTTTCGAGAATCTTGTAGGTGTGCGAGGCGCCCAGGGGCACGAGGTAGGAAGTGCCAGGCTCCAAGATGGCTACCTGGCCTTCGAGGTGCAGTTCGGCGCGGCCTTTCAGTACATAGCCTACCGTTTCGTAGGGCTTATTGCTGAGGGGCTTGGGCTCGCCGGGCTCCTCATTTTCCCAGAGGCGGAGGGCGGTGTGCTGGCCAGCGGCCAAGTGCTTGGCACCGTCGGCGCCGGGAGTGGCCGACGCGGCATTGATAGTGGAAACAGACATTGTGGAAGGAAGGGAGGCAGCGCGCCGGGCGCTACGCAGTGAAAAGAAATGACCGGTAGCAAGCAGCCCGGGCGTCTGCCCAGCGCCTGCCCCGGTACGCTAACGGCCGAGCTTGCCCGGCGGTTGTGCCTGGGCCGCCGGAAAACCTTCGGCCGAGCCACTCGGTTAAGAAGCTCGTGCCGCGCCCGGCAGCTTATCTTACCGGCCGGTTTTTCTAGTTCTTAGCCCATGATTCTGCCGTGTCTGCCGCCGCCCTTGAAACGTTTGCTGAGCAATTGGCACGGGCGCACGCGGCCGTGCCCTCGTCGCTGCCCGGGCCGGCCTTTTGCGCGCTAGCCGAGCAGGTGCTGGCGGTGCTCTTCCCGGAGCGGGCCGCCCGCCCGCTGGCCGGCACCGATGCCATTGCCGCCACGCTCTACCACCTCCAAGCCGAGTTGACGGCGCTGCTTAGTCAGGTGCCGGACCTAGCTATGGCTCCCGCCGCGCTGGCCGCCGACCTGTTTGATGGCCTGCCCGCCCTGCGCGCCGCCCTGCTACTAGACGCCGAAGCTACCTTGGCCGCCGACCCCGCCGCTCAGGACCTGGGCGAAATCCTGAGTACCTACCCCGGGTTTTACGCTACGGCCCTGCATCGGCTGGCGCACGCGCTGCACCAGCGCGGGGTGCCGCGCCTGCCGCGCCTGCTGAGCGAGTACGCGCACCAGCGCACGGGCATCGACATTCACCCCGGTGCTCGCATCGGGGCGGCGTTCTGCATCGACCACGGCACGGGCATCGTAATTGGCGAAACGGCCGATATCGGGGCGCATGTGCAGATATACCAAGGCGTTACGCTGGGCGCGCTGAGTGTGACCAAAGCCTTGCAGGGCCTCAAGCGCCACCCTACTATCGAGGACCATGTCGTGCTTTATGCCAACGCCACCATTTTGGGCGGCAGCACCGTTATCGGCACGCGCAGCATTATCGGCGGCAACGTGTGGCTGACGGAGAGCGTGCCCTCGCACTCGCGGGTGTACCACCGGGCGCAGTTGCACATGGCCCGCCAAGACGACCCGGCCGGCGAGCTGATATTTTCGATTTAAGATTTCCTTTTCAACCTGACCCCCTCATTCCACCCCATGAAAGCTAATTCCATCCTCGACGTTATCGGCCACACGCCGCTCGTCAAACTCTCGAAACTGTTTGCCGCCGAGCGCCCCGATGTGGAGGTGTGGGTGAAATTGGAGCGCCAAAACCCCGGTGGCTCCATCAAGGACCGCATTGCGCTGAGCATGATTGAGCAGGCCGAGAAAGACGGTATTCTCACCAAAGACAGCCTGATTGTGGAGCCCACCTCGGGCAATACCGGCGTGGGCCTGGCGCTGGTAGCGGCCGTGAAGGGCTACAAAATCACGCTCGTGATGCCCGAAAGCATGAGCATCGAGCGCCGTCGCCTCATGTCGGCCTACGGTGCCAACCTGGAGCTGACGCCCCGCGAAGGCGGCATGAAGGCGGCCATTGCCAAAGCCCAGGAGATTGTGGACAAAACGCCCGGTGCCTGGATGCCCATGCAGTTTGCCAACCCGGCCAACATTGCGGCGCACGTAGCCACTACGGCCCAGGAAATTATTGCCGATTCGCCCGAGGGCGGCTTCGACTTTCACATCACGGGTGTGGGTACGGGCGGCCACCTCACGGGCGTTACGGAGGTGCTCAAGCCGCTGTTTCCGAACCTGAAAACTTTTGCTGTGGAGCCGGAGCTGTCGCCGGTTATCAGCGGCGGGGCACCGGGGCCACACCCCATTCAAGGCATCGGGGCAGGCTTTATTCCCGAAAATCTGCACACCGACCTTCTCGACGGTACCATTCAGGTGAGCCGCGACGAAGCTTTTGAGATGACGCGCCGCATGGCCCGCGAAGAGGGCATTTTGTGCGGCATCTCGTCGGGGGCTTCGCTGGCGGCCATCGGCAAGAAGCTGGCCGATATTCCGCAGGGCGGCAAGGTGCTCACCTTCTGCTACGACACCGGCGAGCGCTACCTGTCGGTAGAAGGCTTGTTTGTGTAAGTGTAAGATAATTAGCTGCTTATTTACCAAGAGCGTCGCGCCCGGCTTGCCGAGGTTCGGCGCTCTTGGCGTTTCTTGCGTATTCGTGAAGCATGGAAAAAACTGAATCCGGGGTTGACCGGCTGTGGCGCTGGCTGTTGCCAGTAGCCGTAGCGGCCTGCCTGTACGTCAATTATTTATACAACGCCCACCCGCCCGAAGGGGCACGGAGCAACGGCGCCATGTCGGCGCGGCACCCCACGCTGCTCACGCCGGCCGGCTACGCCTTCAGCATTTGGGGAGTCATTTTTTTGGGGCTGGTGGGCTACACCGTTTGGCAGCTGCTGCCCCGGCAGCGTGGCGCACGCTTGCCGCTGCAAATCAATGGCTTGCTGACGCTGGCTGTGCTGGCCACTACGGCCTGGACGCTGGTATTCAGCTACGAGCTTATCAGCATCAGCCTGACGGTTATGCTATTTATTCTGCTGCTGCTGGCCCAGGCCTATGGCCGGGCGCGGCAACTGGTGCTGCGGCGCGCCGCCCCCGGCTGGCCGGTGTGGTTCCTGAGCTTTTACCTGGGCTGGATAATGCTGGCCACGGTGCTCAACTTCATTTTCGGCCTGCGCGACGGGTTTGGGGTGCAGTGGCCGGCCGAGGTCAGCCTGGTGGGGTGCTACGCCTTGGTGGCAGTGGCGGCGCTGCTGGGCGTGGGCCTGGCCTGGCGCAGCCAAGATGCCCGCCTGCCGCTGCCCATCGCCTGGGGCCTCATTGGCACCTGGATGGCCCAGCGCGCCGCCGTGCCAGGCCTGGCCCTCACGGCGCTGGGGGCGGCCTCGTTTCTGCTGCTGGGCGCGGCGGCGGTGGGCTGGCGGCGCAGCCAGCAGGTGCTGGCGGCCGAGTAGGGTGGGGCGGGGCGCGAAGCCTGTACTTTTGCCCCGGCCCACGGTGGGCTGCTTTCCCTCTTTATCCTTCCCTCGATGCGCCAGAATTTCGTTGCCGGCAACTGGAAAATGAACCTCACCCTGCCCGAAGCGCAGGCCCTGACGTCTGAAATCGTGCAGATGCTGCATGACGAACTCACCGGTCCCCGGCCGCAGGTGGTTATCTGCCCGCCGTTTCCGCTGCTCATGGGTGTGCACCGGCTGCTGGGCGACGGTGGCAACCCCGCGCTGGGTGCCCAAAACTTTCACCAGAAAGAAAGCGGTGCCTACACCGGCGAGGTGTCGGCCAAGCAGTTGCAATCGGTGGGCTGCGACTACGTGATACTAGGCCACTCGGAGCGCCGCCAGCACTACCGCGAAGACGACGCCCTGCTGGCCGACAAGCTGAAGGCCGCCCTGGCCGCCGGCCTGAAGCCGATTTTTTGCGTGGGCGAAAGCCTGGAAACCCGCGAAGCCGACGAAACTTTCGACTTCATCGGCCAGCAGCTGGCGGCCGGCTTGTTTCACCTCGGCAAAGAAGATTTCAACAAAGTAGTGATTGCCTACGAGCCCATTTGGGCCATTGGTACCGGCCGCACGGCTAGCAGCGCCCAGGCGCAGGAGGTGCACGCCTTCATTCGGCAGCAAGTGGCGGCGGCCTACGACCAGGCCACGGCCGACGACACCACGATTTTATACGGTGGCTCGTGCAACGCCCAGAACGCCCGCGAACTCTTCAGCCAGGCCGACGTGGACGGCGGCCTCATCGGCGGCGCTTCGCTCAAGTCGCGCGATTTTGTCGAAATTATCAAATCCTTCTAGCCTGCGGAGGTTAAAAGGAAAACGCGTGATAGTTTAGGCCGAATTATTGCCTTAGCAGGCCGGGCGTTCGCCCCGCCATTCGTCATCACCTTCCTTTACCAAGCGCCCCGTGCTATCATTCCTACTTTCGCTGCTGCTGTTCTTAGCGCCGGCCCGCCCGCAACCGGCGGCCCCGGCCGGCTCGGTGGAGCCCTGCAAAATCTACGGCTCCGTGTACCTCGAAACCGACCCGCACCGCGCCAATTCGTGCTTTGCGGTGGTGTACGTGGAGCCCGAGCAGGCTTTCGCCGATGTGGTAGTGTTCAACGAAACCAACAAGCTCTTTGCCGATAAGGCGGGGCTGTGGTGCCCGGCCGAGAACCGCGAGTTTGCCGACTACACGCTGTACGTGACCACCGACCGCAGCCGGGCCGACTTCGCTATTCACTACACCAAGGTGCGTTCGTTTGCCGGCTGCAAGCAGTAGCCATAGATGGACTTTATTTGAAAAAGCCGCCGGCAATTGCTGGCGGCTTTTGTCGTTAGGAGCCAGGGCGCGGGCGGGCGGCGCGTTTTCTGCGAACTTTGCGGGCGACTATCTTTTTTACCTGAATTGCCGAAATGGATTTTATTGAACTGACCGTGCAGGCCCCGCGAGAACTGGCCGACATCTTGGTGGCCGAGCTGGGCGAAGTGGGCTTCGACACGTTTGAGGACAACGACGCGGGCTTTTGCGCCTACACCACCGAGGATGCCTTTGACCGCGACGCGGTGGCCGAGATTATGAGCCGCTACGAAGGGCTGGGCGAGCTGGCTTTCTCCGACCGCGTGATTACGCGCCAGAACTGGAACCTGGAATGGGAAAAGAACTTCCAGCCCCTCGTCATTGCCGAGCGCGTGTCGGTGCGGGCACCGTTTCACCCCAAGCCCGAGGGCGTGGACTACGACATCGAGATAATGCCGCGCATGTCGTTTGGCACCGGCCACCACGAAACCACGGCCTTGATGATTGAGAATCAACTCGACATTGACCACCACGGCAAGCGCGTGCTCGACATGGGCTGCGGCACGGGCATTCTGGCCATTATGGCCGAAATGCTGGGCGCCCGCCAGGTGCTGGCTGTGGATGTGGAGCCCTGGACGGTGGAAAACGCCCGCGACAACGCCGCCGAAAACCACTGCCGCACCATCGAGTGCCGCCTAGGCGGGGCCGAAACGCTGGCCGATGAAGCGCCCTTCGACCTCATCCTGGCTAACATTAACCGCAACGTGCTGCTCGAAGACATGCACGCCTACGCCCGCTTGCTGCCCGCCGGGAAACCAATTCTGTTCAGCGGGTTTTACGAGGAAGATTTAGCCAAGATAACGGCCGAGGCCACCCGCCAGGGTTTGCGCTACGAGCGGCACCGCACGCTACGTAGCTGGGTATCGGCTATTTTCACCAAATTGTAAGCCGCTCCGGCGCTCGCCGGGGCCGACCTGCCGGCCGCTCGCGGCCTTTGCCCGACCTTATGAAGCGACTGCTCGCCGCCTTTTTCTGCCTATCTTTTCCCCTGCTGCCCGCCAGCGCTCAAACGGCTAAGCCGGCCCCGGCTACCAAGCCGGTGCCAGCTGCCAAGCCAGCCGCGTCGCCGGCCGCCCAACCCGCACCGCCCCCCGATGGGCGCACGGCCGGCGACGTGCGCCCCGGCCAAGTGGCCGTGCAGCGCTACACGGGCCACCTCTCGGCCGACCCGGCTCAGTTTATCATCGACGTGCGCACGATGATGCTGGCTACCAACAACAACGGGGCGAAGGCGCTGGGCGAGCAGCTGCGCCAGCTGTGGGCCAGCAACCAGCTCACGGCCAGCCAGCAAACGGCCATCGCCGGGCTGTCGCAGCAGATGCTAGACAAAAAGCTCAAGCCCATTCCGCACCTTACGGCCTTTTACAGCGCCATTGTGGGCGGCAAAACCAAGGCGGGCCTGAGCGACGCCCAAATGGACCAGTACTTGGCAGTGGTGGCGCAGTCGGTAGACAAGGACCCGCTGGCCGACGTGGACAAGTACTTGCTGACCACGGCCCGGGTGCTCAATGGCGGTTACCTCTACCGCTCGGGCTTTAATGCGCTGCGGGCCGTGGGTGGGCAACTGTCCTTTACCTACAAGGCCACCGCCGCGCCCGACCCGAACGCTAGTTTCGACAGCGAGCCGGCCCCGGCCCAGCCCGCCGCGCTGCCCGCTGCCCCGGCCAAGGCCGCGCCGGCCGCCGCTAAGCCGAAACCCAAGCCTAAGCCGGTGGTGAAGAAAAAGCGCGCCAGCGACGGGTGGGACACTGCCGATATGTGGAGTGCGCCCAGCAAAGCCAGCAAGAACGACGGCTGGGGCAGCGCCAACGATGGCTGGGGCCCACCCATTGCCAGCCCCAAGAAAAAGGCTGCCGCCAGCGACGGCTGGGGCGCGCCCGCTAACGATGGCTGGGGCACGCCCAAGAAAAAAGCGCCTGCCAAAACCACCGCGAAGGCGCCCGCCAAAGCCGCGACCAAGCCCGTAGCGGCGGCACCTACCACGCCGGCACCCACCACCGCCGACTTTGACCAGGCCAATCAGCCATTCGTGCCCTCGGCCAGTGCGGCGTATGATGCTTATTATCCGCCCATTATCAGCGGGCCGGCCATTGAGCTGAAGGATGCCGACCTGGTGATGCGCACGGCCAGCGACTCTATCGTTATTCACAAGGTGAGCGGCACAGCAGCGCCGCGGGGCAGCCACCTAGTGGCCTCGGGAGGGCAGGTGGCTTGGACTATCAAGGGCAACCCGGTAACGGCCGACCTGGGGCCGTTTGACTTCGACCTGAGCAAGCCCGAGTTTACGGCCCAGCCCGTGACGCTCACCTACGCCGCTCGGCTCGAAGCCCCGGTGAAAGGTGCCCTCAGCTACAAGAGCGTGCGCCGCAAGGCCGGCGCCACCGAAAGCAGCTACCCGCGCTTCATCTCGCTCACCAACGACGTGCGGCTCAAGGATGTGGGCCCCGGCATTACGTACCAGGGCGGGCTCTCTATGGCAGGCAGCAACATGCTGTCGGCCGCGCTCGATGGCTCGGTTTCGCACCTCACCCTGCGCCAGGATAACAAGCTGCGCTTCCGCTCGGCGTCGCGCACTTTCATGCTCGGCGACTCGGTTATCACGGCTGGCCGGGCCGCCGTGGCACTCTACGAAAGCACCGGCGACTCCATTACCCACCCGGGCGTGGAGCTGAAATACCTGAAAGGCAAGCAGCAGCTTAAGCTGCTGACGGCGAAGGGCCTGTATCAGAATGCGCCGTACTCAGACTCGTACCACCAGGTAGATATCCGGGCGCAGATGCTGACCTGGAACTTGAGCGAGCCCAAGATGGACTTTGCCATCGTCACATCGCCCACCCAGGTGGCGGCCGATTTTGAGAGCAAGAACTTCTTCTCCAATACGCGCTACCAGCAGCTTAAGAGCATTAACAGCCTGCACCCGCTGCAAATGCTGCTGGGCTACAGTATTACGCACGGCCACGGCAGCGTGCTTAACGTGCACGATGTAGCGGTGGCTACCAAAACCAACGAGGCCAACCTGCGCTCGGCCATCAGCGGCCTGGCCCGCGACGGCTACGTGGACATTCAGCCCCAGACCGGCGAGGTAATTTTGCTCAACAAGGCCCGCCACTACGTGGGCGCGGCCCGCGATAAAAAGGACTTCGACCACATCGACATCAAGTCCTTGAGCGGCTCGGGGCGTAGCGCCACGCTTAACCTGGCCAGCAACCAATTGCTGGTGCGCGGGGTGAAGCAGTTTAGCTTTTCCGACGATTCGGCGGCCGTGTCGGTGCAGCCCGACAGCGGCGTGGTGCGCCTGGAGCGCAACCGCAACCTGAAGTTTGGCGGGCGCATCAAAACGTCTATCTACGGCTTTAAGGGGCAGAACTTTCAGTTCGACT